>Ga0310836_100277_pt1 | contig 50090 bp, 51 predicted proteins | sample SM_ome_4_FD_201310 | JGI IMG/M metagenome (GOLD analysis project Ga0310836, IMG submission 201310) | Sorghum-adapted microbial communities enriched on stacked mutant (SM) sorghum from Joint BioEnergy Institute, Emeryville, California... ... | reverse complement strand
GCCAGGTGCATCGCTGGGTAGCTATGTACGGATGGGATAAGCGCTGAAAGCATCTAAGCGTGAAGCCCACCTCAAGATGAGATTTCCCATGGAGTAATCCAGTAAGACCCCTTGAAGAACACAAGGTTGATAGGTCCGAAGTGGAAGTGCAGTAATGTATGGAGCTGACGGATACTAATCGGTCGAGGGCTTAACCTATACACCCTTAATGCTTCTCCTTTATCCAGTTTTGAGGGAATATACAAAAATACCCCAAAAAGTGAAGCATATGCTTTGCAGCCTATTCCAAATACTTTTTGGGGACCCCGGGATAATACCCACAAAAGTGATGCGACGCTCTGTAGCGTACGCCGAATACTTTTGCGGGGCCCAAAACATTCCCAAAAAGTGAAGCGAGAGCTTCGCAACATATTCATAATTCGACGCTTATAATAAGCCGTACAGTCTGGTGATGATGGCGAAGAGGACCCACCCGATCCCATCCCGAACTCGGAAGTTAAGCTCTTCAGCGCCGATGGTACTTGAGGGTAGCCCCTCTGGGAGAGTAGGACGTTGCCAGGCAAATCAAAAGCTTCGCATGCATCGATGCGAAGCTTTTCTGCTTTCACAAAAAACTTCAATCTGAGCCAGCAATCGTCAGTGCCTAAAGATTGGCGTTAGCCAATATTTCTTTGACAATTACATTCACATCTTTGAGATCGATGCAATATGAATAAATAACAGGGTTATCGGTTATGATAATAGATAAAACTAAAAAAGGTGTGGAGTTCATTGAACAGTACAATGCAAAGTTGTATCGTATGCGGTGAGACTAAAGAAGAAGGAATATCGATATGGAATCAATTTATCTGTAGTGAGTGCGAGCAAGAGATGATTCATACAGAGGTTGAGGATAAAAGATATTCATATTTTATAAATAAATTGAAAACCATCTGGCTAAAGAAAGATGCGTAAGTTCAGGAAGCAAGGTGAGATAACCGAGCTTCTTTTTTTAATTAGGTATAAGAATGTTTATCTTCTTTATAGCGATGAAGCGACATGAGAATGGTTATTTTATGGATCTGAGCCTAATTTACATAACGTTGAACATCTTCTATATGGTATAATATAATGAAACAAAATTAAAGGATGTAAAGCAAAGCATATGTATAATCATCAGCGCGCCCCAATCTATGAAGCCTTGTTAAAGATAAAAGAGAATCACGTCTCTTTTCATGTTCCAGGACATAAATTAGGTCAGGACTACGATCCAGATGGTTTGTTACTCTATCAATCTATACTTACCATTGATCAGACAGAAATAGATGGATTGGATGATTTGCATCATGCGGAGGGAATCATTGCCGAGGCGGAAGAACTTGCCGCAGATGCATTCGGCAGCGAAGAGACCAAATTTTTGGTTGGCGGCACTACGGCGGGCATCATCGCATTAATATTGGCTACTGTCGGGCAAGGTGGAAAATGCCTGATTCAACGAAATTCACATAAATCGATATTTAACGGAATAAAATTGGTTGGAGGTACTGCAGTTCTTTTAAACCCCAATGTTGATGTTGAATCCGGAGTGCCGTTGGGAGTAAACCCAGCGCAGGTTGAAGAAGAATTGCAAAAAGATCCGCATATTAAAGCCGTTTTTCTCACAAGTCCCAATTACTACGGACAAACCTCGGATATAAAGGCCATCGCTGAGATCGTACATCGGTATGGGCTTCCCTTATTGATTGATGAAGCACATGGGGCACATTTTAAGTTTCATCCCGACCTGCCTCGGACCGCCTTATCACAAGGTGCAGATAGCGTTGTTCAATCGATTCATAAGACATTGCCTGCCATGACCATGTCCTCGATGATCCACTTTCAGGGACATCGAATCAATCGGGATCGTGTAAAACAATTTCTTTCCATGATTCAGTCGAGCAGTCCATCCTACCCACTCATGGCATCTCTCGATTTGGCTCGCAGATACATGATGGTCGGAGAAGGGCGCATTCATTTAGATCGGGCCGTGAAAGAAGTGAAAAATCTGCATCAAGCAGTAGAGAGCGTTCCCTGGATCAAACTGGTGCGTACCGATGATCCATTGCGAATCGTAATGTTACTGCCGGATGGATGGTCACGTCTATTTCACAAGCACTTGTTAATGAACAGAATCTATGTGGAGATCATAGAACCTGGGCGCATCGTTCTCGTAGTTACGGGTGGGAACAGAGCAGATGAGATCGATCAGTTGATCAGAGCTATACATTCTTTCCCCCTTCCTTCAGAATCTTTCACTTTTAGCAGACCATTCTTTCTCCCTGCGCGATCCCCGTCGAAACCAAATGTAACATTTGATTGGCAATTGGAAAGATTAGATTCTGAATGGATTCCATTAGAGGAAAGTAAAGGTCGGATTGTTGCTGAGATGATCTCTCCATACCCTCCGGGGATTCCATTCCTGATCGAGGGCGAAAAGGTAACAGAGGAGATGATCCCCATCTTAGAGAATTTACTAAACGAAGGGGTTCATATACAAGGAATGAATAATGGCCGGATTAGAGTCTATACGATACCAGAAAAAGGAGGTTGGTAATCATGAAATTGCTAATCGCTGTGGTTCAGGATCAAGATAGCCATCGTCTATCTACTGCCTTAATTAAAGAAGGATTTCGAGCAACCAAGCTTGCCAGTACCGGAGGATTTCTAAAATCGGGCAACTCTACGTTTTTAATCGGAATTCAAGATGAACAATATGAGCAAGTGCTGCAAATTATAAAGGCCAATTGTAAATCTCGTGAACAGATGATATCACCGGTATCCCCAATCGGGGGAACAGCTGAGTCCTACGTGCCTTATCCAGTAGAGGTTCAGGTCGGCGGCGCCACTGTATTTGTCTTGGGAGTAGAGGATTTTCGTCAGTTCTGACAGAAAAAACAAAAGCAGCAAACCGATAAGGATGTTGTCGATATGTGGAAAGAGATTGAGCACCAACCTCAAGCCATTTCGATTTTACAGAGAGCGATCATGCATCATCGAGCAGCCCATGCTTATCTCTTTACAGGTCCTCGAGGCGTAGGCAAGCAAAAGACTGCCCTGCAAATGGCTAAAAGTTTGCTATGTTCGGAGATTAATGATGGCGAAAGCTGTGATCGTTGTGCGGAGTGCATCAGAATTGACCATGGCAATCACCCGGATGTGCATCTGATAGCCCCGGAGGGCGGTTCGATCAAGATCGCGCAAATTCGGGATTTACGAAGGGAATTCTCATTGCGGGCAGTCGAAGCGACCCGCAAAGTTTATATTCTGCTTGAAGCCGAAAGCATGACGCGGGAAGCGGCCAATAGCCTGCTTAAATTTTTGGAAGAGCCCAGCGGTCTTGTAACTGCCATTTTAATTACCGAGAATCCCTCTGGCATTCTGCCAACCATTCGGTCACGCTGTCAGATGATTCGCTTTCAGGAACTTCCGTGGCAAAAAGTGGTGAGTGAAGCGAGCAGATTAGGGTATTCTGAAGGCGATCTTCGTGTCGCTGCTCAGATTGTGAGAAACCTGGAAGAGATAAAAACGCTCTGCCAAAGTGATGAATTTGCAAGCATACGAAATATAGTGATAAAATTTTATCATCAATATCTGACAGATAAAACAAAAGCCTTAGTAAAGATAGAGGAGCTAATTCTCCAAGATCCGCATTTAAAAGAAAATATAGAACTCTTTGTTGACCTCTCCGTAGTGTGGTTTCGTGATCTGTTGCATCTATTGGTGGGCAATGAAGATCATGTGGCATATATTGATGTAATCGATCGATTAAAGCAAGACGCAGCGCGGAGTTCGTTATCACAAGTGAGCGAGAGACTGGGAATACTTCTGCAAACACGCAACCGCCTAAAGTGGATGAATGCTCAATTGGCATTGGAACAGATGATGATTCGTCTATGCAGTTGATTCTGGCTTTCTCGTATTGACGCGGCGATTCTCAAGATCGAAAAGTGTGTAACTGTGAACCAATAACGATATGCTACAATTATGTGGATTCTAAAGGAGATATCAGTTATGTATGAAATCGTAGGAGTTCGCTTTAAGAAAGCGGGTAAAATATATTATTTTGATCCAGGCGACTGGCCGGTTACCGTTGACCATGCCGTGATTGTTGAGACTGCAAGAGGGATAGAGTATGGCAAGGTCGTAATCGGACGAAAAAAAGTAGGAGAACAGGATGTCGTATTGCCGTTAAAGCGCGTCATTCGCATAGCCGATCAAGAAGATGCATTAACGGTAGAACAGAATAAAAGCGCTGCCAAAGAGGCATTTTCCATCTGTCAGGAAAAGATTCGCGCACACCAATTGCCGATGAAACTGGTCGATGTGGAGTATACATTTGACCGGAACAAGATCATCTTTTACTTTACCGCGGAGGGACGTGTTGATTTCCGTGAGTTGGTCAAAGACTTGGCGGCGATATTTCGTACACGCATTGAATTAAGGCAGATTGGCGTTCGCGATCAAGCCAAAATGCTAAGCGGAATTGGTCCATGTGGCCGGGTCTTGTGTTGTTCCACTTTTCTTGGCGATTTTGAGCCTGTCTCCATAAAGATGGCCAAAGATCAAAACCTTTCCTTAAACCCTGCCAAAATCTCCGGATTATGCGGCCGTCTTATGTGCTGTTTGAAGTACGAAAATGATAACTATGAATCGGTTAAAGAATCGCTGCCGGATTTGGGAGAGGAAGTGATGACTTCCTCTGGATTAGGCAAAGTGGTAGGTGTTAATATATTAGATAAAATTGTACAGGTTCACCTATATGATGTGGGACGAGTGCTAGACTTCCCCATAGATGATGTGGTCGAAGTGGAAGGTACAGATATAGAAATATGAGATTTAGGCTGGGGTGAGGGAATGGAAAGAAGGAAGTTATTTGGACATGTAGAAGATATTGAAGAACAAGTTGGAATCTTATATCAACAATTAGGTGAACTAAAAAGACAGATCAAGATTTTACTTGAGGAAAACCATAAACTCTCCCTAGAAAATCATAATTTACGAGAACTTCTGCATAACAAAGAGCAGAAAGAGCCTTCAGCACCAGCAGACACGAATCAGAAGCGAAACAAAAACTTGTACATTGGAGAAGGACATGACAATTTGGCCCGACTCTATTATGAGGGTTTTCATATTTGCAGCCAATATTACGGAAGTCTTCGGACCGAAGGTGATTGTCTCTTTTGTCTCTCATTTTTAAATAAACAGGGATGATGGTTACAATAGATAGGGGGTTGTACCGGTATCGATCCGATTCAACCTCTTTATTTTTAACAGCTTTAGTAAAGATCATAGAATGAATGCCTTAGGGAGGAATACAGGGTATATGCTGGATCGGATAGAACTTCGCCCTAATGAACGTGTAGATCATCTGATCAACCGGGGACTAAAGATTATTCAAAGCCGTGAAGTTTTCTCATTCTCTATGGATGCGGTGCTGTTGGCTCATTTCGCCAATGTGCCTAAACAAGGAAGGCTGATCGATTTATGTACAGGAACCGGAGTGATTCCTTTATTGCTAAGTGGCCGCACCAAAGGGAAGATCATTGGCGTAGAGATTCAAGAGAAACTTTGGGATATGGCCAATCGCAGTGTGATGATCAACGATCTTCATGATCAGATTGAGATTATCGAAGCCGACCTGAAAAATATGCCCAGTCTCTTTGGAGATGGCTCATTTGATTATTTAACCTGCAACCCTCCATATATGCCTTCAGGCGGTGATCAAAATCTAAATCCGTATATCGCCATCGCACGGCATGAGATCATGTGCACTTTGGAAGATGTAGTCTCTGTCTCACATCGTTTGGTTCGATCCGGAGGGAAGATCGCCTTGGTTCACCGTCCATCGCGATTAGTCGATCTTCTTACTCTAATGCGGCAATACCGCATCGAACCAAAGCGCATCCGTTTTGTTCATCCTCGTCATGGCCAAGAAGCCAATATGGTGCTGGTTGAAGGTATCCGCGATGGCGGCAGGGAGATGAAAATTATGCCCCCCTTAATTGTATATAATGAAAAGGGTGAGTATACGGAAGAGATGAAAGCAATCTATGAGGGATCATAATGAGTGAAGAGTATTATGTGTACATATTGGAGTGTGCAGATCATACGCTTTATACCGGTATTGCAAAGAATGTGGATAAAAGAATGAAAGAGCATGAGTCGGGAAAGGGAGCCAAATATACGCGCGGCAGAGGACCGTTTTCCTTACGCTATGTCGAACGCATCACAGGAAAATCTCAGGCGCTTCAGCGCGAATTGGAGATCAAGGCTTTAACGCGCTTGCAGAAATGGCAGTTGATACGAGAGGCGGGGAATGAGAATGTTTCGACAAAAGAGCTTTGAAGGGAGCAAGAATGGCAAATTATATCTCGTGGCGACGCCGATTGGCAATCTGGAGGATATAACCTTTCGCGCGCTCTCCATCCTGAAAGAGGCCGATGTGATTGCTGCAGAGGATACACGTCATACGCAAAAACTGCTGAATCACTTTGAGATTCAGACCCCGACGCTCAGCTATCACGAACATAGCCGCAAAGATCGCGAGGAACAAATTATTGCCATGCTCAAAGCAGGGAAAAATGTGGCCTTGGTAAGCGATGCTGGGCTTCCGGCCATCTCCGATCCAGGCCAGGAGCTGGTTGCAGCCTGCCTGAGAGAAGAGATCCCGGTCATACCGATCCCGGGCGTAAATGCGGCTTTAAGCGCGCTTGTTGCATCAGGACTTTCCACAGCCTCATTTCTCTTCCTCGGCTTCTTGCCCAGGGAAAAGAAGAAGAGGGAAGGCGTATTGATGCATTACCGGGATTATCCGGATACATTGGCCATTTATGAAGCTCCGCACCGTTTAAAAGAGATGTTAAATGATCTTCTCGAAGTGTTGGGAGATCGGCAGATCGTAGTAGCCAGAGAATTGACAAAACGTCATGAAGAGTTTATTCGCGGCAAAGTAAGCGAGATTCTCTCTTTATTGGAAACAGAGCCGCTTAAGGGTGAAATGACGGTACTGGTAGAAGGCAACCAAGGAGAAGTGGCAGATGCACACCCTTGGTGGGAAGGGCTAAGTATATCTTCTCATATTGAGCTGTGGATGGAAAAAGGGCTGACCACGAAAGAAGCGATCAAAAAAGTGGCAGAAGAAAGACAGATCCCAAAACGCGAAGTATATCACCAATATCATCGCCTGGAGCAATGATCTTTTTGTTGAATGACAAGAGGCAGCTCACACTGCCTCTTGTCTCACGTCATTAAGAGCGTACTGTTTTGTTTTCTAAAAGTGCTGCAAGTTCTCTGACACACTCTTCACTGATCATTTTTCCTCTATAGTAAATGAGGTTTTCAGCATTTCCGCTAAAGATGCATGCGGGCTCATATTTCTTTAGGACGATGCGTTCCCCATCTACAAAGATCTCTAGCGCATCTTTTTCTCCAATTCCGAGTGTGCGTCGCAGTTCGATCGGAATCACTACACGACCCAACTCATCCACTTTTCTTACAATACCCGTTGATTTCATCATGATAAACTGTCTCCTCTCTATTATTTGTTTCGTCATTCCCCTGAAGTTTATGTATGTAAATATTGCGCTGGGGTACTGTCAAATTTCGACACTAACTTCCCTTATAGAATACCAACCTTTCCAAAAACAGTCAACTGTAAAATGATCAAAAAATAAAAATCTTTTATGAAAATTTTGCACCATCATTGATGACATGGGGATTATGGCATAAAAAAGACAGTGAAAATATTTCGATAGTGGAAGTATATTTTTCGACAAAATAATCAGGGATGTCGTCGATTTCATCCCTTGACAAATGATAATGCAGGAGGTATATTCTTTTGCAAAGATGGAATAAATGATATTGACGATGAAGAGAAGAGTAGCCAAGCAATTCTTAATCAACTGTCTATACGATTAGACAATTTCCAGAGAGCCGGGTAAAGGTGAAAGCCGGTTTAAGCGTTGCTGGTGAAGATGGCCTCGGATGTCGTATCTTCGAAATCTGCGGATGCAGAGTGTAGGGGATACCGTGCTCAGCGTTAATGAGATCCATGATGGAAAATGAGTCCGACTGTGATTGTCAACAGTTGGAGAATTTGGGTGGTACCGCGAGATTCTCGCCCCAAGCAGGGGTGAGTTTTTTATTTTAGAAAGGAGTGCTGTATATGAAACCAACTTTTTATATTACTACGCCAATTTATTATCCAAGCGCGACATTGCATATCGGCAATGCCTATACAACCATAGCTGCAGATGCAATGGCCCGCTATAAGCGGTTAACCGGATTTGATGTCTTTTACTTAACGGGTACCGATGAGCATGGCCAGAAGTTGCAGCGAAAAGCGGAAGGAGAAGGAAAGAAACCGTTAGAGTACATTGATCCGATTGTGGACTGGATTAAGGATTTATGGCAAAAGTTGGATATCTCTTATGATGATTTTATTCGCACCACCGAAGAACGTCATGAGCGTGTGGTACAAAAGATCTTTACGCGCCTGCAAGAGAATGGCGATATCTACCTCGGAGAATATGAGGGTTATTACTGCGTCGATTGTGAGGCCTTTTGGACCGAGTTTCAGGCAAAGAAAGGAGAGGAATACCTCTGTCCCGATTGCAATCGCCCTGTAAATCTGGTGAAAGAACAAAGCTATTTCTTTAAGATGTCGAAATATCAAGATCGTTTGCTTCAATATATCGAAGAACATCCCGAGTTTATCCAGCCGGAATCGCGCAAAAATGAGATGATCAACAACTTCCTGAAGCCGGGATTAGAGGATCTCTGTATCTCGCGTACGACCTTTGATTGGGGTATTCCGGTTCCCGGCAACCCTGAACATGTGATCTATGTATGGATTGACGCATTATCCAATTATATTACGGCGCTTGGCTATGGATCAGAGGATCCTGCAAATTTTGAAAAATATTGGCCTGCAGATATCCATCTGATCGGCAAGGATATTCTTCGTTTCCATACCATCTACTGGCCCATCCTCTTAATGGCGTTGGATCTGCCGTTGCCTAAACAGGTCTTCGGACATGGATGGCTGCTTATGCCTGATGGCAAGATGAGTAAGTCTAAAGGAAATGTGATCGATCCCAAATTCCTGATAGGCAGATACGGATCGGACGCGATTCGCTACTTCCTGTTGCGAGAGATTGCATTTGGACAAGATGGAGTATTTACTCCGGAAGCATTTATTCAAAGGCTTAACTTTGATCTTGCCAATGATTTAGGCAACCTAATCAGCCGTACAACCGCCATGATTGAGAAATATTTTGACGGGCAGATTCCTGCTCCTACCCAAGTGGAGGAAACAGATCAAGGCCTGATCACGTTGGCAAAGGAGACCAAGAATAAAGTCGAAAATTATATGGAAAAGTTGATGTTTAGCAATGCCCTGACTGAGATTTGGACATTGGTACGGAGGACCAATAAATATATCGATGAGACCTCTCCCTGGGCATTGGCGAAAGATGAAATGAAGAAGGAGCGATTAGGAACGGTGCTCTATCATTTGGCGGAAAGCATTCGCATCATCTCTATTCTCATTCAACCGTTCCTGACGAAAACACCAGAAAAGATTTGGGCTCAATTGGGGCTATCCGGTCAAGTGGATCTTCTCTCCTGGGAGGCAGCGGGCAAATGGGGGTTATTGCCGGCTGGTACGAAAGTGCATAAAGGTGAGGCGATCTTCCCCCGTCTTGATGTGGAGGCAGAATTAAAAGTTATCGATGACTTTACGGCCGAGGCGAGAAGAAAAGCAGAAGCAAATAAAGCAAAACCGGAGAATAAAGAGACGCTGGAGAAAAGCGCAACAGCAGAGAAGCAGCCAACGGGTGTGGCGGAGATTACCATTGATGATTTTGCAAAAGTGGAATTGAAGGTGGCCGAAGTTATACAAGCAGAAGCGATTCCTAAGGCAGACCGCCTGTTGAAGCTGATTCTCGATCTTGGCGATGAGCAGCGTCAGGTTGTTTCAGGGATAGCGCTCTATTATAAACCTGAAGAGCTCATAGGCCAGAAAGTGATTTGTGTAACAAACTTAAAGCCTGTAACGCTCAGAGGAGTAGAGTCGCACGGGATGATCTTAGCAGCCAAAGATGGGGAGATCCTGCGTCTCGCTACGCTGCCACGGGAGATTCCTAACGGCACGATCGTGAAGTAGGAGGAGAGCTATGTTATTTGACAGTCATGCACATTTAAATGCCGAGCAATTCAATGACGATCGCGAAGAGGTGCTTCTTCGCGCCCGTGAAATGGGCGTTTCCCGCATCTTGAACATCGGTTATAATCGCGAAACGATACCTTCCTCCTTGCAATTGGCGGAAAAATATGATTATATTTATTCGACGGTTGGTTGGCATCCACAAGATGCCAAAGATTATCATGAAGCCGATTATGAATGGTTAAAAAGCTTGGCAGGCCACCCCAAGGTTGTAGCGATTGGGGAGATTGGTCTGGATTATTATTGGGATACCTCACCAAAGGAGGTTCAGGACCAGGTTTTTCGCGAACAGATCCGCTTGGCTAAAGAGGTAAATCTACCGATAATCATTCATGATCGCGATGCGCATGAAGATGTGCTCAAAATTCTCAAAGAGGAGAAAGCTTGGGAGGTGGGGGGCATCATGCATGCCTTTTCCGGTAGTTTGGAGATGGCAAAAGCATGTATCGAAATGAATTTTTACATTTCATTTAGCGGCCCACTCACATTTAAAAATGCAAGAAGACCAAAAGAGGTTGCCCAAGGAATTCCACTTGAACGGATTCTCATTGAAACGGACTCACCCTATTTAACGCCCCATCCGTATCGTGGGAAACGTAACGAGAGTGGTTATGTTCGCTACATTGCAGAAGTTCTGGCGGAATTAAGAGGGGTTACATTCGAAGAGATTGCGGATATCACTTTTAGAAATACCATTCAGGCATTAAGAATTTCCGTATAACAGCATAGTTCTATTTCTCTTTTTTCCGTCATACCATGAGTGTTGTCTATGTCCACAAGATTGATTCAAAGTCTGGGAAATGATCATCTTCTGCTTCGTCTTGCTGATAAGCAGGTTCGTTTCTTTTAGGCTTATGCTGATCCGTTATCTCCTTAAGTGAGCAAGGAAATGGTGGCATCAAAGATCAACTTATGTGGGAGATGCATGGTATGATGAGGTGATTACTGTTTGAATATACTGTATGATTTCTTTCAGAAGAAAGACCGTCTTCCGTATATTCTCGCTTTCGCAGCTTTATTTCTCATCTCTGCGATCTTGACCTTCGTAATATTGTGGAAGGATACCAAAGAGGTGAAACTTTATTTCGAAGATCAAGTGAAAGAGTTGTCAACGACTGCCAAGACAGTCTCAGAGTTATTGGCTGAAGAAGGAGTTGCGATTGGAGAATATGATTTGGTCTGGCCGGAGAAAGAAACCAAAATTACAAATCATTTATCTATACTAGTAATAAAGGCAAAACCTGTAACAATCAAGGTAGGCCGAGAACCTGAGAGAATCGTCTGGACCACTTCCCAAACAGTGGAAGGGGTGCTTCAAGAGATCGGCTATCGCAACCAGGGAGAAGACATTATAAAACCTGATCTCCACCAACCGATTGAAGCAAACCAGAAGATCGAGGTGACTCATGTCACCTATCGGCTGATCGAGGAATCGCAGGAATTAAAATTTAATACGGTTCGAATCGCAGACAACACTATGGTGAAAGGTTCAGAAAAAGTGGTCAGTCAAGGTGCGCCGGGTGAAAAAGTGGTGACCTATAAGGCCACCTATTACAATGGTGAGATGGTAGACTTAGACCCTTTAAGAACCGAAGTAACAGATCCGCCCAAGGAAAAAGTGGTTCATTATGGCACAGTTGAATCAATTACTGTCGGCGGATATACCTTTTTACCGAAAAAGACGTTGAAGAATGTCAAATTAACCGCCTATTCAGCCGGTGAGGATCATACAGGCAAAAAACCTGGCGATCCAGGATATGCGATGACCCGTTCGGGCGTGCGGGCATCAGAGGGAAGAACGATTGCTGTTGATCCCGACCTCATCCCGCTCGGATGGTGGGTCTATATCGATGGGTATGGCTTATATCGTGCTGAAGATACGGGCGGAGCGGTAAAAGGGAAAATCATTGATGTATATTTTGAAGATGATCAGAAAGTGGCCAAGTTTGGAGTCAAACGTGGGCGCACGGTTTATGTTATTGGTCCTGACAAACCAACCAAAAAGAACTAAAAAACAGGGGGAAAACCCCTGTTTTTTAGGTTAGTCAATCAGAATTTATACATTACCTTTGGCTTAGGCATAGCCGAGTTTTCTTTGCAAAGTAACCCGATATGATGCTTGGATATTTCCGCTTTTCTCTGATAAGATGGTGTAAGGAATTCTACGCAGACGATCAATGAAGGAGTTCAATTTAGGTTATGATCAAAGAGGTAGTCGTGGTCGAAGGAAGGCATGATACCATTGCGATTAAGCGGGCAGTCGATGCGGATACCATCGAAACAGGAGGATCACGCCTTTCCAAAGAGACAATGCAAAAGATCAAATTGGCGCATGAGCGTCGTGGAGTGATTATCTTAACCGACCCTGATTATGCAGGAGAGCGGATCCGCAAGATCATTAGTCAGGAGATTCCCGGCGTTAAACATGCATTTATAGAACGGGAAGAGGGCATGAAAGACGGGGATCTGGGTGTAGAAAATGCCTCGCCTGAGGCAATAAGAAGGGCCTTAAGCCGACTGCGCACATCGACTCACGACCCAAAGCCGATCATTCAATGGGAAGACCTGATTGATTTAGGATTGGTTGGAGGCAATGAGTCTTCTTTGCTTCGGGAGAGATGCGGGAAAATATTAGGGATTGGATTTTGCAACGCGAAGCAATTTTATCATCGGCTTACCCTTTTTCAAATTTCGAAAGAGGAGTTTATCGCAGCGTATGAAAAGGCTTTAAAGGAGTGTAACCATGGCGCATGACATCTCTCATCCAAGCCGAACAGCGAAAATACTGAAGAGATTTCAGTTCACCTTTAAAAAAAGCTTGGGACAAAACTTTCTGATCGATGCCAACATTTTGCGCAAGATTGTCGAGGTTTCATCTTTATCTCCAGAGGATGGGGTATTGGAGATCGGCCCCGGTATTGGGTCATTAACGGAGGTTTTGGCCAGAAGAGCAAGGAAAGTTGTTGCTATTGAGATCGATCAACGCTTAATCCCCATATTAACAGAAAATTTGATGTCTTATCCCAATGTAAAGCTGATTCATGGAGATGTGCTGGAACAAAACCTGCATCAGTTGTTGGAAGTGGAGATGAAAGGCATTGACCGGGTTCATGTCGTGGCAAACCTCCCCTATTATGTAACTACTCCAATTCTGATGAAATTACTTGAAGAGAGATTGCCCATCTCATCAATTGTGGTCATGATTCAGAAGGAAGTGGCTGAACGGATCTCCGCAAAGCCAGGCGGTAAAGAGTATGGTTCGCTTTCGGTGGCTTCACAATATTATGCGGAACCGGAGTATTGCATGACCGTTCCGAAAAATGTATTTATGCCAAAACCCAATGTAGACTCTGCCGTAATTCGTTTGAAAATCCGCGAGAAACCACCAGTAGAAGTGATGGATGAAGGGATTTTTTTTGCGGTGATACGGGCTGCCTTTGGACAACGACGCAAGACGCTTTATAATAATTTGCGCTCTACTTTTGCGAATCCCGAGATTAATTGGCAGGAGCTGCTTCATGAGGCGGGGATTGACCCCAATCGCAGAGGCGAGACGCTTTCCATTGAGGAATTTGCAGAACTGAGCAATCGTGTAACACCCCTCCTACACCCATGAATATGATGGGCGTATAGGAGGGGTTTTCATTGAGGAGAGTTATTCAGGCAGGAGATATCGTAGCGCGAAAATCACATGGTAAAGATATTCTATTTCGTGTCATCAGCATTGATCATGAGACAGGCAATGTAATATTGAAAGGAATCGATTGGCGTTTACTGGCAGATGCCCATATTGATGACTTGGAAATCGTCGAAGATGAGGAGATAGAGAGGATACGGCAGCCGTTTATTGAGCATGAGAGAAAAGTGCTTCGTCTGATCTCCGCTGTGCGTAAAATGCTCAATACCGAACGCAACGGAAATCAACAAAATGAACCTTTTGTTGAACATCCGGGCAAAGTTTTTCATTTAGATGGCGATCGGAATTATTTGCAAATCTGTTTAAAGCAATATGAGAAACTAGGAATTCCGGCAGCCGGATTACATTTGGACGAGAAACTGATGCCGAAAAAGGTCGTTTCCTTACTGGAGGAATACCATCCGGATATATTGGTCATTACAGGACATGACTCCTATCGCGCAGGAGAGAGCGGCATACACGATCTTAAGAATTATCGGCACTCCGTTTTCTTCATTGAAGCGGTCAAACAGGTGCGGAACTCCTATGAACGACACCGCGATAATCTGATCATCTTTGCGGGGGCTTGCCAATCCTATTTTGAGGGAATTATGAATGCCGGGGCTAATTATGCAAGTTCTCCCGGACGGATCAATATCCATGCGCTCGATCCGGTTTTTGTTGTAGAGCGGGTCGCTTTTACCTCGATTCGCGAAATCATTTCTCTCAATGAGGTGATTAGCAATACCAAGACCGGAAAAACAGGGATCGGCGGGATCGAAACAAGAGGAACTTTTCGCTTGGGTATGCCCAAAAAATGAGACCAAAACCACAAAAAATGTGGTTTTTATTTTTTCTTACATAGTTCAACGTTGACAAAAAAGTTTGGACCTTGCTATAATAATCATTTTATTTGACATACTATTCTATAGATGTTATAATGAATTCGAGGTGATGCACTGATGGCGAAGAATGCCTTGTTGGATATCAAGAGCCAATTGGAAGGCTTTGTAGGCCAACGGATTAAGCTGAAAGCAAATGGTGGACGCAGGAAAACCATTGAGCGTGAAGGGGTCTTAGAAGAGACCTACCCATCTGTGTTTATTGTGAAGTTGGACGAGCAACAGCATGCCTTTAAAAGAGTATCATACAGCTATGCAGATATTCTTACAGAAACAGTAGAGCTAACAATTATGAATGAAGATGAGCAAGTGCGTATTACATACGCACCCCATTGATAGCCGCAGCAAGAGAATCTCTTGCTGTTTTTATTTTTGCTTTTTAATCCATACTAATGGTACGATGCTTTGGCTGTTTTTAAAACTGCAAGGCATCGTAAAGAAAAAGGAGGGCATCTTCATGGGACGCAGACGGGGGATTATGTCCGAGCAATTTAAAGAAGAGCTTGCCAGGGATTTAGGATTTTATGATACGCTGAAGCGAGAGGGTTGGGGTGGGATCACCACCCGGGATGCAGGAAATATGGTGAAACGCGCCATTCAGATTGCTGAAGAAGCTATGGCAAAGGGAGAGAAACATTAAGGGTATCCCAAGGGCTAGAGTCATCCTCTAGCCCTTTAATCTTTCTAGTGAAAATGGTAAAATGGGGAAACATAACGCCGCAAAAGAGGAAGGTGATCGTATGAAGCGCATCTCCATAAAGGCGCCAGCAAAGATTAATCTAACGCTCGATGTAAAATACAAGCGCGATGATGGTTATCATGAAGTAGAGATGGTGATGACAACGGTAGATCTTGCAGATTGGGTACATATTAAAGAACGCGATGATGACCGCATAACGATAGATACATCAGCAGGGTTCATCCCGACAGATCAACGGAACTTGGCCTATCAGGCGGCCGAGTTGCTCAGAAAAAAATATAATTTGAAAAATGGCATACATATCGATATTGAAAAAAATATTCCGGTAGCCGCAGGATTGGCAGGCGGGAGCAGTGATGCTGCCGCAACGCTAAAGGGTTTAAATCAACTATGGGGCTTACATCTTTCTCTGGATGAACTGGCGAGGATTGGGGCCGAACTGGGTTCAGATATCCCTTTTTGTATTTATGGGGGAACAGCTCTTGCAACTGGTAGAGGGGAGATCATTCAGCCGCTTCCTTCACCTCCTTCATGCTGGGTCGTCATGGCCAAGCCGCGCAAGGGTGTTTCAACTGCAGATGTATATGGCAAGCTGCGCGTTGAGGAGATCGAGAGACGCCCGGATCTTTCTGCAGTAGAGAAAGCATTACAGGAGAAAAACTTTGATTTGTTGTGCAAAAATTTAGTGAATGTGCTTGAACCGGTCACTTTCTCGATATCTCCCGAAGTAAAAAGGATTAAAGAGCAGATGATTCGGTTTGGCGGACAAGGCGTCCTGATGTCAGGGAGCGGTCCTACCGTTTATGCGCTGATCCGTGGTGATGGAAAAGCTGCCCGAGTATATAACGGTTTACGGGGGTTTTGCAGCGAAGTATATGTAGTACGGCTCTTGGGGAAAAATGGAGAGATAGTTGCTTAATTACGGAAGATAATGATATATTTTTATTAAATGTTCGGGAATTTGTATAAATATTCCTAGATTACGGATCATGAGATTTTTGGAGGAGCGTATGAAAAAGCTTAAACGGAGTGCCCGTATTGTAGATATGACGCGTAAACTCTTAGAAAACCCCCATACACTCATATCGCTTACGCAATTTGCCGATGAGTACGCATCAGCCAAATCATCGATTAGTGAAGATTTGGCCATCATCAAAGAGGTCTTTGAAGAGCAAGGCGTAGGCTTTCTGCGGACAGTGGCCGGGGCGGCAGGAGGAGTGATCTATATCCCCTATATAGATATAGTTCATGCACGGCGTTTCATGGAGTCGGTGATCGAGATGCTCTCTGATCCTAACCGGCTTCTCTCCGGTGGGTATCTCTACATGTCAGACCTCTTGGGTGATCCGAAAAAACTTGGTATGATCGGCAAATTGTTTGCCTCCGTTTTTTACGAGCGGGAGATCGATTATGTGATGACGGTGGAGACCAAAGGGATTCCCCTAGCCTATGCGGTTGCCAATCAATTACAAGTTCCGGTTATTATTGTGCGGCGTGATTCACAGGTAACGGAGGGTTCTGTTGTTACCATCAATTATGTTTCAGGCTCGTCAAAGCGCATCCAAACGATGTCGCTGGGACGAAGAAGCATGCCTGAGCAGTCAAAAGTGCTGATCATAGATGATTTTATGAAAGCAGGCGGAACCATTCGCGGTATGATCGACCTACTCAATGAATTTAATGCGGAGGTTGCCGGTATTGGCGTACTGGTTGAAGCAACATCAACGGAAGAACGCCTCGTCGATCGCTATCTTTCATTAGCCGAGTTAACGGCCGTTGATCCAAGAGAGAAAAAGATTGAGATTCGATTAGGAAATTATTTTCAGAATCATACATAAGGAGGCAAACAGAAATGAAAGCGGTTCACACAACAGCAGCTCCTGCGGCAATTGGACCATATTCGCAAGCAATCCGAACAGGAAATATGCTCTTTACCTCTGGGCAGATTCCTTTAACGGCGACAGGGGAATTGGTGGATGGAAGCATTGCGGATCAGACTCGTCAGGTACTGGATAATCTACAGGCCGTGCTTGCAGCAGAAGGGTTTTCCTTGCAAGATGTCGTTAGCACGAATGTCTATTTGGCCAGCATGTCTGATTTTGCTGAAATGAATGAAGTATATGCATCATACTTTGGAGAGCACAAACCTGCCCGCACAACGGTCGCAGTATCCGGATTGCCAAAAAATGCAAAAGTGGAAATAAGTTGTGTAGCAGTTAAAGAAAACTAAAAATTTTTAAAAAAATATAATGACGGAAGCAGGAATTCGTATGCAGGATGTGGAAATAGATTGCAAGCGGTAAGATTAGGCTAAAGGTGGTGAAAAATGATGGAGATTACAGACGTAAGACTTCGCCCTGTCAATAGCGAGGGACGTATGAAAGCGATCGCATCCATTACCATTGATAATGAATTTGTCGTCCATGATATTCGTGTAATAGATGGCAACAATGGTATGTTCGTAGCTATGCCCAGCAAGAGAACACCAGATGGCGAGTTTCGTGACATTGCACATCCAATCTCCTCTGCTACCAGAGAGAAGATCCAACAAGCAGTATTAGAGGTCTATGAAAAGGCTATTGAACAACAACCAATTGAAGAGGGTGCGTGATTCGTCAAGAGGACCTAATGAGGTCCTCTTTTCTTTTGGCAAGATTACTTGGAAAATATTGATAATGGAAGATGGGAAGTAATTTTTTTAACCTTCTTGAAAAACCCCCCTCATTTGGTTATAGTCAATGTGGTAGACTCCAACCGGGGAGAGGATTGAGTGAGATGAATTCTGTTTATGCTGTTGTTCTTGCGGCCGGCAAAGGCACAAGAATGAAGTCGGAAATTCACAAAGTGCTGCACACCATCGGAGGAAAAACGATGGCTGAACATTTGATAGACACGCTTCAAGATGCAGGAATCAAGGACATCTATTTTGTGATCGGACATGGCGCAGAAGAGGTACAAAAAGTAATTGGCAACCGCGTTCAATATTGTTTGCAAAAAGAGCAGTTAGGAACAGGCCATGCAGTTATGCAGGCAGAACCGATTCTGGGGGATAAAAGTGGATTAACGCTGGTCATTAACGGAGATACTCCCTTAATTACGAGCAAAACGATTGAAAGATTAATCGCGGAGCATAAAGAATCGGGAACAACAGCGACGCTCTTGACGACAAGATTGTCCAATCCATACGGCTATGGCAGGATTAAATACGATGCGGATGGCAGCGTCCTTAAAATTGTTGAGGAAAAGGATGCTACTCCAGAAGAGAAAAAGATCGAAGAGATTAATGTCGGACTCTATTGCTTCGATAACCAAAAACTATTTTCCGGCTTAAAGAGAATTACAAACAACAATGCGCAAGGGGAATATTATTTTACGGATATTTTTGATATTCTTAAGAATGATGGCGAGAAAGTCAGCGCATATTTAACAGAAGATGCCGACGAAACGGTCAGTATTAATGATCGCGTGGCATTAGCGCAAGCGGAAGAGGTATTGCGCAAAAGAGTAAATGAATTTCATATGAGAAATGGGGTAACCCTGCAGGACCCAAGAAACACGTATATAGATGCGACGGTCACGATTGGCTCTGATACAGTTATCCTTGCAGGTTCACATATACGTGGTCGTACAACGATTGGCAGAGGATGTACAATCGGTCCAGATGCGGATATAACGGATTCACAAGTCGGCGATCAGGTGAACATCGTGCGATCCGTGGTCATCAACAGTTCAATCGATGCCAATTCCGCAATAGGACCTTTCGCTTATTTACGGCCTGATTCACGGATCGGCAAAAAGGTTAAAATCGGCGATTTTGTGGAAGTGAAAAATTCAATTATCGGCGATGGCGCCAAAGTTTCGCATCTAAGCTATATTGGTGATGCGGAGATTGGCCGCGATGTGAATATGGGCTGCGGTTCTATCACGGTCAATTACGATGGCGAGCAGAAGCACAAAACAATAGTCCAAGATGGAGCATTTATCGGATGCAACGTCAATCTGATCGCCCCGATTGAAGTGGGAAGAGATGCCTATGTAGCGGCTGGCTCAACCATAAATCGAAATGTTCCGGATGGCGCATTGGCCATTGCGCGTGAGCGACAAACCAATAAAGATGGATATGCCATTAAATTTAAAGCAAAGAGAAATTCGCAAAAGTCCTAGGAGGTCAAAATATCGTCATGCCAAACTATCGAGATTCTAAGCTGAAGGTCTTTACCGGGAACTCAAACATTCAATTAGCCCAAGAGATTGTAGATCATATTGGTCTACCCATGGGAAATGCGGAGCTTCTGAACTTCAGCGATGGTGAAATTCGTGTCAATCTGAATGAGAGCGTGCGCGGTTCAGATGTGTTTGTGATCCAGTCGACTTGTCATCCCGTCAACGATAATCTGATGGAAATCTTAGTCATGCTGGATGCTTTAAAACGGGCTTCGGCAAAAAGCATCAATGTGGTGATTCCTTATTATGGATACGCCCGTCAGGATCGCAAGGCCCGCGCAAGGGATCCCATTACCGCAAAATTAGTGGCCAATCTGTTAGAAACTGCGGGAGCGAATCGGGTTATTGTGATGGACCTGCACGCGACTCAGATTCAAGGATTCTTTGATATTCCCGTTGATCATCTTCTTGGCGTGCCGATTTTGGCCAAATATTTTAGGGAGAAAGGGTTAGAAGAGGTAGTGGTCGTCTCGCCGGATCATGGTGGAGTTACCCGTGCACGCAAGATGGCCGAAAGATTGCAAGCGCCCATTGCAATCATTGATAAGCGCCGTCCCGAACCCAATGTAGCAGAAGTGATGAATATTGTGGGTAATGTGGAAGGAAAGACCTGCATACTGATCGATGATATTATCGATACAGCGGGAACGATTTCACTTGCCGCCAATGCTCTTGTGGAAAATGGCGCGAAAGAGGTATATGCGTGCTGTACCCATCCTGTCTTATCCGGCCCGGCATATGAACGAATCGCCAACTCAAAGATCAAAGAATTGGTGGTTACCAATACAATCCCTATCCCTCCCGAGAAACAGAGTTCTAACATCAAAGTTTTATCAGTCGCTCCTTTAATCGCAGAAGCGATTATTCGGGTGCATGAACAGCTTTCCGTAAGTAAGCTATTTGACTAGATGGTATTTCCCCCCTCCTTTCCGGTTATCCTAAACGTAATGGATAAGGGGGGGGCTTTATATGTCGACCATATTCTTAGATGCAAAGCGGTTAAGCGTCTGAAAAATGACGCTTACTTTTGTTGTATAGAAATGCACAAGGGAGGGAGAGAATCAACGATGAAAGTCATTATTGGTTTAGGCAATCCGGGCAAGAATTATGAAACCACCCGCCATAATGTCGGATTTCTGGTATTGGACGCATTAAGCGATAAACTTTCGATACCGGTTACACAGAATCGATTTACAGGTTTGGTGGGAGAAGGGATCGTAAATGGTGAGAAAGTGGTCCTGCTCAAGCCGCAAACCTATATGAATCTATCTGGGGAATCGGTGCGGCAATTGATAGACTGGTATAAAATAGGTCCGGAAGATCTTTTAATGATTTATGACGATCTCGATCTTCCCGTTGGGGAAGTTAGGCTTAGATTTAAGGGAAGTGCTGGAGGGCATAATGGCGTCAAGTCAATTATAAACCATACAAATACAGATGAGATTAAACGCATTAAAATCGGGATCGGCCGTCCGCCGGCAGGTTGGAAAGTTCCTGATTACGTGCTTGCGCCCTTCTCCAAAGCGGAGTGGGATTTGATTCAACCGGCAATCGCACGAGCCGTAGAGGCTGCTCACGATTGGTTAAGCATTCCCTTCGAGAAGGTGATGACAAAGTATAATTAGGGTTAGATTCTTTGGTCATGCTGGATTAAACCGCCCCTTTTTGGAGAAGAATATTAGGGTATAAACTCCATAAAGGAGGCATATGGATGACCATAAGGTATACCTGTAGGAGCTGTCATCAGACTCTTGCGGAGTTTCCGGAAGACAACGAAAAAGTTCGTTTCTCTCTGGAACTGCTTACACCAGAGGATCGCATGCATATCATTAAAGAGGATGAAGAAGGGAATCTCAATGTTCAAATTCTATGCGAATATTGTCAGGAAGCCATTCTCCAGAATCCTGAACTCTCTTTGTTATCCAGTCCTTTACAATAGTCTTTTTACAAAGCCTTTGCTTTTCATGCAAGGCTTTCTTCTCATGCTTTACTTTTAATTGCATCCATCTTTGAATACTCTCTTTCACGAAAGGGAAAACCATCAGTTTTTTCGTAACTTTGGAGGGGTTTTTGTGCATGCTTCACTCTATCAGGTTTTTTTAGAAAATCCTGATTTTCAGATTGTGATGGGTGGACTTAAGAATCGACTGCGAGAGCAACTGATTACCGGGCTTGCGGGTTCATCCAGACAGCTCTTTATGGCTGCGATATATAAAACTGCAGATCGACCTGTAGTGGTAATTACGCATAATAATTACCAAGCCCAAAAAGTATATGAAGATTTAATAGAGTTGTTAGGAGAAGAGGAAGTCTTTTACCTTCCTTCGGATGAAATACTGTTAACCGACGTAACGGCTGTAAGCCCGGAAATCGCCGCTCTGCGGATTGGTGTACTTAATCAGATTGTGCGACTAGGCAGAGGTCTGATTGTAACTTCTGTTGCAGGTGTACGCCGTTTTTTGCCGACACGTGAGGAATGGCTGGAGCATCAGCTTCTGCTTCGCGTTGGCATAGAAAACCCCACTCAGGATATTTTGGAGACTTTGGTGCGTTTTGGCTATGAACGGGTAAGCCAAGTAGAGAGAAAAGGGGAGTTCAGTATAAGAGGCGGGATTATCGATATCTATCCGCCTGACTTTGAGTCACCTGTTCGGATCGAATGGTTTGATGATGAAGTGGATTCCATTCGCCTCTTTGATTTAGAAAGTCAACGATCAATCGAAGAACTGCAAGAGGTCAGAATTGGACCGGCAGTAGAGATGATTTTCTCTCCAATGCAACTTTATCACGCTTCTGTGCGTCTAGAAGAAATATTAAAGGCTGATTTGGCCAGGATCCGCGATAAAGAGGTGCGTGAGCGTCTGGCGACAAAGATTGGCGAGGATATTGACCGTTTGAAGGAGGGAATTCGGTTCCCGGGTATAGAGCGATATTTATCGGTCATATATCCCCAATCGACCACCATCCTTGATTATTTAGGCGGCAATCCTATACTCATCATTGACGAGCCGGCACGCGTCATTGAGACCGTGGAACAGATGGAGAAAGAAGAGGCAGAGGTAATCAGCGCCAATTTAGAGCAAGGGAAAATGTTAAGCAGCTTGCCGTTGTCGCTAACCTATGATCAAATCTTGCAAAAAGAGAAAGTCTCTATCCTCTATCTCTCACTTTTTATACGCCAAGTCAAGAAGGCGCAGCCGCAGAACATCGTCAATTTTGTCAGCCGGGCCATGCAGGAGTTTCATGGCCAATTAAACGTGTTAAAGACGGAATTGACACGCTGGCTCAAACAAGGTGTCACCATTCTGTTTTTAGCGGGAGATGCTGAGCGAGCCGAACGGCTGCAAAATGTATTACGGGATTATCAAATGGAAATTGACATCTATGCTGAGCTTCCGGAGAAACTGCCCAGAAAACCGATGATCAGCATCGGTGGGATTCAGTCGGGATTTGAACTGATTGGCTGCCGATTGGTCGTGGTGACAGAGCGGGAAGTATTCCATCAGCGCCAACGCAAGGTAAGAAAACCGCAAAAGACCGATGCGGGCGAGAGAATCAAAAGCTACTTGGAGCTTCAAGTGGGCGATTATGTGGTTCATGTCAATCACGGCATCGGAAAATTCTTGGGTGTTCAAACCTTAGAAGTAAATGGGATTCATAAAGATTACCTGCATATTAAATATGCGGGTAACGATAAATTATTTGTGCCGATTGAGCAGTTGGATCTTGTCCAGAAGTACGTCGCTGCAGAAGAACATCAACCCAAGATCTATTCTTTGGGCGGGAATGAATGGAAGCGCGTGAAAAATAAAGTCAAATCCTCCGTGAAAGATATCGCCGAGGATTTGCTGAAATTATATGCCAAACGCCAGTCGAGCAAGGGCTTTGCCTTTGACAAGGATACCCCTTACCAACGCGAATTTGAAGCGATGTTTCCTTACCAGGAGACAGAGGACCAACTTAGAGCAATTGCAGAGATCAAGAGGGATATGGAATTAAGTCGTCCTATGGACCGCTTGCTCTGTGGCGATGTGGGTTATGGTAAGACTGAAGTGGCGATCCGCGCAGCTTTTAAAGCTGTGATGAGCAGCAAGCAGGTAGCCGTACTTGTGCCAACTACCATATTGGCACAGCAGCATTATGAGACATTCAAGGAGCGCTTTGCTGACTTCCCTGTCAAAATTGATGTATTAAGCCGATTTCGAACCCGTGCAGAGCAGAACCAGACTTTGAAAGCAGTAAAAGATGGCACAGTCGACATCCTGATCGGCACCCACCGTATGCTCTCCAAAGATGTCGTTTTTAAAGATTTGGGCCTGTTAATTGTTGATGAGGAGCAGCGTTTCGGCGTGACGCATAAGGAGAGGCTGAAGCAGATAAAAGCCAATGTGGATGTTCTTACTTTAACGGCTACCCCGATTCCGCGCACCTTGCATATGTCATTGCTTGGAGTTCGTGACCTATCGATCATCGAAACTCCGCCGGAGAACCGTTTTCCCGTGCAAACCTATGTGATGGAGTATCAGCCCAGCCTTGTAAAAGAGGCGATTGAGCGTGAATTGGCCAGAGAAGGACAGGTCTTCTTTCTCTATAACAATATTCAAGGAATCTATAAAATGGCGGAGCAGATCTCTTCTTTAGTTCCCGATGCCCGTGTTGCGGTGGCCCACGGGCAGATGCCCGAAAATGAACTGGAGAATGTGATGCTGGAATTCCTGGAAGGGGAGTCTGATGTTCTAGTCTCTACTTCGATTATTGAGACCGGGGTTGACATCCCCAATGTAAATACATTGATCATATATGATGCGGATCGTCTGGGCTTGTCGCAGCTTTATCAATTGCGGGGCAGAGTAGGAAGATCCAATCGCATCGCCTACGCCTACTTTACCTATCAGAAGGGTAAGATATTAAATGAGGTGGCAGAGAAACGGCTTGCAGCAATTAAAGAGTTTACCGAGTTAGGTTCAGGATTTAAGATAGCGATGCGTGATTTGGCGATCCGCGGTGCAGGGAATCTCTTAGGCGCAGAACAGCACGGCTTTATCAATTCTGTAGGTTTCGATCTTTATAATCAAATGTTAAAAGAAGCAATTGCAGAATTGAAAGGTGAAGTTGCCGAAGAAGCATTTGAACCTGAGATTCTTGTCTCTTTGGATGCCTATATCCCTTCTGATTATATTGCAGATCCTAACCTGAAAATTGCCATGTATAAACGCTTCGCGGAAGTGAAGAATCGAGAGGATTGGAGCGATCTTCAGGACGAGTTGCTAGATCGTTTTGGAGACCCGCCTCCTCCTGTATCCCGCCTGCTATTGATCACAGGAATCAAAAGCTATTGTTATCAACACCGCATTTCCAAGATCGAATATCAGAACAAGCAACTTCTCATGCATTTCCACCCAAAGGGAATGGAAGAGATCGATGGCATAAAACTCTTACAGTTGACAAGCAGCATCAGTCCGTTAATCGGATTCACTTCCGGACAAGGCTTAGGCATTACGGTTAAAGTGAAAGAATATGAAATTGAACTGGGACTAAGGATTCTTGAACAAATTCTTAAGAATCTGGATCAAGTAAAAAAGCTGGAAGGAGCACACACGCATGTATCCAACTAGAAAGACTCAGGTGGCGTGGAAAGCACTACTCATTTTTCTTGTTTTAACCACTCTCCTCATGGGTTGTGGCAAGGGCAAATCAACCAAGGAGGAGGGGCCAATGGAACAGAAGATTGCGGATCTTGGCATGGATGAGTCAGCAATTGTGGCGAAATACAAAGGCGGGGAGATTAAAGCAGGGGAGTTTGAAAAATATCTCCACTTCCTTTCCTTTATCTATCCCACCGACACATCAATCACAGATTCCTCCTATTGGCCGCAAATTTTAGATTCCTATATTGGGCAAAAAGTGATTGTCGAGCGGGCAACTGCGAAGGGAATCAAAATCAATGACGAGGAGGCGGTTAACCCTTTTTTTAATGCGAAAAAAGATGAAATTAGCAAATCACTCAGCAAAGGGGAAAGCTTCGACGAATACTTAAAGAAATTGGGAATTACCGAAGCGGAGATCAAGGGGTATCTTCGGCAGTACAGCATGATTGATCAATATTTCATAACGGCGAAAAGTGATGCGGAATTAAAGGAAATCTATGAAAAAAATCCCAGTCTGTATACCATTGCTACGGTTCGACATATTCTGATCGACAATAAGAAACGGAGCGATGAAGAAGCAAAGAAGTTAGCAGAAGAACTGGCAGATCGAATCCGTAAGGGCGAGGATTTTGCCGCTTTGGCCAACGAGATGACCGATGATACAGGCAACACCAATGCGGACGGAAGCAAGAACGGCGGTCTTTATAAAGATACGCCTGTAACCAGATGGGTTGAACCCTTTAAAAATGCCGCTTTGTCGCTTCCGTTAAACCAAGTAAGCGAGCCGATCAAGACCGAATATGGTTATCATGTCATGCGCGTGGAGAAACGAGAAGTTCAGCCATTTGAGGAGGTAAAGGAGCAGATTGCGTATCAGGAAGCGGCAAAAGCATATGAGGAATTTATGAAAAATGAGTTGCCCGGTCTTATTGAAGAAAGAAATTTGCCAAAAGGATAATGGAATAGCACCTCATTTTGGAATATAAATGGTCTTCATGCAAATACTATCCATACGAGAACCCTTACTTACAATGAACCTGTGTGAAGATAATGGTACAATTGACAACTTGGTACACTTCTAAGAAAGAGAGGCAGCTAAGATGAAAGCAACTGGTATTGTGCGACGTATTGATGATTTAGGTCGAGTGGTAATTCCGAAAGAGATTAGGCGTACACTGCGCATTCGCGAAGGAGATCCTTTGGAGATTTTTGTGGACCGTGACGGAGAGGTAATTCTGAAGAAGTATTCGCCCATCGGAGAGTTGGGTGACTTTGCGAAGGAGTATGCGGAATCCTTATACGAGAGTTTAAATCACATTACGTTAATTTCTGATCGCGATAACATTATCGCTGTGTCTGGGGCGTCAAAGAAGGATTATCTAGACAAGCCTATTGGTACCATTGTTGAATCCTGTATGGAAGACCGCAAGACCTTGCGTGAGGTGAATACGGGCGAATATGAGATTCTGCGCGACAATAAGGAGAAAATCAGCTCATATGTGATTGCTCCCATCATTGCGGGTGGAGATCCGATTGGCGCCGTCATCCTGATCAGCAAGACCGAAACCGCCAAGATGGGTGATTTAGAACTGAAGATGGTTGAGACTGCGGCTGGTTTTTTAGCAAAACAAATGGAACAATAATCAAAAAAACTGGGGAATATGGTTTTCCTCAGTTTTTTCTTATCTGAAGGCATGCGGGCATTATGCATTTACACCTTAATTTATGCTATAATACTTTGGTCAAATAGATGATTTGATCATTTTTCCTTATCTTAGAGGAGAGGTTGTCCGTGCGTGAAGGTTCAAGAAAATTGATCAAAGGAGCAGCCATATTAGGGGCAGCCGCTTTATTGTCCAAACTGCTAGGCGCAATCTACCGTATCCCATATCAGAATATTGCAGGGGATCTCGGGCTTTATGTCTATAATCAGGTTTATCCGGTATATACCATCTTGCTTTATTTATCTACCTCCGGATTCCCGAAAGCGATCTCCAAAACCGTTTCGGAAAAGCTGGTCATCGGAGATCATGAAGGAGCAAAAAGGGTATTTCGGATCTCTGCCTCCATTTTGTTTTTAACCGGATTTTTCTTCTTTATTTTGCTTTATTTTTTAGCTCCATATATCGCTGTAATCATGGCGGGGGATGAGAAATTGACGATGCCTATTCGCAGCATCTCATTCGCCTTGCTTGTTGTTCCCGTGATGGCCGCGATGCGCGGCTATTTTCAAGGACATCAAAATATGTTCCCCACCGCTGTCTCGCAAATTATTGAACAATTGGTTCGGGTAGCTACGATATTGATCCTCTCCTATTGGTTTATCTCCCAAGGTTACGGAGTCTACTATGCAGGATCCGGTGCCGTATTTGGCGCAGTATCTGGATCTATAGCTTCACTGATCGTATTAGCTTATTTCTGGTTTGGTTTTGCAAAGCGATCTGTCCAGCAGTCAGGCGGGGAGTACCGATCCATCGGAGAACAGGAATCAGCATGGGAATTAATCAAAAATCTGTTTAAGATTGCTGTGCCGATTGCGGCTGGTTCATTAGTTATTCCTCTGATGCAATTAGTCGATTCATTTTCCGTAAAGAACATCTTGGATTGGACTGGTTTCTCTGGGGACTCAGCCACATGGACGGGTATCTTAAATCGCGGCCAACCGCTTGTACAATTTGCGGCCTTTGTGGCTGCACCTCTATCCCTTGCATTGCTCCCTGCCATTTCGGAAGCCAACGCGCGTAGGGAGAGAAGGCTGATCGCCCAACATTCAGAGCTTGCCATCCGCCTAACCTTGTTTATTGGGCTTCCGGCTGCTGTAGGCTTAGCGGTTATTGCAGAACCAGTTAATATTTTCTTATACAGGACCAGTGACGGAAGCATTACATTGGCGGTTCTTGCTTTCACAACCATCTTCTCTACCTTGGGAATTACAACCGCCGGCATCCTGCAAGGCTTGGGGCTTGTCATGCGTCCTGCCCGCAATCTGCTGATTGGCGCGCTCTTTAAATTGATTTTTAATTTCATCTTTATTCCGATCTTTGATATTACCGGCGCTGCGTTAGCAACGGTTCTTGCTTACATCGTCTCCACCACGCTCAATATGTTGGCCGTTAATAAATATGCCGGAACGCATTTTAATTTCCGAAAATTTGTGGTAAAGCCATTAATCGCAGTGCTTGTGATGGCGGCAACGGCATTTTTACTGGAGGGCATAATCACCATTATGCTGGAGGATTTAATCAGAAATGAACGGATCCTCTATGGAATTGTCGTCACTCTGGTGATTCTCGTAGCTGCTCTCGTTTACGGAGCCATGCTGTTAAAGACTGGCGCGATTCGCGGAAGAGACTTGGATGCAATCCCTCGCTTGGGAAAACTGAAGTCAATTTTACGGAAGGTAAAACTTCTAAGGGATTAGGAGGAAGTGATCATGGGAGCTACCATTCAGGTAATCGGTTTAGGTTCCGGGAGGCTGCAGGATCTGGATTCATCTCTGGTAGCGGAGATGAAGGCAGAGGGAAAGATCTATTTGCGAACGCGCGATTTCCCGCTGATCAACTATCTGGAAGCAGAAGGAATCCGTATTGAAAGTTTTGATTCCATATATGAATCGCATGCTCAATTTGAGCAAGTGTATCAGGCGATTGTTGAGAAGCTTATATTTCTCGCCAAAGAGAAGCAGCGAATCCTCTATTGCGTTCCAGGTCATCCGCGCGTAGCGGAAAGGACAGTAGCCTTACTGCTGGAAGCCGGAAAAAGAGAAGGCGTACATGTAATCATTCGGGGCGGGCGCAGCTTTGTAGATCAGGTATTCCATGCCTTTGGATTTGATCCGATAGAGGGTTTTATGCTTTTAGATGCCACCTCACTTAAAGCAAGTGACCTCAATCCCAATCAACATACGGTCATTGCTCAGGTCTATGACCGGTTCACAGCTTCAGATGTGAAGCTTACCCTGATGCAGAGCTACCCTGATGAATATCTCGTATGGATAGGCTCCTATTTAGGGACAGAACAGGAGCAGATTCGTTCCATGCCGCTTTATGAGATTGATCAGAAGGGAGAATGGAATAATTTTACCCTGCTCTACCTTCCCCCGGCAGCAGAGGAATCGATTAACTATCGACGCTTCTCCTATGTAAGAGAGATTGTTGAGATTTTGCGCAGTCCGGAAGGCTGCCCGTGGGACCGTGAACAGACGCATGAAAGCATCCGTAAGAATCTGATTGAGGAAACTTATGAAGTGCTGGAGGCCATTGATCTGCAAGATATCGACGGGCTGAAGGAAGAGTTGGGAGACTTATTATTGCAGATTTTATTGCACAGCCAGATGGCGGAGGAAGAAGGATTTTTCGACGTCTATGATGTGATTGAGGCGTTAAGCGCGAAACTTATACGCAGGCATCCGCATGTTTTTGGAGAAAATAAAGCAGCAAACGCGAATGAGGCGCTGCAAAATTGGCAAGAAATGAAGAAGAAAGAAAAGATCGAGAAAGGGATGGACGGGAGTGCCGACTCAATATTAAGCGGTATTTCAAAGGATTTGCCAGCCCTGCTCACTGCTTATAAGCTGCAAAAGAAAGCGGCCGCTGTTGGCTTTGACTGGGAGCATCAACAAGAGGTGCAGCGCAAGGTAGAAGAGGAGTGGCAAGAGTTACTGGCTGCAAATACGCAAACAGAACAGGAAGAAGAGTTTGGCGATTTGCTCTTTGCCTTGATCAATCTGGCTCGTTTTCTTAAAATAGATCCTGAAGCCGCATTGGCAAAAACGAATCATAAGTTTAAAAGACGCTTTGCCTATATCGAGGCGAAATTAAGAGAACGAAACCAAGATATTCAGTCGGCTAGCTTGGATGAAATGGAGCAGCTTTGGCAAGAAGCGAAAAAATTTAACCTTTTCTAGCCCTGTATTAGCAGGAGATTTCATCAGCTAGGGCGAATAGAGTCACTTGTAAGTAGAATATTAAGAATAACGGCTTCAAGAGCCATATCACTGAAAGGAAGGTTTTAGAGAAGATGAACAAACAAGAATTGATTTCCAACATAGCTGAGAAAGTAGGAAAATCTAAAAAGGATGTAGAAGCAGTTATTAATGCTCTCCTCAGTGAGATAACAGAGGCGCTTCAAAAGGGAGACCGTGTTCAATTTGTCGGTTTTGGTACATTTGAAACACGTAAACGTGCGGGTCGTACGGGCAGAAATCCGGCAACAGGTGAGCCAATCACCATTGCGGAAGCTACCGTTCCCGTATTTAAACCGGGCAATAAGCTAAAGGATGCTGTGAAATAAATAAAATGAGAAATGTAAGAATCCCGTACTGATCGCCAGTACGGGATTCTTACACTTGTCCGCCATCTTGACTCAGCTTCCTAAATGGGTCATAGTATGAGTTATTAAGGGGGAGTGGCAATGCGATTGGACAAATATCTGAAGGTATCACGCATAATCAAGCGCAGAACATTGGCAAAGGATGTATGTGATCAGGGGAGAGTCTCCATCAACGGATATCCGGCCAAGGCATCCAGTGAAGTTAAAATTGGGGATTTGATCACCCTGCGACTTGGGCAAAAGGAATTGACAGCGAAGGTGCTTGATGTAAAAGAGAATCCCCGGAAAGAAGAAGCCGATTTGCTCTATGAGATCGTGAGCGAGAAGAGAATCGAAACTAATGAAAGTGAAGATCTGCCTGCTGGGTAGGTCTTTTTTCAGTTCTGAAAACCCCGATACGGCCATATATATAGGGTAGACAAGTTTTGGTTGGAGGGGGATTGTGATGACCGAGAAACACGTTAGGCATGAGATCGGCATGATGAATCGAAAATCCTTGGCAGTCTCGGGTGTCCGGAATGTAGATAGCTTTGATGCGGAGGAATTTTTACTTGAAACAGAGATGGGGTACTTGTTGATTAAAGGAGAGAATCTTCATCTGCGCACCCTTAATGTAGAGCAAGGCAATGTTGCGATTGAAGGAAAAATTAATGAGATGGGTTATTTGGACAATTACCGCCCGGGTGAAAAAGTTAAAGGCTTCTTTGGGAAATTGTTCAAATGAGGCTTTCGGTTCAATTTTTTACGATTCTATCCATGATTGGTACAGGACTTGGGATGGCGTGGCTGTATGATCTCTATGCTTGGGCCAGGAAAAAGCTTCACCTCCGCTTTCTGCTCACGTTTTTCTTCGATGTGATCTATTGGCTTTTTTTCACCTTTGTTGTTCTTTTCGTCTTAATGAAGGTAAATGAAGGCAGATTAAGAGTTACATTATTCTTTGCTTTGTTCATTGGAGGCATATTTTATTTCAAAATTTTCTCTCAACCTTTTATGGCGGTTTGGGATGAAATCGTGCGGGTAGTTGTTGCCCTGTTTCGTTTTATTGTCCGGATCATACAGATGCTGCTCATCTCTCCGATCAAGTGGATATTGGCTGGAATCCTGACTCTGGTCATAGGATTTTGCACAGGTCTGTGGAAGGGGATCTGGATTCTTTTACGCTGGTTCTATAGACCCTTTTCATTCTTGTTTCAATTGCTTAAGAAATTTGCTCTTGCTCTTGTCCGCAAAGTTGGTAAAATGATAGCAAGATTAATAAAGCGGAAACCACGTGATGAATAGGTGGGGAAATATGAGCGAACAGCAAATCAAAGGCAAGATTCGAAGAAAGCGTATTATCTATCTGATCATGGGATCTTTCCTGATATGGGCATCCTATAATTGGTATGAACAGACCAAAGTTGCGGAAGCTAAAGCCGAGGAGCTGGCGCAAATCAACAAACAACTGGAGAGAATTAAAGCAGAGAAGGCTAACCTCGAATATAAGGTGCAAAGGCTGAATGATCCCGAATATATTGCCAATCTGGCCCGATCCAACTATTTCCTATCCAAAAAAGGCGAAATCATTTTTGATATCATCGATGATTCTAAGGAATAGGTTGTGATACATGAGTAATTGACAAGATTTTTACTTCTGCCATATAATCGAAATGGATAGAAATTTTTAAGGAGGAAAACGATTTTTCATGTCCATTGTAGTAGGCAGCAAATTAGAAGGGAAAGTGACCGGAATCACGCATTTTGGAGCATTTGTTGAGCTGCCAGGGGGTGTAACGGGGCTAGTACACATCTCTGAAGTTGATGATGAATATGTAAAGGATATTCATCAATTCCTAAAAGTAAATGATCTCGTAATGGTTAAAGTGATTAATATGGATAAGGATGGGAAGATAGGACTTTCCATTCGTCAAGCAAAGAGTAGACCGGCTCCAGATCCAGAAACCCGTAAAGCAATGGACCGTGCCTTTGAAGACAGACTAAGCCGTTTTTTGAAGGATAGTGAAGAGCGTTTAACAACATTGCGCCGATCAACCGACTCCAAACGCGGAGGCCGCGGTACAAGGCGCAGTTATTAATAGATCATTTTAAATCGCACTCCCTTGGAAAGGGGAGTGTTTTTTGCTATGATATGAGGATAAATCAATAGGGTACGATGGGGAGTGTATGTTCAATGAGCAGAAAAAGGATTTTATCGGGGATACAGCCTTCGGGGAACTTAACGATTGGAAATTACCTTGGCGCGATACAACAGTTTGTAGCCTTGGATCAGGCAGGCGAAGAATGTTTCTATTGTATCGTTGATCTGCATGCCATTACTGTGCCGCAGGATCCGGTGAAGTTAAAGGAGAAGACACTTGAGGTGGCTGGACTATATATTGCGAGCGGAGTCGATCCTACCCGTTCTACGATATTTATCCAATCGCACGTGCGTCAACACTCCGAATTGGCCTGGTTCCTTCAATGCATTAGCCGGATGGGGGAACTAAGCCGCATGACGCAATTCAAAGATAAGGGGAAAGGTCAAGAGAGTGCCGGAGTGGGCTTGTTTACCTATCCTGTTTTACAGGCGGCCGATATCTTGATCTATCACGCTACCCATGTTCCTGTAGGCGAGGACCAAAAACAACATATAGAATTAACCAGAGATTTGGCGCAACGCTTTAACAGCCAATTTGGCGAGACCTTTACCATCCCAGAACCGCTGATTGCAGAGGTAGGGGCGCGCATCATGGCATTAGATGATCCTTCGAAGAAGATGTCAAAATCCTCTCCCGTGGAAGGCAGCCGCATTTCGCTGCTGGATCCGCTTGAAAGTATTAAGAAGAAGATCATGAGAGCGGTAACCGATACCGATAACGAGATCCGCTATGATGAAGAGAAGAAGCCTGGCATCTCCAACCTTCTTACCATTTATAGTCTCTTCGCGAAAAAGTCAATACCAGATTTAGAGAGAGAATATGAAGGAAAGCAGTACGGGACGTTTAAGAAAGATCTTGTTGAGGTGGTTACAGAAGCGATCCGAACCATTCAAAATAACTATTATGGTTTGTCACAGGAGGAATTGCTTCGACACTTGCGCAATGGGGCAGAACGAGCATCTGCGATTGCGGAGAAGACGGTACGAGAGGTAAAAGAAAAGATGGGCTTTGTGCTTTAAGCTGTGCAATAAAGTATTTGGCCGGGATGCTCCATGTTAAAAGGAGTGCCGGCCATTAAATGTTCCTCATTATAAACTGCCCATATTTCAGTACATACTCTTTTTTGTGAATGGGTTCAGCACGTTCTGGACCTCGTTTTCATTTTGAACATATAAGCCTGGCTATACCACCGTGACGCGCATGGGTAACTGAGAGTTTTGCAAAATCTAAAATCATTAACGTTTTTGAAAAACAAATGGAAAAAAAGCAATACGGATGTGGTTTCAACTGCAAAGACTGCGGACAACTCATTACCATGAGGCGATGATATGAACCGATTGAAAGCGACAGAAGATTAAAGTGAGCGTTTTTTGTATAAATCCCCCCAAGCCTTGTAGTCTATTGATAAAATAAATCAGCAAGCCTGTTTACCTCAAAGTATCCTCAGATTAATCCGTACCAAACTTGTGCCATTTCCTCGGAAATAATGGAGCGATGTCGCAAAAAAAAATTATGTCACCTACGCATTCTGACACACTTTTAATCTTCGGCTCTCTATAATAGGCACTACCAATTGAAGACAATTAGGTGGTGATTCTATGCACAGGAAATTATCTCCTCCGTTCTATGCAGGGTCCAATTCATCAAAAACCTCAACAGACCAGGAAAAGCTTTCATCGATCATGCGCAAATGGATGAGACCATTACAAATCATAGGAAAGCTCCTGTTTTCCAACTATAGCTTAATCCTCTTTCTATTTGGTCTCATGCTGGGACGAGCCTTGATCCTCAATGAAATGTCGCCGTTTGCAGTTGCTTACTTTGCGGTTGTTTACCATATTAAGCGTGACAAGGTGCATTTTGCTTTTTTGGGATTGCTAGCCGGAGCCGTTTTTAGTGAAGTATCCCATGGATGGATGATATTGATTACCTTGATCCTCTTTTATTTATTGCAGCAATTGATGAAAGTCCTCGATAAAGACGATATTACCTATGCACCGTTCATTGTGCCCATTGCATCGCTCCTTGGCGGTGTAATCTATACCTATTTTTGGATCGGTGAATTTAACGCATATAGCTTAATTATGCGTGGTGTAGAAGCAATTCTGGCGATGGTTCTTACCTTTATCTTCATACAATCCTTCCCAATCTTCTTAAATATCAGGAACAGCTACCAGCTTAAACAAGAAGAGATCATATGCCTTTTAATCTTATTTGCTTCAATCATGACGGGGACCGTGGGTTGGTATGTAAACGAGTACTCTGTGGAACATGTGCTTTCGCGCTATCTGATTCTCCTTTTGGCATTGGTGGGCGGGGGAGCCATAGGCGCCACCGTAGGGGTGATCACAGGTTTAATTTTAAGCCTTGCCAATGTGTCAGCTTTAGCCCAGATGAGTCTGTTGGGATTTTCAGGCCTTCTGGCAGGTTTGTTCAGGGACGGGCAGAAAGTGGGAGTAAGCCTCGGGTTGCTCATGGGAACCTCGATTTTAACCGTCTATACCGGCGAACGCTCACAGATGTGGATCTCCTCTGTAGAGACATTGATTGCGATCTTCTTTCTGTTACTTACACCCAAAGCGCTTATTGCAGAAATCTCCAAATTTATTCCTGGGACAAAGGAATACCAGAAGAGTCAGCAGGAATATGTTCAGCGCGTACGTGACTTAACCTCTGACCGGGTGCTCCAATTTGCCAATCTCTTTCGCCAATTATCCAAAAGCTTTGCTCAAACCTCTGTCACAAAAGAGAACCTCGATGTGATCAAAGCCGATCATTTTTTAAGTGAAGTAACGGAGAGAACCTGCCAGCGCTGCTGGAAGAAGGAGCAATGCTGGACGCGCCAATTTGATTATACCTATGAGCAGATGCGCGAGATGCATCGAATACTGGAGAGGCAGCATAAGATTCATAAAGCCCAGCTCCCCTCCGAATGGAGGAAAACTTGTGTATATATGGACAAGCTTATTGAGGCCATGGAGGATCAATATATTCGTAGCAGAGAAGAACAGAAGCTAAATCAGAAGGTAAAAGAGGCGCGTATCCTGGTTGCCGAACAATTGCATGGCATCTCTCAGGTGATGCAGGATTTTGCCAAGGAGATTTATAAAGAGAGCAAAGAGATGACTGCCCAGGAACAGCAGATTATGGCGGCCATTGAAGGTTTAGGGTTAAAGATCCAAAGAGTAGAGATTTTCAGCCTTGCCCATGGTAAAGTAGATATCCGCATCAGTCATCCTACCTGTTCCGGAAGAAAGGAATGTGAAAAGATCATTGCTCCGTTGGTTTCAGAGATTATGGGCGAGAATGTGGTGGTAGCGGAAACGGGATGTTTGCTCAACGATGGGGGGTGTTTGATGCATCTTGTTTCCGGAAACACCTTTGATGTGGGAATCGGTTTTGCGCAAGCTGCTAAAGGTGGGGGGATCGTCTGCGGGGATTCCTATGCTTCCTTAAATCTGGGCAATGGCAAGTATGCGGTAGCGATTAGCGATGGCATGGGCAATGGCGGCAGGGCATTTGCGGAAAGCAGCGCTACGATCAATCTATTGCAGCAGATTCTGCAATCGGGGCTTGATGAAAGCTTAGCCATTAAGACGGTCAATTCGGTTCTTTCTTTACGTTCAACCGATGAAATGTTTGCCACAGTAGATCTGGCGATTATTGATCTTCATGATGCCACGACCAAGTTTATTAAAATCGGTTCATCTCCCAGTTTCATCAAGAGAGGGGAGCAAGTAACCTCAGTAAGCGCCAATAATCTCCCTATTGGAATCTTACAAGAAATTGATGTGGATGTAGTCAATGAGAAGCTGAAGGAGGGTGATCTCCTGATCATGATCACGGATGGAATTTATGAGGCGAATCGGGAAGTGGAGAATCGCGATTTGTGGTTTAAACGGGTGATCCGCGAGATTGAGACGGAGGATCCGCAGGAGGTAGCAGATCTGCTTCTGGAAAGAATTATTCGAGCCAATCATTATCAGATTATGGATGACATGACGGTCGTGGTCGCAAAAATTGTTCGTTTTACGCCGCAATGGGCGACGATTCCAGTACCCGATATTGCCAGGCTGGAGCAAAAACAAGCAGTTCAATAACCGACTTTTTCGTACTTTTTCTCCCTTAGAACTACTGCTTCCGTTAGAAGTAGGTTATAATGATGGTATGAGATAGATTCCCAAGGAGAGTCCTTGGGAATTTTTTAAGAGCCGTATTCGTGATGAGGGGGAGCATTTTTGGACGGGAGAATTCGCAAAACCATAGCTGAACATCTACTCTTAAGTCCAGATGATCATCTGCTTGTTGCTGTTTCCGGAGGTCCAGATTCAGTAGCTCTCTTACATTGGCTTCATGCGCACCAAGATGCTTTGAAAGTGCGTCTTTCCTGTGCCCATTTTAATCATGGATTGCGGGGAGAGGAATCCGATGAAGATGAGCGATATGTTGCGCGATTAAGTAACATGCTAAACATTCCCTTTTATTCCGCGAAAGTTAATCTTAAAAAGGAACTTGAACAAGGTGGAGCAGGACTGCAAGAGTTGGCTCGTGATTACCGATACCGTTTCTTAGAAGAGCGAGCCAAGCATATTGCGGCCAATAAAATAGCATTGGCCCACCATCAAGATGATCAGGTGGAAACCATTTTGATGCGCTTTTTGCGTGGTACTGGATCTACGGGGATGATCGGCATGCCGTATCGCAGAAGGTTAACAGAGCATATTTGGGTAATCCGGCCTTTTCTCGATATCCCTAAAGAGGAAATCTTGCAGTATGTGAAACTTCATCAATTAGATGTTCGTATAGATAGTAGCAACCTGAAAACAGATTACACGCGCAACCGCATTCGCATCGAGTTAATTCCTGAACTGGAAAAATTTAATCCTAACCTGCGATCATCGATTATATCGCTCTCTCGTATGATAAAAGAAGATGAAGTCTATTTGCAGGAACAAGCAGAAGGGTTGTTTAGCCGGATCGTTCAGATCAAGAATGAGCATGAGGTAAGATTTCCGCTCTCAAGTTGGCTTGAGATCCCTCTTTCTTTACAAAGGAGAATAATTAAACTAATATGTAATTACTTACTCAAAAATGAGGAAGAGGTATCTTATTTACATATTGAAGCAATACGCTCTCTGTTTTCTCAGGATGCACCGAAGCACTGGGATTTGCCCTTCGGGATCAAAGTGACTGCCCGTTATGGAGAGGCGATTTTTGCAAGAAAGAGAGTCGAGGAGAAACAGCAAGGCTTCCTCTACACTTTCTCGCCCCCTGCAAGTATTTGGATTCCGGAATGCAACCTAAGATTCAACTGTTCAGTTACAACTGAACGCGATCAGGAAGAGGATTCCGCGATTGCCTATTTTGATTATGACCGCATCTCTCATCAACTGATGCTTCGTTCACGTCGAGAGGGTGATCGCATTGAACTTCTAAGATTAGGAGGGCATAAAAAGGTAAAAGATATATTTATTGATGCTAAGATCCCTAAAGAAAATCGGGATCGGATCCCGCTTTTCTTTGCTGGAGATCAGCTGCTATGGATTCCCGGAATACGTAAATCGGCTTTAGGTGCATATGATCATAAGACTAGGCGCTTTTTGCGCTGTCAAATTGAAAAAATCGAAAACGGTGCAGAAGAATAAGGAGGTTTTTTACGTTTTTATGGCTCATATTGAAGAGGACATTAAAGAGATCTTGGTAACTGAAGAGCAAATCGCCGCAAAAGTGAAGGAATTGGCAAACATATTAAGCGAAGAGTACAGAAACAAAAATCCTCTTGTGATCGGTATTTTAAAGGGAGCTACGCCATTTATGTCAGACTTGATCAAACGGATGGATATCTACATGGAAATTGATTACATGGCGGTATCCAGTTATGGCATGTCAACTCGCTCAACTGGTGTAGTGAAGATTATTAAAGATCTGGATGGGGATATTGAAGGCCGTCATCTCTTGATTGTGGAGGATATTATAGATAGTGGGCTAACATTAAGCTATCTGATCGATATTTTGAAGCGCAGAAACCCTAAATCGATTAAAGTGGTTACCTTACTTGATAAACCTGCCCGCAGGAGCGTCGATCTCAAGCCCGATTTTACAGGATTTACTGTACCCGATGAGTTTGTGGTGGGGTATGGATTAGATTATGCGGAAAGATACCGCAACCTTCCCTATATTGGCGTACTGAAACCCAAAGTTTATGCTGAGACATAAACCAAGGCAACACTGAGGCCGAAAGTCTTGGTGCTAGCCGAGTTTTATTTGTCACAAGATCGTACTTTTTGTAAGTAGCTATAATCAGTTGTATAGGATAATTCGCTATGGTAAAATGAGAAAAGTGCCTTGTGCCGAGAGGAGGTAAGGAATGAACCGATTTTTTCGCCATACTGGTTTTTATTTACTTATAATTCTGGTTGCTGTTGGAATCGTTCAATTTGTAGCAGGTAAAGGCAAAGAGACTGCAGAGATCCCTTACAGTGAGTTTAGAGTTCATCTGTTGCAGGGAGAGATTGAATCACTTACTGCTCGCCCGGAAGATGGGACTTATTATATAGAGGGTAAATATAAATCAGCCGCAGCAAATGAAGAATATTTTAAGACGCGATTGCCTCTTTACAGTGAAACGGCATTTGACGAAATCATTGAGCAAATGAATAAGCAGAATATCAAGGTAACCGCAGAGCAGCAAAAACAGGGTTCATTATGGTTAACCTTTTTTACATCGATCATCCCGTTCATCTTGCTCATTATTCTCTTTTTCTTCTTGCTGAACCAAGCGCAGGGCGGGGGAAGCAAGGTGATGAATTTTGGCAAAAGCCGTGCCCGCCTATATAACGACGATAAGAAAAAGGTTACCTTTAAGGACGTTGCCGGTGCAGATGAGGAGAAAGAGGAATTGGTTGAGGTGGTGGAATTCCTTAAAGACCCTCGCAAATTTGCCGCATTGGGTGCGCGAATTCCTAAAGGTGTTCTACTCTCTGGTCCTCCGGGAACGGGTAAGACATTGCTGGCTCGCGCTGTTGCGGGTGAAGCAGGAGTGCCGTTTTTCTCCATTAGCGGATCGGACTTTGTGGAGATGTTTGTTGGGGTCGGTGCATCACGCGTAAGAGACCTGTTTGAAAATGCAAAGAAAAATGCGCCGTGTATCATTTTTATCGATGAAATTGATGCTGTAGGCCGTCAACGGGGCGCCGGGCTTGGCGGTGGCCACGATGAACGTGAGCAAACGTTAAACCAGCTTCTTGTTGAGATGGATGGATTTAGCGCTCATGAAGGAATTATTATCATCGCTGCAACCAACCGTCCGGATATTCTTGATCCTGCATTGCTGCGGCCGGGCCGCTTTGACCGCCAGATTACTGTGGACCGTCCTGATGTAAAGGGACGTGAAGAAGTACTTAAGGTGCATGCTCGTAATAAGCCGTTGGGCCCTGATGTTGATCTCAATGTCATTGCCCGCCGTGTGCCCGGTTTTACAGGAGCAGATTTGGAAAACCTGTTAAATGAAGCTGCTCTGCTGGCCGCTCGCCGAAATAAGAAGCAGGTGGAGATGGAGGAGATCGACGAAGCCATTGACCGTGTGATTGCGGGCCCGGCCAAAACCAGTCGCTTGATCAGCGAAAAAGAGAAGCGTTTGGTTGCCTATCATGAATCAGGACACGTGGTGGCTGGATTTTTTGTCGAACATGGGGACCTTGTGCATAAAGTTACCGTCGTTCCACGCGGTCAGGCAGGCGGATATATGGTGCCGCTGCCCAAAGAGGAAATGACTATGCATACCAAAAGCTATTTGCTTGATAAAATCACTGTTGCCCTTGCCGGCCGCGTATCTGAAGAGATTATCTTTGGCGATGTAAGTACAGGGGCGTATAGTGACTTCCAGCAGGCCACTGGAATTGCCCGCCGCATGGTGATGGAATTTGGTATGAGCGAAAAGCTTGGCCCGATGCAATTTGGCAGACGTCAGGGTGAAGTTTTCTTAGGCCGAGATATCGGGCATGAACAGAACTACAGCGATGCAATCGCTTATGAGATCGACTTGGAAGTTCAACGCATCATACGTGAACAATATGAACGCTGCAAAAAATTATTAAATGAAAAGCGCCTAAAATTGGAGACGATCGCGCAAACGCTGTTAAAGGTAGAAACGTTAAACAGCACCCAAATCAAACAATTGATCGAAGATGGCCGTACAGAGGACGGCATGATCGAAGTAGAGGAAGAATCTCCAACCAGTGTAAGGGTTCGAGTTCGCGAAGCAACAGGGATGGCTTAACCGCCATCCTTTATTGGTAGATAAGAAAGTATAAACTTTCTTTATCTACACAAGTGCAACTAGGCAATCGCCTTCGCCTGAAGGCTTGGCGCTAGCCAAGTTTTCTTTGTAGACTATGAAAGTTTAAATTCTTGACAGCGATAAAGCGACGTAAGGTTGGGGGTCCCGCCCGCGCAGCGATAGCTTAAGCCGGGTGGGTTTTCTTTTTGTCTATACAGGAGAAAGAATGCTTAATTCTACATGGTACTTATATTAAAATGGTCTATAGAAAATCTTTACTAATGTACGTTTGGAGGAGATAAGGGCATGTTATTAGTAATGGATGTTGGGAATACCAATGTTGTAATTGGCATCTTTAAAGGGGATCAACTGATTCATCAATGGCGGATTGCAACCGATCGAAACAAGACGGAAGATGAATATGGCACGTTGATAAAGATGTTTCTTCGGGATGAGGATATCTCGGTGGAAGAGATTGAGGCTGTTATCATTTCGAGTGTGGTACCGCCATTAAATTTTGCGCTGGAACGCATGGTAAAGAAATATTTTAAGCTGAAACCGATGATCGTGGGACCCGGCATAAAAACAGGCCTAAACATTAAATATGATAATCCCAAAGAGATTGGTGCCGATCGTATCGTCAATGCGGTAGCCGCTGTCGCGGAATATGGCAATTCTCTGGTAATCGTCGATTTTGGCACTGCGACAACTTTCTGCCTGGTGAATGATGAAGGGAATTATCTCGGGGGTGCAATATGCCCCGGAATTAATATCTCGATGGAGGCGCTTTACCAGAATGCCTCCAAGTTGCCTAAAGTTGAGTTTGCCAAACCGGAGTCAGTAGTCGGCCGCAATACGGTGATGGCTATGCAATCGGGCCTCTACTATGGCTATGTAGGATTGGTCGATGGGATTGCCAATCGCATGAAACAGCAATTATCGAAGCCTGGCAAAGTAATTGCTACAGGCGGATTGGCGGAATATATCAGCAAAGATTCCGCCACCATCGATATTATAGATCCGCATCTTACTCTAAAAGGCTTACGGATCATTTATGAGCGCAATCGTTCTTAGTCACAAATGACCACAGATTAGAAGAGAAAGGAATTTTTCATATGAAAGATTATATCGTTCGCGCTACTGCCTATGATGGACAGGTGCGTGCCTTTGCCGTTCGCAGTACCGAAGTGGTAAAAGAGATTCAGCAGCGCTTGGATACATGGGCTACTGCAAGCGCTGCCTTAGGAAGAGCCATCAGTGCCGGAGCAATGATGGGAGCCATGTTAAAAGGCGAAGAGAGAGTTACGATACAGGTAAAAGGGAATGGACCGCTTGGACAGATTGTGGTTGATGCAAATGCGCATGGGGATGTAAGAGGCTATGTTACTCATCCACATGTAGATCCTCCTCCCAAAGCGCCGGGAAAATTGGATGTGGCCAGTGCGGTTGGCACGGAGGGTACTATATATGTGATTAAGGATTTGGGCCTAAAGGAACCTTACCGAGGCAGTTCCCCGATTATCTCCGGTGAATTGGGTGAAGACTTCACATATTATTTTGTCACCTCTGAACAGACTCCATCGGCGGTAGGATTAGGCGTAATTGTGGCTCCCGATCATACGATCTCCGCTTCCGGAGGATTTATTCTGCAATTGATGCCTGGTGCAGAAGAAGCGGTGATCGAGCGGTTAGAAGCTCAAATTCAGAAGTTAACCTCGGTTTCCAAGATGGTTCAAGAGGGGCTTACGCCGGAAGAGATGCTAGCCGAAGCGCTGGGCGAGACGCCGACGGTTTTAGGCCGTCTGGATATACAATTTAAGTGCGGATGCTCTCTGGAGCGTGCAAAAGGGGCTCTTGCCAGCCTGGGAAAAGGGGATCTGGAAGAGATCCTGCAAAAGGGAGAATCTCCCGAGATCGAATGTCATTTCTGCAAGGAAAAGTATCAGGTTTCCTTAACGGATATTCAGAAAATGATAGAGGAGCTCTAGGAGCAACTCTATCTATTTTTGCATCATCTCTGTAGGGCATAATGCGAAATGGGGATGGGAAATCTATGAAACAAATGCCATGTCAACTATTGACAAATGGGTAAGGGGCTGATATCGTAATTCCTATAAAACATATTTACTTACTCGGATTAAGGAGGTTCTGTTTATGAAGGTGGCAAATAATATATTGGAATTGATCGGCGGAACACCTTTAGTTAAGCTAAATCGCGTTGTGGAAGATGATATGGCTGACATCTATTTGAAGCTGGAGTTTTATAACCCGGGAAGCAGCGTAAAGGATCGCATTGCACTGTCCATGATAGAAGAGGCGGAAAAATCGGGAGAACTCACGAAAGATAAAATCATTCTTGAACCTACCAGCGGCAATACAGGGATCGGGTTAGCGATGGTTGCAGCGGCAAAGGGATATAAGGTAACTGTGGTCATGCCAGAGACCATGAGTATTGAACGCCGGAATCTCTTGCGCGCTTTCGGAGCCGAGCTGATTTTAACTCCAGGTTCGGAAGGGATGAAAGGAGCAATCGCCAAGGCAGAGGAGTTAGCGCAAAACGACGATAAATATTTTATGCCACAGCAATTTAAAAACAGGGCCAATCCTAAGATCCATCGTGAAACCACCGGACCAGAATTGGTGGAACAGGCAAGGGTGATCGGCGGAGTCGATGCTTTTGTTTCAGGTATCGGTACAGGCGGTACCATTACAGGGGCAGGAGAAGTGTTGAGAGAAGCCTTCCCGGATATAAAAATTTTTGCTGTTGAACCTGCAGATTCGCCGGTATTATCTGAAGGAAGAGCTGGCGCTCACAAAATTCAAGGAATTGGAGCCGGTTTTGTTCCTGACATTCTCAATACCGAAATCTATGATGAAGTGATTACAGTAACCAATGAGCAAGCATTTGAGTATGGACGTCGGGTCGCCAGGGAAGAAGGGATCCTGGTTGGCATCTCCTCAGGTGCAGCAGTATATGCAGCCTTGCAGGTTGCCAAGCGCCTCGGCAAGGGAAAGAAAGTGATCGCCATTGCACCCAGCTATGGTGAACGCTATCTCACAACGGCAATGTTTAATTTTGAAGGATAAGCATTAGCTCAAAACTCATCTTCGGATGAGTTTTTTATTTGACCTTTTCTATTTGATATAGTTCAATGAGGGTAGTATAAGTAAGGGAGAGCTTCACGTGAGCAGATATAATGTCTATTTTGTCTATCCAGAGAACCAAGCAGAGATTGCAAAGCTGATCGATAGAGTCGGCTGTGATCCAGCCGGAGTAAAAATTATGGCTCCAAAGGGAGAGATGCTGATCATTCATGTCGAAAACCTTTCGCTTAAGGCGGCCAATATTTTGAAACAAGAGATGCTTTCTCGCGGGGGGGAGGTAGCGCTCCATCGGGATGTTGCTGGTCTCAGGACTGAGAAGACAAATGCTTTGATCATAGGGACCAGACGACAAATTCAAGATCTCTTGATTAAGCTGAAGGTGCAGCCATTTGGATTAAAGAGACTGGGGGAAGAGATTGGAGAGTTAATGAAACGGAGAAAAATCTCTTATGAACTAAACTTGCCCCATCACCACGCCCCGCTGCCGATCGGGGAACGAACTTTAGTCATGGGCATACTGAATGTAACTCCCGATTCCTTCTCGGATGGCGGCAGATATATTGATCTGACGAAAGCGGTTGAACATGCGAAACGCTTGGAACGAGAAGGGGCTGACATTATTGATATAGGAGGAGAATCCACTCGGCCCGGCGCAGAGGAGGTTAGCCTCGAGGAAGAGCTTCGGCGCGTATTGCCTGTGATTGAAACGCTGCGGAAGGAAGTATCCATCCCGATATCGATTGATACCTATAAAGCGGAAGTGGCAAAGGCGGCGATCGATGCGGGAGCCCATATCATCAACGATGTATGGGGAGCCAAGGCGGAGCCGCGCATCGCTCAGGTTGCTGCGGATACCGGTGCGCCCATCATCTTGATGCATAATCGCGAGAAGAGGGATTATGTCGATCTTATTACCGATATGATGAGAGATTTGCGTTCCTCTATCGATATCGCGCTGAAAGCGGGATGTAAAAAAGAGCAGATTTTGATCGATCCGGGAATTGGGTTTGCCAAGAATGCAGAAGATAATTTGGATGTCATGCACCGCTTAGAGGAGTTTACCTCGTTGGGATATCCGATTTTATTGGGAACTTCGAGAAAGTCATTTATAGGCAAGGTTACTGATTTGCCAGTTGATCAACGCGTTGAGGGCACCATCGCTACGGTGGTATATGGAATTGAAAAAGGCGCAGACATTGTCCGCGTGCACGATGTAGAGGCAGTGGTGCGGGCAGTTCGTATGACGGATGCAATGAAAAGAAGAGGAATTTGATATGGATAAGATTTTGCTTCATGGTATGGAGTTTTATGGTTATCATGGCGTATTTCCTGCGGAGACGGAGATCGGTCAGCGTTTTCTCGTTGACCTGGAATGCTCGCTGGATTTGCATCAGGCCGCAATCAGTGACCATTTGGACGATACAGTCAATTATGGCGAGCTGTATCAGTTGGTTCGTGAGTATATGGAGATCCGACCACCGGTAAAATTGCTGGAGAGATTGGCAGAGGAGATTTGTCAAGCCATATTCAAGCGTTTTCATGCAATCAAAGAGGTGAAGATACGTCTCATCAAGACTGACCCGCCCATTCCCGGCCATTATAAATATGTGGGAATCGAAATGGTTCGGAGGAGAATCAATGAAGCATAATAATAGGGTCTTTATTGCTTTAGGGTCAAATCTGGGTGATCGGCTCGGATATCTTGGGAAAGCGATTTTACATCTTTCTCAGCATGAAAAGATTTGGATAAAATCACTTTCATCGGTTTATGAAACCGATCCGGTGGGGTATCTGGAACAAGATCCCTTTTATAACATGGTGATCGAGATCGAAACCGCATTAAAAGCAAAAGAACTATTATCGGTCTGCTTAACGATTGAGAAAATTTTGGGCAGGGAGCGTAAAATTGTAAATGGACCACGCACCGTAGATCTTGATCTTCTTTTTTACGGAGATGAGATTCTACAGGAGGAAGATTTGATCCTTCCGCACCCCCGTTTACATGAACGCGCCTTTGTGATGATTCCTTTAGCAGAGATTGCGCCGGAGATGGTCCATCCAGTTCTGGGGAAGAGCTGCAAAGAGCTTGCCGATGAACGGAGCAAGGAGGGAGGAGTTCGCAGGCTGGCCTTAATCTAAAAAAACTGATAAAATTTTTAAGCAGGCAGAGAACGCCTCTTCATAAACATATGGTAAGCGTAGGAGAATCGATATGTTAAAAATAGGAGATATAACTTTAAAAAATAACGTCGTTTTGGCACCGATGGCAGGTGTCTGCAACCCTGCTTTCCGCTTGATTGCTAAGCAATTTGGCGCAGGGCTTGTCTGTGCTGAAATGGTAAGCGATAAAGCGATTCTGCATGGAAATGAAAAAACGCTGGAGATGCTTTACGTCGATGAACGAGAGAAACCGCTAAGCTTGCAAATATTTGGCGGTGACCGGGAATCGCTGGTAGCGGCGGCAAAATATGTTGACAAAAATACCAATGCCGATATTATAGATATTAATATGGGTTGCCCGGCACCAAAGATTGTCAAATGTGATGCAGGCTCGAAATGGCTGCTGGATCCCAAAAAGATTGAAGAAATGGTAGCTTCCGTTGTAGAAGCGGTTGACAAGCCTGTGACCGTTAAAATGAGAATCGGATGGGATGATGAGCATATCTATGCCGTCGAGAATGCCCAAGCTGTTGAACGGGCAGGTGGTAAAGCAGTAGCCGTTCATGGCCGGACGCGTATGCAGATGTACGAAGGGAGAGCCAATTGGGACATTATACGCCAGGTTAAAGAATCTGTTAAAATTCCCGTTATAGGAAATGGGGATATCTTTACACCCGAAGATGCAAAGCGCATGTTGGATGAAACGGGTGTGGATGGCGTAATGATTGGCCGCGGTGCTCTCGGAAATCCATGGATGCTTTATCGTACTGTTCATTATCTCACCACTGGCGAATTGTTGCCGGAGCCTTCTCCCCGTGAAAAAATCGCTGTAGCAATCGAACATATGGAACGTCTCATTGCGCTGAAAGGGGAGAGAACGGGTGTCGCCGAAATGAGAAAACATGCCGCCTGGTACATTAAGGGACTGCGCAATTCGGCAAAAGTGAAAGAATTGGTTAATAAAGAGACGACAGCGGAAGGCATGAAAAAGGTATTATTAAGGTATGTCGAAGAATTGGAAGAAGAAGCTTCATCCCAATTCATTGACATTGCAAATTAAATTCCATATAATACGAGTCAATTAAAACTGCCAGCCTTAAGAGCTGGCGGTCTCATTATTTTCATCAGGGGATCACATAAGGACAACTTTGCATACATATAAATCCTAGAAAATTTACATTTACGGGGGAATATAAAATGGCAGAAAAAGAAGTCATTCTTACACCTTCTGGATTGCAAAAACTAGAGGAAGAACTTGAACTGTTAAAAACAGTAAAGCGCAAAGAAGTGGCTGAACGCATTAAAATTGCGATCGGCTATGGAGATCTCAGCGAAAATTCAGAGTATGAGGATGCAAAAAATGAGCAAGCCTTTATTGAAGGGCGGATTATTACGCTTGAAAAAATGCTGAGAAATGCGCGTGTCATTTCTGAAGATGAGGTTAATACGGATACGGTTAGCATTGGTTCTACCGTGAAAGTAAAGGACTTGGAATTTGGCGATATCCTGGAGTATACCATTGTAGGATCGGCCGAATCTGATCCGTCAGAAAATAAAATTTCAAACGAGTCGCCTGTCGGTCAGGCATTGTTGGGTAAGACCAAAGGGTCTATTGTAGACGTCAATGTTCCATCAGGTGACGTTATTAAGTTCGAAATCATCGACATTCAGAGATAGATTACGAAGAAAACAGAGAGAAATAGAAATATAGGAGTGAAGATTATGTCAGAGGTGGAATTAAACGAACTGGAGACGATCCGTAGAGAGAAGCTGACAACTCTAAAAGAATTGGGTGTTGATCCATTTGGCAAAAAATATGAGCGTACTCACTGGGCCAAGCAGATCTTAACACAGTTCGACCACCTGAGTAAAGAGGAGTTGGAGGAAGCTGGGCACAAGGTTTCTGTTGCCGGAAGAATTATGTCTAAACGGACACAAGGTAAGGCAAGCTTTGCCCATATTCAAGATTTCTCAGGACGTATTCAGATCTATGTTCGTCAAGACCAAGTCGGAGAACTGCCTTATAAAATATTTGACCTTTGCGACTTAGGGGATATTATTGGGGTCAAGGGAACGATCTTTAAGACGAAGACAGGGGAGACCACCATCAAAGCGGAGGAAGTGGTCTTGTTAACCAAGTCCTTGCGTCCGTTGCCGGAGAAATTTCATGGCCTCAAAGATGTGGAGACTCGTTACCGAAAGCGTTATCTTGATTTAATTGTAAATCCTGATGTGCTGCAGACCTTTGTTACGCGCAGCAAGATCATCAGCACGATGAGACGCTACCTTGATGACAGAGGGTATATAGAAGTAGAGACCCCTACTTTGCATGCGATTGCCGGTGGAGCTTCCGCCAAACCATTTATCACATATCATAATGCGCTTGATATGCAGATGTATATGCGTATCGCCATAGAGCTTCATTTAAAGAGATTGATTGTTGGCGGTATGGAAAAAGTATATGAAATTGGCCGCGTCTATCGCAATGAAGGCGTATCTACAAGACATAATCCGGAATTTACGATGATCGAGCTCTATGAGGCGTTTGCTGACTTCCAAGACATTATGTCTTTGACGGAAAATATGATTGCTTATATCGCAGAGGCGGTTCTAGGCACAACCAAGATTGAGTATCAAGGGCACCAGGTTGATTTGACGCCTAAGTGGAGACGGGCACACATGGTTGACTTGATTCGAGAAGTTACAGGAGTAGATTTCTGGAAGCAGATGACTGATGAAGAGGCGCATGCGCTTGCAAAAGAACATCGCATTTCGGTGGAACCCAGCATGACGTTTGGCCATATCGTAAATGAATTCTTTGAACAGAGAGTGGAAGAGACATTGATCCAACCGACATTTGTTTACGGTCATCCGGTTGAGATCTCTCCGCTTGCGCGCAAGAATGACAAAGATCCTCGCTTTACAGATCGTTTTGAGCTCTTTATTGTGGGTCGCGAACATGCCAATGCATTTACGGAGTTAAACGATCCGATCGATCAACGTGAGCGTTTTCTGGCTCAGTTAGAGGAACGCGAAAAAGGAAATGAAGAAGCACATATGATGGATGAGGATTTTATCGAGGCGTTAGAAATCGGCATGCCGCCTACCGGTGGACTGGGCATTGGGATCGACCGATTGGTGATGCTTTTAACGAACTCGCCATCCATCCGCGATGTCCTCTTATTCCCGCACATGCGCAACTTATAACCCTATTTCGGAAAATGACTGCCTGCTCAAAACCGAGCAGGTTTTTTCACTTATTTCCACTTGCCTCGCGACTTAATTTGTGTTAAATTAAGAAACGCTTTGCATGAAGCAGAGGAAATGAACTGCTAATGAAATTTAGCAGAAAAAGGCTCTTGACGGTATTAAGAGTCGTGTGATATATTAATAAACGTCGCTGCTGCGGTGGCGATGAAACATGAGGTTCCTTGAAAACTAAACAGTAGATAAGCCAAGCGTAATTGAAAGACCCCGTCTTTCAACCATGATGATCAATGAGCTTATTCAAACGAATCTATATACAGTTTTATGCCCTCGTGATGTTGCTCGAAGCAGTAACACACAGGACAAGAATCCGTAAGCAACTCCGTTGCTGACGGACTTCTATGGAGAGTTTGATCCTGGCTCAGGACGAACGCTGGCGGCGTGCCTAATACATGCAAGTCGAGCGGGGTGGAGG
>Ga0310836_100270_pt1 | contig 51791 bp, 53 predicted proteins | sample SM_ome_4_FD_201310 | JGI IMG/M metagenome (GOLD analysis project Ga0310836, IMG submission 201310) | Sorghum-adapted microbial communities enriched on stacked mutant (SM) sorghum from Joint BioEnergy Institute, Emeryville, California... ... | reverse complement strand
CGCTGTGCCGAAAGAGATGGATCCGGTCAAGGAAACGCTTCTTCAGGGAATCAAGAAAAAAATAGAAGCGCATGATGAGTTGTTCAAGTTTTATGATTTGCAGGACAAACAATTCGAGCAGAAAGCCGATCTGTTATTGAAAGAGTCAAATGATTTGGTTCAGCAAGCGAAAGCAGAATTGCAAAAATTTAAGAAATAAGGGTGTAGCGTGTGAAGAAAATTCTGGTAGTAGATGATGAACAATCAATTGTAACACTGTTGGAGTTTAATCTGCAGAAAGCAGGATTTGAGGTCGTGAAAGCCGGAGACGGCCCGACAGCGGTCAAGCTGGCTGAAACAGAGAAGCCTGACCTGATTGTGCTCGATATTATGCTGCCGGGTATGGATGGTATGGAAGTGTGTAAAAAGCTGCGAATGGAGCGAATTAACACGCCGATTTTAATGCTGACGGCCAAAGACGAAGAATTTGACAAAATTTTAGGGTTAGAACTTGGCGCAGATGACTATATGACAAAGCCGTTCAGCCCCCGCGAAGTGGTGGCACGCGTCAAAGCGATTTTGCGACGCAGCGGCCAGCAGCAGGAACAGGAAACCAATCAATCGGACGAGCAGATGATTACGATTGGACAACTTGTCATTTACCCGGAGAAATACGAAGTGCTGTTTAATGGAAACCGCTTGGAATTGACACCGAAAGAATTCGAACTCCTCCAGTATATGGCCAGCCATCCGGGCCGGGTAATGACGCGTGACCAGTTGCTAAACGCCGTATGGAATTATGATTTTGTAGGAGACTCCCGGATTGTGGATGTCCATATCAGTCATCTGCGGGAGAAAATCGAGGAAGATACCAAGCAGCCTAAATATATAAAGACTGTGCGCGGATTGGGATACAAACTAGAGGGATAGCATGCAAAAATTCCGTATTCGGCTCAACTTTTTGTTTCTACTGATTATTGGTATATTGCTGCTTCTGCTTGGCCTTTACTTCGCTAAAATGTTGCAGACAATATATATCGACGTGCTTGAAGATAGGCTTATGAAAGAAGCACGCATTATTTCCGACGACGTACTCTACGGAAATCTTATGGAGAAACCGGATGCGCTGCAGCAGCGAATGGAGCGTTTTTCCCGGGAAATCGGAGCGCGTATTACGGTCACAGACCGTGCAGGAAAAGTAACTTCCGATACGGAGCATGACCCAAAGACGCTGCCGAATCATGCCAACCGTCCGGAGATTCGGGCGGCCCTTGAAAGCGGAGCGGGCCAGTCGATAAGATATAGTGCAACGCTGAACTATGACATGCTTTATGTAGCCGTCCCGCTGAAAAAAGAGCAAAATATCGAAGGCATAGTCCGCGTATCTATTAAAATTACGCGGGTACAAGAAACCGTACGGAATTTATGGGTGAGCCTGGTCGGGGTACTTGTGCTGACGCTGGTAGTATTCGGTTTTATCAGTACACGGATTACCAAAAGCATTACGCAGCCGATTGAGGAGATTACACACGTTGCCCGTGGAATCACACATAAAAAGTTTAAAAATCGTATTCGTACGAATGCGAAAGGCGAAATCGGGCAACTGGCTCAGGCGATTAACTTCATGGCGCTTAGCCTTGAACAGCAGATGTCCGCCATTCAGGAGAACGAGAAACGGCTTGAAAGCATTCTTAATAACATGTTCAGCGGAATGATTCTGGTCAGCGATTCGCGGCGTATCGTCATGATGAACGCCGCAGCGGAGCAATTGCTCGGATATGAAGCGAAAGATTCCCTTGGTCATATCCATACGGAGATCGGGAAGAGCTCGGGATTGAGCCAGTTGATTGATCGCTGTCTGGAGACGGGAGAGAAAATTCGGGAAGAAATTCACGTGTATTACCCTGAAGAACATATTATTGACGCCAACCTGGGAGCGTACACGAATGAAGAGGGCGAGATTAAAGGCATTATCGTACTGCTGCATGATATCACGGCTATTCGCCGTCTGGAAAAGATGCGCAGCGAATTCGTTGCCAACGTCTCTCATGAGTTAAAAACCCCGATTACATCTATTAAGGGATTTACAGAGACGCTGTTGGACGGAGCGTTGGAAGATCCGGAGATTAGCCGTTCTTTCCTGGAGATTATTAATGAGGAAAGTGACCGGTTAAACCGCCTGATTACCGATATTTTGGACTTATCGAAAATTGAACAAAAGAAAATGCCGCTTAAGGTAGAAGAGATAGACCTGAGCCAATTAATTAAAGAAACGGTCCGGATTGTACGGGAAGAAGCCCGCGCCAAAAATATCGCGATTTACCTTCCGGCTGAAAAAGATATTACGCTTGAAGGAGACAGGGATCGGATGCAGCAAATCGTACTCAATCTCGTCAGCAATGCGATTCACTATACGCCGGACAATGGCGAGGTTACGATTACGTTGCGTGAGCCGGATGAAAAAAGCGTAGAGATGGTGATCGCAGACACCGGCATAGGCATTCCGGCGGAACACCTGCCGCGCATTTTTGAGCGCTTCTACCGCGTGGATAAAGCACGTTCTCGGGAATCTGGAGGAACCGGGCTGGGTCTGGCCATTGTTAAGCATCTGATTGAGTCACACCATGGTATGATTCATGTGGAAAGCGAAGAAGGCCGGGGGACGACGTTTAAAATCATCCTGCCCAAGTACCAGACTTCCCGGTTTCCCGCCTAGCATTTGATGGTCGGTTGAATCTCATGAATAAATAAATACCACACAAGATGACAGCCGTTCCAATTGTTTGGGCGGCTGTAATTTTTTCGCTGAGAATAAAATAGGCAAGAATCGCCGCGCCGATAGGCTCTCCAAGAATCGCCATAGAGACGGTGTTGGCACTGATCCACTTAATTGTCCAATTAAATATCGTATGGCCAAGCAGCGTAGGAAAAATAGCCAGTCCGATGAAAACCAGCCAGTCCTGGCTCGAATATGGAAACAGCGCAAACCCGAGTGCCATGTCATATATAAGCAAAACGATGGTGCTAATTGTATAGACCACAAACGTATACATCATAAGAGACAGTCGTTTGCGTACGCTCTGGCCGAACAACCAGTATCCTGTGACCGTCGCTGCGCCGAGCAGAGCGAGAACGTCGCCGAAGAGTGCCGTGCCGCCTAAACGGAAGTCGCTCCAGCCGATGAATACGCTGCCCGCAACGGCGAGTAGCCCTCCGGCAATCCCAGCCAGAGCCACACGCTCTTTGAAGAACAGATAGGCCCCTATGAAGGAAAACAACGGCTGCAGAGTTACAAGCACAACAGAGCTGGCTACGGATGTGTAGTTGAGCGATTCGAACCAGAGAATGAAGTGCAGTGCAAGAAAAACACCGGCAAGCGTCGAAAAAATCCAATCTCTCTTCGAAATAAGTCTGATTTCCTTCAGGTGTTTCCACAAGACAAATGGCAGCATGAACAGCACCGTAAACAAAAGCCGATATGTCGCAATAATGGATGCAGGTGCAGCCGAAAGTTTTACGAGAATGGCCGATGTCGAAACGGCCAGCGTAGCGATAAATAAAGCCAGGTAAGGGGAAACCACCGGTTGTTCTTTCATCTCTCTCTCCTATTTTGTCGATAGAATTCCTGAAATATGTTTTATGATAAATAAAAATTTCAGTTCTCACAATAGTTAAAAAAAGAAACTTTTTTACAGGATGTTCCGTATTACTTAGCAAGAGGATTACAAAAGGAGGAAACAAGATGTCAGAGAAAGTTGTAAAAATGGGAGGGCCGAATATAAATACGGGAAAGATTCTTAAATTCGTTATTCCTATCCTCGTGCTTGTCATTTTAGCGTTTGAATCGTTTACTGTCGTAAATCCCGGCCATCGCGGGATTATTGTACAGTTGGGCGCGGTTAAGCCTACGGTGCTGGAAGAAGGAATGCATTTTAAGCTTCCGTTTATCCAGGAAGTCGTGCCGGTAGAAGTTCGCGTACAGAAAGCTGAGAGCAACGCTTCCGCAGCATCCAAGGATCTGCAGGTAGTAACAACCAATATGGCGGTAAACTTCCATATTGACCCGGCCGGCGTAAACAAGCTCTACCAGAATGTTGGTATGGATTACAAAACAAGAATTGTTGACCCTGCTATCGGAGAGTCGTTAAAAGCTGTAACGGCGCGTTATACCGCCGAACAGTTGATTTCCAGACGCTCGGAAGTCAGCCAGCAGGTAAAAGAAATTCTGTCTAAAAAACTGGGTACGTATAATATGGTGCTTGATGAAATCAATATTACGGAATTTAAGTTTAGTGACGAATTCAACCGTGCAATTGAGCAGAAGCAAATCGCGGAACAGCAGGCTCTCAAATCCAGGCTGGACCTTGAGCGTATTAAGATTGAGAAAGAGCAAACGATCACCAAAGCACAGGCCACTGCCGAAGCGCTTCGTCTGCAGAAGCAGGAAGTTACGCCTGAACTCGTAAGGCTGCGCGAAATCGAAGCGCAGCAGCAGGCTATCGAGAAATGGGACGGCAAACTTCCAAGCACAACCGGAGGCGCCATTCCCTTTATCAACGTCCAGAGGTAAATTAAATACGCATCTTCTTCTACACGCATTATGGAAGAATGATGCGTATTTTGTTTGATACCGTGCTTTGTTTTGCTCTGAAAGTGTATGGTATGATGAAAGCGTATATGCTTATATTACGGGAAAAGATAGGGCGTGGATGATAGATGGAAAAGAAGTTAATGGTATTGGACGGCAATAGCATTGCCAGCCGCGCTTTTTACGCGCTCCCCCTTCTGACGACGGACGAAGGTTTATATACGAATGCCGTGTACGGATTTACGACCATGCTGCTGCGCATGCTCGATGAAGAGAAGCCGACACACCTTTTAGTAGCGTTTGATGCAGGCAAGGTGACATTCCGTACGGAAGAATATAAAGACTATAAGGGAAAACGGTTAAAAACACCGGGTGAGCTGTCCTCGCAGTTTCCGCTGCTGAAAGAATTGCTGAATGCATTCAATATTAAACATTATGAATTGAACGGCTACGAAGCGGATGATATTATCGGCACCATCTCTGCTCAGGCAGAGGCGAACGGATTTACAACGCTGATTGTATCCGGAGACAAAGATATGCTGCAGCTCGTTTCCGACAAAACCCGGGTGGCGCTTACCCGCAAAGGCATCAGTGAAGTCGAGCTGTATTCGCCGGCGGAAGTAGAGGCGAAGTATGGTTTAACTCCGGCCCAAATCATCGATCTTAAAGGGTTGATGGGAGATGCGTCGGACAACATTCCTGGCATTCCGGGCGTCGGTGAGAAGACGGCGCTCAAGCTGCTGCATGAATTTAAGACGGTAGAGAACGTACTCGATCATGTTTCCGAAATAAAGGGAAAGAAACTCCAGGAAAAGATTGCGGCGCACGCGGATGATGCCCGCATGAGTAAAGAGCTGGCGACAATTCTGCGCGATGCGCCAATCGAGGTCACGCTTGAAGAGACAGTATACCAGCCGTATAATCAGGAAAAAGTCGTGTCGGTATTGGAACGGTTTGCCTTTAAGTCTCTCCTTGAACGTCTTGGATTGAATTCGGCTGAGGCAAATGGCGCACCCGTTCAGGCGCAAGAAGAAATCGATTTCGTAACCATTACAGAAGAGAACCGGGAAGCGTGGGCGGACAAGTTGACTTCGCCAATGGCCGTCATGGTTGAAGTGGATGCGGAGAACTACCATGGTGCCCCGATTCACGGGATTAGTCTGGCAGATGGGACTGTACGCTTGTATGTACCATTTGATCAGGCTGGATGGCCGGCACTTATCAAGTGGATGGCAGATCCCGAACAGAAGAAGTGGGTATACGATGCGAAGCGCAGCCAGGTGGCTCTTGCGTGGAAGAACATCCAGCTTGAAGGCATCTGTTTTGACGTGCTGCTTGCCTCGTATCTGAGCAATCCTTCCGAGACGAATCATCGTCTGTGTGATGTAGCCGAGCGGTACGGCATGAAGCTCGCTTCTGACGATGCTGTCTATGGAAAGGGCGCAAAACGTTCGATTCCGGAAGCGTCGATTCTTGGGCCTCATATTGCGCGCAAAGCGGAGACAATCTATCGCCTGCGCGATAAGATGGATGCGGCTTTGAAAGAAGAAGGGCTGGATGAATTGTTTTACGACCTGGAGCTGCCGCTTGCAACCGTGCTTGGTGATATGGAGACGCATGGTGTGCGAGTGGACCGGCAGCGCCTTGATGAAATGGGCGTGGAGCTTACAGAGAAGCTCGAGCGGCTAACGAAGCAGATTCACGAACTGGCCGGTACTGAATTTAATATTAATTCACCGAAGCAGTTGGGCGAGATTTTGTTCGATAAGCTGCAACTGCCGGTCATCAAGAAAACGAAGACCGGTTATTCGACGAGTGCGGACGTACTAGAGAAGCTGGAATCGGCGCACGAAATTGTCCCGCTTATTCTGGAATTCCGCCAGTTGGGCAAACTTCAATCCACTTATATTGAGGGATTAAAGAAAGAGATTCGCGAAGAAACGGGTAAAATCCATACTTCCTTTAACCAGGCGGTGACAGCAACCGGTCGTTTAAGCAGTACCGAGCCTAATCTGCAAAACATTCCGATTCGCCTGGAGGAAGGACGCAAGATTCGGGAGGCATTCGTGCCGTCCGAGCCGGGCTGGTTCATCATGGCGGCTGACTATTCGCAAATCGAGCTTCGTATTCTGGCTCATATCTCGCAGGATGAGAATCTGATTGATGCGTTCCGTCGCGATATGGATATTCATACACGGACGGCAATGGACGTATTCGGCGTAGACGAGGACGAAGTGACTTCGCTGATGCGCCGTCAGGCCAAGGCTGTTAACTTTGGTATCGTATACGGCATTAGCGACTACGGTCTCTCGCAGAATCTGAACATTACCCGGAAGAAGGCGGCGGAGTTTATCGAACGGTATTTCTCCGTATTTCAGGGTGTAAAACGATATATGGATAATATTATTGCGGAAGCGAAAAAGAACGGCTATGTAACGACGATGCTGAAGCGCCGCCGGTATTTGCCGGATATTAATAGCCGCAATTTTAATCTGCGCAGCTTTGCTGAACGTACGGCAATGAATACGCCGATTCAGGGAACGGCGGCTGACATCATCAAACTGGCGATGGTTAACATGGCGCAGCGAATCGAAGAAGAGAAGCTGGCAAGCCGAATGCTTTTGCAGGTGCATGATGAATTAATCTTTGAAGTGCCGGAACATGAGCTTGAGACGATGGGTAAGCTTGTTTCGGAAGTCATGGAGAATGCCTTGCCGCTTGATGTCCCGCTTAAGGTGGACGTAAATTACGGCAAGAGCTGGTATGAAGCGAAGTAAACGGAGGAGAGAAATGAAATGCCGGAATTACCGGAAGTGGAAACGATCAGGCGCACGCTAACTAAGCTGGTCGTCGGGAAAACCATTGCTGACGTAATCGTAAGCCTGCCGCGGTTAATCAAAGAGCCGGATGATGCTATGCTGTTTGTTGAGCTGCTCAAAGGCCAGACGATTCAAGAGATCGGTCGACGCGGCAAGTTTTTGTTGTTCTATTTAGATGATTGGGTGTTAGTTTCCCATCTGCGCATGGAAGGCCGCTATGGTCTTTACCAGGCAGGGGACGAAGTGGAAAAGCATACGCATGTTATTTTTCAATTTACGGACAGTACAGAGTTGCGCTATAAGGATGTTCGCACTTTTGGCACTATGCATCTTGTTGCTAAAGGAAGAGAGATGGCCGGACCGCCGCTGCATAAACTTGGCCTGGAGCCGCTGGATGAGACGTTCTCGGCCGATGTATTGAAAGAAAGAGCCAAACATCGGAAAACCAAAATTAAGCCGCTGCTGCTGAATCAGGAAATTATCGTCGGACTCGGGAATATTTATGTAGATGAGGCGCTGTTTCAGGCGCGCATCCATCCGGAGCGAATGCCGGGTGAGCTAGCGGACGAGCAGTGGGAGGCTCTTCATATGAGCATTGTGCAAATTCTGCAGGAATCCATCTCGCTGGGCGGTTCGTCCATCAAATCGTATGTAAACGGACAGGGTGAGGCAGGACAGTTCCAACATACGCTAAAAGCGTATGGGCGCACAGGCGAACCGTGTGTAGTATGCGGTACACCGATTGAGAAATTGGTTGTCGGTGGCCGCGGCACTCATATCTGTCCTACCTGTCAACCCCGCAAGTAGAATGCACGACTTTTCCTTGTTCTCATATACTGTACCAGACGCCCATGAAAGAGATGGCGGGAGAAGGGTGGATATGGGGAAGGAGGAAAAAAGGTGCTGCATATTTTTTCGCTCCTGGCGCTGGCTTTTGCAGTCAGCTTGGACGGATTCGGGGTTGGGATTATGTACGGCATGCGCCGCATTAAAATTCCGGTGCGTTCCGTTATCATCATTACTTCGTGCTCAGCGTTTGTGATTCTTGTTGCTATGTATATCGGCAAATGGCTGGGATATCTGCTGACACCTACAGCTACACATTATGTCGGTGGCGCCATTTTAGTCGGAATTGGCCTATGGGCGATGTATAACGCAAGGTCGCAGGGCGCGGAGGAAGAGGAAGGAAGCGCGGGACAGAATCAAGCAATTCGGGAGCTGCGGTCGCTTGTGGCGTTTGAGATTAAAGCGCTCGGCCTTGTCGTGCAGATTCTCAAGCGGCCGACCGAAGCGGATCTCGATCGTTCCGGTACCATCTCCGGAGTGGAGGCGATGTTTCTGGGCGTTGCTCTTTCTGTAGACGCGTTCGGCGCAGGAATTGGTGCGGCTCTCATCGGCTACGAGCCCTGGGTGACGGCATTCGTCATCGGGAGTGTGAGCTGCCTGTTTATCCTGTCGGGACTTAAGCTGGGATTTACGTATTCGGAAGCCGGGTGGCTGAAGCGAATGACGTATTTGCCGGGAATTCTTCTGATATTGTGCGGTTTTTTCAAAATGATGTGAGAGAGAGTTGAGAGAGCTATGGTTATTGGGCTGACGGGTGGCATCGCCTGCGGCAAGAGCACGGTGTCGTGGATGCTTGCAGAACGCGGGGCCCGTATTATTGACGCGGATATTATTGCGCGTGAAGTTGTTCGGCCAGGTGAAGAAGCCTGGTCTCTTATTGTCGAGCGGTTCGGACGAGATATCCTGCTTGCGAATGAAGAGCTGGATCGGGTAAAGCTGGGAGCGATTGTTTTTGCTGATGAACAGGCACGCCTGGATTTAAACGCTATTGTTCATCCTGCTGTGCGTGCACGTATGAGGCAGTTGATGAAAGAAGCCCGGGAGGAGAGCATAGCTTTAATTGTGATGGACATTCCCCTGTTGTATGAGTCAAAGCTTGAATATATGGTGGAAAAGGTAGTTGTCGTATATTGTACGGCAGAACAGCAATTAAAACGTTTGATGGAAAGAAACGGATACGATGAGGAAGAAGCAATGCGCCGCATCGCTTCGCAGATGTCGATCGAGGAGAAGAAAAGCCGGGCGGATTACGTCATTGATAATAGCGGCACGTTCACGGAGACGGAAGAGCAAGTGGACGAATTGGTTGGGAAGCTGTTGGATAAGGGAAGAAGAGGCGCGTAAATAAATGAAGCGATACGGATGAGGAGCTGGGGATGAAACGATTCAGTCGAAAGAATACGATATTTTTTCTCTGTCTGCTGGCGGTTTTTCTTCTGTTGGACGCGCCTGTTACATGGAAAGCAATGTACCCGGTATACTATAAAGAAGAAATCCGCAAATCGGCGGAACAGTATGATGTGGACCCATACTTAATCATGGCCATTATCCAAATCGAATCGAAATTTGATAAAAAACGCGTTTCTAAAAAAGGTGCGATCGGTCTGATGCAGGTAATGCCGATGACGGCGGAATGGGCGATACAAAAAACAAAAATTTCGCCGATGGCGACCCAATACCTGGACGAGCCGGATACGAATATCTTGCTTGGAACGTGGTATATTTCCTTCCTGCATGAAATGTTCGACAACAATCCGTATGCAGTTATCGCCGCATATAACGCCGGTCCGGGCAACGTAAAGAAGTGGCTGGAGAAAGGCATATGGGATGGAACTGAGGAGCATATCTCCCGTATTCCATATGGCGAGACCCGGCATTACGTTCAGCGCGCACTGTATTATAAACATCGTTACGAGAAAATTTATGCCGATGAATTCAGCGGGCTGAATTAAAAGGCTATTCTATATGTACTTTTTAAAGGCAGTCCTCCTACTGCCTTATTTTTTTTATCATGTAGCCGAAATAATAGTCTGAAAATAATAAATTTACACCAGTCTATTGAAAAAAGTGTCATACTTATTATAATGAATGTATGCAATAGTATGGAACATATCCGGGGAGGAGAACGTATTAATGACGACACGAATTGCCATTAATGGATTTGGACGTATTGGGCGGATGGTATTCCGCAAAGCGATAAACGATCCGGAGGTAGAAGTAGTAGCAATCAATGCAAGCTACCCTGTTGAAACGCTTGCTCACCTTATTAAGTATGACACAATTCATGGCAATATTTCTGATAAAGTCGAAACGAAAGATGATACGATCATTGTAAACGGAAAAGCGACGAAAGTGGTTTCTGACCGTGATCCGGCCAACCTTCCTTGGAAAGAGTTGGACATAGAAGTTGTTATCGAAGCAACGGGTAAATTCCGTGATAAAGAAGGCGCGGGTAAACATATTCAAGCCGGTGCGAAGAAAGTCGTTATCACAGCACCGGGCAAAGATGAAGACGTAACGATTGTAATGGGTGTAAACGAAGATGTGTACGATTACGAAGCGCACAATATTATCTCCAATGCATCCTGCACAACAAATTGCCTGGCTCCGGTAGCGAAAGTGTTAGATGAAGCGTTCGGTATCGAATACGGTATGATGACAACCGTACACTCTTACACAAACGACCAGAAGAATCTGGACAATCCGCATAAAGACCTGCGCAGAGCACGTGCATGCGCGCAAGCAATTATTCCGACGACAACAGGAGCGGCCCGTGCTGTTGCCCGCGTTCTTCCGCAGTTGCAGGGCAAATTGAACGGCTTCGCGCTTCGTGTGCCGACACCGAACGTATCGGTTGTGGACCTGGTTGTTAATGTGAAGAAAAACGTAACGGTAGAAGAAGTAAACCGTGTGCTGCGCGAAGCGAGCGAAGGTAGCATGAAAGGCATTCTCGGCTATACTGACGAGCCGCTCGTATCCGCTGACTTCAATGGAGACGAGAACTCCTCCATCGTAGACGGACTGTCCACAATGGTTATGGGCGAGAAACAAGTGAAGGTGCTCGCTTGGTACGACAACGAATGGGGCTACTCTTGCCGTGTACTTGACCTGGCGAAACACGTATCCGCTGCTGCAAACACGAAAAAAAAAGTGGAAGTAACCGTATAATCGCATACTATGTATAGTGAAGAAAACGAGGCGGTCCGGCAGCGGATTGCCTCGTTTTTCTGTGAAAATCATGAGAAAAGAAAGAAGAGAAGAAGAAATAAGATCTAGAGAAGAAAAAGGCGGAGGCCTTTTTCTACATTAAAATCCTTTCCACGTTCTCTTCTCTCTTTTCCTTCGTACCACCAAAGTCAGCCGCCCTTTCGATGATTTCATGTTGAAAAGACAACCGTATGGACAAAAGTGCTTCGCGTTTCCTACTTGACGTCCGCCCCTTTCTGGGACAAACTAGGGAAAAGTACGCAATGGAGTGAGGTTGATGAGATGCGTTGTCCATATTGTACGCACAACGGAACGAGGGTGCTTGACTCCCGGCCGGTAAATGACAGCAAATCCATCCGGCGGCGCCGGGAATGCGAAGAATGCGGCAGACGGTTCACTACATTCGAAATGGTGGAAGAAACGCCGCTGCTTGTGGTGAAAAAAGACGGCACACGCGAAGAATTCAGCCGAGAGAAAATTCTGCGTGGCATTATTCGTGCCTGTGAGAAGCGGCCGGTGCCGCTGGATACACTGGAAGCAATTGTAGACAGGATAGAGCGGGAGCTGCGCAATAGCGGCCGGGCCGAGGTCCAGAGCAAGGATGTCGGCGAATTGGTTATGAATGCGTTATATGATGTTGATGAAGTAGCGTATGTCCGCTTTGCGTCCGTATATCGCCAGTTCAAAGACATTAATGTGTTTGTCAAAGAATTAGAAGACTTAATTCATAACAGTAAAAAGAAAGAATGAAAATAAAATGCAGACAGTAAACGGGGGAAGGCGAGCGGCAGTGAAGATACAGTTTATTGGGGGAGCAAGAACTGTAACGGGATCCTGTTACATGCTAGATACCAGTACGCACAAATTAATCATTGATTGTGGAATGTTTCAGGGCAGCAAAGAACTAAACCAGTGGAACGAACAAGATTTTGCGTTCGACCCGCAGGACATTTCAGCGGTGGTGCTGACGCATGCCCATATTGACCACAGCGGTCTTGTGCCGAAATTATGCAAAGAGGGTTTCAAAGGTCGGATTTTCGCTACACACTCGACTGTGGATCTTTGTTCCATTATGCTGCCGGACAGCGGACACATTCAAGAAGCGGAGGCAGAGTGGTATAATCGAAAACGCCGCCGCCGCGGACGGGCGCTGATGAAGCCGCTGTATACAAAGGAAGATGCACGGCGCTGTCTTTCTCAATTCAAAGGCATTCCGTATGACAAAATAACCGAGGTTGTGCCAGGGGTAACTATCCGTATGCGCGATGCCGGCCACATTCTGGGCTCGGCCATTGTTGAGATGTGGGTCAGTCAGCCGAACGGCAATGCGATTAAATTAGTGTTTTCGGGAGATTTGGGAAGCAAGAAGCAGGCGATTGTCAAAGATCCGACTTTTATTGATGAAGCGGATTACATATTCATCGAATCGACGTACGGTGACCGTTTGCATGAGGAACGAGTCGATCGAGGCGAAATTCTCGGCGGCATTGTGCGTACCATTCAAAAGCAAGGCGGGAATATTATCATTCCTTCCTTCTCGGTTGGCCGCACGCAGGAGATCATTTATGAGCTGTCAGAGTTGCTTCATAAGGGCAAGATTCAACCGCTGCCGGTTTTTATCGATAGTCCGCTTGCCGTAGAAGCGACACGGGTATTCCGTCGCAACCAGGAAGTATTCGATGAAGAGAGCCAGCAGTATCTGCAGGCAGGGGTGGACCCGCTGTCTTTTCCTGGTTTGCAGTTCGTGGAGACTGTAGAGGAATCACAACGACTGAACCGGGTAATCAGCGGTTCTATTATTATTTCATCGAGCGGAATGTGTGAAGCCGGACGAATTAAACACCATCTAAAACATCATTTATGGCGTCCAAAATCACACATTGTGTTTGTGGGCTATCAGGCGCAAGGTACACTTGGCCGCCGTATTATTGACGGAGCCAAGCGGGTGCGGATTTTTGGTGAAGATATCAAGATTGCGGCACAAATCCATAATATTGAAGGATTCTCAGCGCATGCAGACAGGGATGGGCTATTGGAGTGGCTGTCCGGGTTTGTCCGCAAACCAAAAAAAGTATTTATTGTGCATGGTGAGGAGGCTGTATCGCTGAAGTTCGCAGAGATCATCGGCGAATCGCTTGGACTGGACACGTATGTGCCAAGACGGTTTGAGACGATCATTTTCGATGATGCAGCGGAAATGACCACCCTTCCGCAGGAAGAGACAGAACATCTGCCGCTTCCAGATGCACTAGAAACTGCGCTTGCAGCGCTGTCTAAGGCTTCTCTAGAGATACAAGAACATGTAAAACAGCAAGCTTTGTCTCCTGTGCAGAAGCAGGAAGTGCTGGAGAGGCTGACAGCATGCATAGAGGCGTTAGATCAGTCTGTGCAGGATTGCGAAATATAACGGCGGCAGTGCTATAATGAAGGAGAGATTGATATACAGGGAGTGATACGGGTGAGATGGCAGGAAACCGTCCCCAATGACCCCTACCTTATCCGCATTAAGCGTCCGATTAGCAGTGCGGAGATTGGATATTTACTGCATTTATACCAGCCTCTGATGGGTGTGATGCCAATTGCACTGTACCAGACGCTATTTCACAATTTATCACTGGCAAGTTTTGCCCCGGTGCAGGGGCTTCATTACGGGTTGATGGTCACAATGTCTGCTCCGCTGGATGTGATTATTAAAGCAAGGCAGCAGTTAGAAGCTATCGGACTGCTTGAAACGTATCAGATTGATTCAGATGGGGAGTACATGTTTGAGTATGTACTGCAGCCGCCGCATGCTCCGGATGTTTTTTTCCGTGACGATACGTTGAGTATTATGTTGCTCAACCGTGTAGGCAAGGAGTTTTACCGAAAGCTCAGACGCCGGTTTGCTGTGGCGGAAGAGCAGAGCATACCAGCCACGGCGAAGCGGACGCGCATTACAAAAGCGTTTGATGAAGTGTTCTGTCACCTTTCCCCAAGTGAGATTACGGTGGAGAAAGGAACAGAAACCCATCAATTTCTCCAGGCAACGGAAGAAGAGAGTCCACTGCCATTTTTTGATCCGAAAGAGAGTACGGTACGCAGTTATGCGGAATCTCGCCTGGACTTTGAGTTTTTGGAAGCATCGCTTCCAAAGGTAGTGAAGCGTAAGCCCGTATTTACGAAGGAAGTGAAGGCAGTGCTGGACAATCTTGCGTTTACGTACGGGATTGACGATGAGACAATGGCCCGCCTTCTTCAGGAGCCTACTGTCATTCCGGAGGATACGATTCATCTTGCTGCTTTGCGCCGCCGTGTAAAAGAGTGGTACAACAGGGAAAATGGACGAGTCCCGAAAATCTCTCCCCGGGAAGAAATTGTGTTCCAATCGGATACGGAAGCGAGAGAGCAGGAGCAGCTGTTATCGGAAGCGGAGAACCATGCCCGTCTTCTGGAATCTTTATCTCCACTGCAGTTGATGGAGTATTATCAGCACGGAGGTAAAGTTGCGCCGGCCGACCAGAAAATTGTGGAAGAATTGCTGGAGGAATATCAGCTGGCGCCTGGCGTGGTAAATGTCCTGCTGGAGTATGTGATGCTGGCGTATGACCGGCAGTTGCCGAAGGACGTCATCTATAAAATTGCCGGCCATTGGAAGCGAAACAATATTCAAACCGTACAGGAAGCGAAACGGCAAGCGCGGCAGTTCTATCTTGAACGCAAAAGCGGTAGGCCGCTGTTTTTTGATAAAAAAGCAACGTCGGAGAAGAAGACATCCGCACGCGGAACATCGAGCGGAAAAAACAAGCGGAAAGACGAAATTCCTCCGCTGATTCTCGAGCAGCTTGAACGCCAGCGCAAATTGCAGGAGAAGAAGCAGGAGGCACCGGAGAAAGAGCAGGCTGTGGTAGACCCCGCTTACGAGAAAAAAAGAGAGCGTGTAAAAGCTCTCTTAAAGGCCATGGAAGAAAACAAGCAATAGAGAGGGGAGAGAGGAGTGCAGCGGATGAATAAACTACTTGCTTCATATAAGGTAGGAGGCAAATATTCGTTTGACGATATTGTCAGTAACATCGTCCGCAGACCTGAAGTGATCGAATTGCGTAAACAGCATCCGGAAATTGAAGATGTGCATATTGTCAGATCGTTGTCCCGGGTTAAGCAAACGATCGATGAAGCAGAGCACTGTCGACATTGTCCAGGGCTCGATGCCTGTCCGAATCTGTTGAAAGGGCATCAGGCAATGATGGATTGGACGGGAATGTCTATCGAAGTCAGGCATGCACCCTGCCGCTTGTATCAGTTGGATCAGCAGCAGAAAGAGCGGGCTAAGCTGATTCGGACACACCACATCCCAAGAGAAATTCTTAATGCTTCATTTGCTGAGTTGGAAGCCGACAATGAACGGATTGATGCAATTGAAGCCATTCTGGAGTTCTGTCAGAACGTGGTGCCGGGCCAGGCGGGAACGAAGGGGCTGTACTTCTATGGACCGTTCGGAGTCGGGAAAAGTTATCTGATGGGCGCTGCGGCGAAGAAGCTGGCGGAGCGGAGCATTGCTTCGCTGATGGTCTATACGCCGGACTTTTTCCGGGAAATCAAAGACGCGCTCGGAGATAATACGGTACAGGAGAAAATCGCCGTACTTAAAGAAGTCCCGGTACTTATTCTTGATGACATCGGAGCGGAAACGCTGTCGCCCTGGGCGCGTGACGAGGTATTGGGGGCGATTCTTCAATACCGGGTCAGCGAGAACCTGCCTGTGCTGTATACGTCTAACTATACGTACGATCAGCTGGAAGAGCACCTCGCCTACTCGCAAAAGGCGGGTAACGAGCAGTTAAAAGCGATGCGGATTATGGAACGAATCCGCTACTATACGCGGGCCTATAAGCTAAACGGGATCAATCGTCGAATCGGATAGCGCAAATTGAGAAGGAAGGCAGGGGGATACGAACATGAAGAAGTGGCTGCTGATAGGCTTCTCCCTTCTTGTCCTGCTGGGTGTCGGTGCCAAATTCGCGTTTGACTACGCGGCGGACAAGACGATGAAGAAAGTAACCGAGGAAGTGATGAAAGATCCTGCCGTGAAAAAAATGCTGGAAGACAAAAACATGAAGACAAAGCTGGAGCAGGCCGCAAAAGACCCGGACCTCCAGGCTGAGCTTAAGAAAGCGGGCAGCTCTTCTGCCGCGGCTTCCGGTGATAAGAACGAAAACGGGAGCGATGGAAAAAGTGGCGGCGCGGGGCCGTCTGTTCATTTTGATAACAACAGCGAGGCCATGCGCTACGCAATGAAGAAGTTCTCCGTTTCTGAGATGAATCAATACCGCTCGATGGTTTCGGACGGATTGACGCCGGAAGAGAAAAAGAAATTAAAGGAGGATGTGCTGTCCCGCTTCTCTCCGGAAGAAATCCAGGCGTTTATTGAAGCGGCTCAAAAATAGTAAAATAAAAACAGGAGATAGGAATTGAGAGGTTGGACTTCTCTTATCTCCAGCATTCAAATAGAGTACTGATGGGGAGGAAAAGAAATGAAAACACTGGGAACAGGGGAAGTCGTGTTTTACGGGATGGATCAAACGGTGCAGCGGCTGCAGGGGGAGGTACAGATTAAAGACAATCGCGTAATTTTGTCAGAAATTATTTATTTTAACGGCAAACCGAACGGAATGCGCGAGGTAAACTTGCCGCTCGAGCGCTGCGTCATTCACTGGCAGCCGGAAGTCTACGAACAAATCGGTTTCTCGGAATAATGAAATATGTGCCCCCTGCAGGTATGCAAGCAGGGGGCTTTAATGTTACCATGGAAAGGTGAATGTAACGTTTGGGGGGATACACCGTGGCGATTGACCAAGTACTGGAACGTGCGCTGGCCGGTGAACGGCTGGGGCTGGAAGACGGTCTTCGTTTATATGATAGCAATGAAATAGAGAAACTGGGCCATTATGCTAATAAAATCATGGAGAAATGGCACCCGGAGCCGATTGCGACGTTTGTTATCGGACGTAATATTAACTATACAAATGTGTGTGACACATACTGCCGTTTCTGCGCGTTCTACCGCGCTCCAGGCTCAGAGGAGGGCTATGTCCTTCCAGATGAAGAGATTTATAAGAAAATCCAGGAGACGGTGGACGTACAGGGGACGGAAATCTTAATGCAGGGTGGTACAAATCCGAATCTGCCGCTCGAATATTACACAAATTTGCTGCGCGGCATTAAGCAGCGTTTTCCTTCGATTCAGATGCATTCTCTGTCGGTCGCAGAAATCGTAAAGATAGCTGAAGTGTCGAACAAACCGGTGGAAGAAGTGATTCACCTGCTGCATGAAGCAGGACTGGATTCGCTTCCTGGCGCCGGAGCGGAGATTCTCGATGACCGTACCCGCAAGAAAATCAGCCGTCTGAAGGGAACATGGCAGCAGTGGATTGACGTTATGAAGATGGCGAACCGGGAAGGCATGTCGACGACGGCTACCATGGTCATCGGGTTCGGTGAGTCGATGGAAGAGCGTGTATTGCATCTGCTGCGCGTCCGTGAAGCACAGGATGAGATGAAAGCGGTAGGCGGACCGGGCTTTCTCGCGTTTATCTCCTGGACATTCCAGCCGGAGAATACGAACATGAAGGCGGAGAAGCAGACGCCGGAGCAATACTTGAAGAATGTCGCCATCAGCCGCATCATGATCGACAACATTCCGAATTTCCAGTCTTCCTGGGTGACGATGGGACCTGACGTAGGCAAATTGTCGCTTTCATATGGTTGCAATGACTTTGGCTCGACAATGATGGAAGAAAACGTTGTGTCGGCTGCGGCTTGTACGTACAAAGTAAACACGAATCATATTCTGCAACTCATCCGCGAAGCCGGCAAAATTCCGGCGCAGCGCAACACGAAATACGAAATCCTGCGTGTTTTCAAGGAAGGAGAATCGATGGAAACCGATTTTGTGATGCAGAATTAATGTTGACATGCGCTTATCCGGCTGCACAATACAGGTGTAAGAGGGATAAGCGCTTTTTCTTTCCTGGATCTCATTTCCTCGTTCCTTCTCCTTCTTTCTTCATGATTTTTACAGAAAAACTTATACTATATACAAGCAGAAAAAGACAAGATGATAGAGGTTAACCATACTATACAGGCACACGGTAAATAACAAGGCATGCTGTACCCAGCTGCTTCGACAGTGTGGAAGCAGATAAAGCAGAATGAGCGGTCCGGCGCATTTCCAGAGAAGCACCAGGAGCGGATCCGTAGTAATTATATCCGATAACAGCGGGTTTGCTTCCTGAATATATTGATTACGGATACCGTAGCAGGTGAAATACCAGTCTGCGAGGTTGAGGAGTAACAGATAAAGGAGTAACCGCTGATAAAGGGTAAGAGAGCGAATCATTTTCATTCCTTCTTTGTCAAAAGATGTCTTCTTCTTTCTCTCCTTCTTTCCTCACGATTTTCACAGAAAAATGATCCATTGATTGCATCAATGGATCCAAGGTAGGAGTGGAGAGATTAATTCAATTCCAGGAGGTGTCAACCCATTTAAAGGGGTTGGTTTTATTATAGCTGTTTTTGTAAGCGTTATCAATACTATTTTCCAAATTTTTTTATCTTTTTTAAAGAGAACATTTTTCTTCTATATGACAAAAGGAGAAATACTTTTCCTTTTCATACATATAGTAAGGAAAAAAGCAGGAAAGAAGGTGCTAATGTGCGGTGGGTACAGCTATCTTTTCCACGTGCGGATGAACGTTTCTTGTTTGAGTTTCATTCAACGCTGTGCCATGGATTGGAGAGCGTGCATGCCGTGCTGCAATTCCGAATTAGAGAGGAAGTGGATGCATGGTACCGGAACTTTTATTGCCTCGGATGGCCGCGGGAAGAGCATACACCGCTGGTACATGAAGCGTGGCTGTTTGCACTGGCGCGCGCCGTGCGAACTTATGTGTCCGCCAAGGAAAAAGAGCTTGTGTATCGTCGCATCGTTCATCATGATGCATACGAAAAAATTGCAGACAAGATGCATCTTTTGCATTATGTGCTGAATTATATAGAGGCAAGAGAAGAAGAGGGCATAGAGGGCGTGCCGTACAGTAAGCATAAGGTTGAGCAGGAAGCCATCATCTATTTGGAGAGCGAACACGTATTGCGTCTGGATGGCTTTTTTCGATTTCGTTTACGGGAGTACATACAGGAATTGTGTGCCATGGTCGATTTAAAGATCGAACAATACATGGCGGAAGAAGAGCAGGAAGCGATTATTCGAAAACTTCGCGCGTTTTTGTTTGCGCTCCCGCGTCGTCAGAGTCTGCTCAGACTTGTCCATAATGCGTCCTTTGCGTTTACCTATTACAATGAAGCGTGGGAAAAGCTTATGCCCCAGGGCTTACTTTCGCTTCCTCCGCAGACCGAGTCCGCTTACGGAAATGAAGAAGCAAATATTATCGGGGCGTTGGCGGAATTTGCCCCGGAACAAATCGTCATCTATACTCGAAGGCCCGGTCATGGACTTGTCATGACGCTGAAAAAGATTTTCGAGGAGAAACTGATCGTTTGTACAGAGTTTTCGTTTCCGGTACATATTGGACCGGATACTTGACTTTCGTTTTATGGCTTACTATAATCAAGACAACAGCATGATAATAATAGCGATGATAAGGATATGGTCCCAACCAGACGGTTCCCAGAGAGGAAAGCCATTGGCTGAAAGCTTTCCAATACGAGGTTGACGACTACCGCCTTGAGCTGCCGACCGGAACGCGCAGAGGCGCCAGTATGGAAGGCCGGAACCCGGGTTCCGTTATCGAACGATGAGGGTATGGCTGCCTGTATAGGATTGCCGTGCCGAAGTAGGGTGGTACCACGAGAACAACACGCTCGTCCCTTTTGGGATCGGACGTGTTTTTTTATTTTTGAAGGAGGAAGCAATCATTATGTCAACATTGCAAGTGACACTTCCGGACGGTTCCAAACGCGAATACGAATCCGGTGTAACGATTGAAGATGTAGCGGCTTCGATTAGCCCAAGCCTGAAGAAAAAAGCGATTGCCGGTAAGCTGAACGGCAAAATCGTTGATGTAAAAGCGATCATCCCGCATGACGCTTCCGTGGAAATCCTGACGGAAGACAGCGGAGAAGCGTTGGAAGTGATGCGTCACAGCTGTGCGCACTTGATGGCGCAGGCAATCAAGCGCATCCTCGGCGATGACAGGGTACGCCTCGGTATCGGCCCGGTTATTCAGGACGGTTTCTATTATGATATCGATACCGATGTGACGATTACACCGGAAATGCTTGAACAAATTGAGAAAGAGATGCAGAAAATCGTGAAAGAAAATCTCCCGATCGAACGCAAAGTCGTTTCTCGGGAAGAAGCGCTCGACATTTACGGCAAGCTTAATGATCACTTGAAAGTCGAAATCATCTCCGAGCTGCCGGAAGGCGAAGAGATTAGCATGTATCATCAGGGCGAATTCTTCGATTTGTGCCGTGGACCGCATGTGCCGTCTACCGGAAGAATTAAAGCGTTTAAGCTGATGAGTGTAGCCGGCGCATACTGGCGCGGCGACTCCGATCGTCAGATGCTGCAGCGCATCTACGGAACATGCTGGGCGAAAAAATCCGATCTGGATGAATACCTGCACTTCTTAGAAGAGGCAAGAAAACGCGATCACCGCAAGCTTGGAAAAGAGCTGGAACTCTTTATGTTCTCGGAAGAAGCGCCGGGCATGCCGTTCTACCTGCCGAACGGGATGATTGTACGCAACGAGCTGGAGAAATATGCGCGCGGTCTGCAGATGGAGCGCGGCTACCAGGAAGTGCGTACGCCGCTCGTGATGAACCAGCGTCTGTGGGAGCAATCCGGCCACTGGGAGCACTATCACGAGAATATGTACTTCACCGAAGTAGATAACACCAAGTTCGCGCTGAAGCCGATGAACTGTCCGGGCCATATGCTCGTATTTAAAAATAAAATTCATTCATACCGTGACCTGCCGCTGCGCATGGCCGAGTTCGGTCAAGTGCACCGTCATGAATATTCCGGAGCGCTCAACGGTATGATTCGTGTGCGTACATTTACACAGGATGACTCACATATCTTCGTGCGTCCGGATCAAATTGAATCGGAAATTAAGCAAGTTATCGAACTGGTTGACAAAATTTATGGTGTATTCGGTTTTCCATACAGTGTAGAGCTATCCACTCGTCCGGAAGACTCGATGGGCAGCGATGAGCTATGGGAGACTGCGGAACGTTCGCTTCAGAATGTGTTAGATGAACTGCAAATCCCTTATCGCATCAATGAAGGGGACGGCGCATTCTATGGTCCGAAAATCGACTTCCACATTCAGGATGCGATTAAGCGGAGCCATCAATGCGCAACCATTCAGCTTGACTTCCAGATGCCGGAGAAATTCGATCTTACCTATGTGGGCGAAGATAACGCGAAGCACCGTCCTGTCGTTATTCACCGTGCGATTTACGGTTCAATTGACCGCTTCATCGGTATTCTAACTGAACACTTTGCGGGCGCATTCCCGACCTGGCTGGCACCGGTGCAGGCGAAGCTGATTACAATTGCCGAGCCACACGTCGCTTATGCGGAGCAAGTGAAACGGAAAATGCTTGAGAAGGGCATTCGCGTCGAAGTGGATAGCCGCAACGAGAAGATTGGCTACAAAATCCGCGAAGCGCAGATGAACAAAATTCCGTTTATGCTCGTTATTGGCGACAAAGAAATGGAAGAGGGCGCATTGTCTGTACGCCGCCGCGGCGAAGGCGATCTGGGTGCGAAGCCGGTCGATGAAGTCGTCGAGATGATTCTTAACGAGATTGAGACGAAGAAATACTAATATATAAGAGATATATGTAAGTGATAAACACGGAGAGAATGAGTAGTTCTTTCCGTGTTTTTTATTTACTAATTCGTAAGACTTATCTATGAATAAAATAAAAGGGTCTTTTTACATATGTTTTACAAAATGTTAATTTTGGATTGGCATAATGAAAGGAAGAGAAAAAGGGGGGAAAACAGAGATGCTGTCGTTTTTTAGGAATTTACGGGAGAAGAAGACACCTTTTGTATACACGGACCAGCGGGTGCAGATTAAGAAGCGGCTGGAAACGGAGTTGGCCGCCCGTCATCATGTGGTGCTCCTCTATCTTGATATTATTAAGCTATCCGATATTGAAATGAAATTTGGCTATCTGACGGCCGGACGCATTCTACAGTATATGGATCAGGCGCTGCTTGTCGCATGCCGGCATACCCTAAAAGATCCGGCTCAGCTCATTGCGATTCAAAAGCTGTGGGCGGATGACTATGCTGTTTATATCTCATTCGCTCGGAATTATGCGGACACACTCATTCATAATATATGCATCGAGCTTAAACAAGAAGTGGAAAAAGTACTGAACCACAAAGTTACGCATTCTCATATCCGTAACATTGAAGTACATATCGGATACGCCAAAATTGAAGGTCAGGATCTTGCTAAAGATATGTATTCTTCCGTCAAACTGGCCAGCCAGATGGCTAAGTGCGGGTTTATGTCGGACGAATTCAGAGAGATACAGGAATTTCGCAGCATTCTTGAACAAGAAAATATCCATACGGTCATTCAGCCGATCGTCTCGTTGAAAACCGGCGTTCCGCTGGGCTGGGAGACGCTTGTGCGCGGACCGGAAGGAAGCGGATTTTACTCGCCGGGCCGCCTGTTTTCGTTCGCCCAAAAGACGGGCGCAAGCTTCCAACTGGAATCCATGTGCCGCCGTCAGGCCATAAAACGTCTTAAGCAACTGCGCCCGTCGGAAAAGCTATTTATTAATCTGGATGCACGGAGCATCGACGATCCGTTTTTATTGCGGGGTAAAGTGTTCAAAACAATGGAGGAGCACCAGCTGAACCCGCACAATATTGTATTTGAAATTACGGAACGGCACGCGATTAAGAATTTTGCTTCGTTCCGTTCCATCATTCAGGAATACCGCAAGAAGGGATATCTGATTGCCGTAGATGATGCGGGGGCCGGATATTCCAGTCTGGAGGCTATCACTGAGATTTATCCGGACTATATTAAGCTTGATATGGCGCTTATCCGAAATATTGACTCCGATCCGGTGAAACAGGCGCTGGTAGAGACGTTCGTTCAATTCGCGGATAAAGTAAAGTGCCGGATTATCGGTGAAGGAATCGAGACGGAAAGTGAGCTTGAGACGCTGGTGAAACTCGGTGTGGACTACGGACAGGGGTTTCTGTTGGGAAGACCCGAGCGCGAGAGCAGGCCGATTGCAGAACAGGCGCTCAATAAGCTTCGACAGCTGCAGGAAGAGAGAGCGCCGCTTGTGCTTGAAGAGCCTTCAGGTAAGATAGGTGACATTGTTCAAAGTACCATTTGTGTAGATCAGGATACGTTGGTACGTGAAGTTCATCATATCTTCGAGCGGAATACCAAAATTGACAGCATCGTCGTTTTAGAAAACAAAGTACCCAAAGGGTTAATCATGCGATTCCAGTTGTACAAGATTCTCGGCGGACAGTACGGCATTTCTTTATACTATGAAAAGCCGGTGGCCCAGTTGATGAATCGCAGTCCACTCGTTGTCGACCGGCGCGAAAACATCGAGCAAGTTGCCAAGGCGGCAATGGAGCGGCAGTCTTTTCATCTCTATGATGTCATTATCGTGACGGAAAAAGGCAAGTATATGGGCGTAGCTTCCGTGCAAAGTCTGCTGGATATGCTGGCGAAAGCGAAGCTCGAAATCGCGGCCGTATCCAATCCGTTGACCGGTCTGCCGGGAAATGTACGAATTGATCGGGAGATTGCCGCACGGTTAAGCAGGTCGGAAGATTTTATTGTCGTATACTGCGACCTGGACAAGTTCAAGTGGTTTAACGATCAGTTCGGATTTGAATTGGGGGATGAGATTATTCGCCGTACGGCACAAATGTTGGGGACGGCCATTCGAGTAAGCGGGGGAAAAAATTGCTTTCTGGGCCATATCGGAGGTGACGACTTCATTATTATTGCCCCACCCGAGCATGTTCCACATATTGTTTCGTATGTTCATCAGTATTTTTACAGCCATTTTCAAGACCTGGCGGAAGAGGGGAAGGACGTCTGTTCTGTGCTGTCCATTTCCATGGCCGGCGTCTGTTGTCCGGCAGATTCGTACAAGACGGCGGGACAGGTTGCGGAGAGAGCGGCCCGCATCAAGAAGGAAGCTAAGAAAATTGCCGGTATTTCTTATGTTGAAGATTCTGAACTCTGTGAAGACATATGTACATAAATCCCCCCTCCGATTTGCTTTATGGTAAAGCTGTCTAATTAAAAATATTAGTAGAGAAGACTTGACGGGACAATCTGTATCGGCTATACTATTACAAGTGTTAAGAATATAACGGATTCCAAAGCAGGAGCACCCGCTTCTCACCTGCATGACGCACATGATGTTGTCGACAGGTACTTATATATCATCCATAATCATGTATCGTAGTATCTTATGGAATGAAAGGCGGGCGCAATGCGTCCGCATTTTTTGCTTTGGATCAAGGTTCAAAAATTTCTGGAGGTGGCAGGCTATTAGCAAAGAGCATTTAATCAATGAGGATATCCGTGCTCGTGAGGTTCGTTTGATTGATCAGGAGGGTGAGCAGGTCGGTATTATGCCGCTTCGTGAAGCGCTCCGTCTCGCACAGGAGAAAGATCTTGATCTCGTGAACATCGCGCCGACTGCTAAACCGCCGGTGTGCCGTATTATGGACTACGGTAAGTTCAGATACGAACAGCAAAAGAAAGAAAAAGAAGCACGCAAGAATCAAAAAGTCGTTGACATTAAAGAAGTTCGCCTGTCACCGACGATTGAAGAACACGATTTCCAGACGAAACTGCGCAACACCGTGAAGTTTCTTGAGAATGGAAATAAAGTCAAATTGACGATTCGCTTCCGTGGACGCGCGATCACTCACGCTGAAATCGGCCAGCAGGTAATGGAGAAGCTGGCGAAAGAAGTGGAAAATATTTCGACCGTCGAGCGCAAGCCGAAAATCGAAGGGCGCAGTATGATTATGATTCTTGCGCCAAAAAGCGACAAGTAATTCTTGATTGGAGGATTTGTACGATGCCAAAAATGAAAACTCACCGTGGAGCTGCTAAGCGTTTCAAAAAGACTGGAAGCGGCAAACTGAAGCGTTCCCAAGCTTTCACTAGCCATATCCTGGAGAAAAAATCTCCGAAGCGTAAGCGTAACCTGCGTAAAGGCGCGCTTGTAGCAAAGGGCGATCAAAAACGCATTGCATCTCTGCTGGCGTACGTGAAGTAATTTCGATTTTTTGATTTGAAGATTTAGGAGGAGAACATCGATGCCAAGAGTTAAAGGTGGAAATGTGGCGCGCAAACGCCGCAAAAAAGTATTGAAGCTTGCTAAAGGTTATTTCGGTTCCAAACACCGTTTATTTAAATCTGCAAACGCACAGGTTATGAAATCTCTGCTGTACGCATACCGTGACCGTCGTCAGGTGAAGCGTGATTTCCGTAAACTGTGGATCACTCGTATCAATGCGGCAGCCCGTATGAACGGTCTTTCTTACAGCCGTTTCATGTACGGTCTGAAAGCAGCCGGTCTTGAAGTAAACCGCAAGATGCTTGCCGACATGGCTGTAAACGACAAAGAAGCATTCACGCAACTGGCTAACGCTGCAAAAGAAAAACTGAACGCGTAAGCTTTCCGGAATGAACCCGATCCCCATTGAGGATCGGGTTTTTTTGATTAATATGCTTGTCTTTCCCTTCTCCCAGAGGCAGCCGCTTGTTTTTTGCAGCGGTAAACAAATGCCGGCGGAATGTTCAAGGGAACAAAATCAATGTGAATTTGCTCAAATCGTTCCGCAAGCTGGCGTTTCATCTGATGTGAATATTGAAAGGCAATAAACAGCCCGTCCGGTTTTAAAGATTTCTCTACACCGTCCATAATCTTGTCACGCAATTCCTGTGAAAAGTTGGCGAACGGCAGACCGGAGAGAATATAATCAAATCCTTCGATATTTAATGCATGCATCACCTGATGGATGTCTGCCGCATTGTTATGGTAATGCAGTTCAGGATATGTGGCTTCAAGCCGGTGGCGCAGCTGATCATCTCTTTCGAATACGACCACTTTACAGTCGTTTTTTCTGTATTGATGTAAGTACTTGGTGAAAATTCCGGTTCCCGCGCCCAGTTCGGCAATCGCTTTGGTTTTGCTGAAGTCAATCGGCTTCACCATCGCATGAGCGAGAAAGCGGGAGCTTGGCGTTATGCTGCCCACACTGCGCGGAGAGGTGAGAAATTTATAGAGGAAAAGAAGTTTTCCCATTAAGATCCTCCTTGTATGGATACTGTCTTTATTATAACAGTAACATATTTCTTTACCAAGCAAATCCGCCGACAGGCGGAAGTGCAGAGTAAAGAAGGGGATAGCGGGATACATAGCGAAAGATAATAAAGAAGACAAGAAAAAGGAGGCTGCATGTATGGCATTTACTAATCCATCAAATGAAGAACGACGCAAAATTCTTGAGGAAGCAAAAACGATTGCGGTTGTCGGATTATCCGACAAACCTGAGCGGACGAGTTATATGGTATCTCAGGCAATGCAGAACAATGGTTACAAAATCATTCCGGTGAATCCGACAATTCAGGAATCGCTCGGCGAGAAAGCAGTCGCCTCATTGACAGATATTAAGGAGCCGGTCGATATTGTAAATGTGTTCCGCCGCAGCGAAGATGTCGGTCCTGTCGTTGAAGAGGCACTGAAGATTAAACCGAAAGTTATATGGATGCAGCAGGGCATCTATAATGAAGAAGCAGCTGCGAAAGCGCAGGAAGCCGGTATTACAGTCGTAATGGACCAGTGCATTAAAGTGGACCACGCAATTTTGATGAGAAAATAATAAACGGTAGGTTCAAAGCTCGCTTCCATATATAAGACGGGGGCGAGTTCTTAATTGTAAATATAAAAAGGCCTTCCCGCAGGAAGCCGGGAAGGCGAGTAAAAAGGGATTCAACTAGACAATTCCATTTTACCATAAATATAATAATAAAAAACCTTAAAATACCAAAAATACTAATAAGAACCTATGTTGTGGAACATACAAATACGACTTCAGTCTTTCCTTTATTGTTTTTGTATGTCCGATGTACCGTAATATTCCCGCATCGGAACTTAACAGAAATTTAATCTTAGTAAAATACAGGCCTTACGTTCTTTCATTATAATAAGAAGTGTGTTGAACCCCTTGCCACTATTTAATAAGGTTCTCTTATCCCTTGTTTCGACCCTGTTTCCAGGGTCTTTTTTTTATGAATGAAGAGAACCGCTTGCTCGGCAGACGCGATGCGCATTGCGCTAAATTATTCGCTTAAAAAGAATTTTCCGGGGAACATTGATGAAAAAATGACTGTACAATATGAATGGGTGACCATTCACCGTGGGATAAGTGATAAATGGGTGGACGCTTCGGAAATAACGAACGAGTAATTTCTCGCAGATTCCAGCCCTGACGTCGCCGTTCCGCTATAATGGCCTCTATCTCTTCCAGATGGTTCAATTTTTGGCGAAGCCGTTGTTTTCCGTCAGGTACGACACCGGCGTGAGCACAGAATAAAGTATCAAAATCAAGGGCAAGCACTTTTCGCAGCGAATCGATTAGCGTGGGCATTGATTCACCCCGTATACAGATTTTTATTTTGGGGCCAAGAAACAAGTCACCGCTGAACAGCCAGCCATGTTCTGCATCATACAATACTGCGTGATCCGGAGCATGTCCGGGTGTTTCAACAATCTGGAAACGATGATGGTTTGTTTCATGTACAGGTTGTAGCGGCAAAGGGTGAAATGGTTCGGGATTTCCCCAGAACAATTCTCGATAGCGCGGAAGTACAGGCGGAAATGCTGCCGCTTCCACGGACATTGGATGAATGTAGATAGGGATTTCTTTTTCGCGCTGCAGCCAGCCCGCCATTCCGTAATGATCCTCATGCATATGGGTGATGAAAGCCTGCTCCGGCCGGTAACGGTCTACAAAAGCCTGAACATGGGGCGCAATGCTTTTGGCGCCCGTGTCAATTAGCATGCCGTCCACTTCATAAACATGGACGGAAAGTGTAACGCCATGCAGTGTAACGAATTCCTGAAGTATGTGGATATCTTCATATATACTTTCCATGCCTGTTTTCACCTCGCCTCGTTTATCTTATTTTAAACCTATTATTCAGAATATACAAACTCTTATGTTCGGATAAAATCCTCAATGCCAGTACAACATTGAGGATTATCATCAATGTTTTGTTGGAACCCATCGGGGCCGTTCAGAGAGTAGTTCGGATACTGTGACGAATTTGTAGCCTTCCTGCGAAAGGGTTTGAATAATTTTTTCCACAGCTTGGACCGTTTGTGTGCGGTTGCGGCCAAAATCATGGAACAGAACAATGTTCCCCGGACGGGCGTTCCGGCAGACGTTGGTGACAATCTTCTCCGTACCGGGATTCGACCAATCTTTTGTATCCTGTGTCCAGGACCACATGATGACAAGATGATTCCCGGTTTTGGACGCCTGAACGACCTTTTCACTGTATTCGCCACCCGGTGGCCGAAACAGTCTGGGAGTCTTGCCGGTAATGCCGTGTATGACCTCATCCGTCAGTTGGATTTCTTTTGTCAGCTTTTCCATGTTCACTTGACTCATCATTGGATGATGATACGTATGGTTGGCAATCTCATGGCCGTTGTTCTGCATTTCTTTCAGAAGGTGAGGGTATTGTTGGGCTCGTTTGCCCACCACAAAAAAGGTAGCTTTTGCATGATGTTTATGTAAGATATCGAGGATTTGCTTCGTATAGCGCGGATGTGGTCCATCGTCAAACGTAAAGGCAATCCATTTCTTTTTCGTATGTACATCCCAAACGATATCTCCTGTGGATTCCCAGTATGCCCGATTTTTTTTTGCCGCCTGTACCGAGGGTTGGGTTATGCATAACGAAACGATCGCCAAAACCCATATCCATCGTTTCATTGCCTGAGACCTCCTGTCCATGATGTGAAATTTTCTTCTGTAGTGTATGCAGATTGCACTTTTCTATTTATGCCTTATCCCGGAAAAATGCACTGCATAAGACGTGCCGTGAAAAATAGAGAGCATAACAAAAAACCTGGCTCTGGCCAGGTTTTTTGTTATGCAAAAGAACGATTTTAGTCGTCATCATTTTCCGTATTGTTTTGTTGTTGATCGTCGTCACGATTCGCTTTTTGCTCTTCCTCTTTTTTCTTTGCTTTATCTTCTTTTTTCGGTTTATCTTCTTTTTTTGGCTTCCGGGGCACCTGATCCATCACAGCTGCCAGATTTGGATTTCCGTTCTTGCGCAGAGACTGAGCGATTTCCTTCGGATCGACGCCTTCTGCCACCATGCGATCGATTTTTGCCAGATCTCCTTCCCGGATACCATGGCTGCGCAGCTGGCTAATCACATTCGCGTCAAGACCCTGGCCGGCTGCTGCGGTTTGCTCTACAGTGGCGGATTCGGTTGATTGTCCCGTTTGAGCGCCAGAGGAAGATGCATTTTCCTGAGTGCTGGTCTTCTCGCTATTTCGATGCGTGCGGTTAACTGATGCCGAACCGGAGTCCGATTCGGAATAAAGCCCTTCCGCTTTCGCCTCATCAAGTGTTTTGTCTAACGGTATACGAACAACACCTTCTCTGTTGCTTTCGGAAGAAACGGAAGCAGGGTCTTTTTCGTATGAAGAAGATGCCTGCCGGGCTGTCTGTACGTCAGAAGGCGAGTTGCCGGATTTCGTAAACATTGTGGCGAGCGCGAAAGCGACGAGCAGTACAACCAGGCCACCTCCAATAAGAAGGTAGATGCGCTTAATTCGCATTCGCGATTGCAACCATCTGTTCATCTATCGATGCTTCCTTTCTTTCTTTAAATCTCTCCTATCATCTTCGCATATTCCTTCAGGTTTTTAAAGGCTACAAAGGTAAGTTTTTCTTTGAAAATCATGAGAAAAGAAGGAAAGGGAAGAGGAAATAAGATTCAGGGAAGAAAAAGGCATTCGCCTTTTTCCACATTGAAATCCTCTCCTCATTCTTTCCTCTCTTTTCCTTCGTACCGCAAAAGTCAGCCGCCTTACCTCTCATTTTCATGTCGGGGTTGCGGCTGCAAGGCCATGGTTGCTTGTTAGGAAAGGCCCTTGTATACTTTCCGAAATGATTTATACAATTAAAAAAGAGTCCGCGAAAGGGGGCTTATTATGAAAGCAAGACAGCAAGACCGACGACCTACCGTGGCGATTGCAGGGGCCACTGGATTTGTCGGAAAAGCGCTGCTGAAGCGCCTGCTGCCTAATTATCATGTGGTTGGATTGACGAGGAGCGAGCGGAAAAAAGGCGAGCCAGATTCAGGGGGCCGACCCAACCCGGAATGGAGACGGGCGGATTTGTTTTCTCTATTAGAAGTCGAGAAAGGACTAAAGGGAGCGGATTATGCGTTCTATCTTGTTCATTCGATGGTGCCGTCCGCTCGCCTGACGCAAGGAAAATTTCAGGATATGGATTTGATTTTGGCGGATAATTTTGCGCGTGCCGCGAAAAAAGCGGGAATCAAACAAATTATATATCTGGGCGGATTGATTCCTGAGCAGACGGAAGGGCTGGCGAGCCACCTGCATAGTCGGTTGGAAGTGGAAGAGGTGCTGCATTCGCACGGTGTACCGGTAACGGTGCTGCGCGCAGGGATTGTGGTCGGTGCGAACGGTTCGTCGTTTTGTATCATTCCCCGCTTGATTCGACGTCTGCCCGTAATGATTTGTCCGGGCTGGATGTCGTCTACGACGCATCCGATTGCGCTGCAGGATGTAGTAGAGCTATTGGCTGCGTGCATCGGACGCAAGGACACGTATCAACAATCGATCGATATCGGTGGACCGGACATGATGACATACAGTGAAATGATTCTGCATACAGCCAGGGTGATGGGAAAGAAACGTCGTCTGTATCCGGTTCCCTTTTTCGCGCCTGTGCTGTCGGGCTTATGGATGACGCTTACGACCGGCGTGTCGCTAAAGATGGTGAAACCTTTGATTGGGAGTCTTAGGTATTCACTGGGAGCAAAAAACAGGTGGCTGCAGGAGGAGGTTGGAGTTCCTGGCCTTACATTTGAGAAGGCTGTTCGTATCGCACTGGAAGAGGAGCGGAAGCGGGGGAAGGAACAGAGACGGAGGCAGAATCATTCTTTCGGTATAAAGAAAAGGAAGAAATCGATCAACAATGTTCGTTCCGTACAGCGGCTAATCCTGCCGAAAGGCTGGGATGCGGCCTGGACAGGCAAAGACTACGCACAATGGCTGCCGTGCTATTTAAAACCGTTTATTGTTGTCCGTGAATACAAGGATGGACGCCTGCAGTTTCTGTTGAACGGCATGAAAAAACCACTGCTTGAGCTGAAGTACTCAGCGGAGCGAAGTACGCCGGATCGTGTATTATATTACATTACCGGCGGATTTCTCGCGCATGCTGACAATACGCGGCGCCGGGGAAGACTGGAGTTCAGGGAGGTGCTAAATAGAAAATATGTTATCGTAGCCATTCATGAGTTCATTCCGAAGCTTCCCTGGCTTTTATATAGCATAACTCAGGCTTTGGTCCATCTCTGGGTTATGCGTAGCTACGGTCGCCACCTTCGCCTGCAGGCAGAATCCTCATAAAAAAACGAGGCAGATGCCTCGTTTTTTTATGGTCTTGGGGAGAGGACAGTACCAATCCGCCCTCCATATTTGAGATAGGTGCCTTCTTGAATGTGTTCATCAAGTAAAATCCTGTCTTTTTCAAACAGTAAAATAACCGTGGAGCCGAATTCGAACAGACCGATTTCTTCTCCTTTCCGGTAGCGCGGCATTTCAGGCAGATCAAGGGAATACATTTTTCCTTTTTTTACATTAGTCGTATGCTCTCCATAACCAACCTTGACACTGCCGACGATAAAAGCACCGACTTTTACAATAGCCATCTCACCTGCAGGGGTGCGAGCGTACGTAATGAGACGCTCGTTTTTTGTAAATAGGCCGGGCACATGGTGAACGCCGATGGCATTGACCGGAAACAGCCGGCCGGGAATATAGGTGAAGTGCGTCAATTCTCCATCCAATGGCATGTGAATGCGATGGTAATCACGAGGACTTAAGTAGATGGTCAGAAATGTTCCGCCTTCAAACTTCTCGGCGTTTTCTTTCGGGCACCCCAGCAATTGCTCAACCGTGTACTCAATGTTTTTTGCCTGAATGAGCGTACCGCGGCGAATGGGACCGAACTGGGCCACTTTTCCATCCACGGGGCTGACCAGCGCATCGGAAAGAGAGCAAATCGGACGCGCTCCTGCTTTTAAATTCCTTGTGAAGAATGCTGTCAGGTGAGGATAGCTTGAGAGTGGTTGCTCGATCTCATCCGTATTAATATTAAAAATAGAAATATACGGTTTAATAAAACGCTTGCTTACCTTTGAACGTCCCGCACGCCCGATTAGGCGGGAGATTGCGTTTTGCGGCAGCAGCGTAATAACGGTTTTAAGCAAAGGGCGAATCACGTATTTGTATCCTTTCTTAAACTAAATGTAATGATATTATTTTATTTTAACACAAACCGCTTACCAATCTCTTACCTTTTCATCATCCGCGTCGTAGTCTCCATACCCTTCTAAATCCCACCAGTTCGTACCGCGCAGAGATTTGGCATACTTTATTTCATTATCAGGCGCATTTACGCGTGTGAGTTCAACTATGTAATTATTTCGGGAAAACACCGTAAATTCCTGCGTTTCACTAAGAAGAAGAGCGAATAAATCGGAAAAGTATAGGGAGGTCTGACATGACAAAAAATACAACCGTATGAGCTAAACAGTAAAGGAGGGAAATGACATGGGCGAAAACAAGTTCCGCCGCTATAGCCATCAGAAACCTCTGGGTCACCGGCATGTGGAGGATACCCCGTATCTTGGTGATGCGGATAAACCGGCCAAACCGTCACCGTCCGTTGAGGTGCGCAACGCTTCCGAGATGGAGAATGCGGGGGATATGCGATTAGGCAAAGAGTAAAAATGCCAGGGCGCTCCATAGAGGAGCGCCCTTCTTCATGAATATCACGGGTAGGTAAACGCGGAATTCCGCGCAAATCAGGCGGATTCCCTATACCTTGGCTGTCCGAGCATACGTATATATATATCAATGATAATCAATTCAATGATTAGGGAGGAAGCCTAATGGAAGAGAACCATAATCTTGCATCGTTGATCGGCAGAAACATACGTATCGATCGGGGAGGTCCGGAATCGAGAACAGGTCGTTTGCTCGGAATGAAGGAAGACCATTTGGTCGTGTATGAGGAAAAAGAAGGCGTAATCTATTATAAGCGGCACCATATCAAAAGCATTGGGATAGACGCCCGGGAAAATTCTGATTTGGGCGGAGAGGATAGCGGTGATATGCCGGCATTTGTTGATGCTACTTGTTTTTGCGAATTACTGTCATCACTGCAGTATCGTTGGGTTCAAATCAATCGCGGAGGCCCAGAGAAAATAGAAGGTGTGTTGGGCGACGTCTTCCCGGACCGTGTTCTGCTTATCGTAAACAATGAAATCGTCGTTATCTTTAAATATCATATTCGCAGCATTAGTGTCGGCGCTGGAAAAAAAGAAGAGAAAGCAAAGGATGAAAAAGAAGACAAAGCAAAGGGAGAAAAAGAAAATAACAAAACAGAAAACCATAAGAAAGAAAGCGATCAAATCAGGCATGTTCGGTATAGAGAACATGATGATGACGATGATGACGACAGTAGCAACGGGAGAAGAGGTTATTATTTCAACACGAGAGCGTGATAAAAACAATGCCCGGATATATGCTTGCGTCAACTCGTATATCTGGGCTTCTTAGCCTCTTCACTGTTAGGCGGTAAATAGCATAATGATGCTTGGTGCGTAAAAGCGCGTAAGTAGAGGCATGCTCTGGAAACGGAGGAATAAAAAGATGGACGGAAGGGAAACGAAATCTCCGCTTCACTATTGGATTGGCAATGTGATTTGGATTAATAAGTTAGATGAAGGTCCTGCACATGGGCGTCTGCTGGATGTGAAGGAAGACTATGTAGTGATTGAGAATAATGAGGGTGAACACATCTACTACAAATCAGAGCAAGTCAGAAGCATTACGATTAACGTAAAAGATACGCCCCATCCTAACCAAAAACAGAGGGGAACACACACTCCTTACATTAATGAACCGAAATTCAAAGAACTCATTAAACGGCTTGCGCACCGATACGTGCGGATCAACTGCGGAGAAGAGGATATCCGCGGTATTATGGCCGGCATCCGTCAGGATGATATGCTGCTGGTCCATGAGCACGAGGTAATTATTTTATTCGCCAATGGAATCCACCACATTAGCTGCGTAAACGAAAGAGCAGACGCAAATGAAAACGAAAACGAGGAAAAGCCGGAAGTTGCCGACACGGCGCCGGCGGTCGTAAATGTTGGAGACGCAGTTGACACTCGTGCAGTTGAAGCTCGTTCGGAAGTGGCACCAGAGGAAACCCGCATGCAGGAGCAAGAAGATTACACGGAGGCTCAGAACTACGAAATTGAAGAACAGATAGAGACTCAGGAGAATAAAGTGGAGGTGCAAGCATACGTGCAGGAGGACGATATCACGGAAGCAAGAATTGTAGCGCAGGACGAGGAAGCGGATCTAGCTTTTGAAGAAGATGACGATGATATGGAAATGGATCAGGATTCAAGAATTATTAATGTAAGTCTAGAAATAGCAGATGAAGAAGTCGATGAGGAGGTAGATGGGAAGAGAGAAGGGGACAGAGGAAAAGAAGCGAAAGCTGCGGAAAATCCGGAATCGGAAAATGAACTGTATATTGCAGAATTTGAACCACTGACCCAACCGGAAACGCAGATGCCGTCGGTTCTGCCGTTTCCACGAAATGCTACGCGATCCAAAAAACGAACACTGCCCGCATGTACGAATGTTAAAAGAAATAAACGAAAAGCGACAAAAAATCGTCCATCATCTGTCCGTATCCCGCCTGTCCGTGCCCCATTCGTTGGCACTTTATCTGACGAATATGGAAATCGAAAGAAAAAAAGGGGGAGCACGAACACGAATACAAAAGGAAGCAAAAAAGCCAAGCAGTCAAAAAACAAAGCCTGGCTTTCTGGAAAGGTACACGGACGAGTTATTTCATAAAACATAGAAAACATCGTTCCTATTAGTATAAGTAGGGGAGGAAAACGTATGCTGGTCAGCTTGTTCCTTCTATCTGCGGGCTATTTCCTCTATCTATTGCTTAAACCTCCCGTGGAAAAGACCGCCAGAAGGAGAATAAAGTTACTTGCGGTAGTAAGACCGCGTCCTTTGCGCGGCAAGTCGCCTGATGACGGGGCGAAAACACATGTTTGATCAGACATGGTTTGTGTTGTGCATATTCTTCGCCACCGTCTTTGTTATTATTTGGCGGCCGTTCGGAGTTAACGAATCCGTACCTGCCGCAGCCGGAGCTGTTGTATTATTTGTGGCGGGAGTTGTTCCGCTGCAGGACGTATATTATATCGCCGCCACCGTAAGTGGAGCCGCGGTGACCATTCTGTCTACCATCATTATGTCTATCGTGATGGAGAGTGTTGGTTTTTTCCGCTGGGCGGCGTTTAATTTAGCCAAAAAAGCGAACGGCTCCGGGCTCGCTCTTTTTTGGTATACAAACTTACTTTGTTTCTTGATGACAATGTTCTTCAACAATGACGGAAGTATCCTCATTGCGACGCCGATAATCATTCAGACCCTCACCATTCTTAACCTTAAATCCCATCAAAAAATTCCGTACCTATTGTCGGGTGTCCTGGTGGCAACCGGTTCGAGCGCACCGATAGGCGTAAGCAACCTGGCCAATTTAATCGCACTTAACATCGTCAATCTGGATCTGAATCAGTATATCGCCATGATGTTCGTCCCTTCCATGCTGGGGATTGGCGCGATGCTCATCGTCCTGTTCTTATATTTCAAACGAAGCATTCCCCGTCGCATTCCGCTTCTTACACAGGCGTCCATCACTCAGATGACCGTCTATTATTCCAATAGGACGATGAGGGAGAGGTATCATCCGTTAGCTGTAGAAAAGCACGAAGTGCAGGAAATCGATTGGAATATGTTCCGTGTCTGCCTGACGCTCGTAGTTTTGATTCGGATAAGCTTCTTTGCGCTGGCTCCGCTGCATATCTCGACCGAATGGCCGGCATTGGCGGGGGCTGTTCTCTTAATCGCCGTCCGCTGGTATTACAAAAGGATAGGGCCTTATGATGTGCTGAAGCGGACGCCGTGGCACATTCTTGTGTTCGCTTTCGGCATGTATGTGGTGGTATACGGATTGCACAACACTGGCATGACTTCATTTATTGTGGAGGCGTTTAAAGCTCCCATCGCAGAAAGCCACTGGGCCGCCGTGTTTATTCCGGGCCTTCTGCTTACGGTTATGTCCAACCTGTGCAATAACCTTCCGTCTGTCATGATTGGAACGATATCGATTACTGAAATGCAGCTGGCTTCTCCTACGCTCCAGGTCGCCTACCTCGCTAATGTTATTGGAAGTGATATTGGAGCCTTGTTGCTGCCGATAGGCACACTTGCCTCTTTGCTCTGGATGTTTATTCTGCGAGAGAACAAGATTCCGTTTACGTTTGGCCAGTATGTAAAAGCGGCGCTGGTCGCTGTGCCTGTTGGATTGGTTGTCAGCTTATTCGGTTTATATGTGTGGACAAAGTGGCTATTTTTTTAAAAGGAGAGAAGAAGGATGGGTTTTCTTCACCAATATATCGGACAGTTTGTCTGCGTAGAACTGTCGGGTGAGAAGAAACACGAAGGGAAATTGCTAGATGTGGGTAATGATATTCTCGTTCTTAATACAATGACTCAGTTTATATATCTTCCGGTAACCCATATCCAATACGTCAACTTGCTGATGCCGCAGACGGAAGAAAGCATGCAGAGTCCGAACGTCGGATTGATTAACCATGAGAATGAGATTTCTTTCCGTAAAATCCTAAATAACGCTAAGGGTTTGTTTATCGAAATTTATGTGACGGGAAACCAATCGCTGCACGGATATGTAACCGGTGTGCTTTCCGATTATTTCGTATTTTATTCCCCTGTATATAAGACAATGTTTATTCCGTTCTTCCATCTAAAATGGTTAATCCCTTATAGCGATAATAAAACCCCGTATTCGCTGGACTCGCATCTGTTTCCGCTTCATCCGTCGAATGTGACACCGGCGCGCTCGTTTGATTTGCAGTTGAAGAAGCTGGAAGGCAGCCTGGTAGTATTTGATATTGGACAACACCCCAATAAGGTAGGGGTATTGAAGAGGGTTGATGGTGGGATGATAGAGCTTACGACTGTGAATGGTACGGTATGCTGTGGAATGCAGCATATTAAAACCGCTCATTTCCCTGACTTATGAGAAGCGCTGGTATTCATACATTGGCTGCCTATCCCACTATTTTGTATACTATGCATAAGAAAAGAAGGCGCTTCGCAAGAGCTTCGAAGGGCCTTCTTTTCCGGATTCATCACAATCGTTTACGGCGCGCCTGCGCCGATTCGGGGGAGAGGTCACAGGACGGGAGCGAAATTCTCTTGTCTTCGCATCGCTTTTATAATAAGCTGGTCCAGCTTCTGGCTTACGTATAATACGCTAGGATGCTGAAAGTCGAAGTTATGCTCCGCGGCCGTCAGCGCCAGCAGCACCTTTAGCTCTTCAATTCTGCGTGATAGCTTTTGATCGAACTTCATAAAAAACCGCCTTTTCTTAGTTTTTCATGCAGTCATTTTTGATACATGGTTATTATTATTTTCTATTTTACTGCATTTGACAACCGTATTTCTTCGACAAATTTTTAAATAAGCACAAAAAGCACATGGTTCATACGCAAAAAGGAGGATGATTTTTGAATTGCAGATAAAACTGATAGGAATTTGGATAGTTCGCGCCTTGCTGCTGGGCGCGTTTCTTGCGCTAACGCTGTATGTGTTTGACTGGTCGCTCATCCGACGTCAGAGTGCGACCCTGCTGGCGCGTCCCGGCTGGCTCATATGGATGACGGCCATGTATATAAGTGCCTTTGCGCTGCGTGCCTGGGCTTGGCGGACGTATTTGCAGAGGCGCGTTTCGTTTGCGGATTGTATGCACGGATTGTTTTACAGTCTGTTTTTAAACCATATACTGCCGATAAAGGTGGGTGACGCGGTGCGCATTGGCTATATTGCGACACGGCAGGCGATTACCTGGGATGAAGCTGCGCATTCAGTCGTCGTGCTGCGCCTGCTTGATATGCTCGTATTGGGTGCCATAGCGGCGACCGGTATGCTGGCACTTGGTCTTGCGCTGTCTACTGCTTTTTTCTGGTTTTTTCTGGCGGCAAGTGTTGCCGGCTGCGGCGCGGTATATATGTGGCTGCGTACAAAGCCGTACGCATTTTGGGAAAAACATTTGAGACTGTTGCAGAGCGGTCTTGCGGGGTCTGGGGGTATTTTGGTTATCGGAACCACTTTCGTAAGCTGGCTGCTGGAAGCATGGGTGGTAGTTGGGGTCATTCGCGCAATTAATCTGGAACTTTCATTTGTGCAAGGCGTATGGGCCAACAGCATGACAATTGCCGGGCAGGTGTTTCATTTCACGCCGGGCGGGGTGGGCACATATGAAAGTGTGATGAGCTTCACGCTGGCGGCGCTTGGAATTCGCTTTCAGGATGCTTACATCGTGGCACTGTTGAGCCATGGATTTAAGTTTGCATTTTCTTATGTGGTCGGCGCGTATGTCTTGCTGCGTGTACCCATTTCTTTTCATCAGATTTGCGATTGGATAGGGAAAAAGAAGAATCGGAATGAATAGAGATAAATGATGACATACTACTATACAACAGGAAATTTGTGGATGAAGGGAGAGCAGGGAAAGGTGAAAACGGCATGGTGGGTGCGTTTGTTTCATCGGGAGCGTCAGGTTCTTGAAACAGAGAGTATGGTAGAAGAAGGGCCGGATGAGCGAGAATTAACACGTATGCTGTTCACTTTGAAAGAAAAGATACGGACGGGATATGAGGAACGCACTCTTGACAACGAAATCTATGATGAATGCCGTTATCTCTTGTTTCGGCTGGACCTGCTGCTGCCGTATGCGCTTATCACCCCGTATGCGCTTAAAGAACGCATCATCCGATTAATTGCTGAAGACGCTTTCGGTACACTGGAGCCATATCTGTCACTTCATGAAGAAAGCAGAGGCAATGTTCGGGGCGAGATAGTGCGTGCTCTTCGCTGCATGGCTGCGGAAGCGGCACGTATTGTCGGCGCTATTCAGGAGTATGAACGGGAGGTATTTTCCAATCGGGCGGCATTTGTATCAAAGTGGTATGAAAAAAAGTAAAACACATTTAATAAAATAGGATTGACAAATTACAAGCTCTGCCTTTATAGTATGTGTTGAACAGAGTATGTAACCGGTTACCTATCGTATAATTATTTGTTTCCAATGATTTTTTAAAATTATGTGTAACCGATTACGCATAATGGGATAGTAAGGAAGGAAGAAACGAATGGCTACCATTAGGGATGTGTCAAAGCTTGCGGGCGTATCTGTAGCGACAGTATCGCGTGTATTAAACCGAAGCGGTTATGTGCACGAAGAGACAGAACGTAAAGTGCTGCGGGCAATTAAAGAATTGAGCTATACGCCGAACTTTGTGGCACGCAGTTTATCCAACAAGAAAACAAGTACAATCGGCCTGATGGTTCCCGATATTACAAATCCGTTTTTTCCGGAGTTGGCCCGTGCGGTGGAAGATGTAATGCAGTTATATGGCTATACAACCATCTTAGGGAATTCTGACGAAAGTGTAGAGAAAGAAAAGCAGTATGTTGAAGTGCTGAAACAAAGATATATTGACGGAGTTATTCTTGCTTCTACGGCGCTAACGGCGGACGAAGTGCATAAGTTCGGAGTGCCGGTAGTAGTACTGGACAGGGCGCTTACGTCTGATACGATTCCTATGGTAACGTCTAAGAACCGTGAAGGGGCAAGGGAGGCAACCCGTTTTTTGCTTGCGCAGGGCTGCCGCAAGATTGCGCACCTGCGCGGTCCGGCACAGCTGTTGAATGCGGATGAGCGTTGCCAAGGCTATCTTGATATCGTTGAGCAGACGGATTGGTTTCATCCAGGACTTGTTGTCGCGGGAAACTATGAGATGAAGCAGGCGACGGACGCAACGCTGGCACTGCTGAAGAAGTATCCGGATATCGACGGAATCTTTGCCGGAAACGATATGATGGCCATCGGAGCGTTGCGGGCAGCGCAAATACTCGGTATCTCCATACCGGATAAGCTGGCGATTGTAGGCTATGATGGCATCACAATGGGTGAAGTTGTATATCCGGAGCTGACGACGATGGCGCAGCCAATTTATGATATGGGAGCACTGGCTGCCCGAATGCTGATTAAGATGATTGAGAAACAGCCGCTTGATACGCTGTATTATGAATTGGACGTACAGCTTATTGAACGTGGAACGACAAGGAAGGTGTAAGGGATGAAGCGACCGAAAATCGTGGTAGTCGGAAGTATTAATATGGACCTGATAACGGAGACGCCGCGTGTGCCCACACTGGGAGAGACAGTGCTTGGAAACAGATTTTCTACATTGCCGGGCGGCAAAGGCGCTAATCAGGCGGTAGCCTGCGCCCGGCTCGGTGCAGAGGTGCGCATGGTTGGCTGTGTCGGCGATGATGGCTTCGGTACAGAGTTAATAGAGAATTTGCGGCGGGAAGGTGTTTGCGTGGATGATGTGGAACCGGTTCCACATGTGGCGACGGGCATCGCTTCCATCGTGGTGGAGAACGGGGATAATTCGATTATTGTGGTGCCTGGCGCAAATCATGAGGTGACTGTAGAGAAGGTGCGCCGAGCCGAGCAGATGATTCGGGAAGCGGATGCAGTTCTGCTTCAATTGGAGATTCCGCTTGAAACGGTAGCGGAAACGGTGCGTATCGCAAGCCGCCATCATGTACCGGTTATCGTGAATCCGGCGCCGGCGGTTGAATTGCAGGCAGATATACTGCGAGAGATTACAATTTTGACGCCGAATGAATATGAATTGGCCGTTTTGCTGGGTAAGCATCCGGAAGAAACGGAAGACTTCCGGTCATTGATCGAAGCATACCCTGGTACGCTTGTCATGACAAAAGGCGGCGACGGAGCGTATTACCGTGATGGGGAAAAACGTGTGGCACATCAACCTGGATATAAGGTAGAAGTCGTCGATACGACCGGTGCCGGTGATACATTCAACGCAGCGCTTGCGGTGATGATTGGTCGTGGCCGAACGCTTTCCGAGGCGGTACAGTATGCAGTCGCAGCAAGCGCACTGTCTGTAACAAAGTTTGGTGCCCAGGGCGGCATGCCGTCGCATGAGCAGGTGGAAGCATTCCTGGCACAGACAGGAGAATAAGACAGCAGGGGAGCGGCAATATGAAGAAGATAGGAACGTTAAACAGCGAAATCACGGCGGTTATCGCCAGATTGGGACATACGGATACCATCGTCATCGGAGACTGCGGATTACCGATTCCGGACGGTGTGCCGCGTATTGATTTGGCGCTAAAGCCGGGTCTGCCGTCGTTTATCGAGACACTTGAGATCATTCTTGAAGAAATGCAGGTAGAAGCGGCGGTGCTGGCCAGCGAGATTCGGACGCATAATGCGGCAGTGGAACGGCAGGTAAAGGAGATGCTGTCCGGTACGGCACTGTCCTATGTGTCCCATGAAGAATTTAAGCGATTGACCGGGCAGGCAAAAGCTGTCATCCGGACGGGTGAAGCTACGCCATATGCGAATATTATTCTTTCGTCCGGCGTGATTTTCTAAGCAAAAGGGTGTGACATATATGAGCACGCTAATTGAAATGACAGGTATTAGCAAGTCGTTCGGAAAAGTGAACGTGCTGAAAAATGTTTCGTTTTCATTGAAAAAGGGCGAAATTCATGCGCTGATGGGTGAGAACGGCGCGGGCAAATCAACCCTCATGAAGATTCTGACCGGCATCTATCCGAAAGATGCGGGGACGATTCGGGTTCGCGGCCAGGAAGTAGAAATGAATCATCCGAAGGAAGCGGAGCAGATGGGAATTGCGGTGATTCACCAGGAGCTGAATATCATCCCGCAGCTGACTGTAATGGAAAATATGTTTCTGGGCCGTGATTTGTGTTACGGCAGGACCGGCATTCTTCGTACGCGTGAGATGAAGAAGAAAACCAGGGAGTACTTGGCACAGCTGGGTGTGCATCTTGACCCGGATACGGAAGCAGGGACGCTTTCGATCGGCCAGCAGCAAATGATTGAGATTGCCCGTGCTCTGTCATTGAACGCGGAAGTGCTGATTATGGACGAGCCTACTGCTGCACTGACAGACAGAGAGATTGAGGCACTGTTCAAGGTAATGAAGGGTCTGCGCGCCCGGGGAGTAGGAATCGTCTACGTCTCGCACCGGATGGAAGAGATCTTTGCCATTTGCGATCGGATCTCGGTACTGCGGGACGGCATGTTTGTCGGCACAGAAATAATTAAAGAGACGGATCTGGAAACAATCGTGCGCATGATGGTGGGCCGACAGTTGGGCGACAGGTTCCCGGAGCGCAGTGTGCAGATTGGTGAAGAACGGCTGCGCGTCGAAAATATAAGCGATGGCAAGGTGATTTCAGATATTAGTTTTTCTGCCCGGCGCGGCGAAGTACTGGGGATCGCCGGCCTGATGGGCTCGGGCCGTACGGAGATTGCCCGCACGCTGTTTGGTATAGAAGGTAAGACAAGCGGCAAAGTTTTTCTTGATGGGGAAGAAATCCGTATCCGCAAACCGGATGATGCTATTGCACACGGTATCGCATTCGTTACGGAAGATCGGAAAAGCCAGGGATTGGTGCTGGAACTTTCTGTACGGGAAAACATTGCGCTGACCAATCTTGAGGCGTTATCGAAGAACGGTATCATATCGCCTGCCAAAGAAGCGCAGCTTGTACGTGATATGATTGAGCGTTTAAATATCAAGACAAGCAGCAGTGAACAGACGGTAAAATCGCTGAGCGGCGGCAATCAGCAGAAAGTCGTTTTCGGCAAGTGGTTGGGTATCAAGCCGAAGGTGCTCATTCTTGATGAGCCGACGCGCGGTGTCGATATCGGTGCCAAGAAAGAAATCTACAACATCATGAATCAACTCACGGCCGAAGGAGTCACAATTCTTATGATTTCGTCGGAGCTGCCGGAGATTCTCGGCATGAGCGACCGTATCCTGGTCATGCATGAAGGGAAACTGGCGGCGGTGATGGACAAAACACAGGCCACGCAGGAAAAGATTATGCATGCGGCCACCGGAGGAAAGTAACATGGCAGACAAGAAATCTTTCTCACTTAATCTTCAGAAACTGGGGCCATTTATCGGACTTGTTGTTATTTCAATTATTCTTGCGGTAATGAGCCCCGACTTTTTGACACTGAACAATATTTTGAATGTACTGCGTCAGGTATCGATTAATGCGCTGATCGCATTCGGAATGACGTTTGTCATCCTGACCGGCGGGATTGACCTGTCCGTGGGTGCGATTCTGGCACTGGCCGGAGCGTTGACGGCCGGACTGATGGCAAGCGGCATGGATGCGGTTCTTGCGACTCTTGTAGGATTATTGGCCGGAACCATAATGGGAATGGTAAACGGTTTGCTGGTCGCAAAAGGAAAAGTGGCGCCATTCATCGCGACGCTTGCGACGATGACGATTTTCCGCGGATTGACGCTCGTATATACAGAAGGACGTCCCATTACCGGCTTTGACAGCGACATGTTTACGATGCTGGGTGCGGGCTACTTGTTCGTTATTCCGGTTCCGGTGCTCTGGATGCTCGGCTGCTTTGCCGTTTTGTATTTCATCTTGAAGAAAACGGCATTCGGCCGTCGCGTCTATGCAATCGGGGGCAATGAAGAAGCGGCAATTCTGTCAGGTATTAAAGTCGATCGTGTAAAAGTATATATTTATGCGTTGACCGGATTCCTGTCCGCGCTGGCAGGCATCATCCTCACTTCGCGCTTAAACTCGGCGCAGGCGAATGCCGGGATGGGGTACGAGTTGGACGCCATCGCCGCAGTGGTACTTGGCGGAACAAGCCTATCCGGAGGACGCGGCTGGATTTTCGGTACGCTCGTCGGAGCGATGATTATCGGTGTGTTAAACAACGGGCTTAATTTGCTGGAAGTATCTTCGTTCTATCAGCAGGTTGTCAAAGGATCGGTTATTCTGCTCGCTGTTCTGCTTGATCGCAAGAAGGCGGCATAATCCATATATTCAAGGGGGATACAATAATGAGAAAGTTACTTAAAGGTCTTGCCGTAAGTATGCTTGGTTTGTCTATGCTGGTCGGCTGCACGACGCAGGCGCCGGGCACAGGCGATAAAGAAACAGGTGCGAAGAAAGAAGAGATTACGGTTGGTCTGGCTATTTCTACACAAAGCAATCCGTTCTTCGTTACGCTGAAAGAAGGCGCGGAGAAAGCAGCGAAAGAAAACAATATGAAGCTTATTACAGTTGACGCGCAGGATGATCCGGCAAAACAAATCTCCGGCATTGAAGACTTAGTCCAGCGTCAGGTAGACGTACTGCTGGTGAATCCGACCGATTCCGCAGCGGTTGTATCCGCAATCGAATCCGCGAACCGGGCCAATATTCCGGTTATTACGGTAGATAGAAGCGCAGAAGGCGGCGAAGTGGTGTCCCATGTTGCATCGGATAACGAAGCAGGTGGTAAAATGGCTGCCGAATACCTGCTTGAAAAGATTGGTAAGCAGGGCAATGTCGTTGAGCTGGAAGGTATTCCGGGCTCTTCCGCGGCACGGGAGCGCGGCAAAGGCTTCCATGAAATCATGGATAAAGAGAAAAACGTTAAAATCGTAGCCAAGCAGCCGGCTGATTTCGACCGTGCAAAAGGCATGAGCGTTATGGAAAATATCCTGCAGAGCAACAAAGACATCAAAGCCGTATTTGCGCATAACGATGAGATGGCCTTAGGCGCGCTGAAAGCCATCCAATCAGCAGGGCTTAAAGATGTTGTGGTTGTAGGTTTTGATGCAACTGACGATGCGGTAGCCGCGGTAAAAGACGGACGCATGGGCGCAACCGTGGCACAGAAACCGGAATTAATCGGTAAGCAGGCCATCGAAGTGGCGAAGAAAGTAGTCGCCGGCGAGAAAGTGGAAAAAAACATTCCGGTTGCACTTGAACTTATTAAACAGTAAGCAATAAGTGAAGAAGCCTCACCTCTCCGTTTCGATAAAATTCAACCGGGGGTGAGGCTTTTTTGCCCATATCCTTTTCGCTTACTCTTCTTCTGGTTGCCGGATGAGTGAGTTGCGGTGCTGGTATGCCCGCTCAAAGGAGGTAGCGGATGAGTATACGCTGTCTCTGTAATCTTCGTACCAGCGACGGATAAGTTCGAGCTTCTCTTTGTCCGATGATTTCTTGAGATACTGCAGCCGGGCTTTCTCGTCAGGCGGCATGCTTTCGGGTATTTCCATTTTATCGGCTGAGAAAAGCCGATTCATGCTGCTCATAAAGAAATTGAACATGTATTTCTGTGTGATTTCAAACGCGTATTCCTCGGCATGTCCTTTGTCGCGCCGTTCGCAGTAGATGCCGAGCAAGTCCGGTTCTTCAAAAATCTCCATGATGCTCTCCCCTTTCTCCTTTGCATCCGGGTTTTGTATCACTACAGAACAGTGTAAAGGATGAGGAACACATTCTTCAAGTGAGCCTGCTTTAGTAGAGTGTTGAACATTTGTGTTCTAATAAGAAAGGAAAAGAGAGAAAAGAACGAGACAATGATTTCAATGGGGAAAAAGGCGAAGGCCTTTTTCTTCCTTAGATCCTTTTTCTCTCTCCTTCTCTCTTTATTTCAGGATTTTCACAGGAAAAGAATATATAATGATTGTGAGCGACACATACAAGCTGGAAGGGAGCAGGCTATATATACATAATGATAAAAAAATGGAGCATGTTGCGTTGATTGTTTCTGACATGGATCGTTCGATTACATTTTATAAAGCTGATGAAGCCTTGTATCAACCCAAAGTATTAGGATGTAACTGTGTAGACTACTTAGAAAGCGATATCCTGACCATAAAAGGCTGCTTTGTATAATTTTTTCATTTCTTCTACCGATGTTTCACGTGGATTTGTGCTTGTGCATGGATCTTCTACTGCTTTTGCCACCATTTCATGTCGGGCCACTTTTTGTGTGCAAGACTATTTTTCCTTCCAATATCTTCGAGACATCGAGAGCATTCTCTCCGAAATAAACATCGCGCGGAATAGTAAAATGATTCAGGTTGTTCCCTCCTGTGAGGTTCTTTATTTCTTGAACGGGTATTAATATAACACCCAAGATATTTATTTATAAGTGAATCAATTTCATAACTCGGAGCCTTAGAGCCACAAGGCTTTCAAGAGTCAAAAAAAGGAGTACCTCCCCAATCTTTAGTTAAATTTTTAAAGCATCTAGTTGATCATGCGTTGTTTTTCATTCAATTTTCTCCATTTTTTAAAATCATTGACTTTTTATGTATAATGCTGTAAATATATAGGTGAAATACAAAATATTCTAAGTAAATAATTTATATTTATGGAAATAAAAAGGAGGAGATAAATAAAGAACACGTATTTGTAATTGTATCTAAATTTAACTATTCTTTCAGGAGGGGAATATGGTGAAGAAAAGAAGGTTATTAGGGATCGTTGGTATTTGTGCATTAGGCTTGGCAGCAAATTTTACTTTTTCTTCAAATGCGTTCGCTTCTACTACAACTGAAACACATTCACATCACGCTCCTACTACAACTCAAATACAAATACATTCACATCAAACCAATGTTGATAACGCAAACAAAAAAGCCAAGAAAAGTATTCATGGACAAGCAGGTATTTTACTTGAAAAATCATTGACACCAGAAGAGTACCAAGAACTTAAAAAAGCTTTAGGAGATGTAAATAAACAAAATAACGGTTGGTTCCTAACTGAAGATAAAATTCAACGTTTTTATCCAGCAAACACTGGTTCAGTAAAAATTGATAATGAAGAAGTTAATGTAAATCAGGATGGAACATTTACTTATACATTCGAAGATGATAAAGAAAAAACATTTTCATTTAATAGAGAAGATAAGAAAGTAGAAAAGAATATTAAGGCAACCGGTGCAGATGAACATGTAGACTTGGTAAAGAAAATGACATTTGATGAATTCTTTAAAAAAATGGATAGCCAGCAAACTGAAGCACAAACTTCAACAGCTAATGCTATAACCATCAATGCTATCGACCTAAATGATGGTCAAATTGATGAAGATGGCGAAATTGGAAGACCGGGAGCCTATGTTCACTGTAACCGTTTCAATGGACCAAATGGGAACAATACATACTACTCAAATGAAGCATCCTCAGGAGCTATTACTAATTTCTATCTTAGTGATTGTGATCGAGCTTTTTTTGCTTATAATTGCGTAATGGATTATACAGACAGTACAAATTGCAAGGGTTTATTGTATTATGGCTCTACTCGTAATTCAAACCCTCGCGATTGTTCTACACATCTTGGTCACTCTATTAAATTCCATGAACATAGAAGCTATTAAAAAGACTAAGATATAAAAGTTTGTTTAAATAAGAGCAGAAAGCCGAAATTTTTATATACCGACGGCTCGGACTCAAAATCGAGACAAACCTGCTTAGTCACATAAGCTACAAGCAGGTTTGTCTACTTTACAGCATAAAGATGATATAAGAAGTTACGCTTTGATACTATTTCTTCTCGGTAGACAGTAAAAAGAAAGACGTTTACTGTATTACATAGAAGTAATCATGAGAGCCAAAGCAAGCAACGCTAGTAGTACAATTCCCATAAACATAGCTATATTTGATAGAAGAAGTTGAAAGCTTTTAGTATTTTTATTTTTATTAGCAATGACTCCGACGATAATGCCTAGTAAGGCTGCAATAATCCAAAAAGTATCTACAATAAACCTGTTGTTTAATTCAGCAAGGAAATTGGAAAGGTAAGCATACCAAAAAACAGCTTGTATTAGCAAGGCTATAATAGCTAAGGAACTAATCGCACTATTCATAAATATTCACCTCCCATCATTATTTACAATTATATCCAATTGATTTTTATTTACAAATCCTTCTTAGTACCTCTATTTTAGATTTAACAGTCGCGATTCATGAAATTATTCACATGCTTTTTTCGTAATAAGACCTCCTTAAGTATGAATCCACTTTGCATTTTCAATTGAATCAATTTCATAATTACTTACTAAAAACCGTATTTGTACAGGGATTATCTAGGATGTAGCACACAGCACACAATTGTAAGTAAAACTTAGGGAGGTGCTACATTTTTAACTCTTGAAACCCTTCTGGCTCTAAGACTCCGAGTTATGAAATTAATTCAAGTACGAACTTTTTTGTCATATAGTAACAATAATAACTTGTAGTATCAAAAATTATACTATAAGACATTATGGATATGGAGGTGAAACGGATAACACGTGTTCCTGATAAGGCGTTTCACTGTGAAAAAAGAATGGTCTCTTTCTGTCATCGGTGGAAAGTGGAAGATGAATTATCTTGTGGCATTTGGGGAAAGTAGGTATCAGACAGAAAAAACAACGTGCAGTGACCTTTATAAAAGAGACTGCACGTTGTTTTTACGTATATGCGGTGAGGGCGGTCCGGTAATCATCAGCTGAAATTCCTTTTTAGTTTCCTTCTTTTAGTATACTTTTCAACACTATATAACATAAAAGTATGTACTTGTTTAAAATTATTATATGTCTAATAATATCGGTATCGCCCATAAATGACATAAATTGAGCGAAATTTTTTAAGAAATGTGTTGAAAAAGTGGAGGAAGTAAAAGTGGATTCCATGACCTTTGTTTTATTTGGCTCAACAGGTGATTTAGCAAAAAGAAAAATATTTCCAGCTATCTATAATCTGTTTTTAGATCAAAAAATACCTCGTACATTTTCCATTATTGGTGTAGGAAGACAAGAATTAACAGATGTTGAATTTCAAAGCTTTGTAGAACAATCTTTACGAACCTTTTCAAGACGTAAGCCAGAAGATGACTCGAATTTAGAAGAGTTTCTCCGTATCTTCCGTTATTGCCACTTAGATGTAACGAAAAATGAAGGATACCAATCGTTACTTGAAATGGTTCAATGTCGAGAAAAAGAGTTGGGCATCCCCAAAAATCGTATGTTTTATTTATCCGTTGCACCCAAGTTTTTTGATGTGATTGCGTTAAAAATCAAGGAGAGTGGATTAGGTTCTACAAAGGGATGGAAACGTCTGATTATCGAAAAACCATTTGGGCATGATTTGAAATCAGCCCAGGACCTAAACGAAAAAGTAAGTAAAGCGTTTGAAGAAGATGAAATTTATCGTATTGACCATTACCTTGGAAAACCAATGGTACAAAATCTTGAAGCGTTAGAATTTGCGAATCCTGTTTTTCAAGCTTTATGGAACAATCAATACATTGCTAATGTACAAATTACGGCCAGTGAAACGGTTGGGGTAGAAGAGAGGGCTGGTTATTATGACCATACTGGAGCCATTCGAGATATGGTTCAAAACCACATGTTGCAAATGTTGATGATGACAGCCATGCAGCTGCCCAAACGGCTCACCGCTAAAGATATCCGTCATGAAAAGAGAAAAGTAATGGAATCTCTTCGTCCTTTACGTAAAGACGATGTAGTGAAACACGTGGTTCGTGGTCAGTATGGCCCGGGAGAAATACAAAATAAAGCGGTAATTGGATATAGGGAGGAGCCGGGTGTTACTCGTTCTTCAATGACGGATACCTTCGTTGCTGCTCGTTTATGGATTGATGATCCTTTTTGGAAAGGAGTTCCTTTTTATATCCGTACAGGGAAAAGAATGAGGGAAAAGTCTACACATATTGTCATTGAATTTAAAAATACGGTAAAGGATTTGTATATCGCTCAAAACGAAAAGCCTGTCCCCAATCTATTGGTAATCCAGATAAATCCAAACGAAGGTGTATCGCTGCAATTAAATAGTAAAAACCCATTAAAAAGTGGGCAGATTGAGCCTGTCACTGTGGATTTTTCACCTGATACGAAAGATGTACCGGAAGCTTATGAACTCTTGTTGTTTGATGCTCTGCGAGGCGACTCCACTTTCTTTGTCCACTGGAATGAAGTGGAATCATCCTGGAAGTGGGTACAGCCCATTTTAGAGGCATTTGAAGAAAATCTTTTACCCCTTCATTTATATCCGGCAGGTTCGGAGGGGCCAGAAGCTTCGCGGAAATTACTGGAAGAGGACGGGTTTCAGTGGTGGTTAGATAAAGAGCCTGCTGAGGTTTTGACTTGATTTTATGTCTTAAACTAAAAATTATTTAATAGGAGGCAATGAATATGAAAGTCGGGTTAATCGGTTTAGGAAAAATGGGATTGAACTTAGGAAAGAATCTAATCGACCACAAACATGATGTAGTGGCGTTTGATGTAAATACGAATGCGGTCGAAGAAATGAGAAGATATGGGGCTAAAGGAACGTCAAGCTTAAAGGAACTCGTTCAATCATTGGATACACCAAGAGTTCTTTGGATTATGGTTCCGCACCCCGTTGTGGATTCAGTTATCGATGAGATTACACCATTGTTAACCAAAGGAGATATTGTCATTGAAGCTGGGAATTCTCACTATAAGGAATCGATTCGCCGTTACAACCAATTAAAGAAAGCCGGGGTAAGCTTTATGGATGCAGGGACATCCGGTGGGATGGAAGGTGCCCGCAATGGAGCCTGTTACATGGTTGGGGGAGATCCTGAAGCTTGGCGCATTGTGGAGCCGATTTTCCGAGATACAGCTGTTGAAAACGGGTATTTATATGCCGGAAAAGCAGGGAGTGGTCACTTCTTAAAAATGGTTCATAATGGAATTGAATACGGGATGATGGCTGCCATTGGTGAAGGATTCGAAGTATTAGAGAAAAGCGAATTCGATTATGACTATGAAAAAGTAGCAAGAGTGTGGAATAACGGCTCGGTGATTCGTTCATGGCTAATGGAGCTAACCGAGCGTGCGTTTTCTAAAGATGCAAAATTGGATGAAATCAAAGGGGTCATGCATTCTTCTGGTGAAGGAAAATGGACGGTTGAGACCGCCTTGGATTTA
>Ga0310836_100268_pt1 | contig 52146 bp, 44 predicted proteins | sample SM_ome_4_FD_201310 | JGI IMG/M metagenome (GOLD analysis project Ga0310836, IMG submission 201310) | Sorghum-adapted microbial communities enriched on stacked mutant (SM) sorghum from Joint BioEnergy Institute, Emeryville, California... ... | reverse complement strand
TGCCTCCGGCTTCCTTCAGATTCGGCCTTGCGACCGACACCCTTGCCCTCGGCTAATGGTAGGCGCTCGCCAGCCCCCATTCCGGACTTTCACCGTAGAGATGACGCCCATGCCGGGCGTACAGCAATTGCCTCTCTGCGCCTGTCCCGGCGCAGAGAGGCTCACCTGTTGCAAACGTGTCTTGAACAGCATGACAACCGTTCATCGATCAACCGTCCCCGGAGGAATGGAAATGTCCGCAAACCCCCGCTTGTCGCTGTGCATGATCGTCCGGGACGAAGAACGATGGATCACCGGCTGCCTGAACAGCGTTCGGGACATCGTGGACGAAATGATCGTGGTGGACACCGGGTCGACCGACGCAACGCCCGACCTGGCCGCCGCATGCGGGGCCAACGTCTATATCCGGGAATGGACCGACCATTTTGCCGAAGCGAGAAACGAAAGCATCGCGCTTGCGACCGGCGACTGGATTTTGGTGCTGGATGCGGATGAACGCCTCGACGAAGCCGACCGCCACGCCATCCGCGAGCTCGTCGCCTCCGACAAGTGGATCGCTTCCCTTCCGGTGCTGAACTATTACGGCGAAGATCCGCCCGATCCGGCGCGGACGAACCGGTTGAGGCAATTCCGGCTTTTCCGCAACGCGCCGAACCTCCGGTTCCAAAACGCCATTCACGAGCAACTCGTCCGCATTCCCGAACTGACCGAAGACGCCGCGGCACACCTGCCTACCGTCATCCACCATTACGGCTACATGGATGAACCCGTCCGGCAGAAGCAGAAATCCCGGCGCAATCTCCGTCTGCTGGAACAAGCGATCCGCCAAACCCGGGACGACGATCCGTGGCTGGAATACCACATGGCAAGCGAATGGTATCGCCTCGGCCGGTTCGACCGCGCCCTGGCCCTTCTCAACCGTGCCGTGATCCGCTGTCTGCTCCGGAACGAGCTGCCTCCGTCCCTTTTTTACCGGTTGAAATACGCCACGCTCATCGAAGCGGGTCGCTGGCGGGAAGCCGCTTCCGGCATCGATGCCGCGCTCGCCCTGTACCCCGATTACGTCGATCTGCACCTGTACAAAGGGATCATCCTGCTCAAGCTGGATGAACCCGCCGAGGCGTTGAAGTCGTTCGAGCATTGCCTGCGTCTGGGCGACGGCAACCTCGCCCATCTGACGTCCTTCGGCGCGGGCAGTTACCAAGCCTGGCATTACATCGGCCGTTGCCATTTGCAGCTGGGAGACGAGGATAGGGCGCAAGATGCTTTCCGCAAAGCGCTGGAGCTGGCCCCGACGTTCATGGAAGCCGCCGAACGGCTTCGAGAGCTCCAGGGAAAGGAGGAATGACCCGTTGTCCCAACCGTCCATTCCCGACATTACGCCGCTCATCTCGCTGACCAAGGAAGACAGCGTCAACATGATCCTGGCTTCCATCGCCATGCAGGAAATGGGCATCAGCCACATCATCAACGCGGAAGCGGAAAAACTGCAATACGTGCTCGGCCAGCTTCACCACAAACCGCTCACGCCGGCCGAACTGTCGGAAATCAACAAAGTCAACTGCAGCGCTCGGGACACGATCAAGGAACTGATGCGGCTGGAGATGCTTTTGCAAGCGAAGCTCGATACCGTCAAAGCGTTGGCCAATACGCACGAGGACTGCGCCCCCGGACCGGATCCCGCTCCCGATCCGCCTCCTTGTCCGGATCCCCATCACTCGAACACCCATCACCATCCACCCCACCATTCGCATGCCAACCCGCCTCCGGACCCGAATGCCAACTCGCCCAACGCTTCGGATCCGCCACGGCTCTGGTGGCCGCCGCCCTCCAATGCGGGTCACACCTATTCGGGGGCCCACCACAAGGAAAACCACGGAGGGCGCGAACATCACGACCATGCTGACAAAGGACACCGAACCATCCGTTGCATCATGCGAAAACCGAACATCAAAAAACGGTGCCGCGGAAGAAAACCGTGCCTGTCACGGGGGCGCTTCGTTCAACGCCGCACATGCCGGAGAAAAAAAAGATGCGCCATCAACGTGCGCCAGACCAACAAACCGGTCATGAAAAATGTCGTCATCATCAAAAACATTGCACGGAATCACACCGCCGTCATCAACAAAAACCGGGCCAAGGCGGCAGCAGGCACGGGCCGCGGCCGAAGCACACGCAGGCGTTCGCGGCGGGCGGCCGGTTCGTCCAGGCGCGCGAACCGCTGCGCGAAATCGGCCGTGCGGGAAACGATGTTTCCGGGGCTTTTGCCCCAATTGCGCAGATGACGGGTGCAACACGCCATTCCGGGAGGGAATTGACTGCATGAAATCGATTTTGGTGGCAAGTCCCGTCCAACAGAAACCGGACATTTTGCAAAGGCATCTGGCTTCCCTGCTGGCGTTGAAGGTTGACGAAGCGGAATTGTCCTTCCTGTTTGTGGATGACAACCGCGACCCGGAATCGAAAGCGTGGCTGCGGCGGTTTGTCGGCCGGCATCCGCGCGTGGCCATCGAGGAATGGAAAGAAGCCGGGCAAGACTACGCCAAGGATGAAATCACCCATTACTGGGATGCGTCGCCATTCTCAAAGTCGGGAAGATGAAGGACGCCATCATCGAACGGGCGCTGGAAGGAGGGTACGACGCCCTTTTTCTCGTCGATTCCGATCTCGTCCTGCATCCGGATACGGTCGCGGAACTGGCGGAAACCGGCAAGGAGATCGTCTCGCGGATTTTCTGGACGAAATGGCAACCCGGTTCGCCGGCATTGCCGCAAGTGTGGCTGCGGGACCAGTACAGTTTCACCGACCTGCCGGATTCGGCGGACGAAAACGAGAAAGCGCGGGACATCGCGAAGTTTTTGGCACAACTGCGCCAGCCCGGGGTTTATGAAGTGGGCGGTTTGGGCGCCTGTACCCTCATCCGCCGGTCCGCCCTGGAGAAAGGGGTGCGCTTCGAGCGGATCCGCAACCTGTCCCTGTGGGGGGAAGACCGCCATTTTTGCGTGCGGGCAGCGGCGCTCGGCATTCCCCTGTTTGTCGACACGCGCAACCCCGCATTCCACATCTACCGGGATTCCGATTTGGAAGGGGCCGACCGATACATGAGGGAACATCACATCGCGCCGTTTGACAGGGAAACCGGCATCAGCCTGTGCATGATTGTGCGGGACGAAGAACAATCGTTGGCCCGCTGTCTTTCCTCCGTGGAAGGCATCGCCGACGAAATCATCATCGTCGACACGGGCTCCACCGACCGGACGAAGGAAATCGCCAAATCCTTCGGTGCGAAAGTGTACGACTTCAAATGGGTGGACGACTTCGCCGCCGCCCGGAACTATTCCTTCAGCAAGGCGACGAAGGAGTTCATCCTGTGGCTCGACGCGGACGACGTGATCGAAGAGGCGGACCGGGAAAAATTTCTCCTGTTGAAAAAGATGATCCCGCCCCACGTCGACAGCGTCATGATGAACTATCATCTCGCCTTCCAGAGCGACGGGACGCCGACGTTCACCGTGAGGCGAAACCGGCTCGTGCGCAGAAGCCGCGGGTTCCGGTGGATCGGCGCTGTCCACGAATACCTGGACGTGCAGGGGCCGCGCATGAATTCGGACATCGCAATCACCCACCGGAAAATGAAGCCGTACACGGATCGCAACCTGCAAATTTACCGCCGGAAGAAGGAGAAGGGAGAACCTTTTGACCCGCGGGACATGTACTATTTTGCCAACGAGTTGAGGGATCACGGCCATTACGACGAAGCCATCGCGCAATATGAAGCGTTCCTGGACACCGGACTAGGCTGGGTGGAAGACCGGATCGCCGCGTGCTACAAGCTTTCCGACTGCTACGGGGCGAAGAAAGACAAATCGGCGCAATTCAAAGCGCTGTTTCGCTCGCTGGAGTTCGATCGGCCGCGGGCGGAAGTGTGCTGCAGGCTTGGGTGGCTGTTCCTGGAAGACAACAAACTGCCGCAGGCCGTTTTCTGGTATGATCTCGCCACCCGTCTCGGCAATCCGCCGGAAAACGGCGCCATGGTGGAGCGCGCAACATGGACGTGGCTGCCGTGGCTGCAGCTGTGCGTCTGCTACGATCGGCTCGGCGACCGGGAGAAAGCCTTCGAATGCAACGAAAAGGCGCGGGCCATCTTCCCCTCCCATCCCGCCGTGCAGCAAAACCGGGCATACTTCCTGTCCCGTTACCCGCATCTCGCGGAGAAGGAGAAGGAACGGGTCCATGGGTAAACTCGTGTTGACGATGATCGTGCGGAATGAAGCCGGCCGCTATCTGAAACGGATGCTGGAGTCCCACCGCGAGTACATCGACGAAGCGGTCATCATTGACGACGGAAGCGATGACGACACCGCCGACATCTGCACGGAAACGCTGCGCGGCATTCCGCTCACCCTCATCCGCAACGCCGAATCGATGTTTCAACGGGAATATGTGCTGCGGCAGCAGCAATGGCGGGAGACGCTCCGCACGGAACCCGACTGGATTTTGAACATGGATGCCGACGAGCGGTTTGAACCGGGGGCCGCTCCGCACATCCGGCAGATCGTCGAGCGGGAGCAGGCCGAAGTCGTTTCCTTCCGTCTGTACGACATGTGGAGCGAAACCCATTACCGCGACGACATGTATTGGCAGGCGCATCGCCGCTACTTCCCGTTTTTGGTCAAAAACCGCCCGGGCCGGAGCATGGCCTGGAAACAGACCGACCAGCATTGCGGGCGGTTTCCCCTCGAAATCTACGCGCTGCCGGCCCTTCGCCATCCGCTCCGGGTGCAGCATTTCGGATGGGCCAGGGAGGAAGACCGGAAACAAAAATACGAACGGTACAAACGGTTGGACCCGGACGGCAAATTCGGCTGGCCGGCGCAATACGAATCGATCCTCGATCCGCATCCGAATTTGTCGGAATGGAAGCGCCATGACGGCCTATGACCGAAGCGTGATTGTGTCGAAAAAGAAAAAGGGCCGCCCGACCCGGGCAGCCCTTGTTGATTTTCCAACGATTTTGCGCATCACGCCAAATGTTCCTGCAGCCGTTGAAGCACGGCCTTGCGGGCTTCGTAACGTTCGGGCGCTTCGTGTTCCCAGCGGGCCAAATCATGTTCGATGGCGGCCTCGACCATCGGTTTGATGTCGCTACGAATTCCGCCCCGCTCCGCCTGCAACGCCGCCAATGCCAGATACACCGTCGCCGTGTCATCTTCATCCTCGAGGGCAAATTTGTACTTCCGGAGCACGAGCCGCGTGGCTTCCTCCACGCTCTTTCCCCGTTTCAGGCGCACCTCGAAGTCGTTTCGCACATCCTCCGCCAGGTCAAAATCGAAAATGTCCACCGGAACGAACCCAGGCGTCTCGTCCCTTGCCGGCAAATCTTCCGGCATGAGCCCGCTTTGCTTGAGCAGGTGGGCATAGTAGCTTCGAATGGCTTCGTATCCGAAAGAACCATACTCATAAAGCGTTTCCTGCTGCCGCAAGGTTTCCAGCTCGGGCAAGGAAATGTGGGTGGCGTTTCCATCTCGGTCATAGATCGTCGCATATCCGAAAATGTCGTCCACCCGGCAAAACCGGATCTTGGCGTACGCCTGCGGAACGGGAAGATGGCCGACAATCGGCCATTCACCGGTGACGATCATGGCGGAAGATCCCCACAGGAACGTCAGCGGCTCCGCTTCGCGAAGTTGCTCCAGGGAATGGGGCTTGGCCGGATCCAGCTTGTAAAGCTCGTGCAAAGCCTCATAGCCTTTCCTCGCCTCGAGGACCCTGCCATACCCGACATATCCCGGTGCCAGCCCGATTTGGTAGACATCGCCCGGTTTGATTTTGATGCGCTTGGCCATTGCTCACCATCCTGTTACCGGTTTCTGAGTTTCAGGGACATGTAATATTCTCTTGCCTTTTGCAAATAGAGATTCCTGTTTTTGTTTCGCAGGGAGATCCCGTTGATGGCATTCAGCAACGGTTTTCGCTTGCCGCTCCGGATTTCTTCTTCCGTCGGGCGATGCCTGTCCATCTCCATCTGTTCCACGCCCCGTGCCGTCTCGTACGAAAATCCTTTTTCATCCACCAGTTCAAAGAGCAGTCCTTGCGTCTTGCTGCCCGGGCGATTGTGTGCAGCTTTCCTCTGTGCAGGATTGACGGTCCGCCCGACATACCGGACTTCTCTCGTAATCGGATCCTTGAGAAGATAAACGTAATGGATGCGATCCTTGTATCCGGCATTGTGCGTCCAGACCCCCGAATCGCCGACGAAGAACGTATGGTAATCATCTACCAGAATATTATAGACAAACTCATCCGTATCCGTCGACGAAACGTCATCAATGGTCAGCAATCGGCCGTCATGGGTAATCAGTTTCTGGCCGGCTTGCAAATTTTCCGCTTCGACCCATCCTTCGCCGACGACCCAGAACGGATGCTCATTCGTAACGGAAATCGTTTCACCCGCTGCACGGATGGAAACCAGGCTGTCGGCGCGATGCTTGAACAGTTCAAGAACCGTCTTGTAGGCTTTAGTGCCCGTCCATTCGTCTTTGGCAAGCACTTTGTCCCCGCGTTGAATCGCTTCGATGGGAACAAGGCCCTGATCCGTCCATACTTTCGTGCCGGCGGCAAACGAGTTGGAAGGGAAGACGCCCAGATCGTTCTCCACTGAATAGATGGCGGTCAATCCATCCTCGCGGCGATGGGCAAAGAAGAAATATTTGTCGTACGTATCCAGGTAAAGGGCATATCCGTTTTCGCCGCATTCACCGTCCGGGAACTCGTCATTGGAATCCGGAACATAACTGCAGAGCGTGTTTCTCAGGTCGAGGCCTTCGATGGAAACGATTTTCAGGTGCCTTCTGGTCTTCTCATCCCGGCCTTGATTGATGTCGTAAACCTTCCAGTAATCTTCCACCAGATAGGCCAACCGGCCGAACGCTTTGCCGTTCATGCAGCAGAATTCGTAGCCTTCATAAGGAGAAATATAGGCCTGAGACAGCCGCAGGTTATACAGTTGGCTGAGCTGGTCCGCGGACAACTTGCTGAATTGCTCCCTGTACTTGGCTTCTTCGTGCGGCAACATCGGATGATCCCGATGTTGGGTGAGATCCGGCGTGACCGGGACGGATTTGTAAGTGTCCAGCGGATTTTGGGTTCTCAGGTTTTCCTCTCCCTTAAGCAATCCGATGTTCGAATTCAGGAGCCAATGAATGGCGTAGGAATCGTTCGACGCCAAAATGCCGGCAGACGTATCGCCGATGACGGACTGCAGGATGTCGATCAAATAGCCGATTTCATCCAGATAGATCAGGAACGCCTGGCGGTCCCCGGGTTTCACGTCGTTGACATATCCGCTCACCTTCGCCAGATAAACCTGCAAGTCGTTCTTGTACTGCTCGGCCCGGATGATATTGTCGATGCCGGTTTGGATATCCTCGTTTTCAAGATCGATGATCTGGTCCAACCCGGCATAAATATCTCTGGCAAAAATGCTCGTAACGGGAGAATTCGGGTGATCGATGACTTCATAGAATCCGCCATTATAGTTGTAGTGTTGCAAATAGAGCAGTTCCAGACCGTCAGGCAGGCCGTCTCCGTCCGTATCGTACCGGGTCGGATCCGTGGTCACGACACCATGGAATACACCGTTGTACCCGATCGGGATCCCCTGGATCTCCAATTCATCCGGGATTCCGTCTCCATCCTGATCTTCCTCGTCCACGGCATCGACGAACGAGATGCGAATGTCATCGATCAAAGCAGCCGTGTCGTAGGCGCTGTCCCCCACATCCCAGACATGGAACCGAAACCGGATCTTTCCGCTCCCGGACAAACCCGTGACATCGTAACGAACGGTTTTCCACCCTGTCATGTACGTGGTGGAATCGCCGCCGTAGAAGTCGATGCCGCTTACGGGGTGCCACGTTGACGTATTGATGGACTCCTTGGCCAAAACAATCGTTTGCCCGTCTTCCGTCGTGAACGTGGCTTCAAATTTGTCGTCGAACATCGAGCCCACCCATTCCATGGGTTCCTCGGACACGACATTGTACGTGAACGACAAGGTCTTCGCGCCTTCGGGGAAAGTAATGAACTGTTCGATCGAGCTGTTTGAACTGTTGACGGAACCAAGGCCCGTGCTGATGATGACCATATAATTGCCATGAGGCGGCACAAGCGGTCCCAGTTTGGAAATGACGCGAACGTCACCTTCGGCCATCCATCCGACAAGATGGCCTTCCTCGAAAGAAGTGTTGATCAGTTCCGACTTGATCAGAAGATTGGAAGCGCCATGCAGTCGCAACAACGATTTGCCCGGCCGATTTCCGTTTTGAATGCGTTCGATGGCTTGACCGGTTGTCATCTGTTCATACAGCAGGCTGTCAAACAAATCGGTGAGCAATCCTTGGTCTTCCGATGTTTTGATGTATCCGGTATAACCGATGTATGCCTTGGCGCCAAGGGAAAGGAACGTTTCCGCGAACGAATCGTCAACGAGGCTCAGACAGCTTCCGTTGAAAATCAGGCTATTGGGCAACGAATGGTTGTAGTACTTGACGAATGCCGGCGTGATGGCATAATAGCCGTTCACGACAAGCAAACGTCGCTGTTTCAAATCCGATTCATGTTGAGCCAGGTTCGCTGCCGTCGCCTTTTCTCCCGTCAGGAAAACAAGCGTCGCCTGATTTCCGCTGCCAACCCGTTCCCCGTGGGTATCAATGATGACAACGCCGTAATTGCTCAACGTTTTGAAGATGTCCACCGTCACGGCAGCATCTTTCAGACGGTTTACGTTATAGTTTTGGGTGGATTCAAAAGCTTCCGCCAAAGCATCGTAAGCAACCGGGGAGAGAGACGAACCGGCGAACGGAGATACGATGAGCACGTTGGAACTGGTTATTCTCTGGGTATTCAACGGTGTCGATTGCGCCAGTGCGGACAACTGCCATTCCGGTGAAATTCCACCGGCGCCTTTCGTTCCGGCGTCGCCCGTCAGTATGCCGCCCATGAATCCGTTGCGATCCTCAAACCAAATGCTTCCGCCGGATGCGGACAAACCGGCATTTGCAATTTGGGGTTGCGCCATCAGCCATTGAAGTGTCAACTCGACGGCGGATTCCGGGTTTTGGTCGAGAAACTGTCTGTAGATCTCGGCCAATTCGTCGTTGAATTGCCCGAACAAAGCCAATTCGGCGGCTGGCGTCCGCTCCAATACATGGAAGGAATACGCGTCACTCCGGACGATTCCGGCGGGCGTTTCCGCAACGGCCACGATGGCGTAAACGCCGGGTTCGCTCGCCAGGAATGTGGCCACGCCGCTGTAGATGCCGTCCGCCGCGATATCGTCCCCCCGCGCAACATTGCCGTCATCATGCAAGGTCGTCAGCAAGACCTCCGTACCACTTGCGTCAACGGCAATCAGCTGAATGGCATCCAACGCGTATTGCTCATGTTTTTGAACGGGAATGCGGAAGCGAATTTGCTTCGGTTCGTTGACGAACACATGGTTCTCGTTCAGTTGCAACGGGCCCTGGAACGACAAGTGCTCATTCTGGGTCACGTTGACAGTCTGGGATACCGAGTTGCCTGCCGCATCGGTCGCGGTAATGACGATGGCATTTTCCCCCGGTTGCAACGGAATGTCCGGAATCAACCACGAAACGGTGCCGACGGCATAGCCTTTATGCACTTCACCGTCAATTGTCGTTTCGTAGCTGATGCTCTTGAGTTGATGGTTGTCATATGCCGTGCCGGACAGGGAAATGGTATCGGCCAACGTCGTCAGCGTTTGGTTGGCATTCATTCCGGACAGAAAGAGTTGCGGGGCTTCATTGTCCCGGAGAATGGTCACCGAATCGCTGGCCTGCTGGCCCATTGCATCCGTCACCGTAACCGTAACCACCGTTTCCGTCTCGTCAAGCGGAAGATCTCGAATGATCCACTCCGTTGTTCCTTCGGCCCATCCCGTTCTTCCGTCACTGGTGGAGTAGGATACGGATTGTACCTGGATGTTCGTGCTGACCATGCCGGAAAGCGTCACATGATCCTCATTGGTGACCACCAGGCTGGCCGAATGGGGAGCCAGAATCTGGATGTACGGCACGTTCGGCGCGATCGCGACGATGGTGACTTCCGCCGAGATCCCGTTGGCGGTTGTTGCCACGATGGGAATCACTTGCGGTGTCGTGCTGGTTACCGCGAAGCTGGCCGTTCCCTCTTCATTCGTGGTTACCCGGGCGGGAATTTGCACCGAACCGGTCGTGTGCAGCGAAATTTCAATGTTGGAAGAAGGATGATCGTCTTGATCCCTTGCAACAACTTGCACATTGGCCTGTGTGACGCCGTCGGGAAGGATCACGGCGGGATCGGCCGTCATGAGCAGGAATGCCGGTTCACCGCCGATGACGGGTTCACTGCCGGTCCCGGGTTCTTCGCCGGAGAGGATGATACCATTGCGGTAAACGGTGATTTTCTCCCATGGTTTGAATTGGGCAGCCGTACCGTCGAAGGACGGGTCGTCGGATTCGTCATAATTGGACCAATCCGTCTTGTTGAAGCGCAACTGGATTTCGCCGGTTTGCCCGCCTCTTGCCAATACGCCCGCTTCCGGCCTGAAGCCGACTTCCAGATAGGAGTAACCCGTGCCGGATTCGTCAACGAATTGGCCGGTAATGGCGGAGCAGCCGATCTGCGCCCAGTCGCAATAAAACTGCTGGGGAGCGTTGCCCTCTTTCGTGAACCAGTACCGGATCGTGACTTCATGCAACGGAATGGCTGTGGTGCCGACATTTTTGAGGTTCAAATGGGGTTTGATTTGATTGTTTTTCGCGTCCGCATCACCGGCCCGATATTCGACAATCAATCGATCGACCGGATTTGTCAGTGCAGCCGGCTCGATGCCCCATACCAGTTGGCCGTTCCGGTACAGGGTGACATGATCCCATGCTGCGTAACCGGAGTGGCTTCCCGAATAAGAGTGGTCATTCGTTTCGTCATACGCACTCCAGTCAACCTTGTTCACCCTGGTCTGGATCTCGTCGCTGCTTGTCCCGGGTGCAAGGCTGCCTGCGCCTGACGTGAAGGCGATTTCCAAATAATAATCCGCGTCAACGGCCTGGATATCACCGAAAGTTCCAACGACATTGGAGCAGCCCACGTATGCCCAATCACAATGAAAGACGTGGGCCTTCTCATCCTCTTTCGTAAACCAATAGCGCAACGTCAACTCTTCAAGCGGCACCGTATCATGGCTGTTGTTTTTGATGATGAAATGCGGTTTGATCTGGTTGTCATACGGATTGGAATCCGCTGAACGGTAGTAGACTTCAAACAAAGGAACGGCATCCGTCTGCTCTTCGGTAGCTTCGGTACTTGCGAAAGCGACGGGAACTCCCTCCGGGATAAAGGAGAACAACATCATGAAGCACAACATGATGGCCATTGTTCGTTTTGCCTTTCCGATCAACAATTCAAATCCCTCCATGAATCTTTCAAATGAACGTCTCGATGTCATCGAATCAGGTTTGCACCGGATTCACCGCCTTCTATGAAATTTTGCAATACAGACCGAATTATATAACCAAAATAATAGATTTTCTGTTGAATTATGGTATTGATATGCATGAATATCCATATATTTTCTGACATGATCAAACCGGGACGCCCTGTGCAGTTTGCATGCAAGCACGAAAAAAGGACCGGTCGCCTGACCAGGTCCTTTTGTCACTTGATGCATGGATCTTTGACGGGTTGTCAATCCTTCAACTTGAGTTTGTCCGACGACACGTGGCGTTTCAACAAGTGATCATGCCGTATTTCAAACCGGTAACGATGAGTCCCATCGCAAAGCCTCCGGCCAATCCGATGGCCACCAGGAGCGGGTCGTCAAACTGAAAATCATTGATGCCAACCACGATCAGAAAAAAGAGAAGCCAATAAACCGCAAAGCCGGTTCGAAGCATTTTTCGTTGGTGAAGCAAATTGAAGGATCGATAGTCGTTTTCCGTCAATTGAACATCAACTTGAAGAGGATTGTTGTTTTCCGTTTGATTGGGGATCACCGGATTTCCGTTCATCATTCTTTCCTCCCGATCATAAACTCCACCGCCAAATAGACGGGATCGGACTTGGCCAAAGTGACCGTGTCCACGGACTGTACGCCTTTGACGACGCGATATTTGCCTGCCGGCAACAAGGCGGGAACCCGGACGTTCTGGCTGAACGTTTCACCCGGAGCGATGTTGTATGCCCGCGCGGTGAAGTTCATGGACAAGGGCAATTGATACCATGTCCCGTTATCCCACTGTTCGATCGAGTAATTTCCGCCAACGTACAGCGCGGTTGGCCCGTCATTTTTCAAGTGCATCGTCGTGTCGTAGGTTTGGTTGAGATAGAAAGAGGTCCGTTCAAGGGACAATTCGGCGTTGATCTCCTGCAGAGCGGAATGAGGGGACGGATTCGGTCCGACCGGTTGCTGCGCTTCCCGGCCAACGGTTCCTGCCAAGGAAGACAGTTCCCCCCATCTGGAAGGCTGCCTCGTGTCTCCCTCATTCCACAGCTTATCCATGCTGTCCGTCAGTTCGTCATTGGCGATGATGGCGGTTCCGTTGACGGTCCGCGGGGTAAGGGACAGCTTGCGTTCTCCATTCGCGTAGAATTGCACTTGATAAAGAACCCCCGACGACTCCTCCGGATCGGCATCGATCGTGACGCGGATTTCGCCGATTTGGCCGATCCACGCGTCGATCACGGTTTTGTCGATAAACGCCTTTTGCCCGCCTCCCGCCATCTGCATCTCGATGCGGTCGACGGCGTGAATGTCATCGGGGAAAAAGGCGTCGATCCGGACGACACGGGAAACCGGCCGGCCCGCCGATTTCTGTTCTCCCGTGCTGCAGCCGGCTAGAACCACCGTCAAAGCGATCCCCATGATCAACAGGGTTGTTGGCCTGATGCCCATGCTCCCCCCCCTTTTTCATGATAAGACGAATCAACCGTTCGGGAGGTTCCGGCGAACCGGAGAGCCCAGAAAAAAGAGCCATGGCGGTCCATGGCTCCGATGCGCCGGTTTGGCGTCAGTTGGCGACGTTGTCTCTGACGTACGGAACGAACGGTTCGATCTTCCGGAGCAATTCAACAAGATCCTGTTTGTCAAATACACCGTCATCCGTGACGTCCGTCTGAATCTGTTTCGCAAAATACACGATATGCCGGATGCCGATTTGGTCGCCAAATCCGGTCAATCTGGTTTTCAGGGACGTCGTCAGCGTTTCCAGTGTGTAATCCGTGTACAGATTGGCATTGGATTGAACCCGAAGGATGTCACCGTCTTCAACCGGTGAGTTCGGATCCGCGTTCAGCACGCCGGCCGATGCACCGGCTGAAAGCTGCAGTTTCTCCAAAAACGCCACTCTTGTCGTACCTTCGGGGATGAACAGGATTTCATTGCCGGACAGCTTTCCGATTCCCGTCGCAAGGACCAGGGGCGGTTCGCCGGGTTCGCCGTTGCCGGGTTCGCCAGAACCGGGCTCGCCGGATCCGGGTTCACCGGATGGAATGTCCAATTGAACAATGGCCGGTTCATAGCCGATCCAATCGTATTCACGCGCATAAACGGCGAGCATGGCCGTGTCGGACGGAACGGGTGTCCCCGGCGGAATCATTGCGTAGAAGTGTTCCGCCTCGGGCAAGAACTTGTAAATCCGCAGAAGGGAACCGAGATAGTTCCCGTCGGCATCCAAAGCCACAACGTCGAAAGACGTGCCTGGCCCTTCGCCGGAAATCCATCCGCTGATTTTGCCCGGTTCGGTTTCCATGTTCACAAAATAGACGGGTCCCGTCATGTCCAGATCAGAATCGCGGGATGCATAGGACAGTCTCTCTTCCCACGAGATGTTGTCCACCCAATCGACGATCAGGGACTCCGGAGACTTCACGCCGGACTCGTTGATGACCCCGATCGTGAAGAATGAAAAGAGCGCCATTCCGTTTTCGACGAACTCGGTCGGCAACGTGAAGGTGTACTGCGAATCACCGGTCTTTGGAATTTCCGCAACAAAATAGCTGCCTTGGTATTTGTACCAATCCCAATCAAACGGATTGAATTCCAATCCCAGATAGAAGGAAGCAATTCCGGCCGGCTCCTTGGGTTCCTGCCAATGGATCGTCATATCCAACTGTCCGGGCGAAGGATTCTCATCCGCAACATAAGCGTTCGGGATGATGTAGGTATCCCGATCTCTCCACAAATGCGCCTTGGCTTTCATCGAACGTTCGCTCGTTCCATCGAAGGCAAAGAGCTCCAGGGCAACGGCTTGTTCGGGAACCGGCACATTCGTGAACTCATAGTCGTAGGTCGAATAACTTTTTTGCACGGTTGCAGCAGGATCTTCCCCGATTTTGCCACCGTTGGCATCGACGAACCAGATGCGAAATTCCGTGATTTGATCAAGGCCGGTACCGGGGTTCTGCCAACTGACGTGTTGGGAGAGGTGTCCGGTATCTTCAACCGCGATGGAGGAAGGCCACAGCTCAACGACCTCATCCGTCGGCACCAGTTTGACATCAAGATGGTTTTCCCCATCCGTCAAATAAATGCCCTGGCTGACGTTGTACCACGTTTGGCTCCCATCGTTCAGCTTGATGCGATAAAACCCGTAATACAACCCGTCAAAATGCGCCATGCCCTGGCTGTCCGTATTCACGAACTCAAAATCTTCCGTCCCCAATCGTTCAAGGCGGATTTCCCGGTCTTCCACCGGCTGGCCGTCTTTCCGGGAAGTGACCTGGATCGTCAGGGAAGCTTTCCCCTCTTCGATGGCAAATCCCTGTCCGGCGTTGTCATACCGCTCAATGGGCGATTGCTCGTTGCCATTGAGGGTGTAAAGCGCGATCTCGTAATCGCCGGGTTCCAGAACTGCCTCAAATTCATATTCGGAATCGTTTGATCGCCAGTACGTATAGGAATTTACCGGTTCACTCGGATCGCCAAGCGGATAAACGCCGAACCAAACTTCCTCGTGGGTGGAAAACATCTGATCCTTCGCCTTGACGGTCAAGCGATCCTTGACAACGGATACATCCAGGAGTTCGACATTTTTGACCGCCGCTTCGTACTCCGCCAGTTCCGCCATCCGAACCGGCGATTCCGTTTTGTCGAAGTTGTACCCCGTTCCCAGCAGGCCGGTGTACGGCACAGAATCGATCTCGTTCCGGCCCAGCGCCCAGCCCGAGCCACCGGACAGGAGAAAGACTTGGTAGTGGGAAACATGGACATCGTCGATGGTGCCTACGGTCTCATAATGCCGCGCCACGAAGGTCGAACTGTTGTCGCCCAGCACGTTCGACGAAAAACCGGACGAAAGCAGCGTGCCGTCCTTCATCAGCACCATCGTGAACGTAGCGGCAGGTCGAATGGTCTGAATGTCGCCGGCATGGAGACCGTCAATGACAACCGGGGTGCGGTAATCGCCGTATGGTCCGAAACCCAGGTTTTCGTTTTTGTTTTCTCCCCAGCCGTACACGGCTCCGGTCACCGTGGAGGCGAATGCAAACTGGCTGTATCCGGATGTGAAGATGGCATCCACCTGGCCCAGGGACGGAACTTCCACGGCATGGCCGATGGATTCGATGCTTTCATCCAGCGTCAGTTGCCCCTCCTTGTTGGAACCCCATGCATAGACGGTCCGGTCTTCAGTCAGGGCGAGGCCGAACGATCGGCCGGCCGCGATTTGGACCACGTTTTGCAGCGGATCCCCGTTGGCATCCACGACGAAATCCGCGAACTTCACGTTTGCCATGCCAGGTGCCAACCCTTGCCCCAATTCACCTTTTGAAGAATCGAAACCCCATGAGTACACGTTCCCGTCTTCCGTCAGTGCATATACGAAGTAGGATCCGACGGCAATCGCCTTGATGTTCGAAAGCGCGGTACTTTCATCAATCATGACTTTATCGGGTGAGGGGATGATCCATCCCTCCCCGTTCTGCCCCCAGTTGTTGCCCCAGTACTGGCCCCAATGCCAGACATGGCCATCCGCATCGAGGGCAACGACGAATCGCTGTCCATATGTCGCAAAGGTGGAAACACCGAAATCCACGATGACAGGGTCACCTGGGATGGATACCCTGACCGGCACGATGGACGGCTCCGTATTCCCGTTGCCGAGCTGGCCGAAATCGTTGTTTCCCCACGCCCACAGCTTTCCGGATTGGCTCAATGCGACGGTGAAATTGTCACTGGACAACACTTTCTTGATTTGGTTATCGGTTTCGTTCCCGGACGCCGCGGCACGAACCGCCGTCATGGGAAACACGACGGTGAATGCCATCAATCCGGCAAGCAAACCGCCCAGCCACTTGCGCATGTTTTGACGAATCAAATCGAAAGGCCCCTTCCTTCTGACTCTCCCTATGAATTCAATATACTTTTTTTTACTATCAATTTCAATTCTGATCGATTTGTGGAAGCTGTCGTCGAATTGTCCGGTCCAGCCATAATCTTGCCGCAAAAAAGCCTCCAGCAAAAAGAAGCCATTCAACATGAAAAAGAGCCACGACATCGTCATGGCTCAAGGACATCGATGGAAACCGGCTTACGGCTTTCTTCCGCCCCCGCCGCGCCGCCGGTTCAACAACGGGTTGTATTTGTCGATCTTCTCCTGCTCGTGTTTTCGCCGGCTGTCGACGGAATACCGTCCGTCGGCCACCATGTACTCGAAATAGTCCCCCGGCATGATTTTGCCCGATTGCATGTGCTGCCGCATTCGCCGGTACAAATCGTTCGTCTCGCCGATGTAATACCCGGAGCCGTTGATGCGATACTCCCCCGGCTTGTGTGGCTGGCACGTTCCTCTCTCTTCATGCGGATAATACCTGAACGGCCGGCCTGGACGGTAGATGCCCATGTTGTTCAACACCTTATGAACACAAATGCAATGCATTGATTATTATCCATACATGTACTATATTTCCATATAGAAATTTATGTCACTTCACACACAATAAAGGAGGACGGTATTATTGAAAGTCGAGTTAAGTCGCATTAACGACTATCTTGAATGGCTTAAAACAAAAATCAAATTAGATAGTCGAAATGCTGCAACAAGGGTTGTTAAGCGCGGTGAGGTGTATATTTGTCATTTTGGAAAGAATATTGGAAGTGAAGAAGAGAAAACTCGCCCATGTGTGATTATACAGAATGATTCCGGAAACTTAAGATCTCCAAATACCATAGTGGCTCCAATTTCAAATTCTTTTGGAACAAGAGCTGTAACTGTTCCAATTACAGGAGAATACAAATACTTTCATAATGGAGCAGAAATCAAATTAAGCGGGTATATACTCCTAGGAAATATTACTACAGTAAGTAAAGCCCGACTTGAAAATTGCATAGCTCAGTTAACCATAGAAATGGAAGAAGTCGATAAAAAAATCATGACGTCTTTGGGTATCTATAAATTATATAAAGATTTGGCCGACAAGAATGAACGAGATAAAAGAATGATAAGACAACTATTGCAAAAAATTCATGATTTGGAAATGCGAATTGAAAAAATCGATACAAGCATTGAAAAATCAAGTTGACAATATTGATAAAATATGGTGTAATTCATTTACAAAGAAGTTTGTTCATGATGAACAAACAGTATTGCTACATAATTTAAAAAAGGATTTTTGAAAAATCCTTAGTCGAGAAAGGCTCCTTTAGGGAGCCTTTCTTCGTTGAAGGCAACAACTCTGGACCTATTGTTTACTCAAGAACCCTTAACTTTTCGCCGTAAAAAAAAGGCCAGGCTGAGAAGCCTGGTCTTTTAATGTTTTTCTTTTCCTCAACTGCACTTGCTGTACCCGCAGTTCGTGCACGTTTTGCAGCCTTCCACGTTGATCAGCGAAGCCGAGCCGCAGGCGGTGCACAAATCCGCCGGAGCGCCGACCGGTTTGATGCCGTGGATGCCGCCGTCGGCCGCGCCCGCGCTTGCTGCCGGTGCGGGATTCACCGGTACGCTGGCCGCCGGTGCCGAACCGGCTGCCGCCGCATGCGGATCCTGGCCGCCCTGTTTCATCTGCATGTGCAGTTCCAAAGCCTTGGCCACCGCGTCGGGGATCGACTCCACGCGGTTGGCGCCGAAGCCGATCGCGCCGGAACCGCCGATGCCCTTGAGGGATTTGATGAGCAAGTCCACCTTGTTGCCGTTGCCGAAGCTGAGGAACAGGGAGCATACCCGGCCCAGCGCTTCGGACATGGCGAACACGTCGGAACCGGCCTTGCCCACGTTCAGGAACACTTCCCGCGGCACACCGTCCAAATCGTTGACGGTGATGTACGCCTTGCCGAACGGCGTCTGGAACCGGTACGTGGAGCCTTGCAAAATTTGCGGACGTTCGCGGTATTCGCCCGAGCCGCCGGACGCCGCCGATGCCTTCGTGTTCATCGCCTGGGTAAGCGCCTCGTTCAGCGCCTTCACCGTTTCGGCGTCTTCTTTCGCCGATGCGTCGGCCGCAGCCCCGGATTCCGCCGAAGCGCCGTCCTTCTTGCCTTCCACCGATTCTTTCGTCGAGAGCACCTGGGTGTCGCGGCTGCCGTCTCGATAGATGGTGACGCCTTTGCACCCGAGTTCGAAGGCCAGTTCGTACAGCTTCTTCGTTTCTTCGATGGTGAAGTCCGCCGGGCAGTTGGCCGTCTTGGAGATGGAGCTGTCCACCCACCGTTGGATGGCCGCCTGCACGCGGATATGGTCTTCCGCCGTCAGGTCCATGGCGGTGACGAAGTAATCCGGCAGTTCTTCGCCCGGATGTTTGTCGCGCCACTCCTGGGCAATCGGGACGTATTGCTTGTCAAAGCCGAGCCGGCTTTGCCGGTAATATTCGAAGGCGAAGTACGGCTCGATGCCCGTCGACGTGCCGACCATCGTGCCCGTGGAGCCCGTCGGCGCCTGGGTGATGACGGTGACGTTGCGCATGCCGTGTTTCTTGATGGCCGCGCCCACTTCCGGATATTCGCGGACCATGTTTTTCATGAAGCCGCTTTGGAAGAACTTGTCGCGGTCGAAGGCGAGGAAGGAGCCTTTCTCCCCGGCGATTTCCGCCGACGCGATGTACGCCTCCTTGGCGATGAAGCCGTACAGCTTGTCGAGGAACTCCAGCGATTCCGGGCTGCCGTAGCGGATGCGCAGCCGGATGAGCAGTTCGGCCAGCCCCATGGAACCGAGGCCGATGCGGCGCTCCTTCTTCTGGTTCTTCTCATTCTCCGGGAAATGGTACGGCGTCTTGTCGATAACGTTGTCCAGGAAGCGGACGGAGTACCGCACCACTTTGCCCAGCTCGTCCCACGCGACGTCGTCTTTCTCCTCGTCATAGAACTTGCTCAGGTTGATGGCCGACAGGTTGCAGACACCCCACGCCGGCAAGCCTTGCTCGCCGCACGGGTTCGTGCAAATGATCGGATTGAAATACCAGCTGTTGGACATCTGGTTGTAATATTCCATGAACACAACGCCCGGTTCGGCGGATTTCCACGCCGACTCGATAATCGTGTGCCAAATTTCGCGCGCTTTGTAAGTCCGGTAAACGATCGTTTTCTTGCCGAGCTTTTTCCATTCGGCCAGGTCGCCGTTCCAGATTTCGTCGTATTCCGGATCCGACGTGTCCGGGAACTCCAGTTGCCAGTCAAGGTCCTTCTTGACCGCCTCCATGAATCCGTTGCTGACGCAGACGGACAGGTTGGCGTTGGTGACCAGGCCCATTTTCGTTTTCACGGTGATGAAATCCAGCAGGTCGGGGTGCCAGTCGTTGATCATCAGCATGAGCGCGCCGCGCCGGCTGCCGCCCTGCTCGATGAGGCCGGTGGTATAGCTGAACAGTCCGCCCCAGCTGACCGCGCCGCTCGACGAGCCGTTGACGCCGCGAACGATGGCCCTGCGGGGACGCAAAGACGACAGGTTGATGCCCACGCCGCCGCCGCGGGACATGATTTCCGTCATTTCGGACAAGGTTTGCATGATCCCCGCACGGCTGTCTTTCGGGGACGGAATGACGTAGCAGTTGAACAGCGTCAATTCATCGCTGGCGTCGGCCCCCGCCGCAATCCGGCCGCCAGGCACGAGTTTCCAGTCATCCAGAATGTAACGAAACTTTTCGATCCACTCTTGCTGCTTTTCGGGCGCTTCCACGGAAGCCATCGCGCGGGCGAGCCTGTCCCACATTTCTTCGGGCGTTTTTTCCACTGTGAGGGTGAGCTTCTCGATGTCGCTTTCCACCGTTTCGCCGCTGCGCAGTTTGACGGTGACGTTGCGTCCGTTCCTGGCGATCACTTCGCCGACTTCTTTGGCAGGAAATTTCGGGTCGTCCTTGGTAAGCACCAAAACCACGTCGCCGACCTTCGTGTTGTTCGTGTCGGCATCTTTCCGCGCATAGCGGTCGAGGAAAATTTTTTCGCTCAGGCCTTCCAGTTTTTTGTTGCTTACGCCGCTCGATTTCAAAATGCACACCCTCCTGCATCTCATTGAAATATCCAAAGCACGGCCGCCTTTCCGCGGATTCTGGCGAACCGTGCCGATTGGGAAAAATAAACTATATCTTGTTGCGAATCTCATTATACACCACTACATGTTGTGGGGCTATCCATATGACGGTCAAATACTGCAACACACCCATGAAAACCGCCATTTTTCTCCGTTTCGCTTTCGATTGCTCCTTTTCTTGGCGTCCGACGACCGCTTGACAGACCGCAAATTTCGTGGTTCCGCATCACCATGGGGCGAGCGGGTTCCGGCCATTTTCCGGAACGCCCGAACGCATCAAAAAATGGGTCTTCCGCATTACGTTTCCAACCTTTCCTGCGAAAGTCCCATTCGCTTCACCGCACCAAAGTCCGGGAAATCCGGACGGCTCATCCGAGCAGCCATCCGGCAAGCAGCGCCGCCAACCCGCCGAGGGCCGAGCTGATCAGGTTCACCGCATCGTTGTTCATCCAGCGGAGCCCGCGCACCCGTTCGGCCGGCCGTCCGCAATGGGCCGCCTGTTCCACGAGCCGGCCGCAGACGGTGCAGCGGTTCATCCGCTGCAGGGTGGCGCCGATCAGCGAGTCGGCGAACGCCCCCGCCACGCCGCCGACGAGCGCCGCCGGCACGAGCGCAAAACCGCCCCCCGTCGCTGCCCAGTTCGCCGTCACGCTTTCCGCAAAATCCGACAGCAAACCGGTTGTGCCGATCCATCCCCATCCTTCAAGCACCGGCAGGATCGCCCGCTCCATCGCCGCAAACGCCCAGGCGGCAAGGCCGATCACGAGCGCCCCGCATGCCGCCGCCAGCGTGCCGAGGGGCGACACGGCGCCCGACGTGCCTCGCGGCACCCGGCGGAAACCGATGACGGTCACCGGCTCCCGGCGGCTGAGCGCGCCGACTTCCGTCGCCCATGTGTCCGCTGTCACCGCCGCCATGACGCCGACGAAGGCGTACCACCACGCTTCGCCCGGCCACAACGCCCACAGCAGGCAAAGCGCCGCCCCGAGGCCGCCGTTGGCCATCACCTGGCCGGCGTCGCGGCGGCTCCCTTTTTCATAACCGGATTCCTCGCTTTGTTTCAACTGTTTTTTGCCCTTGGACAACGCCGACGACGTGAAAAAGAACACGAGCAGCGTCCCGAACCAGGCCGGCGAACCCGCGCCGAACAGGACCGTGCCGACGATCACCGCCGCGGCGGCGCCGGACATGGCCAGCGATTCCCGCCGCCAGGCGTACAGCGCCACGGCCATGCTGCCGGCGAGTCCGATGAGCATGGGTGCCATGGGGACCGCCTCCTTTTTTTCATGTTGAAAAAAATTGCCGAAACCGGCAGGAACGCCATACCCGTACAGGGAATAAAACACTATCTCGGCTCGTCACCGGCCAAAATTGCAGGAGGAAACGCGCGCATGTCACTCGACCACGAATTTCCAAGCCAGGGCAACATCCGCAAGGATTTGTCCGCCGAAGAGCTGCTGAAAGTCATCTTTGATTATATCGCAAAGATCAGCGGTGAGCGAAATCTTGACCGCATTTTGTTGCACATGGCCGACATGGGCCGGGAAATGGTCGCCGCCGACCGGTGCACGGTGTGGCTGGTGGATGCCCGGAGGAACGAACTGTGGACGAAGGTGGCCCACGGGGTGACCGAACTGCGCATTCCGATGGACGCCGGGCTGGTCGGGTACGCGGTGGCGCACAACAAGGCGATCTACATCGATGACGCTTACACGAACGAGGAGTTCAGGGACGTCCTGGAAAAAGGCGCCCTGCTGACGGACAGGCAGACGGGGTACCGGACGAAGGCGCTGATGGTCATTCCTTTCACAAACAGCGAAGGGGAAGTGATCGGGTGCTACCAGGCCGTCAACAAAATGACTGCCGAAGGCGTGTTCACCGCCAAAGACCTGGAATACCTGAAACTGGCCGCCTCCTACTCGGGCAAATCGCTGGAATCGGCGCTTCTCATGCAGGAGATTGAAGAGACGCAGAAGGAAATCATTTTTGCAATGGGTGAAATCGGCGAAACCCGCTCGAAAGAGACGGGCAACCACGTCAAAAGGGTGGCGGAATACTCCTACATCCTTGCGCGGGGAATCGGCATGCCGGAGGAAGAGGCGGAAGTGCTCAAAATGGCGTCGCCAATGCACGACATCGGCAAGGTGGCGATCCCCGACATGGTGCTGAACAAGCCGGGCAAACTGACGGAAGAGGAATACCGCACCATGCAGTCCCACACCGTCATCGGCTACAACCTGCTGAAAAGTTCGCGCCGCCACATTTTGCGGACCGCCGCCATCGTCGCCCACGAACACCACGAAAAATGGGACGGCAGCGGCTACCCGCGCGGGCTGGCCGGCGAAGACATCCATATATACGGAAGAATCACGGCTGTGGCGGACGTGTTCGACGCCCTGGCCAGCGACCGCGTGTACAAAAAGGCGTGGGAACTCGACCGCATCGTCAACCTGTTCAAGGAAGAGCGGGGCCGCCACTTCGATCCGCGCCTCGTGGACGTGTTTCTGGACAAGCTGCCGGAGTTTCTCGTCATCCGCGACCGGTACTCGGACAAAAATTTGGCGGAACACGGATGAAAAAACAGGGTGCTTTCGGGCACCCTGTTTCGTGTCGGGATACGTGTTGCCATTCTGGAGCCTCGCTCCGCTTTTTGTGTGAAATTTCATACAAAAAGCCCAAAACCGGCCGTGAAAAACGGGCTTTTGTATGAAAAATCGCACAAAATCGGAGCACCGGGGCGTTTGGCCGGGCCGTTTTGGATGAAATTTCGTACAAAACGGGGGTTTTGGACCCGCCCGGCGGCCCTTTTGTATGAAAAATCGTACAAAACGCCCGATCGCCTTGATGGATATCGCATTCCGGCCGCGGGAGCGGAAAGGCTGTTGCCGGCACAATGCATCCGCACCCGTGGCTTCATCCGGTGTTGTTCCCTTTCCTTCCGTTCATAACCGCTTTGCGTGCTTGTGTGCTTGTGTGCTTGCGTGCCGGTGTGCAAGTTCACGCGCCAGTGGGCCTGCGTGTTCGCGTGCCGGTGAGCTTGTGCTTGCGTGTTTGCCTGTTCGCGTACTTCTGTACTCACATGGTCATGTGCCCGCGCTCTCACGTGCTCGCGTGGCGCCAATCCGTCGCAGGTGCGCCTGAACACGCATGTGCCCGCGCTCTCACGTGCTCGCGTGCTCGCGTGCCCGAATGCGCACGGCCTCACGTCTCCAGCATCCCGAACACCCGGTCCGGATGGTTCGTGCAGATCATCAGGCCGGGATGCATCGCCAGCGTGCGGCGGATTTCCTTTCGTTCGTTCACCGTCCAGACCATCACCTGCGTGCCGGAGTCGATCATGTCGCGGACAAACGCGCCCGACACAAAGAGATGCTCCATGGACAAAAAGTCCGCTCCCGCAAAACGCATCTGCTCCCGCACCATCGTCGGCAAACCGGAAATGATGAGCCCGCCGCGGATTTCCGGCGCGGCCGAACGCGCCCGCATGACGGCGTAATGGTCGAAGGATGTGAGCACCACCCGGTCGGCAAGCCCGAACTGCCGGACCATGGCGGTCACCGCCTTCTCCAGGCCGGGGTACAGGCCGATGGCCGTTTTCAGCTCGATGTTCAGCCTCATGCGCCCGCCGAACAGTTCCAGCACCTGTTCCAGCGACGGGATGCGCTCGCCGGCAAACGCCGGCGAAAACCACGAGCCCGCATCCATCTCCGCCAGTTCGCGCCACGTGTAATCCTTCACCCGGCCCGTCCGTCCCGTCGTCCGTTTCAGGGTGAAGTCGTGGATGACGACGGGCACGCCGTCTTTGGACAGCTGCACGTCCAGTTCCACCCAGTCGATGCGCGGATCGTCCAGGGCCAGCCTGAAGGCCGCCAGCGTGTTTTCCGGCGCCCGGCCGGACCACCCCCGGTGGGCGACGACCACCCGCTTCCGGAACGGACCGCCGGATGCCGCCGAAGCTCCCGCTTCCCCGTTCGCCAAACCCGCAGACTCCGCGTCGGATTTCCACTCACCCATGCCGCTTCCCGCCCCTCTTCAGTCAGTACCATGCATCAAGATCTGCCGGAAATCCGGGCAGAACCGTCCCGCCGTCCGGCCATCCGCCGCCGTCGGGACCTGCCGGGTCCGGCACCGGAAAGCCGTCATGGCCTACCGGCGGATCGCGATGATCCGCTCCTCCCGCACCGGATCCCGGAATTTCCGCTCTGCCTTTCCCGTGTGCCTGGCCGTTCGCCACCCCGTCATCCGGCGGCCATTCCGGGCGTTCCGGCTGCAGCGCATCGCTTCCCGCAGCGCCTGCCGCACCGCCGGCGCCCCCGTTCCCGCCGCCGCTTCCGTTCTTCGCCGTCGCTCCGCCGTCCGCATCTCCCGCCGATGTCCCCGAGTCGGCCTGTTTCTTCCTCGCCGCTTTCTCCGGATCGTACACCCGGCCCGCGGGATCCGCAACCACCGTACCGTCGCCGTTCACCCGCGTCTGGTAGGAAAGCCGGTTCAACCGGTCGAGGATCGACGCGGCGCCATCTTCATCCGGATAATACGGCTGGCCGGGCCCCGTTACCACCGGGATGAGGGTGAGCCGGCAGTCCCCGTCCTTCCGGCAATCCGCCTGCAGCATCGCCGACTGCCGCGTGTCCGCGTTCCCGCTCACCGTAAAAATGAAATTGCCCAGGCTGTACGCGATCCACTTGCCCTGGTACGATTCGATGCCCTGCAGCACGTGCGGATGGCTGCCGATGACGAGGTCCGCCCCCGCGTCGATGAATTCGCGCCCTTTTTTCACCTGGTACGGTTCCGGCTCCTCCGCCCGCTCGATGCCCCAGTGGACCATGACCACGACGAGATCCGCGTCCTCCCGCACCGCCTTGATCGTTTCCACGGCCCGCCGCGTGTCGTACATGTCCGCCACGCCGGGATGGTTTTTCCCCGCTTTCCAGCCCACTTCCGGCACCACGTGGGAAAACCCGAGGCAGGCGATGCGGATCCCGTTCACTTCGGTGTAGTAAGGCAAATACGCCTCGTCCGCATCAATCCCTCCCCCGACCCGGCCGATTCCCGCTTCATCCAGGTAGCGGAGCGTGTCCAGAAAACCGTCCGTGCCGTAATCCAGCACGTGGTTGTTTGCCAGGCTGAGCACGTCGAAGCCGGACTCCTTCAGCGCCGGAACCGCCAGGGGCGACGTGCGGAACGTCCACGTTTTGTCCGCCGGTTCGCCGCGGTCGGTGATCGGGTTTTCCAGGTTGCCGACGGCAAGATCCGCCTCCCGGAGCGCAGCCCCCACGTGCCGGTACGGATAATCGTACCCTTCCCGTTCCAGCAGTTCGCCGACGCGCCCGCCCATCATGATATCCCCGACAAAAAGCAGGCGCACCGCCGGTTCCCGTTCCGATCCCGCGTCGTCCGGGCCGGGCGTGCCCCCGTGATCCCGGCCGCCGGCCCCGGCCGGGGCGCCGTCCATGCCCGCCGTGATCGTGCCGGAACCCGTTCCCGTTCCGTCCGTTGCCACGGGAAGCAGGCCCGTCTCCGGGCCGCCGGCATCTCCCGCACCGCTCCGCTTTGCGTCATACGTCCAGATGAAATACACACCCGCGAAGAGCACAAGGACGCTGAACCCGATGGCCGCCAAATGCGCGGCAAGCCGGCGCACTTTCCGTCTCCGCCTTGCCTCGGCCTTCCTGTGCCGTTCCGTCCTCGATACCATAACCGTTTCTCTCCCGTTTCCCGTTTCGTTCCCGTTTTCGCCGTTGCCGCGTCCGTCCGGGGACGTTCACCCCGAAATCCGCGCTGGGCAATTGCCGTCATTTTTTATATGATTATGTTCGAATGCTGTGAAAACCTGCCGAGAGGAGTGCCCGGCCATCCATGTTGACCATCGAGAATGAACGCCCGCCCCGCCGGGTCAGGTGGCTGTTCGTTGCCGTTACGCTGTGTTACTGGTGTTCCATGTACACGTACGTCCCAATCCTGTCGCCCTATCTGGAAGACATCCGTTTCAACTACACGCTGATCGGCATCGTGCTCGGCAGCTACGGATTCACGCAATTGCTGGTGCGCTTCCCCCTCGGGTTCGTGTCCGACCGGTTGGGGAAGCGCAAACCGTTTGTCCTGATGGGGTTTGCCGCGAGCGCCGTCGGCTGCCTCATGTTTCTCGCGTTTCAGGATCCCGTCGGCGTCACCGCCGCCCGGGCGATGACCGGCATTTCCGCCTCCGCCTGGGTGGCGTTTACCGTGTTGTACGCCTCCTGGTTTCCGCCGCAGGAAGCGACACGGGCGATGGGCACCCTCAGCTTCGCCACCGGCGCCGGCCAGCTCATCGGCATGGGCATGAGCGGTTTCATGTCGGACGCCTGGGGCTACGCCGCCACCTTCCGCGCCGGATTGCTGGCCGCGCTGATCGGCGGCATCGGCGCGCTGTTCATTCGCGAAACCGGAAGCGCTTCCGGCCGCGCTCCGATGCGCACGGCGGATCTGCTTGTCGTCACCCGCGACCGGACGCTGCTCAAAGTGTCTTTCCTCAGCGTGCTTGCCCATGCGGTGCTGTTCATCACGATGTTCGGCTTTACGCCGTCCTACGCGGTGAAAATCGGCGCCGGCCATGCGGAGCTCAGCCTGCTCGTCTTCGCCTTCATGATTCCCCACACCGCGGCCTCCTGGCTTTCGGCGCAGAAGATCGCGCCGCGTCTCGGCCCGTGGCGGACCGTGTTGGCAGGGTTTCTCATCAGCGGCCTGTGCACGGCGGCCATCCCCCTCATCCCGAACATCCCGCTCCTGTACGCCACCCAGGCATTGAGCGGTTTCGCGCAGGGGATGCATCTGCCGCTCCTGCTCGGGCTCGCCATCCAGTACATCGCACCGGCCAAACGGGCGACGGCGATGGGGTTTTACCAGGCCGTCTATTCCCTCGGCATGTTCAGCGGGCCTTTCCTGGCCGGCTGGCTGAACGACGGTTTCGGGCTTGCCGGCGGTTTCGCCTTCGGCGCCCTCGCCGCTTTCCTCGCCGCCGCCTTCGTCCTGTACGGAAACCGGCGCGCGGCAGCCCTTCATCAAGCCGGAGAGGAGAAGGCCGTCTGAACCCGGCGGCGTGATTACGCCTTCACCCGCAGGACGGCCAGCCCGTCGTAAGCCGGAAGCAGCACGGATTGAAACCTTGCATCCCGCGCCACGGTGCGGTTGAACTCGCGCAATGCCGCCGTCGACGGCGTGTCCTGCGCCGGGTCGAACACCCGCCCCCGCGTCAAAATGTTGTCCGCCACGATCACGCAGCCCGGTTCGGCGAGGCGAAGCACGGCTTCCAGATAATGCGGATAGTTGAACTTGTCCGCGTCGATGAACACGAAGCCGAACCGGGCGCCTTCTTCGGCAAGCGCCGCCAGGCTCGCCCGCGCATCCCCGATCCGCACCTCCGCCTTCCGCTCCAGCCCGGCCATGCGCAGATGTTCGCGGGCCGCCCCGGCAAAATCCGGATTCAGCTCCAGCGTTGTCAAATGGCCGTCTTCCGGCAGTCCCCGCGCAATGCAAATCGCGCTGAATCCGCCAAGCGTGCCGATTTCCAGCGCCCGCTTCGCCCCGGACAATCCCGCCAGCAGCGTGAGCAGCCGTCCCGTCCCTTTCGTCACCGAGATTTCCGGCATGCCCAGCGTGCGGATCCGTTCCTCCACCCGCTCGAGCACGTCGTCCCTCTCATACAATCCGTCCACATATCGTGCCGCTTCTTCCATGTTCATGTTGCGTACCTCCGAAGCCATTGTAACATGTCTGCCGCGAAAAGTTCGACCGGACCGCAACTTTTCGGAACGAAGGGGCGTCAAACTCACCAGAAGTCCCCATCATGATGAAAAAGTCCCAAATCTGCACAGCGAAGATGGATTCACATATCCCGAAAAAAAAAAGGAGGTCCCACCATGGGCAAAAGAAGCCTCCACCTCATCCTTTGCCTTGCGCTCATGTTGGCTTTGGCGGGCGTTTCGCCGGCAATGGCGGAGACCGCCAACCCGATCCGCGTGCTCGTGGACGGCGTTCCGGTTCAGCTGGCGGCGGAGCCGGCCATGCTCGACGGGCGGGTGTTCGTCCCGGCCGGCGGCTTGCTCGCCGCTTTGGGAGCGGCTGTTGCGGAAACCCGTGAAGCCGGCGTGCTGAAAGTCGCCGCCGAATGGAAAGGCCGTACCATTGAAATTCGCGGCAACTGGAAGACGGCCCTTGTGAACGGCAGGCCATCCGATCTCGGCAGCCTGCCGAAGACGATCAGCGGCACGCTGTACGTGCCGGTCCGCTGGCTCGGCGAACAGCTCGGCGCCAGGGTGCATTGGCTCAGCGCCACCCAAACTGTCACCCTCACGTTCTCCAACGAGGAACTGCCCCGCGTCGGAACGTTCGATCATCTGCGGGCGCTGGTGGGCGAAGCCGCACAACGGGGCAGCTCGGTTGCGGGTCGCTACGAAGCGGTCGCAATCCAGATCGACGCCATGCCGGCAACCGGTTTCCCGAGCATCATGTCCAAGGCCGGCAGCGCTTCAACCGCAGGCGGCGACTACTCCCGGACGAACACCCAGGTGTCCGGCGTGGATGAAGCGGACATGATCAAGACCGACGGCACGTATTTGTACCAGGTAAGCGGCAACCGCGTCGTCATCATCCGGGCGGTGCCCGCCGACGCGATGGAAGTTGCCGCCGAAATCCCGTTCGGCGACGGCTTTCGGCCGGTAGAATTGTATGCCGAACCGGGCCGCCTGATCGTCATCGGCGCGTCGGTGAAGCCCGACGTCCGCAAACCGCATCAGGCAAAACCGATGCCGAACGGCCCGCAATCGGTTGACGGCTTCATCTACCCGGTGGAACCGGTCATGTTCACCACCTCGGCTTACGTTTACGACACGGAAGACGCGGCATCGCCCAGGCTTGTTCGCGAACTGGAACTGGAAGGCGATTACCTCTCCTCCCGCAAAATCGGCGACAACCTGTACCTGGTCAGCAACAAATGGCTGGACGTCTACCGCATCATGGAAGGGGAGTTGCCGCCGGACCGGGCGGTCCCGCTCGTGCGGGACGCGAAGCACGCCGCCGAGAAAGCCGGGCCGCGGGATAACGGAAGCGATGCCGGGGAAGGGGCGTTCACCCCGGTACCCCTGGACGACATCCGGTATTTCCCCGATTTCATCGATCCGAACTACTTGCTGATCGGCGCCGTCAACCTGGCGGACAACGCCGACATGGACGTGCAGGTGTATCTCGGTTCCGGGCAAAACGTCTATGCGTCGCAGGATCATCTGTACACGGCCGTCAGCCGCTACGAGCAATCGCAAACGGCGGACGCCGGCCTGTCCGGGGTGAGGGTGCTTCTCCCCCGCATGGCGGAAACGTCGACGGACATTTACAAGTTCGCCCTGCTTCCGGGCAAGGTGGAGTTCCGGGCGAAGGGCAACGTGCCGGGTTCGGTCCTGAACCAGTTTTCGATGGACGAATACGACGGGCATTTCCGCATCGCCACCACGACCGGCTTTGCGTGGGGAACGGGCGACATGCAGTCGAAAAACCATCTGTTCGTCCTGGACGATCAACTGAAACCGGCCGGCAAGGTGACGGACATCGCGCCGGGCGAACAGATCTATTCGGTGCGCTTCATGGGCAAGCGCGCCTACATGGTCACCTTCCGGACGGTGGACCCGCTTTTTGCCATCGATCTGTCCGATCCGGCGTCGCCGAAGGTGCTCGGCGCCCTGAAAATTCCCGGTTACAGCAACTACCTGCATCCGTATGACGAAAACCACGTCATCGGCTTCGGCAAGGATACGGTCGAAGTGTCCTGGAAAGACGAAAACGGCAACGTGATCGATACAAACGCCTATTACCTGGGCATGAAAGTGTCGCTCTTCGACGTCACCGACGTGAAAAACCCGATCGAGAAGCACGTCGAGTTCATCGGCGACCGCGGCACGTATTCCGATCTGCTCACCAACCACAAGGCGCTCCTGTTCTCGCGGGAGAAAGACAACCTGCTGGCGTTCCCGGTTGACCTTTACGAAGATTTGTCCAAACATCAAAGCCGCAAGCCGCCGCGGGATCCCGGAGACGCCATTCCGGATTTCGGCACCTTCACGTACCAGGGCGCCTACGTGTACCGGCTCGATCCCGAACGGGGATTCGAGCTGCGCGGCCGCATCACCCACCTGGACGAGGACGAACTGCTGAAAGCCGGCCAGTTTTGGCACAACGGCGACCGGTTCATCCGGCGCATCCTGTACATCGGCGACACGCTGTACACGGTGTCGGATACGACGGTCAAGGCCAACGCCCTGGACGATTTGCGGGAAATCGGCGTCCTGCACCTCAAGAAAACGGAAAAATGACCCGTGAAAAAAGCCTCTTCGGACCACCGCACAAGATCGTGCGATCGCCCGGAGAGGCTTTTGCGTTTCCGGTGCAGGCTTTCGCCGGTTCACTTGATGAACGGCCGCGCCTTCTCGATGGCTTCGTCCTCCGTCGCGCCTTTGACAAAACGGCCGTTGACATAGACGAAGGCATATTTGGCGCAAGGACCGCAGTAGTTTTTGCAGCCGATTTTGATCTCCGTGCCCGGAGCCAGTTTTTTCAGTTTGGCGACGGATGACTTCAGGCTCATGTGCCGGCATTTGTCGCAAATCTGGATGACGTTGGACGACGCAGCGGCGCCTCCCAATATTCGTGCGAGTTCGCGGTCAATGTCCAATGTCAATGGTCCCCGTGATTGCCCCGGCCAGGGTTCGTGATGACAAAGCCTTCTTCCGGCAAGTACAGGTAGTCGATTTTCACGCCGTCCAACCATTCGTCGCCCTTCGTCAGCAGCACGTCGATGCCTTTGTCCGTTTGCACCAGTTCATCGTCTTCCCGCCGCTCGTCCAGCCGAAGCCCGTAATGGGCGTGATCGCCGTGCGCATGGGTAACGTAAACCCGCAGATAAAGTCCGGCGTTTTCTTCCTTCTCCAGTTCCCTTTTCAGCACTTTGGCCGCGTTGCGGGTGATTTTGCATTTCATGAAAGGTCCACACTCCATCCACACAAAGGATATTCCCTATTCTAAGAGAAAAAGGCGGACAAGTCCACACCGCGGCGCAACCGGACGGGCACGGGGCAAGGGCGCCGGCAAAGATCCGCAGGCAAGCGGCGGGCGTTCACCGTCAGCGGCGGCCGTCTTCCGGCGCCTTCTCCTCCGCCGGCGGAGAGAAGGGAAGAACGGACAGCGCCTTCTCCATGATCGGCAACAGTTCCTGGTACAGGGAGGAAAACTGGCCGGCCGGGAGCGGGTTTTCGCCGCAGCCGAGCTCCACGGTGAATCCGGGGCGGCGAAACTCGGCGATGAACCAGTCTTTGAAACCGGCGTCGCTGCCCTCCAGCCTGACCGGTTTGAGCCCGCTCGATTCCCCCATTTCGGCGGCGATCGCTTCCGCCTCCGGCGGCTCCAGGCCGCGGTAGTTCCAGTAAATTTCCCGCCCCTGGGTATGGAGCGCCACGACGAGGTGGAACCCGTTCAGCCGCACGCAACGGGCCAGCGCCATCGCTTCCGGTTCGCTCAGCGGCCTTTCGCCCGTGTAGTCCCGCGGGCCGGGCGCCGACACCTGGCGGCGCTCCCGTTCCGCTTCCCAGAAAGCGGGAAACTGGTCGTTCAAATCGACGCCGCGCACGTTGGCTTTCCAGCCGGAAAAATCCGTCTTTCCGCCGTTCATCGCCAGCACGTCATCGCGTCGGGGATGATGCGGCCCGGCGCCGGCAAGCACCAGCTCCACTCCGTCGGGATTGACCATCGGCACCGCATGGAATGTGGTGGCACGGGCCAGTTCCGTGCCGCTCTTTCCGCACAGCAGATCGCCGCTGACGATCGATTCCGCATAGTCTTCCAGGAAAGCCACCAGGAGCGGCGCCGTGATCCATTCATTGGCGTGCATCGCCGCATTCGCATGCACCCGCCACGGCCCTTCCCCGATCACGGCGGCCAGGATCGGTTTGCCGAGGACGCTGAAGCCGATGCGCTCCAATCGCACGAACGGATACCTTTCCGCCAGCCGGCGCAAGTCTTCCTCCAGTTTCAGATGGCTGTAGCCTCCCTCGAGCCGCTCGTTCCACGACACGAAAAACCCCTCCGTTCATCCAGCGGATCCAAGGTTTCTTTCCACTGTATGCCCGAAGGGGTTTTCCCCATTCCGACAAAACCTGAAGTTGTCGCATCCCTTGCCGGATCCAGGGACATTTGCCCGCCGGACCGCGGCGAACCGGGCCGCCCGGTCAGTCGCTCAACTGGGCCACTTCCCAATGGACCGGCGTCACTTCAATGTCCCTCTCCAGCCATTCCCGCGCAATTTTGCGGAACAGTTCCGGATCGCCGCTGCACATGAACCGGTGGTCGGGACGCGTCGATTCCTTCTCCATCAGGCCCTTGTGATACAGCAGCGCGCTGATTTCCCGCGCCGTCTCCTCGGCGGAGTTGATCAGCGTCACGTGGGGGCCCATCACCCGCGCAATCAACGGTGCAAGGAACGGATAATGGGTGCAACCGAGAATGAGGCTGTCAATGCGCGAATCGGCCCGGATGATCGGTTCCAGCGATTCCCGGATCATGTCGATGGCCGACTCGTCCTTGTACAGCCCCTTCTCCACCAACGGCACGAATTTCGGACATGCCAGGCTGTACAGCTTCAAGTGGGGGGAAATGATGTTCAGCGCCTTCTCGTAGGCGCCGCTGTTGATGGTGCCCACGGTGCCGATGACGCCGATGACGCCGGTTTTCGTCGCTTTGATGACCGCACGCGCGCCCGGCTGGATGACACCGATCACCGGGATGTCGACCATCTCCTGGATGTCGTGCAACGCCACCGCCGCGGCCGTGTTGCAGGCGATGACGATCATTTTCGGATTGAACCGCATCAAATAGTCCACGATCTGTTTTGCAAAGGAACGCACTTCATCCGCCGGTCTCGGACCGTACGGCGCGCGGCCGGAGTCGCCGAAGAAAATGATTTGCTCCCGCGGCAGCTGCCGCATCACTTCCTTGACCACCGTCAATCCGCCGACGCCCGAATCCAAAATGGCAATTGCTTGTTGTTGCACGGTTCCACCGCTTCCTGATTGGAATGATTGGTTTCATGCTTAGGATATGAAGCAAAGCCGGATGAGGTCTGTGCCGATCGCCCATTGCGGCGGCTCCCGGGCAGGTACCGGGAGGGGCGTCGCACAGCCTCTTCGTCAACGGGCCGTTTTGGCAGCCCGGGACACGCCGAAGAGCAACAGCAGCACCAGAATATGGGCCATCAGCGACAGGAAGGGAATCGTGATGAATCCGAACCAGTTGATGTATTCCGCGTCACACGGCACGATGCCGCAGGCGTGATTGCCGCCGTCGAACCAATCCGTCTTTTCCATCAGGTTGTGGTAGATCGAAATGGCAAGCCCGATCAGCAGCGTCGGCACGCAATATTTGACGATGCCGTAATCCTTTTTGACCGTCGCGATTCCGAGAAACACCACCATCGGATACATCGTGATGCGCTGATACCAACAAAGGTTGCACGGGATGTAACCCATGACTTCGGAGAAATACAGGCTGCCCATCGTCGCGATCAGCGAAATCGCCCATGCCAGAGCAAGACCCTGTTCCAACATAAACGCCTTGAATCGCATGTTCGCCCTCCCGTCTCTGCGTTACGCCCATTCTATCAAATTCCGGGCCCACTTTCGACAGGCGTTTTTGTGACGGGAGTTGGTTTCGTCCATGATGGTCAAGTCCCCGCACCCCGTCTGCAACGGAAAAACGGGTCCCTGCCGAGTGGCATGGACCCGTCTGCGCCAGCGACCCGCTGCCGCAAAACCCGATGGTGACCAGGATGTCATCAAGTCTTGTTCGAGATGTTCGAGTTCGTGTTTCGGTTCGCGTTCACGTCGCGTCAGCCCGTTTACGCCTGGGGCTCTTCTTCGCCGCCGTCGATGACCACCGTTTCCGCGGCTTGCACCGGTTCGCGGGTATCGCGCCAGCCCTTCACTTCTTCCGCCACCGTGCTGGCCAGTTCCTTCGCCTTGCCGACGATTTCCGTCGTCTGGGTGGAGACGGTGCGGGCGATTTGCTGGCTCTTCTCGCCGATTTGATGGGCCAGTTCCTGCGTGCGGGCCGTCACCGTGCCGGCCGTCTCGCGCAAGTCGGCGCGCAGTTCACTGCCCGTCTTGGGCGCGAGAAGCAAAGCCGTCGCCGCTCCGATGATCCCGCCGACCACCACGCCAAGAAGAAAATCTTTGCCGTTCATGTTGTTTTCGGACATCTCCTTTCACGCTCCCTTTTCTTTCTTGGACTCGTTTCGCAGACTGCTGATTTTCCGCCAAAGTTCGATCGCGGCGGAGGCGATTTGCACCGCCGTTTCGATTTTGGGTTGGCTGTTTTGCAACCCTCGGTCCACGCTGCCGGTGAACGTGCGAGAGACGGAGGCGGACACTTGCTTGACGGATGACGTCACCTGCTGTACCGCTTCCCCGACGTGCTCGATGGAGTGGAAAAGGCCGTCCACCCGCTTCAGCTTGCCGTTCACGTCTTCCGTGAGCCGGCTTGTGGAATCGAGCAATTTCATCGTTTCGCGGGATATGTCCCCGATCCGTTCACCGACTTCGGTCAACGTCCGATTGGCCTGGTCCAGCGACTGTTTCACCGACCGCAACGCCAAGACGGCGTAAACCGCCAAAACGACAAATGCAACGGCAATGACCGACACGCTGACGGGCACCAACCACTCCACAGGCTCCACCTCTCCCAACATGTACCGAAACGGGAACAAACGCCCAGTTCTCGTTATATGTATAAGTATAACATACGGCCTTTGACACACCAAATGCGATTTTTGCCTGACCAACATTGCAAAAAAAGGGCAGTCCCGTCGAACACGACAGGCACCGCCCCGTCAATCGTTTCCGTCTTCCCGCTTTCCGCCCCGTTCCCGGATCAAATACCGGCAGCGGCGGCCGCTTTCGGCGATGCATTCCACCCGCTCCACGTCCGCGCCCAACAGTTCGCGAAACAGCTCCAGTTCGCTCTGGCACGCATGCCCGTAGCGGTTGGCCACCCGGGCAATGGGGCAGTTGTACTCGTCGATGATGTAGACGCCTTCCTCGTCCCCGTTCCCGGTTTCCCATCCGGCCATGTAGCCGGACTCGTTCTGGATTTCCGCCAGCGAGCGCACCTTCTCCCGCAAGTCCCCCGCCGGCACGCGATCCCGGTATCGATGGACGAGCTTTACCTTGCGCCGGTCAAAAAGCCGCTTCACCGCATCCGCATCCTGCAGTTCGGCTTCCAGTTCCTCCAGCAAATCAAGGGCCAGGCCGTGATAGTTGTTCGGAAAAAGCCCCTGCGCCTTCTCCGTCAGCGAAAAAGCATGGGATGGGCGGCCCATCGCCTGCCGGACCAGCGTCGTCCCGACGAGACCGTCCCGCTCCATCGCGTGCAGGTGGCGTCGGACGGCCATCTCCGTGATGCCGAGCCGCTCGGCCATCTCGCTGACCATGAGCGGACCGGACACCTTGAGCATTTGCAGCAGCTGTGTCCTCGTGGACTGGTTATCGCTGGCGTGCATCGCGTTCACCCCGGGTTGTGCTTTTTCTCATCATATCGCAAATCCGGGGATTCGTAAATTATGAAACGAATATGTTTCGTAAGTCACTTCAGGGTTTTGCGCGAAAAATTTCCATTTCCTTGTCCGCAAATTTGGCGACGGCTTCGGCAAATTCCGGCAACCGGACCGGCATTTCCGCCGTCAGGGAAGCCGGCTTGTCCGCATCGACGGCATCATACTGCTGCACGAGCGGTTTGCGCATGAGCGCCAATTCCCGGAGCCAGGCGTACAGCTCCTCCGAGAAAAGACCCTCTCCGTGCAAAATGTCGACGATGTCCTCGTAGCTCGCCGCATCGCGCATAATGAACCAGTCAAGCAAGTCGCTGCCGATATCCGTCACGCATTCCGCCGCCACGTGGACCGCCCGCTCCGTCGCCAGCCGCACCACCTCCGGATGCACGCCGCTTGCACGAGCCGCGTTCACGCTTTCCGCCCGGGCGCAAAGCTCCCGCAAAAAAGAAAGGCGGCGGTTGAACCGATCCATATCCGGTCCGTACATGCCGATCCCTCCGAATGTTGTTTCCGAAAATGTTTAATGTGCCGGATCTTACTCCTGCCCTTTCCGCTTCGCCCTGCGGCGCAAAACGGGAATCGTGACGGCAAACGTCACCACGACGATGAGCAGGATGACCATGGCTTCTCTCATTGCCTCGTCCATGCGATCACCTGTTTCCTGTTTCCATGATGGTTTCCGATGCTTCTTCGCAACATCCCGCGCACGGCCGGGCGGCTATCGCTTCAACCGGGCGAGCAGCGCCCAGCGGCGCTCGGAACGTTTTTTGTAGCGGGGCAAGGAACGGTAAATGTCCGCCGCCTCCCGGAACGCCCGCTTCGCTTCGTCCGGTTTGCCCGTCTTTTGCAGGAGGACACCGAGCCGGTAATACGCTTCGCACGACGACGACTGCATGTCCCCGAATTGTTGCAGATAACCGAGCGCCTTCTCCCGGTCATGCTCCGCGAACGCCTCGCCGAGTCGCAGGTACGGTTCGCCGTATCGCACCCGCGGGTTCATGCGGAGCGCTTCCAGCATCATCGCCTCGCCTTCGGCCAGTTCCCCGAGCTTGAGCCGGCAAAGGGCCGCATCGACGCGCAAGTCCGCGGAATCGTCCACCTGACGGAGCGCTTCGTCCAGGAGCCGCTTCGCTTCCCCGTACCGTTTCAATTCGATCAGGATGCGCGCCGCTTCGGATTTGAGCGAATTGTGGTGCGGGTTGAGCGCCAGCTCCTGGCGAATTTTGCGCAGGCGGCGACGGATGCGGATTGGACGGGTCACGCTCGGCAGGAAGCCGACAAACCGCCGCTCCAGCACGTACAGGATCACCAGCAGGATCAAAAGGGCCACAAATGGATTGCCCGTCAGCCACCACAACAACCCGAACCCGAATACTTTGGACATCGGTCTCACCCGCTCCCGTCGGGATGGCGTCCGGCGTCATCCCTCGTAGTCGACGGCCACTGCGTGGTCCACCACCGTACGCATGAACTGGACGATCTCCTGGTGGTAAGGATCCACCTGATAGGCGTCCAAATCTTCCAGCGAATCAAAACGGCCGATCAGCACGACGTCATAGGACCGGTCGGCGCGAATGACGTCCACGCCGACTTCCAGGGATTTCAACGTCGGCACCCGGCCGTCGAGCGTCAGCAGTTTCTCCCGCACCCGTTCCGCGTTTTCCCGGCTGCGGTCTTTCAATTTCCAGCAAACAACGTGCGTAATCATGTGTGTCATCCTTTGCTCTTTTTTCTTCATTATATGAAAACGGGCGCCGTGCGTCCATGCCGTCATCGCAACGGCCCGTTGCGCACGGCACCTAAGCGGGTGCGTTCTATTCCGCGGCCCGCAGCCGGTACAGCACGCCGGAGAAATCGCCGCGGAAGCCGTCCGCCGGCAGTCCCGCCCGCATCAGCAAGTCGCCGGCGTACACGCCGACGGGCTTCACCGCCGGCCGATCGTCCCCGGATTCGCCGGAAAATTCGAAGTCCCCGGTTTCCCCGTCGGCCGCTCCTTTCGCCGTCGTCACCCGCACGACACGGTAATCCCGTTCCGGGTCCAGACCGCGCAACGCGAGCCGGGAAAGGGGCTCATTGGGCACGCCCAGCACGCGGAAATGGAACACCGTCGCCTCCCGCCGGTCCGGCGACACAAACATCCAAGCCGTTTCGTTCCCTTCGAACGGGCTTTTCAGCCGGTACATGTCCCCTTGTTGGACGAGCCCGCGCATGTCCTTGTACAGCGCCACCTGACGCCGCACTTCCGCCCGTTCCTCTTCCGTGAATTTCGTCAAGTCCAGCTCGTAGCCGAAATTGCCGCCCATCGCCACGAGGCCCCGCATCTCCAGCGACGTGATCCGCCCCACCTGATGGTTCGGCACGGCGGACACGTGGGCGCCCATGGCGCTCGCCGGATACACGATGCTCGTTCCGTACTGGATTTTCAGCCGCTCCACCGCGTCGGTGTCGTCGCTCGTCCACGTCTGGGGCATGTAATAAAGCATCCCTGGATCAAACCGTCCGCCGCCGCCGGAGCAACATTCAAACAAGATGTCGGGGAACGCCGTCACGAGCCGCTCCAACAGCTCATACAGGCCGAGCATGTAGCGGTGGGCCGTCTCTCCCTGCCGTTCCGGCGGGAGCTTCGCCGACGCGACCTCCGTCATGTGGCGGTTCATGTCCCATTTCACGTAGGTGACCGGCGCGCTGCTGAAGACATCGGACAGCACCTTGAACAAGTAATCCCGCACGTCCTGCCGGGACATGTCCAGCACCAGCTGGTTCCGCCCTTCCGTCCTCCGCCGACCGGGCACGTGCAGGCACCAGTCCGGATGGGCGCGGTAAAGTTCGCTGTCCGGCGAAACCATCTCCGGTTCCACCCACAGGCCGAACTTCATGCCGAGCCGGTTCACCCGGTCTGCCAAGTCGGCGAGGCCGCCCGGAAGTTTGCGGAGATCCACCTTCCAGTCGCCGAGGGAGCAGTTGTCGGTGTCCCGGCGGCCGAACCAGCCGTCGTCCAGCACGAACAATTCGATGCCGAGGTCAGCGCCGGCTTTGGCGATCGCTTCGAGCTTGTCCGCATTGAAGTTGAAATACGTCGCTTCCCAGTTGTTCACCAGCACCGGCCGTTCGAGGTCGCGGTACTTGCCGCGAACGAGGCGGGTCCGGTACAGCCGGTGGTACGTCCGCGACAAGCCGCCGAGCCCTTCCCCGGAATACACCATGACCGCTTCGGGGGTTTGGAAGCTTTCGCCGGGTTCCAGCAGCCAGCGGAATTCGAACGGATTGATCCCCGCCGTCACCCGCGCCGTCCGGAACTGGTCCACTTCCGCCTCGATCAGGAAATTGCCGCTGTACACGAGGCTGAATCCGTACACGTCGCCCTTGTCTTCATCCGCTCCGGGGCGGAGAAGCGCGGCGAACGGGTTCAGCTGGTGACCGCTCGCGCCCCGCCGGCTTTCGATGCGGGTTCCGCCGGGGCCGAGGGGACGGCGGGACAGATGGCGCTCCCGCCCCCAGGCCCCCTCGAGGCAAAACCATTCAAAGCCGTCGTCATGGAAATCGACGGAGGCGCTCATCACCCGGAGCAGGCGCACCGGCAGGCTCGTCCCGTTCACGAGGCGCGCCGAACGCATGACGGCGTCCGTGTTCGGAAACACCGTATACAGGAGTTCGACGCGCAGCCCGGATTCGTCGGTCAGCTCCAGAACGAGCGTCTCCGCCCCGTCGCCGGGTTCGGCGTACACCGCCGGCAACCCGGCGAGTTTCGGCTTGCCCGGCTCCACCCGGTGGCCCGCGTATTTGAATTCGGCGATGCGCGTGCCGTCCGGCCATTCCACCTGGAACGCCGGTTGCCGGAAGTCGCTGGTCCCGTACTGCGGATATTCCTGGGGCAGCGTATCCAGGGAAAAGCGATGGTTTCCGGGCAGCGGATTGGGCGAAAAACTCGGCCGATCCTTCAATTGAAGAAGGTCACCGAGCCCGGACGTATGCCGGAGACGGGGCCCCCAATACAGATGCGCGGGATACCCGTGCACAAGTTTGAACGCGTAACTGCTTCCCGCCGTCTGCAGATGAAACAAACCGGAAGCGTCAACATGAATGGCCATTTCGATATACGCTCCTTCACCGATAATGGTGGCATCACCCCTCTATTGTAGCAAATCTTTGCGCCCTCTACTGGACTTCTTTTCATGCCGCAACGCCCGGCGCGGCCATCCCCGCATCCGTTTCACCGGCCGCCCGTGTCCGGTGACGGCGGGACGCCCGCCCGCGGCCGCTTTGGCCCGCCGCGACGAGTCGTCCCCGTGCGCGGCCCGGTACGCCTTCACCATGCGCCTTATCCGGCGATACCACGTTTTGTCCGGCAGCTTGGCAAACAGTTCGTGCGCCGGATTGCCCGGATTCGCTTCGATCAGCCACACCTTGCCGTCCCGGTCGACGGCGAAATCGTAGCCCATCTGCCATTCGTAACGGATACGGTCGAACATCCGGTTGCAGCGGCGGGCGAGGCGGAGGATTTCGGCCGCGATCCGGGGCGCCCGGGCGCCGTGGGATCCCGCCAATGCCTCCAGGGCGGGCACGACTTCCCCCTTGCCGCGGGCAATGTTGGTGACGATGCTGCCCGGCCCCGCCGTCTTCGCCAGCATGCCGCAATATTGCCAGCGGCGGCGGACGTCGCGCACCATCATGACGCGCAGGTCGTATTTGCGGCCGTGGTATTCCGCCAGATCGAGCCCCTGCTGCACCACGTGGCGCCTTCCTTCCGCAATGCCGAGCCGATCCCACAGCTCATCCGCGGAGCGGCAGACGGCGGGGGAGCCTTTCTCCACGACATAAAGGATCCGCCCGTCCGCCGCCCGCCACGCCCGGGTCACCCCTTCGCCGCGGCCGCCGACGTTCGGTTTGACATAAACCATACCGTATTTGGCCAAAAAATGTGCCAGCGTCCGCCGGGTGCAGATGGCCGTGTCCGGCATGTGCCGCGAGAGCTCTCCGTCCTGCCGGAACACCCGGTAATAATGGTGCTTGGCCATGGCGCCCGTCACTCCGGCAAGTCCGCCACATCGGCGAAGGAACGGATGACCGGCAGCGCCCGTCCGCCGGACCACGGCCAGTACTTCATCGCATGGCACGTGTTGAACACGACGACCCGCTCCCCTTGCCGCAGCCAGCCGCGGGCGGACAATTCCAGCATCCCCGCCCATGCCGCCGCGCCTTCCGGGGAAGAGGAAATGCCCATCCGGCCCATGGCGCGTGCGGCATCGCCGATCGCTTGACGGGAGACGGCGATGGCCGTTCCGCCCGTTTCCCGCAAAATGCGCACGATCAGCTTCACATCCGGGGGCAGGGGTACGCGCATGCCGGTCGGGGACGCAGCGACAGGACCGGGGATGCCGGACACATGGACGCGTTCCCTGTGGGGGTTCCAGGCATGATCGCCCGTACCGGGACCCCCGGACTGCCCCAATGGGGCGTCCGACCCGTCATGCCGCGCCCGTTCCGCTGCCCGGACCGCATCCACGATCGGCGTGCAGCCTTCCTCCTGCACGCTGACGAGCCGCGGCATGTCACCGGTGACGAGTCCGAGCGCCTTCAGCTGGCGGAACGCGTTCCACATGCCGATGATGCCCGATCCGCCGCCGGTCGGATACACGATGGCGTCGGGCAGCCGCCAGCCGAGCTGCTCCGCCAGCTCCAGCCCCATCGTTTTTTTGCCTTCGGCGCGGCCAGGCTCCTTGAGGGTGCCGACATTGTGCCAGCAGCCCGCCTGCGCCCCCTCCTCCGCGATCCGGCCGGCATCGTGGATGAGGCCGTCCACCAAATATGTGCTCGCGCCGTAATGGACGCATTCTTCCGCGATCAGCCCGGGCGCGTCGCGGGGCACGAACACCCAAGCTTTCATGCCGGCCCTCGCCGCATACGCGGCCAGCGCCGAAGCGGCGTTGCCGTTGGAGCCGACCGCCACCCGCCCGACCCCGTGTTCCCGGGCGACCGACAGCGCGGCGGAAAATCCCCGCGCCTTGAAGCTGCCCGTCGGATTTTGCTCCTCCCGCTTGATCCAAAGTCCGAGCAACCCGAGCGCCCGTTCCGCCTCCGGCAGGCGGACGAGCGGGGTGCCGCCTTCCCCGAGCGAGACCACGTTGTCCGCGTCATTCACCGGGAGCAGTTCCATGTACCGCCACATGTCCCGCGGGCGCCCGCGAAGGGCTTCCGGGGTCATCGTAAGCCGAACCTTTTCCAAATCATATTCCGCCAGCAGCGTGCCGCCGCATTCGCAAACGGACGCCCGCAGGGTGAATGCCCGTTGCCGCCCGCACGCCGCGCATGTCAAGGCCACCTTCACAAAAGCGCCTCCTCGCCGTCGTTCTCGTTTGATTCACCATATCCATCCGGACGCAAACGGGCACGGCGATGGCATAAGCAACCGTGAAAAAAGTGGAATACAATGTCAGGGCATACGGTCGCGGATGAAAGGAAAAATACGGAATTCCGCTTGCGGTACCGCGGGTGGAGAAGGGGTGGAAGCTTGTCGATCATGGACCGTCTCATGTGCAAGGGCAAAATTCACCGGGCGACGGTCACGAAGGCCGATCTCGAATACATGGGCAGCGTCACCATCGACGCGGAATTGATGCGGGCGGCCAACATATGGCCCTACGAGATCGTGCAGGTGACCAATTATCGCAACGCGGCCCGCTGGAAAACGTACGCCGTGCCCGGCGCTCCCGGCTCGGGCGTCATTTGCCTGAACGGACCGCCGGCCAATCTGTTTCGCCCGGGGGATCATGTGATCGTGCTCAGCATGGGGCATTATTCGGAGGAGGAAGCGAAACGCCTCGTGTCCAGGGTCGTGTTCGTGGACGGAAACAACCGGATCGTCCGGGTCGAGGAACATCCGATCTTCAGAGCCGGGGAAGTGGACTGGCATGGCCTGCAGATGGAGTAAAATGAAAAAATACCGCACGCTCGCGGAAGACGGGGGCGTGCGTGACGCGCTGCCCGAATCGGCCCGGTTCAACCGGGAATCGCTGGACGGATTCCTCGGCCGGTACCGGAGCGTGGTGATCAAGCCGACGGGCGGATCGGGGGGCGAAGGCGTCCTTTTTGTCATGGCCAAAGGGGACGGGCGCTACCGCATCCGCTCGGGCAAGCGAAAGGTGACGGTTCGCGGGCGGGATGCCCTGTACCGGCACCTCCGCAGGCGCACCGGAGGGCGACGCTGCCTCATCCAGCGCAAAATTTCACTGGCCCGGGTGGACGGGCGGCCGTTTGACGTGCGGGTGATGGTGCAGCGGGGGCGCGAACCGGGAAGCCGCTGGCGGGTGACGGCCAAGCTGGCGCGCATTGCCGGGCGCGGCTGGCTGATCACCAATACGGCGCGCAGCGGCGGACGGGTGACCACGTACACGGGCGCCATCCGCCGTTCGAACATCCGGGAAGCGGAAGCCCGGTCGCTGGAGCTCCGCATCGACCGGCTCTGCCTCCGGGCGGTCCGCCTCCTGCACAAAGGCTGTTCCCGGCTCCGTACCGTCGGATTCGACATCGGTCTGGACCGGGACGGCAAACCGTGGATTATCGAGGCGAATTTCCGGCCGAGCAAAAGCCTGTTCAAACGGCTCAAGGACAAATCGCTCTACCGCCGCATCATCCGTTTGTGAACGCCCCGCACCGAGAGCCCGGCGGCGATGAGCAGGGAGCCGGTCATGACGAACACCCAGTGGATTCCCGCCAGCTGGCCGATGCCGCCGCCGATGAGCGGCCCGATCATTTGGCCGGTCTGGTTGGCGCTCGTCGTCAGGCCGAAGGAACGGCCCCGGAAATCGTCGTCGGTGGCGTGCACCACGAGGGTATTGACGGACGGGATGACGCCCGCAACGAACAAGCCGTACAAAAATTGCACCATGGCAAACAGCCACAGGTTGTCGATGAAGTATTGCGTGCAGCAGACGGCGCCGCCGGCGATCAGGCAGATCGTCATGATGCGGGCGAAGCCTCGCGATTCGCCTCGCCTTCCCCAGAACGGGGACGCGATGATGCCGGCGATGCCGACGAGGGCCAGAATGAAGCCCGAAGACAGGACGGCGCCTTCCAGGCTGCCGCGCAGGTCGGCAATGTGCAGCGTAAGCAGCGGCTGGACGAGGTTGCTCGCCAGCTGGAACACGAGCAACAGCAAAAGCAGGCGAAACATGACCGGGTTGCGGAGCGCTTTCCGGAAATCGCCCCACATCGATGCGTTCGAACGACCGGCCGCAGCGGGAGCATCCGTATCTGCGGCCGTTTTTGCGCCTTCCGGCAGGTTTTCCGCTGCAGCGGCCTTCGCCCCCCCTGCATGCGCGGGAGCGGCCGGCCCCGCCGCGGTGCCTGCCGTCGCCGGCTGGCGCTCGTGCACCCACACAATGACGGCGACGGTGGCCAGCGTAATGATGCCGCCGGCGACGAGGAACGACGAACGGAGGCCGAACGCTTCCGCCAGCAGGCCGCCGAACAGCGGACCGAGAATGCCGCCGGTCATGTTCCCCGCCTGCATGATGCCGAGCGCCCAACCGGTTTCCTTCTCCGGCGCCACCGTCGCCACGATGGACATGGACGCCGGCACGAATCCGCCCACCAGGCCGTGCAGCATGCGCACCCCCACCAGTTGGTACGGACTCTGCACGAACGCGATGAGGGAGTAAATGACGGCCAGGCTTAACCCGGCGCGCACGATCATTTTCTTCTTGCCGTATTTGTCCGCCATCATCCCCCACACGGGAGCCATGATGGCACCGATGAGGTACGAAGACGACTGTACGACGCCGGCCCACACGTTGATCGAAGCATCTCCCACGCCCAATTCATACAGAAAAAGGGGCAGGAACGGAACGGCCATCGTGAAGCTGGCGCCGCTGAGCAGCACGCCGGCGAACAAGATCCACATTGTCCTTTTCCACGGTTCCAAAGCTGTCACTTCCAAGACGGGATTGGTTTCATTTTACCAGACATGTCTTCGGCCGACCAATCGGACGCCATCCGGGCGCCTGAATGACGGTCCTGCAGGCATCACCGGGCAAAGTTTCCTTGCGTCGGACGTTTGAACGCTTCCGGCATTGCCGAACCGCTTCCATGCACCGAACGATTGAACACTTCCGACAAAGCCGAACCGCTTCCATACGCCGGACGTATGAACACTTCCGACATAGCCGAACCGCTTCCATGCACCGGACGTTTGAACGCTTCCCATAAAGCCAGACCGCTTCTTCCCTGCGCCGGACATTCGAAAACGCCCGGCAAAACCGAACTGCACCCCGTCCGTCAGCGTACCGCCGACCGTCGGGGTGCAGTTCATGCGTTTGGCGCAACGTTCACACCAAATAATGAAACAGAAGGGAATCCCGGTTGATTTCGCTGAAGTTGACGCCCCGCTGTTTCATTCTGGCCACGAGCGGTGCGTAATCTTCGCGGTGTTTCAGTTCGATGCCGACCAGCGCCGGCCCGCTTTCCATGTTCGTTTTCTTGATGTATTCGAACCGGGTGATGTCGTCCGTCGGGCCGAGCACGTGCTCGAGAAATTCGCGGAGCGCGCCGGCCCGCTGCGGGAAGTTGATCAGGAAATAATGCTTCAGCCCTTCGTAAATAAGGGATTTTTCCTTGATTTCCGGCATCCGGTCGATGTCGTTGTTACCGCCGCTGACGATGCAGACGACGTTCTTCCCTCCGATTTGCTCACTGTAGAAATCGAGGGCGGCAATCGGCAGGGCGCCGGCGGGTTCCACGACAATGGCGCTGTCGTTGTACATGTTGAGAATGGCGGTGCACACCTTGCCTTCGGGAACGATGATGATGTCGTCCACCGTTTCCCGCACCATCCGGTACGTCAGCTCGCCGGCCCGCTTCACCGCCGCGCCGTCCACGAACGGGTCGATGTTTTCCAGGGTGACGATCTCCCCCCGCTCGAGCGCCGTTTTCATGGAAGCCGCACCTTCCGGCTCGACGCCGATCAGCTTCGTCGCCGGCCGCACCTGCTTGATGTACGCGCCGACGCCGGAGATAAGCCCGCCTCCGCCGACGGTGGCGAACACGTAATCCGCCGGCTGGTCCAGATCCTGCAGAATTTCCAGCCCGACGGTGCCTTGTCCGGCCACCACCCACGGATGGTCGAACGGATGGATGAAGCTCGAGCCGTCCCGTTCGCAGACGGCCAGCGCTTCCCGCAAGGCGTCGTCGAACGTGTCGCCGGTCAGCACGATGTCCACGAACTCCCCGCCGAAACGTTGCACCTGGGTCACCTTCTGGCGCGGTGTCGTGCTCGGCATGAAAATTTTTCCGCGAATTTGCATCGCCCGGCAGGAGAAGGCGACGCCCTGGGCGTGGTTGCCCGCGCTGGCGCAGACGACGCCGCGCCGTCTCTCCTCTTCGTTCAGGTTGCTCATGTAATTGTAGGCGCCGCGAATTTTGAAAGAGCGGACGGCCTGCAAATCTTCCCTTTTCAGATAGACGTTGCAGTTGTAGCGTTGGGACAGGACGTGATCTTTCATCAGCGGCGTATGGCGGACCACGTCTTTCAGCGCATGGCTGGCCACGATGATGTCTTCCAATCCGATGTCGAGCGTTTTTGTCCGGTTTGCCGGCATGATGATCATTCCCCCATGGATCCCTTAATCAGTTCGGTTTGGCGTTGATCGGCGAAAATGCCTTTCGTGCATGATGCGGATCGCGCCAACAAAAAAATCCCGCCCCGTAAGGGACGAGATTGCACTCGCGTTACCACCCTCGTTCCGCCTGCACGGCACCCAAAACAGGACATGTGCAAACGGCGCCTCATTCCACGTACCATCATACGGGTCCCGGTTAACGGCGGGAGGCCGGGCCTGCTTACTTGGTCAACCGTTCGGCAGCCTTCTCGGGGAGGATTTTCGGCGGACTTCCGAACGTTGGCTTTCACCGCGCGCCAACTCTCTGGGGATCGGAACGTTCCGCTTACTCGTTCCCGTCAACGAATTTCGCAAAGTTTCATGATCTCCGCCACGCAGCGTGTCGAAGTTGAATTAGTTGATTATTACCGCATTTTTTGTGAGTTGTCAATAGGGAATGCCGCCTTTCCTCCATTGACAAAACTTGCTGCAGGCCCATCTGCCGGATCGGGAGCGCGGGCCGATGCGTTTCGCAACTTTTTAACCTTTTTTATTTCTTAATTGTTGCGTTCCACCCCGGAACATACGATAATTAAAGGCAGCAACAAACAATAGTGGAGGGATCAACATGTACGACGTTGCAATCATCGGAGCAGGTCCGGCCGGGGCAAGCGCCGCCATCTTCACGGCGAAGGCAGGCAAGAAAACGGTCGTCATCGACAGTGACAAAGGCATGACACGCCGCGCATGGTTTGAAAACTACTACGGCATCGAAGCGATCAACGGTCCGGATCTGGTGGACACGGGACTTCGGCAAATCGAAAAACTCGGCGCCGAATTGGTGAAAGACGAAGCGACGGATGCCACGGTGACGGAAGACGGCATCGAAGTCAAAACCGCCTCCGGCGCTTCCTACAAGGCGAAACATCTGATTCTCGCCACGGGCCTGTCCGTGGATCTGGCCGAGAAGCTCGGCGTCGAGACGAAACCGGGCACGGAGCCGCGCATCAAAACGATCGTGAACGTGGACGCAGCCGGCCGCACCAACGTGAAAAACGTCTGGGCATGCGGCACGGTGGCGGGCGTCAGCGTGCATGCCGTCATCACCGCCGGCGACGGGGGCAAAGTGGCCATCAACGTCATCAGCGAACTGAACGGCGAACGCTACGTCGACCACGACGTGTACAAACCGCAAGGCTGATTCGGGACGCCTGGATACCGGCAACAAAAAAGCGGGAGCGATCCCGCTTTTTTTTGTTGCCTTCCGTTTCTTGGCGACGTTCTTCCGCAAGATGGTTTTGTATGATTTTTCATACAAAATGATTACGACAGCGGACAATAAAGTCGATTTTGTATGAAAAATCACATAAAATCGGATGTCACCTCGACGAGAGAAACGTTTTTATATGATATTTCATACAAAAGAACGTAAAAACACCTTCAAAAAGGAGATTTTGTATGAATTTTCATACAAAATCTCCCGACTACGATACCTTTGACGCAAGATTTGCCTCACAGCACCTTGTCCAGAAACTGTTTCGCCCGCTCCGTCTGCGGCGAGGTGAAAAACTTGTCCGGCGGCGCCTTCTCGAGCAGCAGCCCGTTGTCCAGGAAGTACACCGTGTCCGCCGCTTCCCGCGCAAACTTCATCTCGTGGGTGACGATCAGCATCGTGATTCCGGTATGGGCGAGCCCGCGGATGACTTCCAGCACTTCCTTGACCATTTCCGGGTCGAGGGCGCTCGTCGGCTCGTCGAACAGCATGATTTCCGGCTCCATGGCCAGGCTGCGGGCGATGGCGGCGCGCTGCTTCTGGCCCCCGGACAGCCGCGACGGGTATTCGTTCGCCTTGTCCGCAAGCCCGACGCGGGTGAGCAGGTCCATCGCCTTCGCTCCGGCCTGTTCCCGCGACCATCCCTTCACCTTCACCGGCGCGTAGCAAATGTTGTCGAACACCGTCATATGGGGAAACAGGTGAAAATGCTGGAACACCATGCCGATGCGCTGTCGCACGCGGGTGATGTCCGTTCTCCGGTCCAAAATGTCGATGCCGTCGATCCACACGTGGCCGCCCGTCGGTTCCTCCAGCCGGTTGAGGCAGCGCAGGAACGTCGATTTGCCGGATCCGGACGGGCCGATCACCGCCACGACTTCGCCCCGGGCGACGTCGGTGGTGATGCCCTTGAGCACGTTCAGCTTGCCGAACGACTTCTGCAGGTTTTCCACCCGGATCATCACGTCCGGTTTCGCATTCCCGGCGTTTCCGCCGCTTGCGGCTTGCGTTTCCGCCACACCGGCCGAAATTCCGCCGCCCGTTTCCGCATGTCCGCCGTTCATGCCCGTCATTTCGCTCTTGCCGTCTTTCGCCCCGATCCGTTCATCAGTCACTGCGCCTCAACCTCCTCTCCAGCCGGTTCGCCAGTGCCGTGAGCAAAAGCACCAGCACGTAGTAAATGGCGCCGACAAAAATCAGCGGTTCAAAAAACCGGAACGTGTCCGCGCTGACGATGTTCGCCCGGCGCATCAAATCCGCCACGCCGATGACCGACACGAGGGACGACTCCTTGAGGAGCGCGATGCACTCGTTGACCACCGCCGGCAAAATGTTTTTGAACGCCTGCGGCAAAATGATGTCCTTCATCATCATCCGGTACGGCACGCCCAGGGCGATGGCCGCTTCCCGCTGCCCTTTGTCGACGGCCATGATGCCCGCGCGGATCGTCTCCGACAAATACGCCGCGGAGTTGAGCCCGAAGGCGAGGCCGGCGGCAAGAAGCGGCGATATTTTGTAATTGAGCAGTTGGGGCGTCGCGTAATAGATGATGGCCAGCTGCAACAAGAGCGGCGTTCCGCGAAACACCGACGTATAGGCGGTGGCAAACCAGCGCAGCGGCGCGATGCCCGAAATTTTGAACAGCGACAAAATCGTGCCCAGCGCAAAGCCGAACAGGGCGGACACGAACGTGAACAGCAGCGTGTAGTAGGCACCGCCGAGCAAATATTGCCACTTGTCCGCCAATACGCCGAAATCGAGATTCATCCGTCAACCACCAACGTTTCCCTTTCTTCTTGCATGAAAAGGGGTTTCAGCCGCAACCTTTTCCCGACGCCCCGCCATCCCGTTTCGGAACAAGGGGCGAGCGGCGGCGGCACCCTTTTTCGATGCTCCTTTCATCCGTGCCGAAAAAAGACCGCGTCAAAAGCCGTGACCTTTTTTCATGATTCCCGTCCATCCGCTTCCGAAAAAGCTCGTCCGACGGGCATCCGTCATTCAAACCATTTTTTGACCAGTTCGTCCTTCTTCCCGCTTTCTTCCAGCTTCTTCAGCGCCGCGTTGATGTCGTCCAGCAGCTCGGAACCGCGCGGCAGCGCCACCGCGTACCCTTCTTCCTCGCCGGTGTCGATCACGTTGAAGGTCAAATCCGGGTTGTTGGCCACGTAACCGGCCGCCACGGCGTCTTCGACGATGGCTGCGTCCAGGCGGCCCGCCTTGATTTCCTGGATGATTTCCGGAATGCGGTTCAGCGGCACGATTTCGCCGGGGTTCGGAATGCCTTCGGCCACGTCTTCCTGGGTCGAACCGAGCTGTACGCCGACCCTTTTGCCTTCGAGTTCTTCCAGCGTTGCAAACCCGTCCCTGGAGACGATCGTGTTGCGGGCCACGAAGTAGATGTCGGAAAAGTCGACGTCCCGGCCCGGATCCACGGACATGGCCGCCATGACGAAGTCAACCCGTCCCGCCTGCAGCGCAGCCACCAGGCCGTTGAAGTCCATGCCCTCGATTTTCAGCTCGTAGCCGAGCTCTTCCGCGATGAATTTGGCGATGTCGATGTCGAAGCCGACGATTTCGCCCGTGGTCGTGTCCACGTTTTCGTAAGGCGGATAGTCCGGCGACGTGCCCAGGATCAGCACCTTTTCTTCCTTGCCGCCGCACCCGGCCAGCACCAGCGAGAGCCCGAGCAGCACGGCCAAAAGCGCAAACGTTGTTCTTTTCATGAATGATTCTCCCCTTTTCTTTGGTTGCCGAATGCGGGTTTTCGCGCCCGGATCCGGCGGTTCGCATTTTTATGCAAGCAAAACATTTCGTAATTATAGCAAAAATCCGCCCGTCCGTCTGCTGTTTTGGCATGTGTTTTTCCGTTTTTTGTTTCCATCGGCGGATGTTCGTCACCCGCGCAGGATGGCTTCGATGCGGCTCACTTCGTCTTCGCCCAGCGTCAGGTTGCCGATGATGCCGACATTGTCCCGGATTTGCCCGGCCTTGCTGGCGCCGATCAGCACGGAAGCCACCGTTTTGCGGCGCAGCACCCAGGTGAGGGCGAGCTGGGCCAGCGTCTGGCCGCGTTCCCGCGCCACTTCGTTCAGCTTGCGCACTTTCGCCAGCCTGTCCTCCGTGATGTCGTGCCGGTTCAGGAACGGGGACGTCGTCTTGGCCGCGCGGGAATCTTCCGGAATGCCCTGCAAATAACGGTCGGTCAAAAGCCCCTGCGCCAGCGGGCTGTAGGCGATCGCTCCGGCGCCGACTTCGTCCAGCACATCAAGCAGGCCGTCTTCCACCCAGCGGTTGAACATCGAGTACGAAGGCTGGTGGATGAGCAGCGGCGTACCGAGGGATTTGAGGATTTCCGCCGCCCGCCGGGTTTCCTCCGCGCCGTAGTTGGAGATGCCGACATACAGCGCCTTGCCGGACCGGACGATCTGGTCGAGCGCCATCATCGATTCCTCCAGCGGCGTGTCCGGATCGGGGCGGTGATGGTAGAAAATGTCCACATAATCAAGCCCCATCCGTTTCAGGCTCTGGTCCAGGCTGGAGATCAAATACTTGCGCGAGCCCCATTCCCCGTACGGCCCCGGCCACATGTAGTAGCCGGCTTTGGTGGAAATGACGAGTTCGTCCCGGTAAGGCTTCAAATCCGTCCGGAGCACTTTGCTGAACGTTTCCTCGGCGGTTCCCGGCGGGGGACCGTAATTGTTGGCCAGATCAAAGTGGGTGATGCCCAGGTCAAACGCCGTAAGCAGCATGTCCCTTGCATTGGACAAGGTGTCGACGCCGCCGAAATTGTGCCACAAGCCCAGCGAAACCGCCGGCAATTTCAATCCCGACCGGCCGACCCGGTTGTAGACCATCGTGTCGTAGCGCCGTTCATCGGCTTGGTATACCGTCGTCATGGACGCGACTCTCCTTCCGGTATGGACATGACGTTTCTTTTCCCATTCTAACCCAAATAAAGGGCGGCTTGCACGGGTCCGATTTTTTCGGGTTTCAGCACGATCCGGACGCCGGCGACACCCGGACAAATCGAGTAGGAGGGGGCGGCTAGCCCCCGACCTCTCACACCACCGTACATGCGGGTCCGCATACGGCGGTTCCGTAAGGTTAACAAAGTTCCAGGTAACGAGAAAGCAGACTTTTCAGCCCTTT
>Ga0310836_100261_pt1 | contig 53231 bp, 44 predicted proteins | sample SM_ome_4_FD_201310 | JGI IMG/M metagenome (GOLD analysis project Ga0310836, IMG submission 201310) | Sorghum-adapted microbial communities enriched on stacked mutant (SM) sorghum from Joint BioEnergy Institute, Emeryville, California... ... | reverse complement strand
TTCAACTCATATGAAGAACTAGAAGCAGCAATTATAGAATACATAGATTATTACAATAACCATCGATATCAGAAGAGACTAAACTGTATGACGCCTTTGGAATACAGGCAATACCTCTACAGTTCAGCAGCATAAAAATGACACCAACCATAAGTAGATGATTGGTGTCATAGATTTTGTTTTTTCCACTGTCTACTTGCCAGGGAGCAGTTCAACGAGTGGGATTGGAGGTTCAATTTTAATTTAGGCTCTTTTCTTTCTTATGAGCTCTATCCGGAATAAGCAATCTCTCTTTTGACATCAGAAAGACGAAAGCAAATGCGAGGAGTGCAGGGATCAACGCCCACATGAAGGTCCGGGCAATAGAAGAGGAGAGTGCCTCCCTGATTTGCTCCAGTATTTCTGCAGGGATGTTGTTGCGTTCTGCCTGAGAAAGCATGACGCGCGGATCGAGATGGCTACTTTCAAAGGGAGAAGGCCCCATTCCGGCAAAAATATCTTCCAGTTGATTTGACATCAGGTTGCGTTGAATCACTCCATAAATGGTGATTCCTACTGTCATTCCGAGAGAGCGGATGAAAGCCAGGGTAGAATTGGCAGAGCCGCGTTTGGTCTCATCAAAATGATGGATGCTTGCCATACCTAACACGGAGAAAGAAGCACCTATGCCTAATCCCGTTATAATCATATAGAAGGTAAGCATGGTGCGCGATGTTTCAAGATCCAATGTGCTAAGCAACAATATACCGCTGACAAAGATCAGAGCAAAAATGATCATGATGTTGCGGTAGTTCATCTTAGTGGCCAAAAATCCCCCAATTTGCGCCGCAGCCACAGTACCCAGCATCATTGGCAATAATATCAATCCCGAATTGGTTGCCGTACCGCCCATCACTCCTTGCACAAAGATGGGTATATAGATAGAGGCAACGATAAAACCAGCGCCATAAAAGAATCCGACGAGATTGCTGGCGGCAAATAAGCGTGTCTTAAACATCTGGAATGAGATGATAGGCTCTGCCGCTCTTCGTTCAATAAAGAGAAAGACCAGAAAGAGTATGGCAAAGATCGCAAACAACCCAATTATGATGCCGGAATTCCAATCATATTTATTTCCGCCTAACTCAAGGGCAAACATTAAGCTGATGATGGCGCCAACCAGCGTTAGAGCACCCCACCAGTCGATTTTTTGCTTTGAATGCCCCACGGACTCTTTATAGAAGAAGAATACGAATAGAAGCGCCAGAATTCCAAGCGGCAAATTGATATAGAAGATCCAATGCCAATTGATATAGTCCGTAATATAAGCGCCGAGCAATGGGCCAAAGATGCTGGAGAGACCAAAGACGGCCCCGAAAAGTCCAGCCATTGATCCGCGTTTCTCCGGCGGGAAGATATCAAAGACGATGGTAAAAGCGATCGGGATAAGAGCTCCGCCGCCAATACCCTGTATCGCGCGATAGATGCTGAGCTGCACGATGCTTTGTGCTGTACCGCATAAGATGGAACCCAAAATGAAGAAAATTAATCCAAAGATAAAGAACCGCTTGCGTCCATACATATCAGAAAGCTTGCCGAAGATCGGCATGCCGGCCATCTCTGTTACGAGATAGGCAGAAGTAACCCATACAAACTGATCATATCCTCCCAAATCTCCCACAATGGTTGCCATCGCTGTGGCAACAATCGTATTATCCATGGATGCCATTAAGATTCCGAGCATCAATCCGGCTACTACAAAGCCAATCCGCTTCTGTCGATTTGCCATAACGAAAACTCCTTTTTTTGAAATTACATTGAATAAAGATATCAAACTATATTTTTTTCCTGGATATTACCCTTGAATTTTTATTTGCCTCATAATCTCTCTGATATTCTACAAGATCGATTTCACAGCCTGGTCCGATGATGACGCGATTGCCGCGAACCACCTTGGCTGTGGTATTTTCGAGATAGACTTCATCTCCTTCAATGGTTTCCGCCGTAAGGGAGGCCAATGGTTGAAATTTAAAAATTCCGATTAAACCTTTGACCATATTTTTTAGATAGCCGCCCTTTCTGATGTTGATCTTCTCACCACCGATCTCGCGGATGGAAGAGGGCCAACTCATTTCTAGGTGTAATTCTCCTGCATTGAGCAATCCATCGATGGTAAGAGCTCCCTTCACCATAACAGTTTCTGCTTCGCAATTGCCTTTGACCATGACCGCGCCTTTTACATTCATCTTCTCGCCGGTCAGGTTTTGGTTGATGTTGGCAAGGCCGTTCAGCTTGAGTTCCTTAATGGAAGCATTGCCATCAACATCGATCTGGCCAAGCATGTTTAGTTTATGAACAGCCAGATTTCCTTTCAGGAAGGAGGTTCCATTTATCCGGATCGAAGCCGCCTTAAGATTGCCATTTATGGTACAGTTCCCTGTGCATCTATACGAAGAGCATTCCAGATCACCTTCAACCTCTCCTTCGCCCAGAATTTTTACCTTATCATATACTCCGCCGGATGCATTGGCGTTGCCCGTAATATTTAGGCTTGGTATCTGTTTGTTTTTCATCGCTTTTTTCACCTCTTTCTGCTGATCAATGATTAAATCTTTTCATGCTCTTTTACTTTAGCCTCTGTAGCCACTTTCAGGTCGTTTTTATACTCTACCCTTCCAATTTCACATCCCGGTCCAATCGTGATGTGATTGCCGCGGACAATTTTGGCTTGGGTCCATTCCAGAACAATTTCATCCCCTTCGATCGAATCGGTAACCAGCTTCGAGCTAAAAGTGAAGAAAGGGAACTTAAACATTCTGGCAAAACGGGTGGGGGATTTTCGAATGCGTATCACCGCTCCGCCAATTTCCCGGACGCGGTTATATCCATGGATAGTCACATCAATCATGTCGGCATTCAATAGCCCTTCTATGGAAAAGCTGCCTCTCGCAAAAAAGCGTTCCGAGTCGCAATTTCCTTTGACGGATAATGATCCATGAATCTCAATGTCATCGCTCATCAGATATCCTTTTATAGCCGCATGCCCATGAACCACTGCCTTTTTCGCTTGCATGTTCCCTTGGATTGTGGTCATCCCTTGAATATGGACGAGATTAGTTTTCACATTCCCATTTACATTGCTTTTTCCGCTTGCATGAAAGTCTACGCACTCTAAATCGCCAACTACTTTGCCAATCCCGTCAATCCGTACGTTATGGAACAAACCGCCCGATGTACTGGTTATGCCGGATATCTTTAAGTCCCGTAGCGTTTCATTTTCCATCCATATAACCTCCATTACGATAAGATAATCTTCAGTTCCTCAATCATGTTGGCCAGATTCATACGAACCACCACTTTAGCCCGGGTTTCCAAGAAGAGATCTGCGGCACTGGAAAGCAAAAGAAAGATGGAGATTCCCATTTTGCGGATCAGAAGTAGCTCGCATTCCTTTCCAGCAAATTTCTTGTAATTTTCCTCCATGACCTGAATCAGATTTTTTCCTTCCTCAAGGCTAATCTCCCCGGTTTGCAGCAGTTTCTCTAAAACGTAGAGAGAGAGGAGCTCTGCAAAAGCAAAGATGTTTCTTTCGCCATATTGATCTAGGTAAAGATTTAATGCCGTTTGTGAAACAATGTTTCGTTTCATCAATTCTTCTATACTTAGCGAAGCTTCGGCAGGATTTGGTGAAAACATATCTGCCAATTGATCCAAAGATAAGTCGTCCTTCATGTTGATGATTCTATCTATCCTGGCCAAGATTTTATCCTTAGGAAAAAAAGTTTCTTGTCCTGTAAAGGTGGATCTGCGTATAAACCAATCTTCCGGTATGAGATTTTTCCGTTTCCAGCGATAGAGTTGTCCGTACGAAATTCCGGTCAGCTCTAATAATTCCTTTTTGGAGATTAGATTCTCATCCATATTGACCAAAACACCTCCCTGAATGAAATGTAACATAACAATGTTACGTTGTAAAGGGCGATATATTTTTTTCCTTGTCACGTTTTTCTCCCACATCAAGGTATATATAGAGTGCCGCCGCGGTTGAAAAGAGATGAGGGGAGGTGAACAGGATGGCAGTGGCCAACAGTCCAAATCCTTCAAGGCTTACCTTGGTGCAACACGTGGGCAATAATGAGGAAGGCAGGCCGATCTACAGAAGCAAAAGCTTCAGCAATGTGAAATGGGATGCAACCGATGAAGATCTTTACCAGGTTGCAGAAGTTCTAGCGGCACTTTCAGAGCATCCCACCGTTCGCATTGAGCGCACCAATAACAGCGTGTTAAGCGAAGTCTAATGAAGAGTGATGAGAGGAGGTGAGAGGTATGGCGAAAGCTTTGGAGTTGCTCTTTAAGAATGGAGAGGGGAAATCGGTCCGTATCTCGATCCCTGACCCCATAACACCTGTCGATGCCGGACAAGTAAATGCTGCGATGGATCTCTTGATGGAAAAAGACATCTTCATTGGCGATCTTGCCGGGAAGGCGGGTGCCCGCATCGTCGAGAATACGGTAAATGATATTCTCCTCTAATTCACAAACGAGAGGAGGATCAGGCATGGGTGAATGGATTTCTCTTCTGGCTGATGTGGGATTTCCGGTTGTAGTGACGCTCTATCTGCTGATTCGGATAGAGGGAAAACTGGAATCTCTCAACCTGTCCATCGCAGAATTGACGAAAACCATCATCCAGTTGAGGGGATAAAGAATGGGGCATGCTGAGAGGTTCAGCATGCCCTTTATCCGCTTAACTTTCCATCTGTGTATATTGCAAATGTGATCGCCTCATACTATCCAAAAAGGCATAAAGGTGATAGAATGAGCGTTGCATTTGTGGGCGTGCGCAAGAATGAGAAAGGTTTGATCACGCATTTTCTAACCGATGACGGGAGAACGATTACCTTCGCCGAAGCTAAGGAACTGGTAGAGAATGGAGAAGTTGACTCCTTAACGGAGATTTATCAAGATGGCAGTTGGGAGATGCATCTGGAGACTACTCCGGCTGAGGGAAACAATCTCGATGAGCTGCCCCCGTTTTAAGAAATTGATAAGAAGCATCCCTGGCTTGTGTCGAAAAAGATCAGAAGAGATCTAATTTTTATTGGAGAGAAGCAGGAAAAATGGGTCTGAATCACGAATATACTTTATATTATTGACTGTTTTATGAACCTTGAAAGGGGGAGCTTAAATGACGGAGCATCAGGAGTCGGGGCAAATTCGCATTGCTGATGAGGTAGTAGCCGTGATTGCAGGGATTGCTGCATCAGAGACAGAGGGCATCTATAGCATGTCCGGAGGTATGACAGAAGGATTAGCCAATCGCCTGATGGGCAAAAACATACGTAAAGGTGTAAAGGTAGAAGTGGGCAGCGTAGAAACGGCTATTGATCTGAGAGTGATTGTACTCTACGGATCAAAAATCGACGAGGTTTGTCGAAGGCTGCAAAGAAATGTAAAAGAGGCGGTTGAATCGATGACCGGGCTTAATGTGGTCGAAGTAAACGTGCAGGTTGAGGGCGTGGAGTTCCCGGACAAAGAGGAGAATACGGAAATAGAGGTCCCCAGGCTGAAATAGCTTCATCCATAAAAAAGGGCTTATCCTTAATGGGTTAAGCCCTTTCTTGCATGTTCCCGCTCCTTGCGGTTTACTTCTCGCGAGATTCCCAATATAATGCCAATCCCTGTCATGGTGACAAGCAATGATGATCCTCCATAACTGACAAAGGGGAGTGGTACTCCAGTAATCGGAATGCTGCCCGTTACCCCGCCGAGATTAATTAAAGCTTGGATCGCGATTGCGCTCACGATGCCAACGCCAACTAAGCTGGCAAATGCATCCTTCGTTTTCAGTGAAATGATCAGTGCACGCCATAAAAGCAGCAGATAGACCAGCAGGAAGATGACACAGCCAATGAACCCAAGTTCTTCAGCAATCACCGCAAAGATAAAATCATTCTGCGGATAGGGAAGGTAGTGATACTTCTGTATGCTCTGCCCTAACCCGACCCCGGTTATTCTGCCGTGGGCAATGGCATACAGCGACTGGATCAGGTGATATCCTGTATTGCTTGGGTCCTTCCAGGGATCCAAAAAACTGGTGATGCGATTAATCCGGTAGCTCTCTTTTAAAATAAACATAAGGAAAAAAGGTGAAGTGCAAAGCAGGAGACCCAATACTTGCATCACGCTGGCTCCGCCGCTGAATAGGACAAGGAAGGCAGTTCCCATCAATATTACGGCAGTTCCAAAATCGTTCTGCAAAATAATAATAATCATAAAAAGAAAAATAATAATGAGCAGAGGGATTAATCCGTGTGAGAAGTTCCGGATTCGTTCGCCCTTGCGCGAAATAACGGCAGCCAGATAGATGATTAATCCCAGCTTCGCAAATTCTGCCGGTTGTAATGTTTGTCCGCCAATTTTAATCCAGCCGGTTGCTCCGTTTGCAGTGTGGCCTAACCCCGGCACGAATACCAGCAGCATGAGGATGAGCGATCCCACCCCGATCAACACATAGATCCTGCGGTAGAAGGTATATGGAATATTCATCGCGACCAACATGGCGAAAAAACCAAGGATCGCCCACATTATTTGACGCTTTGCGAAGAACCAGGCATCCTGTTCATTCCAGTAGGCCTGTATCGAACTGGAGCTAAAGACCATAACGATGCCAAAGCCAACCAATGCTATAGTTAAAAAGAGAAGCAGAAAATCCGGAATCCCGCGAATTCGTTCCACAATCCACCATCCTATTCTTCTAGCTTACCCTTTCATTATAGCCTACTCCTCAGGCATCATCTAGCATGGATTTAAAGCGCTTCTCTGCCAAAAGAAAAGCTTCAATCATTGGTGAACCTAATGTAACGATCTCTATGCTGGAGATGATCCGCTTTATCTCTGAACGGATGGATGACAAAGAAGGCGGCAGTTGCCTGTTCAGGCGTGCGGGGAGAGAATCATCTGAAGGAAACTCATCGATCTCGATTTCATGGATATGAAACTGCATGAATCGGCATAATTGGGGCAATCTAGGAGTGTAAAGGAGGTGTGATCGATGCCAAAGCTAAGAGATATAATGACCGAGGATGTACAGACGGTCACTATGGATGACAACGTATATGAAGTTGCCCTAAAGATGAAAGAATATGATGTTGGTGCGATTCCCGTTGTACGAGGGAGTCATGCAGTAGGAATTATAACGGACCGGGATCTGGTAGTACGGGGACTGGCCAATCGTAAGCCGGGTTCAGCTACAGTGCAGGAGGTTATGACCACCGATCTGATCACGGCGACTCCCGATACCAGCGTGGAAGAGGCCGCGCAGATCATGTCAGAAAACCAGATTCGTCGATTGCTTGTAGTAGAAGAAGGGAATTTGGTAGGGATTGTAGCGCTTAAGGATTTAACTGATCATGGCAGCACCAGCCAGTTTGCCAATCATGCCATTCAAGAGATATCAGAAACTAAAGGTGAACATTTGAGGGAACTGCACTAAGAGCACCCACCCGGCATATGCCCATCCCAGAAAAGTGAAGCAAAGCATATCGCTTATTTCGATTCCTTTTTGGGGACCCCAAGGGGGCGCCGGGCGGATCCGTTCCCTTATATTCTTTTGCAAAAAAAATTGCAGTTTCACATACTCTAAATAGAGAGCTTCATAAGACAGAAAAGCACCCGTTCGGGTGCTTTTCTATAGTTTTGGATCAATTAGTGTCCTGCGTTCATTGGCAAAGCCAAATCATGCTGGAAGAAAATATAATAAATAAAGGAAACGAAGAACAGAACCATATACGAGTTAAAGATGGTTAGATACATTCTTTCGGATAAACCCATATAACTTAATGCTGCAAAGAAGACGGTTTGTCCGAAGAAGATTAATGCGACTGTAAGCAAATCTCCCCATAAAAACATAATCGCAATCAATAAGCAGATAAAGGCTAGTACACGAAACATGCGCGGCATCTTGATTTCACCCCTTTAAATCCAACCTATGTACCTTGACTAGGTTTATTATATAAGAGCCGTCGGCCTAAGTAAATGAATAAAAGCAAATTTAAAAAATGACAAAATGATGAATTTTTTGGGGCGCATGGATCAGCTTGCGCCTTCTTCATATCTCTAGTCTGCCATAAATGGAATGAAACATACATCATAATTTATATTATACTTCATAAAATATATAATGGAAAATATATAAAATTAATGTTGACATTATTTATACTTTAGTCTTATAATTACTTAAATTTTAATATATTTATGTTTCTTAAATATAGATTTTTTCACATAAAGAGGTGAATAATATGGGCGCTCCAGTCCTTTTCTATACCTATCCCAGTTGTACCTCTTGCCGTAAAACAAAAGCATGGTTGAATGAACATGGGATTCAATACGAAGAGCGGCATATGTATAAAACTCCGCCTACGGTAGAGGAATTGAAAAACATGTTGCAACTTACGATGAATGGTGCGGATGATCTGTTGTCCAAGCGCAGCCAGAAATATAAATCACTTAATCTTGATTTTGATCAGTTATCCCTCAATCAACTCATTCATCTTCTTAATGAAGATCCTGGACTGCTGCGGCGTCCGATTATCACTTATAAGGATAACCTAATCGTTGGTTATGACAAGGAAGCTTTAGACACCTTATTAACCGCTAAAAAATCCGTATAGCCACGGGAAGAACCGAGGAAATAGGCCTCGGTTTTTCTTGTCTGTTGATTCTTGAATTGTTATAATTCAAAATAGCTTAAACTGTCCTTAGCAGGAGGATTTGTATGTCATTAAGTAGAGAAGAGAGACAAAAGCGGATTCGTAATTTCTCCATCATTGCCCATATCGACCATGGCAAATCAACACTTGCCGATCGTCTTCTGGAATATACGGGCGCATTGTCGCAGCGAGAGATGGAAGATCAATTTCTGGATCAGATGGACTTGGAAAGAGAACGGGGGATTACGATTAAACTGAACTCCGTTCGTTTAAATTATAAAGCCAAAGATGGTGAAGAGTATATCCTTCACTTGATTGATACTCCCGGGCACGTCGATTTTACCTATGAAGTATCGCGCAGCCTTGCTGCATGCGAAGGAGCAATTCTTGTCGTGGATGCCGCGCAGGGGATTGAGGCTCAGACCTTAGCCAATGTATATCTCGCATTGGAGAACGACTTGGAGATCATTCCGGTGATCAATAAGATAGATCTGCCCAGCGCTGATCCCGAGAGAGTGCGCAAAGAGATTGAAGATGTGATCGGATTGGATGCAAGCGATGCGGTTCTGGCCTCCGCCAAAGAGGGGATCGGAATTGAAGAGATCCTGGAACAACTGGTTAAGAAGATTCCCGCCCCAAGCGGCGACCCGAACGCGCCACTGCAAGCCCTGATCTTTGACTCCCTCTATGACTCATATCGCGGGGTCATCACCTATGTAAGAATCGTAAACGGTACCGTCAGAGTGGGCGATAAAATTCGCATGATGGCTACCGGGGCTACGTTTGAAGTAAATGAGGTCGGGATTTTTGCCCCAAGACCTGTGTTAACGGATGAACTCACTGTCGGAGATGTAGGCTTTATCACCGCCAGCATTAAATCGGTGAAGGATACGCGCGTAGGGGATACAATCACTCTGGCCAATCGCCCGGCAAGCGAGCCTCTTCCCGGCTACCGCAAGGTAAATCCGATGGTGTTCGCAGGGCTCTATCCCGTCGATACCAGTGAATATAATGATTTGCGCGATGCCCTAGAGAAATTGCAGTTAAATGATGCTGCGCTTCAATTTGAACCGGAAAGCTCGCAGGCGTTAGGATTCGGATTCCGCTGCGGTTTCTTGGGCCTGCTTCATATGGAGATCATCCAGGAGCGGATTGAGCGCGAGTTTAAGATCAATCTGATTACGACTGCGCCCAGCGTCGTATATAAAGTGGTCAAAACGGATGGCACGGAACTTACCATCGACAATCCTTCGATGATGCCGGAGCAGGGGAAAATCGATTATATCGAGGAGCCGTATGTGAAGGCAACCATCATGGTGCCCAACGAATATGTGGGAGCTGTTATGGAGCTCTGTCAAAGCAAGCGCGGCGAATATAAGGATATGTCCTATTTAGACACTTCGCGCGTACAGATTACCTATGAGGTTCCATTGGCCGAAATTGTTTATGATTTCTTTGACCAATTGAAGTCAAACACCAAAGGGTATGCCTCCTTTGATTATGAACTCATCGGCTATCGCCGTTCAAACCTGGTGAAAATGGATATTCTCTTAAACAATGAAATTGTCGATGCCCTTTCCGTCATCGTCCATCGTGACCGCGCTTACGCACGCGGAAAGGTATTATGCGAGAAACTTAAAGAGTTGATTCCGCGGCAAATGTTTGAAATCCCGGTTCAAGCGGCAATCGGGCATAAGATCATTGCGCGTGAGACGATTAAAGCGCTGCGCAAAAATGTATTGGCCAAATGTTACGGCGGGGATATCACACGCAAGCGCAAATTGCTGGAAAAGCAAAAAGAGGGCAAAAAGCGCATGAAGGCCATCGGCAGTGTTGAGATCCCGCAGGAAGCTTTCATGGCTGTGCTGAAGATGAATGAGTAGTCTATAATCTTGTGAAGTCTGCATCAGGTTCTTGATGCAGATTTTTCGCATCTGACAGGTGATCATGATGAAAAGCAATTCTCCTGAACATGTATATATTCACATCCCCTTCTGCACCAATAAATGCTATTATTGCGATTTTAACATCTTTGTCTGGCAAGGGGATGACTGGGTAAACAAATACCTGGATGCACTTGAATGCGAAATGATGCTCTGGGTAAAGAAAACTCCTCCGCAAAGGCTTAAAACCGTTTATATCGGCGGCGGCACTCCTTCATTGCTGAACGAAAGCCAACTTGAACATCTTCTGGCCTTGATCGGTAAGTATTTTCCCATCGATGAGAATTCGTATGAGATGACACTGGAGGTAAATCCGGGGACATTAACTTCTGAGAAGGCCCGGATACTGAAAGAGGGAGGAGTGAATCGGTTAAGCATTGGCGTCCAAACCTTTAACGATGAACTTTTGAAAAAGATCGGCAGGAAACATACGGGAGCGGAGGCCATTCACGTTGTAGAAATGGCTCGCGAGGCAGGATTCACCAATCTCTCTCTCGATTTGATTTACGGGTTGCCTGAACAGAGCCTGGCGGATCTAAAAAGAAGTCTGGATATTATCGATGCTTTGCAAATTGAGCACCTGTCCGTATATAACCTTAAAGTAGAGGAAAATACCTTGTTCGGGTTATGGTTAAGGCAAAATCGTCTTCCTCTTCCTTCTGAGGAACTGGAGGTGGAGATGTACAATTATCTGATTGATCGGCTTGCCGCAATCGGGTTGGAGCAATATGAGATAAGCAACTTTGCTCGCCAAGGATATGAATCAAAGCATAATATGGCCTACTGGTTGACGCGTTCCTACTATGGAATAGGCGCTGGGGCGCATGGCTATATCGACCAAGAACGGTATGAAAATATCGGGCCGATCCGTCCTTATATGAAAGCGACCCAAGAAGGGTTGCCCATCTTGCAAAAAACGTCCGTAAGTCGGGATGAGCAGATCGAAGAGATGCTTTTTCTCGGTTTGCGGCTCAACAAAGGTATTTCTTTCGAAAAATTTCATTCCATGTGGGGTCTCTCCCTTCATCAACGATATGGAGATGAGATCGAGCAGTTGGTGCAGCAAGGCTTATTGGAAGCGGATCACGAGGGAATCAGACTTACTCGAAGCGGCAGATTGTTGAGCAATGAAGTGTTTATGAGATTTTTGAAGGATTAGGCTTGATTGAATTGAACAAGAGTAGGCGGTATCTGTACGTTTTCTTATTGACAAAAGGAGAACAAATTGGTATTTTTGATTTATAGTTTAGCACTCGTTATCGATGAGTGCTAACAAGGCGGTGAGGAAATGTTAACAGAGAGGCAAAGTTCAATTCTGCAAGCAATTGTTGAGAATTATATTCGTTCCGCTGAACCGGTGGGTTCGCGTACGATTGCCAAACATTCGGATATTAACTTTAGCTCAGCAACCATTCGTAACGAGATGGCTGACTTGGAGGAACTAGGTTACCTGGAGCAGCCGCACACTTCCGCCGGACGAATCCCTTCCCAAAAAGGGTACCGCTTCTATGTGGATCATTTGCTTCAACCGGAGACGATTGAAAAGGAAGCGGTGGAGAGATTCCAGGAGCTCTTTAAACAACGCTACTTGGAGATTGACCAATCGATTCGCCAAGCTTCGCTCATTTTAGCTGAGCTTACCAATTATACAACCATTATTCTGGGGCCTGAAATTTTCCAAACGCATCTTCGTCAGCTGCAGATCGTTCCGCTTAACTATAATAAAGCCGTGGCGTTGCTGATCACCGATACAGGAAAAGTGGAAAGTAAAGTGGTTACCGTTCCCGATGGCGTTTCGGTGAGCCAGATCGAGCAGATGGTGAATCTGATCAACCATCGTCTGCGCGGTACATCCCTGGCGGAACTGCAGGGGCGTATCTTCTCCGAATTATCGGAAGCGATGCGCAAGAACCTGGAGCAATACGAAGAATTGATGGGAATGCTTTCAGAGCTTTTCAAGAGCCATGCGGAGGACCGCATCTTCCTGAGCGGAAAAACGCAGATTCTCGCTCAACCCGAATTCCGGGATGTGGATAAAGCGAAAGATATCTTTCAATTGCTTGAACAGAATGATGAGATGCTGAGGCTCTTCCAGCAAAAGAATAAAGGAATAACCGTGAAGATTGGAACTGAAAATAATCATGACGTAATGAACCAATGCAGCATTATTACGGCCTCCTATGAGATCGATGGAAAGATTGTCGGATCGATCGGGATTTTAGGTCCAACACGGATGGATTATGCCCGGGCGATGGGCATGCTTCAGCATATCTCGCGCGATCTGACTCGTCTATTAAATCGTCTCTACCGGGGCGGTTCATGAACAATGATAAAAATCCCGTAAACCCATGATTATCCATGTTGGCGAGAGTACTAAGGAGTTTACCGCTGGAAATCGCCAACATACTCTGTTTACGGGGGAAAATTGGGGTGAATAGCGCTTGACAGAAGAAAAAAAAGCGAAGGAAAATGTTGAGGAGAACGCACAAGTTCTAAACGAACAAGAAGAAACCGTACAAGAGAATGAGGAAATCATTAACGGCAACGAGGCGAACTCGGATGCTGAAGAGACACCTGCCGAAAGCTCTGAGGATCCTGTAGAGAAGGCTTTGGCAGAAGAGCGGGCGAAATATGAGGAAATGAAAGACCGCTTCCTGCGAAGTCAAGCCGATTTTGACAATTATCGCAAGCGCATGCAGAAAGAGCGCGAGGAGATGGCCAAGTATGCTTCTCGATCCCTGCTGGAAAAATTGCTGCCGGCTATAGATAACTTGGAACGCGCCATTGACTCTTCCAAGCAGTCTGAGAGTTTTGAGATGCTGGCGCAGGGCGTGGAGATGGTTTATCGTCAAATCATGGATGCGCTGAGAGAGGAAGGCGCTGTCCCTCTTGAGACGGTTGGCAAACCGTTTGACCCTCATTTCCATCAAGCTGTCATGCAAGAGGAAAGCGACCAGTATGAATCTGGAATCGTTATTGAAGAATTCCAAAAAGGATATATGTTAAAGGATAAATTAATTCGGCCAGCGATGGTGAAGGTCTCTACATAAAAAAGATTTTTGACCTTTTTACAGATACGAATAGGAGGATAAGAGAGATGAGTAAAGTAATTGGTATAGACCTAGGAACGACAAACTCTTGTGTAGCTGTATTAGAAGGCGGAGAACCGGTGGTTATTCCAAACGCTGAAGGAAATCGAACAACCCCTTCTGTAGTTGCCATAAAACCGGACGGGGAACGATTGGTGGGTGAAGTGGCAAAACGCCAGGCGATCACCAATCCGGAACGTACTGTAATTTCCATCAAACGCCATATGGGGACTGACCACAAAGTAACCATTGACGGTAAATCCTATACGCCGCAAGAGATTTCTGCCATGATTCTGCAAAAGCTTAAAGCCGATGCGGAGGCATTCCTTGGGCAAAAAGTGGATAAAGCGGTAATTACTGTTCCTGCCTACTTCAACGACAGTCAACGTCAAGCGACTAAGGATGCCGGTAAAATCGCAGGTCTTGAGGTTCTGCGTATCGTCAACGAGCCTACGGCTGCGGCGCTTGCCTATGGTCTGGATAAAGAAGGAGACCAAACCATCTTGGTCTATGACTTGGGCGGCGGTACATTTGACGTTTCCATTCTTGAAATGGGCGATGGCTTCTTTGAAGTAAAAGCGACAAGCGGCGATAACCACCTTGGCGGTGATGATTTTGACCAAGTGATTATCGATTATCTGGTCGAAACCTTTAAAAAGGATACGGGAATCGATCTCAGCAAAGATCGCATGGCATTGCAACGTCTGAAGGATGCGGCTGAAAAAGCGAAGAAGGATCTGTCGGGAGTGCTGACTACTACCATTTCCTTGCCGTTTATCACTGCAGATGCAACTGGCCCGAAACATCTGGAAGTGAACTTAACGCGTGCAAAATTTGAAGAACTAAGCCAGCATTTGGTAGAACGCACATTAGGTCCTACCCGCCGCGCATTGGAAGATGCAGGCCTGACCCCGGATCAAATCGATCGCGTCATTCTCGTAGGGGGATCTACTCGCATTCCGGCTGTACAAGAAGCGATCAAGAAATTGATCGGTAAAGAACCATACAAAGGTGTAAATCCCGATGAAGTGGTTGCGATGGGAGCTGCCGTTCAAGCTGGGGTGCTTACAGGTGATGTGAAAGATGTGGTTCTCCTGGATGTTACTCCGCTCTCGCTCGGAATTGAGACAGCGGGCGGCGTCTTTACCAAGATGATCGAGCGCAATACCACCATTCCTACCAGTAAGACGCAGATTTTCTCTACCTATGCGGATAATCAGACCAGCGTGGAAATCCACGTTTTGCAAGGTGAACGTCCAATGGCTGCCGATAATAAGACGCTTGGCCGTTTCATTCTTGGCGATATTCCTCCTGCACCCCGCGGCGTTCCGCAAATCGAAGTCACCTTTGATATCGATGCCAACGGAATTGTAAATGTCTCAGCCAAAGATCGGGGCACAGGAAAACAACAAAAAATTACCATTACCTCTTCCAGCGGTCTGTCGGATGAAGAGATCGAACGCATGATCAAAGAGGCGGAAGCCAATGCGGAAGCAGACCGGAAGCGCAAAGAAGAGGTTGAACTGAAAAATGAAGCCGATCAATTGATCTACACAACCGATAAGACGATCAAAGATCTGGGAGACAAGGTAGATCAAGCTGATATCGATAAAGCCAATTCCGCCAAGGAAGCCTTGAAAAAAGCGCTTGAAGGCGGCGATATTGAGGCCATTCGCAAAGCGAAAGATGAGCTGTTAAGTGTGGTTCAACAGCTTTCCGTAAAGCTATATGAGCAGGCGGCACAGCAACAACAGGCTGCACAACAGGCTCAAGGCGACGGCAACAATAAAAAAGAGAATGTGGTAGATGCTGATTATGAAGTGGTTGATGATGAAAAGAAGTAGAAGCATGATGCTCTAAAGGTATGAATGGGTGAAAAAGTCAAAGCTCAAAAATCAGTAGCTTTGACTTTTTTTGGTAGACAAAAAAGTGTAACCTTTTTTCTCTACATAAGTGCGACTAGGCAATCGCCTGCACCTATTGGCTTGGCGCTCGTCAAGTTTTCTGTACGGATCGAGAGACTTCTAACTTCTAGAACTGGAGTGTGAGGTATGAGCAAACGCGATTATTATGAAATTTTGGGGCTTGACCGCAATGCTTCTCAAGAGGAGATTAAAAAAGCTTACCGCAAACTGGCGCGGCAATACCATCCTGACGTGAACAAAGCAAGTGATGCGGAAGAACGGTTTAAAGAAGTGAAAGAAGCATATGATGTTTTAAGTGATGAGCAAAAGAGGGCAGCGTATGATCGCTTCGGGCATGCGGGCGTGAACCAAGGCGGTCCGGGAACTGGCGGCTTCGGCGGGTTTGAAGGTGCCGACTTTGGCGGTTTCGGCGATATCTTTGACATGTTCTTCGGAGGCGGAGGAAGGCGCCGCAATCCCAATGCGCCGCGGCAGGGTGCCGATCTGCAGTATACATTGAAAATCGAGTTTAGGGATGCGGTATTTGGAAAGTCGACCGAAATCACCATCCCTAAAGAAGAAGTTTGCGGACATTGCCATGGCAGCGGCGCAAAGCCGGGAAGCCATCCTGAAACCTGTGCGGTATGCCGGGGAACAGGCGAAGTGGAGACAGCCACACAAACCCCATTTGGGCGTATTGTAAACCGCCGCACTTGCCATCACTGTCAGGGGCAAGGTAAAATCATTAGGGAAAAGTGTCTGGAATGCCGCGGCTCAGGCCGTATACGCAAAAACAAAAAGATCACCATCCATATCCCGGCTGGGGTAGATGATGGCAGTCAACTGAGAGTTTCCGGAGAAGGAGAGCCTGGGATCAATGGCGGGCCTCCAGGAGATCTCTATGTGATTTTACGGGTGAAGCCAGATGACTTCTTTGAGCGCCGCGGCAATGACATTTACTGCGAGGTGCCGGTCAACTTTGCGCAAGTGGCGTTAGGAGATGAAATTGAAGTTCCTACCCTGGATGGAAAGGTGAAGCTAAAGATACCGGCAGGTACGCAAACGGGAACTTACTTCCGCATCAAAGGGAAAGGGGTTCCTTACTTGCGCGGTCACGGACAGGGAGATCAGCATGTGCGCGTTGTGGTAGTCACGCCAAAGAAATTGACGGAACGCCAGAAAGAATTGCTGCGTGAAATCTTCGAAATGGATCAAACTATATATGAAGATGAGAATGAGGGCTTTTTTGACAAGGCGAAAAAATTCTTTCGCGGGGAGTAAGGAACCGAAATTATAGGTTGAATTCGTATTTTACTAGTGGAAGGAATTGCGGATAAGATGGGGGTATTAGTGAATGAAATGGTCTGAAATCAGTGTTCATACCACCCAGGAAGCGATTGAGGCGGTTGCCAATATTCTGCATGAGGCAGGAGCAAGCGGCGTAGTGATTGAGGATCCCAGTGATTTGGGCAGAGATTGGGGGGATCAGTATGGTGAAATCTATGAATTGGATCCTGCTGATTTCCCAACCGAAGGCGTAATTGTAAAAGCATATCTTCCGATTAATAGTTTCTTGGGTGAAACGGTGGAGTCGATCAAGGAGGCGCTTAATAATCTGCTGCTCCACGACATTGATCTTGGACATGGCACGGTAAGTCTATCTGAGATACATGAAGAGGAATGGGCAACCGCTTGGAAGAAGTATTATAAGCCCGTACGTATCTCAGAACGCATTGTGATTACGCCCACATGGGAAGAATATACCCCTGAATCGGATCATGAGTTGGTCATCGAACTTGACCCCGGGATGGCTTTTGGAACCGGAACACATCCTACCACAGTGATGTGTATCCAGGCATTGGAGAAGTATGTGAAACCGGCATGCGATGTGATTGATGTCGGTTGCGGCACGGGAGTGCTTTCCATTGCTGCCGCCAAATTGGGAGCCAAACAGGTGCAGAGCTTCGACTTGGATGAGCAGGCGGTAAAAATTGCCCGCCTGAATGCCAAATTAAATAAAGTGGGCGAGATTATGGAAGTGAGGCAGAATAATCTGCTCGATGGCGTGACAGAGCAGGCGGATATTATCGTTGCCAACATTCTGGCCGAGGTGATTATGCGCTTTATTTCCGATGCTTACAAATTGGTTAAAGATGGCGGCTATTTTATCGTATCCGGCATCATCCAAGCGAGAGAAACGATGGTGCGTGAGGGTTTGCAGGAAGCCGGTTTTATCCTTCATGACCAATTGCAGATCGAAGATTGGATCGCTTTAGTAGCGAAAAAGGCGGTGTAATCTTTTGCAGAGATATTTTGTTTCGCCTGAACAGATGATGGGGAATCAGATTCGCTTCCAGGGTGATGATCTCCATCATATAGCGAAGGTTATGCGCAGCAATCCGGGTGATCAGGTGATCGTTTCGGATGGGACGGGCAGGGATTTTCTCGCCCGCTTGAGCATAGTATCAAAAGATGAAGTGATCGCCGAGGTTATAGATGAGATCAGGGAGAGCCGGGAGCTTCCCGTACATATCACCTTGGCACAGGGACTGGCCAAGGGAGAGAAGATGGACCTGATTGTCCAGAAGGCAACCGAACTCGGAGTAACAGAGATTATTCCTTTTACTTCCTCGCGTACGATTGTGAAGCTCGACGATAAAAAGGAGAAAAACCGCATCACAAGATGGCGGAAGATTGCCAAGGAAGCGGCCGAACAATCGCATCGCAGCCGAATTCCAAAGATTTCTGAAGTAATTTCTTTCAAGGAGCTATTACAGTATGGTACACAGGTAGATTGCGCTTTAATTGCCTATGAGCAGGAGCAGCAATTTAACTTTCCACAATTGTTGAGCAGACACGCAAATGGATGTAACATTCTTGTTACGATCGGTCCGGAAGGCGGATTTTCCGAGGAAGAAATAGACCTCGCCATAGAGTACGGATTCTCCCCGGTTAGCCTAGGGAAGCGCATACTTCGTACCGAAACTGCTGGACTCGTTGCCCTAGCCTATTGCATTTACCACTTTGAACAAACGAAATAACGAAATGTTCGAATGGGCGGTTCGGTCTTGTTCAAGACACTGAATCCGTCCTTTTTTATAGGCACTTTTATACCCAGATTCTGTTTGATAATTATTTGCGGAAATCTATCCAAATTAATAGAAAATAAAAAATAGTTTACATAATTAGCTCATTATGATAATATTTCGTTAGTAAATATCTATATATTTCTATTAAAGGAGATGGAAGTATGTTTAAAAAAATATTTTCCATTTTTTCATTTGCTTTGTCATTTGCACTTCTAGCTATTATTCCTGCATAGAGAATATGCAATCTTTGCGGAATGATCCAATTGTTCGCCAATTCGATGTTTCTTGAATAAAACATTCTACTTAATGATAATGCTGCCCAGAAATCCAAGGAATTTGCTACGATAAAAATGAAAGAAATCTTTCACTAGTGGAATGAGTTTAGAAACTTATCTTACCAAAGGAACGGGTGTTTTTCTGCTTTAAATCAATAAGCCTTTTCCTTAGTTATATCAAAATATGATTGTTAAGTTATGAGGGGAGATTTCACTGAAAAAACTATTTTGTATGTTAGTGTTATTGATTTTTTTAATTTCAGGATGCTCAACAGATTCATCTGACGTTCAAGACGCTATCCGTGTAGGAGAAGACTTTAAGAAAATTGTATTTAATATCCCTGACTATTCAACTTTTTCAACTGATCGAATATTTCCAGATACTGAGAAAGTAAATAAGATGGTTGAGCCCTTGCTAACTGATGAGGAATATAAACGTTTTGTGAATAGAGTAGAATATAGGCATATTGCAGAACTTGCCAGTAGAAGTAAGGTAAACATTTCTTTAGCTAACATTGAATTTACCAAAATAAAAGGAGAAAAGGATTTCTTGGATTTTGATTATTTAATGACTTTAAGATTTAATTCAACTGAAAAAAGTATGACCAGGGAATTAGGAATAAAGGGAGAAATGGCTCTGATCAAGGACGAGGGGAAATGGAAAATATCAAGGGATTGGAATCGAGCATTGACTACGAGAGAGATAGACGCATTATTTAAATAGATCGATCATTCGAGTGTAGGCTGCGATTGGCTTACACTCTTTTTTTCATGATCCGGATAAAGACTTATCAGATGAATCCACTTACCGTTGCAGTATTAAAATTATTGCAAAATTATGAAACTTATCCCGGAGTCACTCGTCATTTGTTATAGAGAATATTGGAAATAAAGAAGTCATATTTGCTGCATACAATATAAGCTTACAAAAAGAAGCAAAAACCTTGAGAAGCGAGTAAAGAAATGGTCTCTTGGTAAATATCTTGGAGAGGTTCCCAATGAGAGGAGTATCTTCTTTGAAACAAATTTTATTCATCTTTTTAGTCTTATCACTCATCTTAGCGGGATGTTCAAATAGGAAGCATGAGGATCAACCTGTGAATATGGTTGAAAACTCGATACAAGAGAACAACGAAGAGCTTTCATCCGCTACCCATACGGGTGAAGAGGCAAAAGGTGAAGTGACAGAAAATGAAGAGTTAAAGATTGCCTTTCAATACCTCACCAATCCAGGCAGGGAATTCCGTCATTCCTTTTGCATTTGTAACTCCAAAAGCGTTCTACGCTTATAACTTCAATAACGGCATAGTGGAACTCGTCTATAGCCCCAAAACGAATATTGCTGGCTCCTCCTTGTCCCGTAATAAAGAGTTCATCGGCTTTCAAGATAAGGTCGGAAATTTCATGGGAGGGGAGTTTTATGATTCCTATCTGTATGATATGAAAGCGGGGGAATTACGAAAATGGAACAATGATGACATTCCGCAATTGTGGATGGAGGCCGAAGCATACCGCACTGAACATAAATATACGGTCTATGATACTAGCAGCCCCTTTGCCAAAGAAGAGGTCAAGAATCTAGACTTTAAGCAGAATAATGCGGGTATCCTCTTTTCGCCTAATGGCGATAAAGTGGCTGTTTTTACTGGTGATTACGATATAACCAACGTCCCTGATCTGACCAGATATTCAATTGACTTATCTCTGTATGACATGGAAAACGGGCAGTTAATACGAACCTACCCTGCCCTGTTTACCGACATCTTTGAGCATGAGATACAAACTGGTTTGTGTTTGACATGGCCGGCAATCAGATTGACACTATTAAAAATGTAAGTGAAGAGCAAATTGTCTGGTCAGATCAAGGAGTCCGATTGGCCTACAAGGATCAAGACGAGAACCTTATGATTTATGATCTGGAGCAAAATCAGAGCAGAAACATCGGCAGCAAGATGGATGCGGCCGGTTGGCTGGATCAGGAAACACTGTTAATCTATAAATAGACCTATTACAAATGCCATAATGGTGGTAAGATTTCCACGGTGTAAAATAGGGCGGTAAAGGATATCGCCTACGAATAAGTATTATTTCGTTTGCTTGTTGGTTTTAGACATAAATTGAATGTGGCCAGCTTTCTCTTGAAGAGTCTCCATAAATAATTTTTCCTTTTTGGGCATCGATACCAAAATCATAGAATAATCTTTATGAATGATTTCCAATCGTTTAAATGTCCACGCAGGAGAAGCAATTGGATTAAATGTATGGCCAACGCTTTTAATCCCTTCTAAAGGGATTTTTTTCTTATAAAAACCAAATACAATGATGAGTTGATCATCTGTGATTTCGAGATAAGAATGTAAAAATGCCCACATAAATGGAATAAAGATAAAAAGAGTTAAGATACTGATTAGGACTTTTATCATAATTCCTTCATCGGTAAAGATTATACCTAGACTGACCAAGGCCGTTATAATTACGAGTAATATGATGAAAAAGGGATTTTTCTTCACTGCGAATCTCATTTCATCACGCTCCTTTCTTGATACAACTTATTCTCGATGAAATCTGATTCTCCTTCCCCGTACCATATTCCAACATTGACTGACGCACCTACACTGGTATAATTGAACTGATACGCATAAAAGACTATAGGCGAATGGGTAATTTTCAGATATAGAAGGGGGAATGAATATGCCTACAGTTGCTTTTCATACCCTTGGTTGTAAAGTTAACTTTTACGAAACTGAGGCCATATGGAATCTCTTTAAGAATAGAGGCTATACCCAAGTCGATTTTGAACAGAATGCCGATGTCTATGTGATTAACACCTGTACGGTAACCAACACGGGCGACAAGAAGAGCCGCCAAGTGATTCGCAGAGCGGTCCGCAACAATCCGGATGCTGTCATTGCCGTAACAGGATGTTATGCGCAGACATCACCCGCCGAAATCATGGCAATCCCGGGTGTTGATATTGTTGTAGGGACACAGGGAAGAGAAAAGCTCCTTGATTACATTGAAGAGTTTCGTAAAAGCCGTCAACCGATCAATGCGGTTGGAAACATTATGAAGGTGCGTGAATATGAGGAGTTGGATGTTCCCAATTTTGCGGATAAGACACGTGCTTTTCTAAAAATCCAGGAGGGATGCAATAACTTCTGCACTTTCTGCATCATTCCCTGGGCGAAAGGATTATCCCGCAGCCGCAAGCCGGAGAATGTATTGGAACAGGCGCGTAAACTTGTGGACAACGGCTATAAAGAGATCGTGCTTACTGGCATTCACACCGGCGGTTACGGAGAAGATCTGGATAACTACTCACTGGCAGACCTGCTCAGGGATTTGGACAAGATTGATGGTTTGCATCGCATTCGCATCAGTTCCATCGAAGCAAGTCAGATCACCGATGAGGTAATGGAGGTCTTGGACTCTTCAGATAAATTCTGCCGGCATCTTCATGTCCCATTACAAGCGGGCGATGATACCGTATTAAAACGAATGCGCCGCAAATATACTACGGCAGAATATAAAGAGAAGATGATCAAGCTAAGAAAGGCATTGCCTGATCTTGCGATTACCACGGACGTCATCGTTGGTTTTCCGGGCGAGACCGATGAGATGTTCCAGAATGGATTTGACTTCATCCGCGAGATCGGATTTGCTGAACTGCATGTCTTCCCTTACTCTAAACGCACAGGTACGCCTGCTGCCCGCATGGAGGATCAGGTTCCTGAAGAGATCAAGAATGCCCGCGTGGCGCAATTGATTGAGTTGAGCGATATCCTGCTCGTAGAGTATGCCCATCGCTTTGTGGGCCAGGTATTGGAAGTGATTCCTGAGGAAGAATATAAAGAGGAGCCTAACAGCGGGCTTATTACCGGATATTCGGACAACTACCTGAAGATCGCCTTCCCGGGAACAAAAGAGATGATTGGAAAAGTGTGCAAAGTGCGTTTGGACTCAGTGGCAACAGATACCTGCAAAGGCTCATTTGTTCGTGTGCTGGAAGATCATCATGCGGAATCTGTAGTTTCATAATTGCTTCGGAATCAGGGTTGTTCTATCGTCTGAGCAACCCTTTTTGCGTTAATCTATTACTTGGTACAAATGGCTATCCCCATAAATTTAATTTAATAAATCAAGAATTGCTTCACTATCTTAGTCTTAAATGAGTTATGATATAAAAAATCATCTCGAGAAGGAGGTATATCTGTTGAGTGTGAAGGAGGTATCGGCTGGAGGGGTAGTATTTACAAGAGAGGGTCAACATCTTAAAATAATGCTGATTGAAGATCGCTATGGGCGCTGGTCATTGCCCAAGGGTAAACAAGAAGAGGGAGAGACGCTGGTTGAGACAGCACTGCGTGAAATCCTTGAAGAGACCGGGATTAGAGGGCGTGTGGTCAATCGGCTCATGACGATCTATTATCAATATAATAATCCGGCTCTTGGACAGATGGATAAAGAGGTCCATTACTTTCTCGTCGAAAAATTGTCCGGCAGCGTTCATGTTCAGATCGAGGAGATCCGCAGCGTACACTGGTTGGAGCCTCGCGAAGCATGGCGCTTACAGCGGAATAACGGCTATGAAAACAACGACGAGGTGTTGCGAAAAGCATTACAGTTATTAGATATCCATGTCGGTTAAACAAAATCCTGAGGGGGCAAGTAAGAGAATGAATGCACGTGAATTAGCCAAATATATTGACCATACTTTATTAAAGCCTGAAACAACCAGAGAGGCTATTCTGCGGTTATGCGCGGAGGCTAAGCAGTATCAATTTGCTTCTGTCTGCGTCAATCCTGCCTGGGTCTCTCTCTGTGCAGAACAGCTTGCAGGCAGCAGTGTTAAAGTTTGTACGGTGATCGGCTTTCCATTGGGAGCCAATACTTCGGAAGTGAAAGCATATGAAACCGCTGAGGCGATCCGCCATGGGGCCGATGAGATCGACATGGTGATCAATATTGGAGCGGTCAAATCGGGGGATTGGGATCTGGTCCAAGCCGATATCGAGGCTGTTGTAAAAGCTGCACATCCCAAGGCGATTGTTAAGGTAATCTTAGAGACCGGCGCTCTGACCGATGAAGAGAAGGTAAAGGCATGTCAGGTTTCCAAATTGGCAGGCGCAGATTTTGTAAAGACTTCAACCGGTTTTGGTCCCGGCGGAGCAACGGTGGAAGATGTTGCGCTGATGCGTAAAACCGTCGGCCCGGAAATGGGAGTGAAAGCCTCCGGCGGAATTCGCGATTATGATGCGGTGATGAAGATGATTGAAGCGGGAGCAAACCGCATAGGCGCAAGTGCAGGAGTAGCCATTGTTACGGGCGGTAAAGCCAATACCCAAGGGTACTAAGTCTAGTACCCTATTTTTCACTTTCTGCATCTATCTGGAGCTATCGTTCTTTACCTCTTCTTTTGAAATAAAGAGGCGATCCGTTCAACCCACATTCCAAACTGATGGGCAAATGGCAGAACAACGATAGAAGAGATGAAATTGAAGAGGGTTTGCGCATGGGCCACTTGCACGCTTGGATCATGGGAGAGGTACAGGGTGGCAAGCGTAAGCAAATTGATAAATGGCAGGAACAGAATTATGCCAAACAGATTAAGCATGATATGCGCGTAGGCAACCAATTTGCCTGATTTCTCACCGCCCAGACTGGCAAGGTAGGCTGTAAAACAGGTGCCCAGATTGGCTCCCAGAACGATGGCAATTGCGCTCGCTAAAGGAATTAATCCGCCCTCCACGAAAGCCATAGCGATGGCGATGGTTGCTGTTCCGCTTTGGATAACGGCGGTAAAGAGGGTGCCGATCAGGACACTGAGCATGAGGTTTTCTCCCATTGATGCAAACCATGCTTGGAAGCCGGGTTGATTTGCAATCGGCGCGGCAATGGTGCTAATTACCTTTAAACCAATAAATAATAAGGAGAAACCGCCAATCGACAACCCTGTAAAGCGAATCGTCGGTTTAGGTATTAACCATAGGATTAATCCGATGAAGATCAGAGGCACTACATAATCATCCAGAGATAAAGCAATAAGCTGAACAGTGACGGCAGTTCCAACATTGGAACCAAGAACAATCCCGATGCTTTGTCGGTAGGTAAGCAGGCGAGCATTGACCAATCCTACAGTAATCACAGTTATGGCGCTGCTGCTCTGCACAATTGAGGTCGCAATCATGCCTGTGATGAAACCGAGCAAAGGCGTTTTCGTAAATCGGCTCAGCCATTCTTCCATCTTTTTGCCTGCAATCCGGTTCAGGCCGATCCGCATGATCTCTAAACCAAAGAAAAAAATCGCTATTCCTACGCCAAGCGGAATGATGATCTCTTTCAACAAACCTGCCCACCCCCTCAAGGTATTCTATGAGCAAGATGGGACGAGCATGACAAGTTTTCAATAGAAGTTATTCGCAATAGGAGTGGATATTGTGGCAGACGTATTCTTAACACGCAATCGCAAGAAAAGGCTGGAACAGGGACATCCTTGGATCTTTCAAAGTGAGGTGGAGCGAATCGAAGGGGATTACCTGCCCGGAGATATCGTACGGATTGTGAATCATCAAGGCCATTTTTTGGCCAAAGGGATGATTAATCCCAATTCGCAAATCATGGTGCGCGTCCTCTCTTATGATCCCAAGGAAGAGATAGACCAGCATTTCTTTACACGAAGAATTAAAGAAGCTTGGGAGTACCGCAGAAGATTGCTTCCGGATGTGGAGTCGTGCAGGGCTGTCTATGGCGAAGCCGATTTCATCCCGGGTCTGGTGGTGGATAAATATAATGACATACTGGTCGTGCAGATTCTCTCTTTGGGGATAGAGCGGCATAAGGAATGGATCTTGGCAGCACTGCTTGAAGTATTTGCGCCAAGGGCGGTTTATCTGCGCAATGATGTGCCGGTACGTGAACTGGAGGGTTTGGAACAGGGAAAAGGTTTTTGGTACGGAGAAGCGGAGACCAAGATTGAAATCGTTGAAAACGGTCTTAAAATTATCGTTGATATCGAAGAGGGACAGAAGACCGGTTATTTCTTTGACCAAAGGGAGAACCGCGCGGCCATCGCTCCATTGATGAAGGGATGGGGAGTCAAACGCGGAGTCCGTCTGCTTCCGTTAAATCAGAATGGCGAACCGATTTTAGAGTCAGATGGAAGTGAACCTCTCCGTGACGATCAGGGAGAAATCATCTATAAGCCTGTGGACCGCAGAGGAAAAGTGATTAAGAACCCATTCTGGGATGGGGCAGAGGTACTGGAATGTTTTACGCATACCGGTTCATTTACGCTTAACGCCTGCAAGCACGGCGCAAAGAAAGTAACCGCTTTAGACATCTCCGAACACGCGGTGGAGACCGCCAGGCAGAATATCCGCTTGAATGGCTTCCTTCATCGTGTTGAGTTTGTGGTGGCCAACGCTTTTGATTATCTTCGCGAAGCGGTAAAAGAAGGTAAATCATGGGATGTGGTGATCCTCGACCCGCCCGCTTTTGCCAAGTCGCGAAGCGCGGTACAAGGGGCGCTGCGGGGATATAAGGATATTAACCTAAATGGACTGAAACTGATTCGAGACGGGGGTTTTCTTGTTACCGCAAGCTGTTCTTTTCATGTCAGTCCGGAACAATTCAAAGAGGTGATCCAGGATGCAGCCTTTGATGCAAAAAAGATCATCCGTCTCGTCCATTTCAGCGGAGCTGGCGTAGACCATCCCAAAATTGCCGGGGTGGACGAAGGAAACTACCTGAAGTTTGCCATCTATGAGGTAAGGTCCAGGGGATAGAGCAAGATTAAGAGCCTGAGGATGGATAGCTCAGACTCTTAAATAGACTAAGAAATTTTACTTTCTTTAAAGCGAGAAAGCATTGAGAGAATGGTTGGGTCCCGCCCGGCGCAGCGTATGGGGGTCCCCAAAAAGTAACCGAAAGTAAGCTGCAAAGCTTATCTTCACTTTTTGGGGTGGTTGTAAGCCGGGTGGGTTATTTTATACCTGGGGAAAGTAATCTGCTGTATAATTTATTAAAGGTGGATGAAAGGGGGGTTACTGTTGATTATTTTAAAAACCAGAGATCAAATAAATATGATGTGGAAAGCAGGCAAGATACTGGCCTCATGCCACAAAGAGATTGCCAAGATGATTAAGCCCGGAATTACAACATGGGAAATAGATCAGTTCGTTGAAGAATATCTGAAACAACATGGAGCAAGTCCGGAACAAAAAGGGTATAAAGGATATCCGTATGCCACCTGCGCTTCTGTAAATGACGTGATCTGCCATGGTTTTCCGAGTAAAGAACCGTTACGTGAAGGGGACATTGTAACGATTGATATTGTAGTCAATTACAGGGGATGGCTAGCCGATTCGGCTTGGTCCTACTCCGTAGGCAAGATTTCGGAGGAGTCTCAACGTTTATTGGCGGTAACAAAAGAAGCCCTCTATAAAGGAATCGAGCAAGCTGTTGTTGGAAATCGCATTGGCGATATATCTCATGCGATACAATCCTATGCAGAATCATATGGTTACTCAGTAGTTCGGGATTTTGTCGGTCATGCCATCGGACAGGTTATACACGAAGACCCTCAGGTGCCTCATTTCGGCCTTCCCAACAGAGGACCTCGCTTAAAGGAAGGTATGGTGATTACGATCGAACCTATGATCAATATAGGGGATTATCATTGTTACGTAGAAGATAATGGTTGGACGGCTCGAACTGCTGACGGCAGTCTTTCTGCGCAATTTGAGCATACCATTGCAATTACGAAAGAAGGTCCACTCATTTTAACCGATCAGGAACTTTAATGGACATTGGAGACTTCAGTTCCAGTGAGCTTGGAAAAATTCTGCTTGCATCTCCAGTTACGTGAGGGAGTATGATCGAGGTAACAGCGATCAACTCATTTTAATTCAAGTACATGGAAAGGAGAAATGGAGATGACAAACAAGAAAACTTATTTAATCGGAGAATTTTCCGAAATGACCGGTATATCGATCCGGACCTTGCATTATTATGATGAAATTGGCCTGCTTAAACCTGAAAAACATCCCAGTTCAGGACATCGTTTATATTCGGATCAGGATGTTTTAACTCTGCAAAAAATTGTGAGCCTCAAATTTTTGGGATACAGTTTGGAACAGATCAGTGAAATGATACATGAACCCAGTTTTAACTTAAGCTTAAACGAAACATTGCAAATTCAAAAAAGGGCATTTGAGGAGAAAAAAGAACAGATTGAGACTGCGCTAAAGGCAATCAAGCGAACGATGACCCTCTTGGAGGAAGAAGGGGAGGTGGATAGTTCGATTTTGTTGAGCCTGATCCATAGCATGCAGACTGAGAAATTACAGCGGCAATGGTTGGAACAGTATACGTCAAAAGAGATTGTTGATCAACTATTCAGTAAGCCTGAAGAAGAGATGATCGTCTTAGACAGGGAATTTATCCGCCTGTCCAAGGAAGTAAAAAAATTAATGGGAAAGCCTGTGGATGATCCAGAGGTGCAAGCATTGATGGATAAATATATGAGAGCAACCGCTCAATTTGTCGGTGGGGAAGCTATCCAAAGTTTAACCGGACTGGAATCGGCAGATGTGGAGAAATTGGAGAAGATGTTTCCATCCCCTTTTACTAAGGAAGAAGAAGAGTGGCTGAATCAGGCGATAGAGTATTATACCATTCACAATGGGCTGTATGATCCGACCAGTTAGGAATCTCTTTATATCTCTATTTATAGCGGTATAGCTCTTCATCGTATACCATGAGAAAAACAAGAATATGAAACTTGCAAATTAAAAGTATATAGAAGGAGTACCCATTCCATGATTTGAGCTTTTATGGTTTTTGAAGAGATTTCAGATCAGTTACAATTTCTATGAGAGCATGTGTGGATATAAGCAATGCAAAAATCAGGGGGCAAGCATATGAATGAGATTTTCCTTAACGGCCAGTCCATGGATCTTGCAGCTAGCAATATTGAAAAGCTGAAACAGATCTTTCCGGAAGTTTTTACAGACGGCAAGATTGATTTTGCCAAGCTCCGGCAAGTGCTTGGAAATTACATCGAAACTGGAAATGAGCGGTATAATTTTACCTGGAATGGAAAAAGTGAGGCTCTGAGACGCTCACAAATCCCGTCCGCAGGCACATTACGCCCTTCCATTAAATATCCTGATGGTCAAGATGAGAGCAAGGATTGGGATACTACAGGGAATCTGTATATTGAAGGGGATAATCTGGAGGTTCTTAAACTATTACAGAAAAGTTATAATGGTAAAATCAAAATGATATATATCGATCCGCCCTATAATAAGGATAAGGATTTTATCTATTCGGACAAACATAAAGATCCTATCCAGCATTATAAAAAAATAACCGGGCAGATTGATGATGATGGCCATGTCACTACTTCCGATATTGAAACGGAAGGCGGTAAACATACCAACTGGCTAAATATGATCTATCCGCGTCTGCGATTAGCCAGAAACCTGCTTGCCGATGATGGGGTTATTTTTATTAGTATTGACGATGAAGAGATGGCAAATTTAAAAAAGCTTTGTGATGAAATTTTTGGCGAAGAGAACTTTGTCGAAGTTTTTCTATGGACAAAAACATCTACTCCTCCATCACTTTCAAACAAAAGCCGAAAAACGGTTGAATTTATTCTATGCTATGAAAAAAACAAAAATAATTACAGATATTATGGAAGCGATCTGGATAATGGAGACGCTCCGCTCTTGAATACGGGAAATCCTAAAAGGAGACTTGTTTTTCCACCGGGAACCGTACATTTTACATTTGTGGAGGATGCTGCTTTTAAAGCCGGGATTTATGAAAAAGTTAAGCTGTTAAACGACATAGTGGTCAAAAACGGCAAAAATTTAACAGAAATGATTGTCGAGGGCGAGTTTAAATGGAGTAATGAAACGCTGAAAAACGAGATTGACCAAGGAACATATTTTCTGGTCAAATCAGAGAAATTCTCTATCAGGTTTCAGAGAAAAGAGGATGAAAACAAATATAAAACCCCAACCAATCTTTTGGATATTGAACTTAACAAAGAGACTGGCGTAGGTACAAATGAAAGTGCGGTAAAAGAACTGGAAGAATTGGGGCTAAAAGGGTGTTTTGACTATCCAAAACCCGTAACCTTATTAAAACGGTTAATTAAGATGGTGGCCAATGATGATAAAGAATGCATTATCATGGACTTTTTCTCGGGGTCGGCAACAACAGCACATGCCGTAATGGAGCTTAATGCAGAAGATAAGGGAAAACGAAGATTCATCATGGTGCAACTGCCGGAGAATCTTGATGAAACATTAAGGAGAGCGGATGCTAATGCGAGAAAAACAATTGAAAATGCTATTAAAGTGCTTGATGAATTAGATAAACCCCACTTACTGACCGAGATCGGAAAATACCGCATTCGCAGAGCTGGTGAAGCGATTAAGAAGAAATTGAGAGAAAAATATCAATCATCTGTTCAACAAGAGAAAAACCTGCTGCCTGACGACGAGAGTAATGAAGTTCCCATTCATCCCGATCAACTGGATGTTGGGTTCAAAGTGTTTAAACTTGACAGTTCTAATCTTAGGAAGTGGAGCGCAGAGGTACCTGAAGATTTTTATAACCTTGATAGAGAAGAACAAAATGCTATTTTAGCTGAAATATTGGGCTTGGAAGTAAACAATTTTGTAGAAGGCAGAAGCGAGCTGGATGTAGTATATGAGATTATTCTCAAATATGGTATTGATCTTTCATTGCCTATAGAAGAATTTATACTGAATCACAAGAAAGTATTCAGCATAGGTTCTGGAGCGTTGATCATTTGTCTTGACGATGATCTTGATGTCCCATTGGCTGAAGATATCATAAAGCTGATCCATGATTTGCAGCCAAGTAGAGTAAGGGTTGTTGTCAGAGATTTAAGTTTTTATACCGATTCCCAAAAAACCAATTTTAAAGAAACCCTGAAAAATGGTGTTTATGCTTATTTTGGCAAAAGTGGCGACAAAGCAAATAAAGAAAATCAATTTGACTTCGTCACGATATAGCGGAGGTTTATGTATGGCGATAAAATATGATCCTAACCTCGATTATCAAAATGAAGCTATAAAAGCGGTTGTAGATTTATTCAGGGGGCAAGAGCGGTCATATGGTCAGTTTGCTATATATGACCCCCGCCAATATAATGACGTTCAGTTCCAATTGCCTTTTGACGGAACAGAACAAAATGAAGTGGGAGTAGCGAATAGACTTGAATTAAAAGCAGAAGAAATATGCGCGAATCTAAATGACGTCCAACAGGCAAACCATCTTAAAAAGACAGAACGTTTGAGAGATGGGATTTACAACTTCGCCATAGAAATGGAAACAGGAACCGGCAAAACGTATGTATATTTAAGAACCATTTTTGAACTGAATAAGCATTATGGCTTTAAAAAATTTATTGTTTTAGTTCCAAGCATCGCGATCAAGGAAGGCGTTATGGCTTCTCTGAAGGCGCTGAAAAGCCATTTTGAGTATCACTATGCCGGTGTGCCCTTTGAATATTTTCAGTATTCCTCAACTCGGTTGCACAAAATTAATGATTTTGCCCGCAGCGACAAAATTGAAATCATGGTTATGACCATCCAGTCTTTGGATAGCGATACCAATATTTTTAATAGACCAAATGAAACTACGTATGACCAGAAGCCGATTGACATTATCAAAAGGACAAATCCGATTGTCATTATCGATGAACCGCAAACTACGTCCGGAAGTCAATCGCGGAAAAATTATATTCAGCAGCTCAATCCATTATGCACATTGCAATACTCAGCCACCCATAAAAAGGATAAGGATGTTCATAAGATTTATCGCTTGAGTGCCGTCGATGCTTATATTAAGAAGCTCGTCAAGGAAATTGAGGTAGCAAGCGTTATCCCTAAAAACGATCATAATTATGCTTATGTAAAGCTCGTAGATGTGAATAGTACAAAAAACAAGATATATGCGAAGCTTGAACTTGATGTCAGGAATAAAAGAGATTTTACAGTCGAGAGAAAAATCGTGAAAGTAAACCCAAGAGATAATCTATTTGATCTTACCAATGGACGTGAGCTTTACGCTGGCATGATTGTAGAAAGCATCTACTTTTCCGCTCATAAGAAGAGTGTTGTAATTAATGGCCGAGAGATCAATTTAGGGGAAGCGATCAACAACTTTGATGCCGAACTGCTTAAGAGGATACAAATACGAAAAACGATTGAGGAGCATTTGGAAAAGGAGAAGCGCTTGAATCCCAAAGGCATCAAGGTGCTGAGCCTGTTTTTTATTGATAAGGTGTCCAATTACAGGTATTGGGATAAAGATGAGGTTATTCAAGGTAAATATGCGAAGTGGTTCGAGGAGGAATATCGCGAAGCAATAAAAAAATATGCAGGAGATAAGGATATCGTAGCGATAAACGATCCGGTGGAACAGGTTCATCACGGTTATTTTGCTGAAGATCATAAGCATCATTTTAAGAATACCCTTGGGAATTCCGCAGATGACGAGAGAGCATATGAGTCCATCATGAAAGACAAAGAATACCTTTTACGTTTTGAGAACAAAATCCGCTTTATTTTTACCCATTCCGCTCTGCGGGAGGGATGGGATAATCCGAACGTTTTTCAGATATGCACCCTTAATGAATCTTCAAAGAGCAACGATCGGAAGCGCCAGGAAATCGGTCGGGGACTTAGATTATGTGTAAATCAAGATGGAGAAAGGGTTTATGGATTTGAAACCAATACCCTTACCATCATAGCAAATGAAACATATCATGATTTCGCCAAACAACTCCAAAGAGAGATTGAAGAGGATGAAAACTTCAAATTTGGCACAATTGAGCCAATATCATTTATGACCATTGAAACCGAAACATCTGAAGGAGAGACGATTTCAATTGATGAGAAATCATCAAGCAAATTGTTTGATTACTGTGTTTTAAAAGGATATATTGATGCTTCAGGCAATGTTACGAATGAACTGAGAACCGCTTTAAAAACAGGTAAGGTTGAGATACCAGCGGAGTTTAAATCTTTTGCATATGAAATCTTGGAATACTTTAAGAAAGTATGCGGCAGCCTGAATATTAAAGATAAAGAAAATATAATCACATACCGTCAAAACAAAAGAGTGGTTTTGGATAACCAGGATTTCTTAAATTTATGGAACAGAATAAAGCATAAAACAAAGTATTCGGTAAACTTTGATACCGAACAATTTATTAAGATATGTTCGGACCGGCTTAATAAGGAATTAAATGTTAAAGGAATAGAGATTGAATATACCAAAAGCAGAATAAAACAAAATACCACTGGAATTGATGGACAGATTATATTTAGCGAGTTCAAATATATTTCAAACAGGCATCGTTATTTGCCGGATATTATTTCCTTTTTGCAGAATTCCACAAATTTAACTAGAGTAACCATAGTTGAAATATTGAAAAGAAGCAAAACGCTATATATGTTTTCCATTAATCCGCAGAGATACATGTCGGATGTATCGAAAATCATAAACGAAGTCCTCGTAACATTTATTTTGCATGGAGTGAAATATACAAAAATTGATGGAGAAGAATATTATTTGCAGGAAGTCTTTCCTGATGAAGAATTAAAAGGATGCCTGATAAATGAACTGGTGAAGAGCAACCGTTCTGTGTATGAATATAACAGGTATGATTCAAAAACAGAAAAAGAATTTGCTGAAGCCTTGCAAAATGATGAAAGAGTAGTTGTTTATACAAAGCTCCCAACAAAAAAGTTTGTGGTTCCTACCCCCCTTGGAGATTATACTCCTGACTGGGCCTTGGTATTAAATGCTGGGGGAACAGAGAAGCTATATTTTGTCGTTGAAACCAAAGGAAGTGTTGAAGCAGACAATTTGAGAAATAAAGAGTTATTGAAGATAAGGTTTGGTCAAAAACGTTTTGAAGACGTAGGAGGAGTTTCATATATTTTGGCCGATAATTATACCACATTTTCAAAAGAAGCGAGTAAAGGGAATGGAGTATAAGTCAATTAACATGTGCGAGTCTATTGCAAATGCATAAAGCCTTAATCGAAAAGGTTTATAAAGAATTAAAAAAGAACTTCACCCCAAACTGTAGAATGTGACAAGCAACCAAAACCCACCACACTACAGAAGGGGGAAGTCCCTATGCACATTTTACAACAAAACCATTTTTCCTTTGAAGAGTGATCTTACATTTCGCTACCGATGTGGATTTCCCTAAGTTGAGGATCCTTCTTCTGTGTCCGTCTTTAGCCGTGTTTTCTGTCAAATCAAGGACAAAGGCATTTGAGAAAAAACGTTCGAAAAAGCAATGTCAAGATCCAGAGAAGGCCAGTAGGGGAGCAAAATTCGACGAGCATCGAAATAAAATCACTTGGTTTGGATACAAGATTCACCTTGCGGTGGATCCTGAAAGTGAACTACGGCCTTGGAGGTTACAACAGCCAGTGTGAATGACGGCGATGTGTTTCTGGATCTTCTTCAAGAAGCTATCCTTTTTTGGGAATAAATGTCTGATATACACCATTGCGGATGCAGGCTATGACCAATTTAAATGCGATCAAGTGGCGAAAAACTATAGTGCCCAAGCTATTATTCCGTTAAGTCTCAGAAATGAGAAAGAACCACCAGAAGGGATGACCTCCAACGGAAATCCAGTGTATTCCATGGGCTATGAGATAACTTATTGGGGTGCAGAGGGCCGGTATCTGATATTCCGCTGTCCCCATGCCACGGGAAAAGTGGATTGTCCTCACGGCATCATGTCGTGTTCCTCCTCCAATTACGGGATGGTCGTAAAAAAAAGCGGGTATTCGATTCCCCATCGCGGATCTCAAACATGGAGAGATCTGTATAAAGAAAGAACCTGCGCCGAACGGTGCAATTCACGAATGAAACTCAACATGACCGCCAATCGACTCCATGTCCGAGGAAGACGTAAAGTCAAAGAGATTGCTTTTTTAACTTAAGCACAAAACAGATACAAAGAATGAATCGTGGACAAAGAATGAATAGTGCTGCGTAATAAACCAAAATTAAACATGGAAATAGCGAGTCCGCATTGAATGGGGAGGGGGGATTATACCCTCAACACAAAAGACATAAAAACTTTGTAACTAACTTGTTTCCTCAAAAAAGTCATGGTTTTTTAAGCATTACAAAAAGGAATTCGCAGCCTTGAAATGGAAATTGTTATCGTCCAAACAACAATCCCGAGGGGCGAATTCCTTTGTCTTGGAAGTTCAACATCGCCCCTCGGGAATCCTTTCACAATGTGAAGAAAATGTTGAAACTTTGCGACGAGCAATTTACCCTTTGGGATACCCATACTTCCGGAAGAAGTTCGGAAACTGCCTGCCGAACCAGCGAACATCGATGAACTGTTGGACGACGAACGATTCCTGCGACCTTTTATCGAAAAGCATTCGACTAAATCGAAGATGGTACGTCCCACATATCCAATCGAGATATACTTGCGTCTCATAGTGCTGAAACGCAAATATAATCTGCGGGTATGAGTCACTCATCAAAGAAGTCGGTGAAAGCATTACCTGGCGGCGATTCTGCTGGATGACAATTGACGAAGATATGCCTGATCCGACCACGTTGATCCATGCCCGCAAACGCTGCGGCGACGAAGTGGTCAGCCAATTCAATGAGGCGTTGCTTCATAAACTGAAAGAAAAAGAAATCCTCAAACACCGCAAGCTCCGTACCGATACGACTGTAATCGAATCGGATATCCACCACCCAACGGATGCGACGTTGCTGCGGGATGGTGTTAAAGTCATCACCCGCCTGGTGCAAAGAATCCGCAAGGTCGCCTCCCATGCTGTGCAAGGATTTGGTGAGATCAAGGAGAAGATTCTGTCCATCGTCAAGGTGCTTCGTCCCTCAGCCGGAGTTTTGGGAAGAAGTCGACCGCATCACCGACAGTGTGGATTGAAGGGTCGGAAGCCGTGATCGACAAAGCTAACGCGGTTGTTGAAAAAATACAGAACAGCAGCAAACTGATTGCAAAGCAAAGAGCGGCCGAAAGCAGTCATAACGCTGACAGGCAAACTGATCAACCAAGCGAAGCAGGTCGTCTGGGCCCGCGCGTGCTACCAGATCGCATGGTCAGCTTTTTTGATCTGGAAGCCAGGCCGATCAAGAAAGGAAAGTTAGCCAAAGGAACAGAGTTCGGATACAAAAGCCGGATGGACGAAACGGAGAGCGGCTTTATTACTGGATATGACGTGTACGATGGTAACCCATGGGACGATGAACAGCTCATTCCAGCGATTGAAGCCCACATCGAAACATTCGGAACAGCCCCTGCAGCTGTCGCTACGGACCGCGGATTTTCCTGTAAGCAAAACGAAACGGCCGTGACGACGCTGGGTGTAAAATGGGAGAGCTAACCCCGAAAGAGCAAGAAAGACCAAGCGAGAAGAGAATTTGAAAACCAACCGTGGTTTAGAGACTTGCAACGCTATCGTGCAGCAAGCGAGGCGAAAATCAGCCTTCTCAAGCGCAAGTACGGTCTAGGCCGTAGCAGGTGTCGGGGTCTTGCTGGCTCAAAAAGCTGGATCAGATCGGAATTCTGACCCACAACCTCGAAAGAGCAGCCAAAATGCTCACCAAGGCAGTATGATTAGTAAAAATAAGGAAATGAACAGTCCTGAGAGAGTGATGAAGAAAGAAGCCATCTTCACGAACGGACTTTATGAACGGACTTTTTTAGGAGCAACTATTTATTGTATTTGTTGTTAAATCCTTTTTACCTTGCGGTAAAAATGTCATATTGCTAAAGGCTCATTAATGAAAGAATGACGACTTAAGAAGCGGCTGACTATGATTACGAGAAACCGAAAGGGTTTAGGAAATACTTGTCGGATGACCGAACCTTTAAATTGAGAATAGGAAGAGGTGTTTGATATACTCAATATATTGAAGAATAATTTGGTTTGTTCTAAATATTGGCAGCTAAAGTTGAAATTGGACTTTTTTTACCAAAATGATTCCAGTTTCAACTACTTCTCTCAAGAACTATTACCCGCAATTATGGATATTAATGGAAAAGAAATCTGACTACTTAAGAGGAGGTGACTATGCTTATTAGTCACCTCTCTTCTTAATTTATCCCGATAATCTTCTAGTCTATCTTTGAGGCCATTATTTTATTCTAGACTCTCCGAAAATTGAAAAGGGTTTGGGAAATATTTGTCGAATTAAAGTTTTACTAAACATTTATCCTTTAAAATGAGGATAGAGGAATGCGTATTGGAATGACCTATATTTTATAGAAGGAATTTGGATGAAATCGCATTGGGCTTTAATAGGAGTGATGAATAGTACTCAATAAAGTATAGACTGTCATTTCCGCAAGTGAGTCAGTGAATGACACGAGATCAAATTTTTCATGTTATAATCCACTTTGAAGATATCAATTTATTTAAATGGGATGTTTTGTTGAACAATTTATATCAGACTCATATTAGTTTGTTGAAGCACCAGTATGGTTTAGGTCGTAGCAAGTAAGGAGCTTTTCAGTCTTTAAAACCTGATTCTGGATATGAATATGGGTACATAACTTTAAAAAAGCGGCCAAAATTATTAAATAGGTTCCTAATATAGAACAAACAAGAAATTTTCACACCCCTCGAAAAAGCACTGAAGTGTTTACAGTTTCAAAAAAATTTTATTTCATGGGTGGGTAGTTAATTTTTCACAGAAAAAATTTAAAATTATAGGTATATATTGTTAATTTTTGGTATTAGGGGGAGTGCATGATGTCTCGATATGCCTTAATCGAATATAAGATTGACGAGTTAATTCGAAAACCGGGTGGAGTAGAAGAATTCGAGATTATTAACGCACTTGCGGGACAAGGAGTGTCACGACCTGAATTAAAGATCTTATTAAAATATTACCTAGGAAAAAAGTGGAAAAAGATTGATAATCGGTACTTTCCTGTTTTGCAACAAAGTGAAGATGAGTTGTATGAAAAGGTTAGACTATTGATTAATACTGGTGACAAACTAGAAGCGTATAATATACTTTCGTCATTACGTATTCATTTTCCAAATAAAGAGCAATATTTAGTGGAAAGTGCCTTGTTGGCACGTGAGTTGGGTTTGCCAGAGCAAAACCGACTTTGGTCTGACGTAATGAAGCACTTACAGAAAATTAAAACTGAACAGGATACTGCCAAAGAAAATTTTTCTAATAAATCCAAAATGGGAAGATCGAAGAGATCTCCTATTCTGTATGTTCGATTGGCGATTTTTCGTAGAAAACCTTTCGTTATTCGTAAGTATGACAGCGATAATTTTATACAAAAAGATTATGTTTTGCTGCCAGATATGTTGCCGCCAGATGGTCTAATGCATCAAATCAACGTCGATGCGGAAACTGTCTTAAAAGGATTGCCGGAATTACAAGCAATAAGCGGCTTTCTTCATGATGCTTCTGGTTATAATATAGTTTTGTCTACGCGTTATGAGAAGGAAATTCTTGTAGAGAGAATCTTAGAACATTCTCTCCATTTCGAAGGATACATAGCAAGTCTGGAGGAACTGGCTTCTTTAATGGGGAAACCATTTAAAATGCCCGATACTGTTCAATCTTTAGCTTCGGAATTTGTTCAATTGATGAACGAAAAAGTGTCCGATTCAATACATAAATGGCTTGATGATTACATAAATCTCTTCCCGGAGGTCGCATTAAGCCCTTCCAACAAAGTTGATATTTCAACGAATGAGAAGATGCAAATGTCACAAAAAAAACATCTTCAACTGCCAACTAATATCGACGAAATATTAGGTATTGACGGCCTAATTAAAAAGGTATACAAAGGTTTTCGTTACCGTGATGGACAATTAAACCTTGCAAAGGAAATTTATAATTGCATGTCAAGTGGAAAAACGTTAATGGCTGAAGCACCTACGGGAATTGGAAAATCTTTGGCATATTTGTCCGCTGCCCTCTTGAAAATACAAAAAGGCGAAAAGATAGTTATATCAACTTATACAAAAAACCTACAGCATCAACTTTTTGAGCGGGATATTCCCAATTTTTTTGATCTGTTTAATATAAAAGTTTCGGTGATGCTATTACAGGGTATCGGTAATTATATTTGTTTGGCAAAATTGGAAAAGATAAGCGAATCAGTTTCTGGACGTTTTTTGCAAAAATGGTTAAAACAATATAGCAGGCCCTTTATTTCCGATATTCCCTTAACTATCCTTGAGGGAATTGGCTCGCACGAATTAAATGTACAATCTGGTGAGTGTTTGGAAGAAGAGTGCCCTTTTTATAAAGAATGTTATTATTTCAATTCACTAAAAAAGTTAACTGAAGCAAATCTAATAGTAACAAATCATGCAACTTTAAGCAAAGTATTAAATATTACAGATGAAAAAGTACATTTAGTCGTCGACGAGGCTCATCACATATACGATTCTGTACTCTCAATGTTTACCACTAAGCTTAACTTATCAAAACTGTTATCTATATCTTCGGGTGTTTACTCAGTCACAAATTCACAAGAGCTAAAAAAACTCATTTCAGTTTGTGGAGCGGTTGTAGAAACGGCTCAAAAAGAATGGAATACAGAGCAAAATCCTGATAATCGAAATGACAATTTTCTTTCTATGATCGCAGAGAAAGTTCTTGTCCACTTAAGAACACTAAAAACAAACCTTGATATTATTGAAAAACAAATTCAGGGGAATGAATTTTTATACTCTCTACTGATTGTCTTAAAAAGCTTTATTCAAACCAATCAATACAAATTCTATTGTATGGTAACTGAATCAGGAGAGGTTGTTTTACAAGGAGTTCAACAAGATTTTATTAATCGTTTTAAATTATTGTTGGAACGAAAGACATACTCAGTTACCATGCTATCCGCAAGCTTGCTTCCAAAAGGATGGGAAAATCGATTTTCTACCCTTTTAGGCATACAGGATGTAAAATTGGTAAAAATTCCAACTGTCTTTAATTTGAGAAAAAACTCACTGCTTTTAATGCCTTCCGATATTTATGCGGTTCCTGATCGTAATGAATCAATTGAAGAACGCTGTCGAATCATTGAAAGGATTTCAAAACTTTTAGATGGAAGAACTCTTGTATTATTTAACTCGAAGAGTAGACTGGAACAATATACAAAGATTTTAGCCCCCATACTAGAGGAATCAGGTCTAACATTACTGGCTCCTGAGGAAGGGAGGTATCAAGAGGCTGCTCGTATATTTAGGGAAGCCGGTTCGGGTCATGTTCTTTTGGGACTGCGTTCCTTTTGGGAGGGAGTTGACTTTCCTGGAAGTACCCTTCAATGCGTGGTAATTGAATCACTCCCTTTTAGGCATCATACTGATCTTTCAATGGTTTTGGCTGCCAAACAAATCGGCGCATCCGATATTTTTGAAGGAGCTATTCTTCCAGACGCAGCAATAACACTTTTACAAGGATGCGGTAGGTTGTTACGTACTGAAAATGACCGAGGAATTCTCGTTGTTTTGGACAAACGTATTCAATATAAATTATACGGAGAAAAATTGATTAACACACTTCCAGAATACCCGATATTAAGACTAACTACGGATAGACTGATTTCGAAGATAAGGGAGTTTTTAAAAAAACCCGGGATTAACGAAGAGAGTGAGAATGAACTCGATAAATGGACCATCGAGGATAATGTTTTATCAGATGATAAGTACTTTAACATTAGAACAAGAATACTTGAATTTGCCAGAGAAAAATTTTATATACGAAGACTTAAAGAGTGGCAAGAGGAAGTAATTGAAAGCCTGTTTACCGGAAAGGACATTATTTGTATTAAGGAAACCGGTGCTGGGAAATCTCTTTGTTATCAAATTCCTGCATTAATGAGAAATGCATTAAGTATTGTGGTGACTCCAATTGTTTCTCTAATGAGGGACCAAGTAATACGATTAAGAGAATTGGGATTTAAGGAGGTAGGGTATATAGCTAATACCCAGGATGAAGCCGACCAGGAAGACACATGGTATAGACTGAAAAACGGTGAGATAAGGCTCTTGTATGTATCTCCAGAGCGATTGTTCAGAGAGAGCTTTCAAGAAATTTTAAAATTTAACACAATGGGATCGCTAATTGTTGACGAAGCACACTGTATTTCCCAATGGGGGCATAATTTTAGGTTGGATTTTCTTAATATTGGAGCATTTTTTAAAGAGAATCCCTTTACCAGTTGTGCAGCTTTTACAGCCACGGCACCGGAAAAAGTGCAAAAAGAGATCGCGGAATCCCTGTTACTTAAAAACCCAAAGGTTATTAACAGATTAGAACCTAGAAAGAATCTTTCTTTAAAAGTATTGGACTTTTCAAATATTCATAGAAAAGAAGAGTTGTTCGGAGAAAAAATTGCGCGGATTATGGAGATTCTTAATGAAATTTCCGGCACGGTAGTTATATATACTGCTACACAACATGATACAGAGAGAGTGTGTCGAGTACTTCTAGGCCTTGGAGTTAATGCTACAATGTATCATGGTGGACTTGAAGGGGATTATAAGGATTTAGTTCACGATCGTTTCCATGACAACGAGTTTAAAGTTATCGTTGCCACAAATGCCTTTGGTATGGGAATTGATAAACCAGATATTAGGGGAGTAATACATTTTGACATTCCGGGTTCGCCAGAAGCTTTCTATCAAGAGGCAGGAAGAGCAGGAAGAGACGGGTTAGAGTCTCAATGTATTATTCTTTACCACCCTGAAAGCGAGAAAGTACATCATAGCTTTATTGCTGAATTAAAATATACAAGAGAAGAAGTTGAAAAAACAATTGATGATCTATTGGAAAAAGGATATGCCGTTTTTTCGTACCAAGATAATTATTTCGAACGTGAACATAGGACAAAATTAGTCCTTCACCATTTGACACGAACTGGCGGTGTTAAGCAATATTACGATATGCCCTTGAAATTTGTTGTTTGTAATATGGAAGAACTTTTAATAAGATATCCTAATTACTGCACGAATATTATACAAAATACCACTGAGGTTACACGTTTGCGTCCATCATTTTCTGATATTTATCAAATAAAATCCTTAATTAAGGATTGGCAAAAGCAAGGACTGATTGAGATACAAGATTGGGGTGTTTGGTATGAACCTAATCTAAATGTTACAATAGATCAAATAATTAACCTTTTTCCCTTTCGACAATTAGAAGAAGTGCGGAAAAACGCACTTTACTCACTGGGGAAAATGCGCAAATTTGTAAAAAACAAAGATGTATGTCGTATGGCGTATCTCTATACATATATGAACAGTAAGGAATACGAAAACTGTGGAGTGTGCGACATTTGTACACGAAACTTCTTTCCAATATTAGAAAAAAAGAGGTTAAAATACTTTAATCCCAAACAAATTGAGAAAGAGGTATTGTCTATTATTAAGAGGCATTCCGGTGAATCGTCATTGTCCTATTTACTCAACACCTTAGTAGGAGACATCATTCGCAAAGGTAATATGGATCGCAATGACGAACGATTTGGTAGTCTTTCTTTGTACACCTATTCGGAAATAAAAGAAGTAGCGCATAGACTTATCAAAGATGGATATATCATGCAAGAAATTGAATACCCGAAAAGAGTTAGTATTACATTTAAGGGTGAAAAAAAGTTAGATGAATTGGAATTTTAGGATACCCACGATGTATTGGTCAATTAAACAAACCTTCGTATCTGAATTAAGTTATATGGTTTATGGAGAGTCGAATTCCATAACCAAATCTTTAATTAGAGACCGTTTAGACTCGGCCGGAAGGGTAAGAAAGATTGAATCAAAACAGTTGAATCTAAAACTGTACAACAAATCTCCTTCAATATTAAATGTGCTCTTTAAATTTCCAATTCGTTTATCTAGGCATACGAGAGAATGGTACTCGTGGATTGGAGAGTATGTTGGCTGTTCATTTTATTTGTTCCCCTGGGAAGCTCAAGAAGGTGTGTTGTTTATTGACTCGGAATTAAACGATTGGTTTTATGACTTGGATTTAGCACTCGATCAGTTTATGGTGGTCACTGACGGAGGAAAAACTTTTGAGCTTTCAAAGGATATAAATAACGTGTGGCACGGATTTGATCTGATTGTAAGAGAGTTTGGGTTATTAGGTGGAGAACGTATAGGTATTTGTCGTGGGCGAGGAGATACGGTACTTTTTGAAGTGCTGAAAAGAAATACCTCTATTAATAAATCCCAAAAATTTATCGAACAAATACTTTCAACTGCTTCACCTCGAGAAATAGCCGAGCAATTTTACACTTTAGGTATTCGATGGTTGAACGGGGAAATAAGAGAAATGATATATAAAGGACTAATTGAGTTGGGAATTAGTCACGATGTTTGCGTCCAAATCTTCAAAGAATTGGAAAGGGAGGTCAATTACAAGGCATCATTCGACAAAATTAAGGTTCCATTAGCCCCTAGAATATTAGAAATTAAAGAGAACGAAAGAGAAAGGAAGGACTGTTTGTTGTCTTATCCGACTGAAGAATTGTTGACAGAACTGAATATTAGATTTAACCGACTCAAAACTGAGAATGAAAGGCTAGTCAACAAATGTAATGAACTCCTTCTCGAAAATAAAAAGTTAAGCAATGAATTGGTCGAACTAAAAGCAAAGGTTGAATCACAAAATAAATCTTTCGAAGTCAGAAGGCATCATCCTTCAAACATCTCTATATCGAATTATTCAGAACTTTCGGCAAAGGGAAAATTGAGACGATTTTCGGAACTCTATAAAAGAAACGGTCCAGTTGTTGTGTACTTGGCAACTGTGTTATCGATGACAGGAGATTCAGGACTAACGATTGAAGAACTTGAAGAGATTGTCTATATGCAATTTTCCTTGAATAGATTTGATCTAGATTCAATACTTGATGCCTTTCCTTTCTTCGTGAAACACGACGGGATCTGTTATTTGGACATTGAAATGCACAAAGTAGTCATTTTGGCAAGCTTAAATGAACCTGATTTGTTCGTTATCCATACGTATGAAGAACAATCTGAACAAGAGCAAAATTATGAAAAGAGTAAATTAGTGGTAAAGTCCCCGGCAATTGCAGAGTCTGACATTAATCTGGTTACAGCTTCAACAGATGCCATATTCGACAAGATTTTGGGAAAAAATCGATTTGATCTATCGATCTTTAGCGATTGTATCAGGGGCTTAATAAATTCAGGACGTTACAGTGTTATCGCTGAGCTGGAAAGTATAATGAAAGATGCATTGTTAAACAGCGGAGAAAACTCCGAAAAATTCAGATTAAGTTTATTAATGATTTCATTTAGTTATTTGTATTTGAATGAGATTAAAAATGCAGAAGAATATTGGGTGCATTATGTTGAAGCCTCGGAATTGAGCGGCGAATCGGATATTGAAAACTTCTTGTTCGCTCTTAAACTCTCATTTGTTTTAGAAACTGATGAAGAGTTATTTGATGTTATTGATGACAACCTACTGTTAGAAAATTTAAAATCTGAAAATTTAGAAGCGGAAGCTTATGCACTCGTTTACAGCATTCTTAATAACGAAAACGATGGAAAAGAGTTGATTCAAAAGTTGGAGACATTGTTAGAAAAGTATGAGATGTTACTTAAAAGTGGAAGTTTAAATTTTTTAGACTTACACAAACGTTTTATAGAATCTATAAGGTTTACGGTTGGTTTGATTGAATAGAGGAGGAGAAAGATAATGGGACACACTCGTGATCATGAGTTTGTTTTGGCTAACTACCTGGTGAAACGAATTCTTGATCGGGCATCTGGAAAGGCAGAGGAATATTGCTATTTTGATAAGCCGAGAAATCGCTACTTTTTGGGTTCTCTTTCAACGGTCAGAGTAGATGATCAAGGTAATATCACCGAAGACCACTATTCCATGAGAATTGCCCCAAGTGCAGTAGGAATGGAAATTAGGGTTCGTCCAAATTCTTCGAACAGCAAAATTATTTTTACTCCGAACTTTGCGATATATTATCGGGTTTTTCCTTTCTTCAATGAGCAGACAGAGATGTTACGGGTACAAGACGAAGTAAGGCAACAGGAAGAAGACCAAGCGGAGCCAGAAGAATATTTGATTAAATTTAAGAAAATCGTTCCCGAAATCACGCCGTTAGAAATTGATTTAGAGGAAGGTGCTCATTCAAAAATACTGGATCTTTCGAATACGCTAGATCTTATCAATAATGATCCCAGAATTTTTCGTATGAAAAGTAAAAGAAAAAAATTGCCGACGTTTGAAGATGAAACGGATTATGAAAAGTATATTACTGAAACAGTAGGAGAGATTCAACTTCCTAAATGGCAATTGAGCATCAAAATTGAAATCCGTAAGGAAGAAGACTGCTATAGGGTTAAGGCAACATTACAAAATGAAACGGTTGAGACACAGGATACTCTACGGAACGGAAATATAGACGGTTATATTTTTGATGCAGTTATAGAGTGTAAACTTCAAAATATCAAACCGGAAATGTTTCGGTTTGATGCAATTCCTGAGGATTATCGCTATGACAAAACACTCACCGGATACGGCCACAATTGTATGGTTGAATACAATGACGAGACCAATTGCTTTGTTACTGATTATTCTCCGATTTATTTTCAAAAAAAATATGTAACCCGTAACAGAGTTCAGGCCAATTTTTCCGAGCTTGCGACTGATCCTGTACCTGTTCTTGAAAATATCTACCATGAGATGATAAATTATTATAATTCTTGGGAAGAAGAAGTAAAACGCTTACTAAATGATTGGGAGTATTCAACTGCACAAGGAGAAATTTTGAAAGGAAAACAACTGTTTTACGAAGAGATTCAAAGATTTCGACGAGGAATAGACGTATTGAAAGATCCCCAAAAGCCGATAGTACTGCAAAGTTTTAAATTAATGAATGAAGTATTTGTTCAACAAGATTTGCAGAGAAGAGACCCTTACAAGTCTTGGAGACTGTTCCAGATCGTTTACATCGTGTCAATAATACCTGATATAGTTTCCAGGGAATATTCTGACGTTTCAAATGATATTGAAATCGTTGATGTTCTTTGGTTTCCAACGGGCGGAGGTAAGACTGAGACATATCTCGGTTTGGTTCTTTTTAACGCATTTTTTGATAGATTGCGCGGGAAGAAGGCCGGGGTTACGGCTTGGACTCGTTTTCCTCTTCGACTACTCAGTTTACAACAAATTCAACGTATAGCGGATGCTATGGGGCAGGCTGAAAAACTGAGGAGACAAACCCCGGGAATTAATACACCAGAAGATGAACCTTTTTCGGTAGGTTATTTGGTAGGGGAAGGTAACACCCCGAACGCTCTAACTTCTGCCACAGGTGATAAACGTGCTATCTATAAAACGAACCCCAAAGAACTGCTGAAGTGCAAAATCATTACTAAATGCCCGTTTTGTAAAATAACCAGTATAAAAATGGATTTGCTTGATGAGGAAGTTAGGATTGTTCATCGATGCATTAATGAAAATTGTGAAGAGGACATTCTTCCGATTTACGTTGTCGATAATGAAGTCTACAGATACTTACCCACAATGATTATAGGTACGGTAGATAAATTATCTGCTGTAGGAAATCAGAGAAAATTTGCTCATTTGTTTGGACAAGTAACTCATAAATGTCCTAAGCACGGCTATATGAGTGCCGGTGAATGTACAGAAAAATACGGTTGCGAATTCCATAAATTAAAGTCACATCGCCCGTTTATTCCCGTTACATTAAAGGATCCTTCTCCTTCTCTTCAAATACAAGATGAATTGCACTTACTACGAGAAGGATTAGGAACTTTCAATTCACATTATGAAACGTTTGTAGATTACCTTCAGCAACGATTACAAAACGGCGTTCGTCAAAAAATTATTGCAGCTACTGCAACCATAGAAAACTATCAAAATCAAATACAGCACATGTATAGACGGGCTTCTCGTAGATTTCCGGAATCTGGTCCTACACTGGGTGAGTCTTTTTATGCCACAACTTTACCTGAAGTACATAGGATTTTTGTTGGTGTAATGGCTCATAATAAAACGCATATTAATACAATTATTGAGTTACTGCAAATGTATCATGAAGAAATTCAAACCTTAAAGCAGGACGCTTTAAGTGGAAAACAAAAAGTTGGTTTGGATGAGCTGACCGATAATGATTTTAAACATTTGTTATCCCTCTATGAGGTTTCACTTACATACCTTCTTACAAAGCGGGAGGGAGATCGATTAGATCAAAGTATTGAGGGACAAATCACCTCATATCTTAGCAGACATGGACTTCGACCTTTAAAGAATGAGACGTTGACCGGAAGTACCCTGTTTGATGATGTAGGCCGGATACTAGAGACATTGGAAAATCCCCCTGAGGATGAGATCGAGCGAATTACTTCTGTCACAGCAACTAATATGATTTCTCACGGTGTGGACGTTGCACGATTTAATTTTATGATCTTTTTCGGAATGCCAACTCAAACAGCTGAGTATATTCAATCCAGTAGCCGTGTTGGTCGATCGCATGTCGGTATCGTATTCCTTTGCTTTAATCCGAACAGGGAACGCGATCAAAGTCATTACCAATTTTTTAAAAAGTATCATGAGTACCAAGACCGATTGGTTGAGCCCGTACCAATAAATAGATGGTCTAAATTCAGCATTAAGAAAACATTACCCGGTCTTTTTACGGGACTTCTTCTCAATTATTATTACTATTCATTGAAGGACAATTTGTATTTTGCTGAAAATGTCAGGAAGCTTATCGAAGAAGGAAAGCTGAAAGAGGAAGAAATAATTCAATGTCTGATGGAAGCTTACGGAACGAATGATCCAGGGAGTGAGGATTTTAAGTATGAGATACAACAAATGGTTAAGAATTTCTTTAATCTACTTCGAAATCCCAAAAAACAATTTGTTTCTGAATCCATTGATCCCAAGCCTATGAACAGTCTTCGCGATATTGATGAACCAATAAGCTTTATAATTGAAAATGAGTATTACGACCTATTTCAAGCCATTAGGAGAGAGAATCAATGAAACCGATGGAACGGGGTAAACTACAAGTTCTATTTCATTTTTTACCCGGCAAAACTTTTGATTGGCAGGATGGTATTGCCATTTGTAAAGTAAGTGAAATTGAAGGAAAGGAAAATACGAGTCTAAGCAAAAAATATATTTTACAAGAGGTAAAGCGTTTAGTTCACGGTTGGCCTCAGGATAGAAGACGTTTCTTTCCAGATTTAGATAATGAGGACAGCTATATACTTCTAGAACCGAAACGCGTGATATCTGAGATATTTCCATTAGTTTTTGAATGCAGCCATTGTCACAGAATTACTCAATTTTTTGATACCACTGACTTCCGCAGACAAGGTAATACCGTAAAGTGTAGGCATTGCCAAGGAACTTTAATTCAAATCCATCACGTGTTAATACATGAATGTGGGGAGATTGCTCCATTGTCGATCCCGTCATGCCCTACACATGGTCGTACCCATATAAGATTGGATGACAGAGCCAGTCAAACATACTCAAATTTCCGATGGGTTTGTCGTGCATGCGGTGACCGTGTTTTAAACGTACCCCTACAACGGACGTGTGGTTGTTCGTACAATCTTCCTAAAAAGATAATGCGACCGGTAGTACATCGAGCGTCAACCGCCTATTTCCCATGGAATGTAACCGTTGTTAACATTCCAGGAGGAAATCTTGTTGAATTACAAACTGATGAAAGTTATCCGAAGTTGTTACTTGCGGCTCATATACAATTGTTTGACCATCCAACTAAAAAAATCGCTGAATTTGCAACGGATCAGAACGGATTGCAAAGCGAACAATCTTTGGCTGATTTAGAACGAATGTTAATGGGATTACCCGAGGATCGAAGAGCTATGTTCCTTTCTCAAATTGATAAGATGAAGGAAGAAATCAGGGAACGAGGTGAAAGTGAAAGAAAAAGAATTATAAACGAAGTAGACCAAATTAGAGGAGGTCACGAAATTGCAGAGGAAGCTGTCAAAGAGTTGATTGAATTTGTTTACGCAAGGGAGAGCTATAAAACTGTCACGTTTGATAAGCTTGTCTCGATTTTCAGTCAAAGATATCCGCAAGAATTACCGAAAATTGAAAAATATAAATCGGAAACAATAAAAATGGGATTTTCCGATGTTCAGTTGGTAGAAAACTTTCCTATAGCCAACGTAATGGTAGGTTACACCCGACTGGAAAGGGACAAAGAAAAATCTGTTTTAAGATCATTTCCAATGTTTAACACAAAGCAACCTTTATACGTCAATTCATTGGAAACTGAGGCAGTAATTTTTTCTTTAGATCCTATTCGGGTTTTGGCATGGCTTGAAAAAAACCAAATCGAACTTAATTTTTCCGGTAACAGAGACAGGAAAACAGTTTCAGCGTGGTTTGTAGATAATATAAGAGAAGTTGACAGATTTGGAGAAATAAATGATTCTTCTCCACTTACCGAGTATGTAATCGGACTGTTGCATACTATGAGCCATGTTTTAATTCGACAAGCCGCTGTTCTTAGTGGATTTGAAAGGAACAGTTTGAGTGAATATCTCTTCCCTAAGATGTTATCATTTGCTGTTTACGCCAACAGTTTACAAGCTGCTACTATGGGTGGACTGCACAGCTTATATGAACAGAATTTTGATCAGTGGTTAAGAGAAGCATTGCTACAAGGACAAACTTGTATTTATGATCCTGTTTGTATTGAAAAGATTGGTGCCTGCCATTCTTGTCTACACTTGGCAGAAACCAGTTGCCGTCATGCCAATCGCGTTTTATCCCGAAAATGGTTGTTCGGAGGAAAAGATGATTATTGGGGAAATGAGATAATCGGATATTGGGAGAAGTTCTAAAATGACTATGGAAATGTCGATTGGGGCAATTCTAGGAGATGACGAGGCTAATTATGATTTAGTAAAGTCTGTCGTTATGTATCTCTCAATTAAGCAGAAGACTTTTACGGCTAATGATTTGGTTACAATTATGGGGGGGACATTTACAGTTCATTCATTGCAAAATTTACTTTATGCACTTGAGGCTAAAGGGGTTGTCAAAGAGGAAGGACAGCATAGACAAAAACAATATATATTAGTCAATAAAGAGAAATTAAACCTAGTCCTTCAGCAAGCGTATTTAACCAAAATCGCTCATGAAGAAATATATCAAAAAATTAATAAAAATCACGTCATTTCTGTAGCTACAATTCCACCATATTTAAAAAATAAGCATCCTGAACTGGTGGCTTTATTTGGTGACTTGTATGGTGAGATACACAGATTAATCACTTCAGCTCAAAAAACGATTCTATTAGTAACACCGTTCTTTGAACAACAAGGAATGAACATGTTAACCCATGCTTTAATATCTGCTGCAAAAAGAGGAGTACTAATTCAGGTAATATCTCGTAAGTTAGCGGAAAATACAGCACTGTTGAACCAGTTAAAGAATTCTTTCAAAGCCGCAGGCATCAGGGATAAACTTTGTATATATAACTATATGGATTGTAACCAATCTGAGGTTTATACCTTCCATGCAAAGGTTCTTGTAACGGATAGGGAAATCGCCTACGTAGGTAGTGCTAATTTTACTCAATACGCATTTGAGAGGAATATCGAAATAGGGTTTGTTTTAAAGGGGGAACATGTCAACTCCATTAATTTGTTACTAGAAAAAATGTTGAACTCTGAGGCGTGCACCCCTATGTTTGATGATTAAAAACCAGTGTCCATCGGGGCACTGGTTTCATTTATACAGTTACAAAATCTTTCACAATTGTTTTAAATGATAATAATTCTTTGTAAATCACTTCTATAAATGCTTGGGCCAGCTTTACTGGAACGGCATTCCCAATTTGTGTCGCCATTTTGTCTTTGGAACCACAATACTCAATGCCCTCTACACAACCTGTAAATTTATAATCCATGGGGAAAGTTTGAATTAGAGCTGCTTCTCTCAAACTTATTGCTCTGTCTTCAATAGGATGTCCGAATCGACCTTTTGAATATTTTGTACAACCACAAGTGATAGTAGGGGCATAGCTGTTGAAATCCATTCTACCGTATACATCACTGAAGTTCACGTTTTTCTTCTTATGACAATCAAGTATTAAATCTGGATCTTTCCAATCTCTGCGACTTCCACCATTTTTGGGAGTTGCCTGGATTCTTCTTATGTTGGTAGGAGATAATCGACAAGCTGTATGTAGCGGATCATCAGGATCTGTTTCACCAGCTTGAATTTTTTTCAAATTAAAGTGTTTCAAGTACTCACCCAGTTTAGGAGCGGGCGTTTTCTCAGGCCATAGGTTAAGTTTTTCAGAGGCAATAGGAGCTGAGTTTTTTGATTTCATTAGTGAAGCGAAAGGTGCAGGAAAATGGTCTATCCTTTTAGCAACTAAGATCAGCCGTTTTCTTTTTTGTGGGACACCGTAATCTATAGCATCTACTACTTCATACCGAATATGAAATGAAGGTTTTTCGTAATCTATTGGGTAACCTTGCTTGCTTACGTTTGTCAGTTGGTAAATAAATTTGTGAAAAACATCAAAATTAACAATGTTATTAACATTTTCAAACAAAATAAACTTAGGCCAAAAAATATTGGAAACTCTAATAACTTCAAAGATCAGGTTATTTCTTTCATCATAGTTTTCCGATGTTTTTTTTCTTGAGTGTTTCGAGAAACCCTGACATGGAGGAGTCGCCACTAAAAGATCTAATTCCTTTTTGTCTAATTTAGTTTTTTCCTTCCAATCTTCCTCAGATATCGTGCGGATGTCACGCTGAAGTAAGTGGTTAGCCCCATGATTTAACTCGTATGATTTTGCAATGATAGGATCGTTCTCAACTGCACAAAGAATATCAAAGTATTTCTTTAATGCTTCCGATACCCCGCCAACTCCACAAAATAAATCAATAGCGGTAAACGGCATATTCACTCTTCTAGCCTCCAAGACTCATAATACTATTTTAATATAAAACCCTAATGGACTCCATCCTACTTCTTCTATTAGATCCATTAGAGTTGAATAAATTTTTACAGATTATTTCAGTATATTTCAGCTTTTCTTCCTTGCCTAAAAGCCATTAAAATGGAAGGTAAAAGTAGATTCTACCCCTAACCAACGTAAAGGACATATTATATGCACAAGGATACCTTATTTTCTACATTTGGTAAATGGGGAGAACCTCTCAATAGAGTAAAACTTTAAGATAAATTCTATGAAGTCAAGCGAATTAAGTATTATAAAGACACTAGTGTTGCATAAAAATTTTTCATATAAGTAAATGATTGTTTTGAACAAGTACAAGTTGAGTCTGTATAATTACGTAATATCCAAATCCCTTTAAAATAAAGAGAGCCAAATCGATACTCTCGATTAAAATGAGATTGTCGATATCAAATTCTTAAGAGAGGGGTATTTGAAATGGCTCATTATCAGATTACAGCAACTTGTTTTAAGAAAATTTAAAGATAAGGGTGTCGCATAATTTTAGAATCCGTTTTGAACCAAGCTTTACAAGCGCAGATGAGTGAACAATTGGCTGCTGTACCCTATGAAAGAGTTGAGGAACGACAAGGATACTGGAATGGATCCTATCCTCATCAATTGACCACCAGAGTGAGAATGACAATATTGAGAGTCCCACAAATACGAAATGGTAAATTCTCATCAGAGCTGTTTGCTCGTTATCAAAGAATCGAACAAGCCTTAGTATTATCCTTAATGGAGATGGTCGTGAACGGTGTGGCCACACGAAAGATCTCTCAGATTACCGAAGAACTTTGCTGAACAGAGTTTTCCAAATCGACCGTTTCCGAGTTATGCAAACCCTCGATAAGATCGTCGCTTCTTAGGCCAAACATCCATTAATGTGAATTTGCACATTAAAACGGACGGCGTTTTTCATTTTATTTTAGCAACGTTTTCTGTTTGAATATGCAAATCTTTCACATTCTCATATTTGAGTGAAGTGAAATTTTCACATTTAACGGTGTTTTGACTTGTTCTTCATAAAATCCCAGCCGGTGTACCCGTAGGTACCACCGGCTGGTTACAACCCGATCTCTTCAGCTGCGAGCCGAACGATCTCGTCATCAATCTGTTCTTTTTTCATCTGGTAACCATAAAGCAGGCAATG
>Ga0310836_100250_pt1 | contig 54990 bp, 59 predicted proteins | sample SM_ome_4_FD_201310 | JGI IMG/M metagenome (GOLD analysis project Ga0310836, IMG submission 201310) | Sorghum-adapted microbial communities enriched on stacked mutant (SM) sorghum from Joint BioEnergy Institute, Emeryville, California... ... | reverse complement strand
TTTTCGGATTTTTTCACGATGTAGTGCCTGTGGACAAGTCGGAAAAACCGCGTCAAATCTGGAATTCAGTTATCCACAGCACCCAAGAGGGTGCCTACTTTTAGGGGCTTACTGTCGAACCCGGGTAAAAATGAAATATATTATATATCCATCCACCTCAACCATTCATAATTGTTTTTATTTAGTTTTAGGGGTGGATGTAAGGCATACTTTTAGAGTAGAATCTTAAATGACTGTTCAATAATTCCTAATTTCAGATCAAATACGAGGTATCTCAAATGGTTTTTAAAAAACAGGTTTTCGTTTGCTGATATGATTACGAGCTCTTTAATTGGATGGGATTAAACTAACATTTCCGTAGGGGACACGCTTTTGTCAGGGTGTCGAATAGAGTTGAAATATTTAAACAAAAGATTCCCCCGCTTCTTCTAGGAAGCGGGGGATCATGTTTTGCGATAAATCGTTAATTTCATGATTTCTTTCAGACCGGTGTCTGCGAGGTATTTAATATATCCACTGCTTTCTGCCATTTGTTTGATTAGCTTTATCAGTTGTTGATTTTCTCTTTGGAGTTCTTCACATTTGGCGCATTTCATTAGGTGGACACCTCAATATCTTTATACTTTAGTCATATCAAAACAAAATAATAAAAATAGGATGTTATATAGTTTTATATTACATAAAGCTACACCTAATATAAGCGATATAAATAACCTTTTAATAATGATTTAATAATTCTGAAAGTATTCCTTAATAAACATAGTAGATGATGAAGACCGGTGAAACGGACATAAATACCTGCAACACAATTTTACATGTTTCGGTTACAGCAGTCGAATATCGAAAATAGCGTATCCCTCTGTACAACGCGAAAAATCTGTTATATTATTTCTTCATAACTTGAGTATTATCCATACCGTTTCTTTCCGGTATACGCAGGAGAGCATTCTAAGCATCTTTGTGAATCACACCTGACACGGGATCGGTACGTGTCTTCGTGGTTCATGAAGATGCTTTTATGCTTTCTTGCATTACGCAATTTGTCTTTTCAGGAAGATGAATAAAATTCAAAAAAGAAAGGAGTACTTACCATGCATGTTGCCCAAAACACTATTGATGAACAGGAACTGCACGCATTGCCCTATATCAAGCAGCTACCTAAACGAAACGTACCTAGGACGTCGATGGTGGAAATGGAGATTTCCGTTGATCATCTTGAGGATTGGTATCGTATCGCCATGGGCATGTTTCAACTGCTTATTCATGAGGTAGGTGAACCGCGTTTTCATGACATCGCATTGGTGGATGTCTTGCTGTGCAAGATGGAAGCCGCCCAGGAGAGTGTACAAAACATCGCGATTGTGCTTAAGCTGGAGGAGCTGAACCGATTGATCACCATACTGGATCAGGTCAAAAAACGATTCAGGTCCAATGAAAAACTGGACCTCTACCGGCAAGCAGAATCTTGGAAACAGTATTTACTTCGTCTTGCTGCATAGCTTAATCCGCGCAAGATTGTGTAATCTCGACAGTACGTTGCATCCCGCTTCTAATCTAATGGAATAAACTGCCATTTCGCTGCATTATCACACGGTATGAATTGAGATGGTAATTATTAAGTGAGAGACGGGTGCCGGCCGTAATCGAAAGTAAGGAGGAAATGGTATATTCTGAAGGAATCAAGCGCGTTTGTGCTTTAATGGGGTCATACTTTGATTGAAGGTATAATAGTTTCTTTCCTGCAGACGCAGGAAAGCATTCTGGCGATAAAAGAAGCATCTCACAAGATGGCCATGGACAATTGGCGCCTTTTAATGAGCGTGCCAGCTGGTCGGCTTGTGAGGTGCTTTTTTTGCACCTTCAAACCGAAATCTTAAATGGAGGTATAAAATGAGAGCCAATTAAGTGCATCCCAACGTCTGGATTGGTGTATCGGTCGAGAACCAGAAGGCCGCAGATGAGCGCATACCGTTGCTCCTGCAGACACCGGCGGCGTTGCGGTTTCTATAGGGCGAACCGTTTATGGGGCCGGTTGATCTGAAAGGGTGGATTTATCCTGGATGGGATGGAGATATCCATAGAGCGATCCTAGCACCGCAGATAACGTGGGCTATCGTCGGAGGAGAGAGAGGCCCCGGCGCCCGGCCGATGCAACCGGATTGAATGCGGAATGCCAGGAGGCCGGTGTGCCATTCTTGTTCAAGCAGTGGGGAGCATGGGCGCCAACTCCGAAAGAAGGGGTTCATGCGGTCGGCTGTGCGACCGGAGAGCAGTTTCACTATGGTCCTAATCCAGGCGTTGGGTTGGCGATGTATTATGCCGGAAAGAATGCCGCCGGCCGCACACTGGACTGGCGGACATGGAACGAGTTTCCCTGCTAATATGCAGCTGATCCGGCAATGATGGAGTAATAGGATGATTGAGAAGCGGGTGAGAGCTACACCCGCTTCTCTTGTCGGTAATACGAAGGCCCGTCTATTATTCGACGGGCACTCTGTATTTTCCTAGTTTATTTATCCGGGCATATTCTTCAATTTCGTCGATGTTCCAAAGTGGTGTACCATCGACGGTTTCTGTATATGGTCGGGGAAAGTCGGATCGTTTGCGATTGGTTTTGTATGGTTGTTGCATACGTTCCCACTTGCAATAAATGTTCTGTCGCGTAGTGCCGATGCTTTCGCGACAGCTTGATAACCGACGAGTGGCGGTATTTTATTTGTCATGTGGTTTCCTCCTTCTTTCGCAAATAGTAGTCCTGCTGATACTCTTGGCATCTGCGGCAGTACATTGGCATCCGGGGCGGTCCCGGCTTGCACGGGACTGGGCCTAGCCCTGCCATGCGTCGATAGCCTGTTTCATCGCTTCGCGTGCGGCTTCTTTGGTGCTGTACCATTCAATGCCGCTTTCGCCTTCTTTCACGTCCTGCGCAGGAACCGTGTCCGCGTAGGGGTAGGTCGGTCCCCACGCGAAGGCGTACCGTTCACGGTCCGTCAGGATCGCATACGCCTCGTCACGGTTCGGAAAGTCTTCGTGGATCTCCACGACCGACACGTCCGTTTCCGGCCAATTCCTTGTAGGTACGATACGGCTTCCCGCGAACCTCGCCCCTATAGGGGCGAGGTTTCGGCAGCTTGCCGGGCTGCCATCGACTGTTGCTTATTCGTCGTACCAAAACCGGAGAAGCGATGGCGAAACCGTGTTTTTGAGCCTGTTCAATTTTCGCGGCTTTCAGGCCTTCATAGGTTATGATTTCGTATCCTTCTACTGACGGTAGTTCAGAGTAAAGCTCCACAACATTGGCATTGACGCCATCCTCATACACCGGCACGATTGCTAACACTTCATTCATTTAAAGGAAAAATATAAGACCTGCTTGAGGACATTTATACAATATATAGTTTACCGCGTAAATCAGAACAAACCACACTCGAATTGTGAGCGTTTCAATTTCGCAATTGTTGTTTCTTTTTAATCCCATCATGATGCTATAGTGAAACCGTGTGGATAGGATCGGCGATGATTGCGTGTGGGTTTAGAAGCGGGTCATTTCGACTGTACGACTTACCGTAAGACCACGCACTCGCATCCCGTAATTGAATGAGTATGCGGCATGGGTTAGACCTGTGTGTCGTTTGCGGGTTCGAAGTATGGGGGAAAGGAGAATTCCGAGTTTAGAACGGCAAGAGGGCAAGGAGGTTTTTCTCACTATCTCCTTTGGTGACCATACGTTGAACTATGGGTGACCATACGTTGAACCGTGTGTGACCCTGTGGCGAATCTTTAGAACGTATTTTAAATGTATGTTCCATGGAGAACACTATTAAAACGAAAGAGGCCGAACCCCAAGAGATTCGGCCTCTTTTTCCGTTTCGCCCTACAACCCAATAGAGGAAATGGAAGTGATCCCGTATCAATAGTATAAACATTTCACAAGGGGACTCAAATTTTGCAATTGATAATGCTGCCGTAAAGATGAGAGGTGAAGAAACAAAACTCAAGACCGGTCACTACGATGGATACATACTCTTCCTGGAGTTGTAGTCCTGGACATTGTTTAAATTTCACTATATTGAATTTCAGCAGGTTAAAATTGCGAATACATCATTCATGGAAAGTCCTTTTTCTTTGAGAAACAGTATAATTTCTTCTGCTTTTTTATACTGTTCCAAAGTACAACCTATTTCATCAGAGAGAATGTCAAACGGTTTTAATTCACTTGATCATCGAGTACATCTTTTAACGCTATTGGTGTAGACCCATCAATTACAAAAGGATTAAAAAAAAACGTTATTAGGATCTATGTTTGTAACATCCAATAGAGTGTATTCTCCCTCTGGATCAAGGATTATCGCTTGATCGGCCGCATCCAAGATCATTATCGAACCGCAGCATTGAGGCAATCTTGAACCTCTCGATATTTGGGTTTGTGAACCACATTTTGAACACTTAACATTCATAATATTTTTCATTTATAACACTTTCTCTAATTAACCTTCATTGAAGCAATCAATGGTTATGGATCTCCGCTAATACTTCCTCAATCCATTTCGGAATGGGGAGACTACTTTCTTTTCGGAGACTCCAATAAGCCAGGCCAACCGGACACCACTCATCTCCGCGACCAGTATGGTCTTCCGAATAGTTTCGACAGTCTCTGCCCCTGTGATCATACACTTTACACGTAGCTTCAGTGGTGACCTCATCTCTCACCAACCATTTGCAAGGTGTTCCAATTTGCTCTGAGTGCTCTTCCATGTAGGTGATCTTTTCATCTACAGAAAGGGTCTGCAAGTAATCCGGTTTCAGGTTGCTTTCTGCTGTTTAGGCACGACCGCAAACATGTTCGTACACAGCTCCCGCTTCGCATGCACCGCTTCGTCTTCACTGCCGTGAACCTCCATTCGCTGCATCAACAGAATTCTTCATCGTACCAAGCATATCCCGCTTCGTCTCGTTCGAACCGATGCCCATTTCGCGGCGGAGCAGATAAGAGGATTTCCTTGAGTTGTTCCCAGGAGTATTTTCTTTCGGCTTCATCGACGATGATCAACCGATCCGCGTTTTCCCGATAGAACGCCTCCATCTCTTCAACAGTTTTGTAGTAGGCATTTCGCTTTAGCAGGCATGTGCCTGCGGCATATTGTCCGATGTGAAGCTCATCTACGCCTTTTAGCAAGATCTGTGCGCCATCGATAGGGATTTCCCGGAAGTAATAGTTGCAGCTCATGAATACGCCTCCTATCTGCAAATTGGTTTTGAATGCCTTTGACAAATATTAGTTTCATTATAACGTCACGTGGTCATCTTGCCATCTTAGAAACGGGTTGGGATTGTGATCGATTGGTTTGGATGGTATGATGGAGATGTGCCGATTTCGATTGTGGCTTTTCCTCCTTGCAAGCGCTCGGGAGCTTTCTAATAGAATGTATGCACCCATCAAGTGTACCCGATAATTGCACGATCTTTCGTGCGAAACCTGGACCCTTGATGGGTGCTTTTTTCATACATGCATGAGAAGGGAGATGGACTAATGAGCAAACAATCAATGGCACTAACGGTTTTGAATCAGCTCGATTCTTGCTATTTGGAATGTGACGGGCTCACAACCGTGATCAGCAGCATACTTTCTGCTGCAGGAATCCCCCATACAGTCTATATCGGTGGCGTAATAGATCATTTCACCGGACAGGGGATGTCCCCGCATTTATGGATTAAGGTGGGAGAGAACACCTTCCTGGATTATCGTTTACGCATGTGGCTTGGCCATCGCCCCGAAATTCCTCATGGCATCTTTAATCTTGCCGAGTATTCACATATCGAATATATTGGCCAGGAGCGGGATTGTGTGGCAGCCAATAATCCTATTGCCCAGATCCTTTGTCAGAGTGCCGGTATTGACTATGAAGACATCGTAAAGCGGCTCAAGGAAAAAGTGGATGAGCCTGTCCAATAAGAAAATGAATGGAGGAATGGACGACCATGAATCCCGCTGAACTGTTTTCACTTCGGAAACCTTGTCCGGATTGTCCTTTCTTGAAGAAAAATGAGGGGATGTTAAATCCGGGGCGACTTGAGGGGTTTATCCGGAGTCTCCATGATAATCGTCCATTCATGTGCCACAAAACGGTGGATTATAGCAAGACCGCTCATAAGAAGCAGATTGAAAACGCCAGGTACTGTGCTGGCTCCATGGTGTACCTTGAAAAGGCCGGCAACCCAAATGTACCGATGCGTCTTGGCCGTATGTTTGGATACTATGATCCTTCGCAACTGAGTGGACACGAGGATGTCATTGAACCAATGGGTCTGGATCGTTATGAACGGATTTCCGGTAACAATACCCCACATATCTCCAGAACCTAGGATTCATTGATTCTTGCCCCTACAAAAAACCCGGTCCAAGCAAAAGGGCCGGGTTATTGATTTTGGGGTGGGTGCCGTATTTTGCAGTGTCCGTTCACGGGCGACATCTTCAGCTGCAGCACGTTCTTGCTCAATAATTCCTGCGTTGATGCGTTTCTGGCGAGAACAACGCCTCCGCAGTTGGCTGCAGTACGATGAGCAAAATGCTCAATGTGGAATGGAAAGGCTAACGACTCGTCGTTTACAAACTCCATACTAAAAGTCCCATCTTTTGGGCTTTTCCTAGCACCTTCTCTATATGAACGCCATCCGCCCAATTTACATTTGCTTTTGCCAATCAATAATGAGATGCATGGGATCTATTGTCTCTAAAGAAACATAAAATTCACCGCTTGCGGTAATGAGAGTCCCGTCCTCGTTAACGACTTGAAGCCTCGTATCTCTCAACGATGCAAACAGCGTGTCAGGCTTTACGATCTGAAGTGCTCCTGGTTGAACAATAAGCTGGTTTTTATGCCGCTGTGCAACAACTGCAACGTATGGTTTCGGAAGGCGCATTGAAAACTTATATGTTCCGTGCAGTGGATGCATTCAGTCTCCTCCGTTCTTTTTGTTCGATTATAGCATGTGAATTTTATTCCTGTAATCTTTTGCTATTTATCATCCTACTTTTAACACCCGACATATATTACCGAAGATGCGATATGCATGTAGGGGTGTCAGGACGAAAGGGTGGATGTCTTCTCCGGCAGCTGCACGAAAATTTAACGTCCAGAGAAGCGGGAGCTCCACATAAGCTCATGGAATGGAAAACCCGGTTCAGCTTGTGAACCGGGTTGTTTGTTTCGCGTTCGCGTAAGTGAAGGCGTTGGCTCTTCTTAGATGTCGTTATCAAACTGAAAGACATCATTATCTCCGCATTTTTCAATGCAGCGGTTAAGAATCAGGGCGTTCAATTGTGATTCACGCCGGCGCTTGTCAAAGTAGTAGATCACGATCACAAGGATGATGACCAGCCCCCAGAGCAAGAAGATCATTTCACGTTGAAAAGAGGTCAACTTAAGGTACATGAGCGTCCCAATGACGAGTGATAAGTAGAAGGAGCATCTCCCAATCATGCTTAATAGATTAAATTGCTTTTCGTTGCGTATTGTTTTAGATAAAAGAGCCTGCAGCTCAGCTTTTTGATATCCGTCATAGATTGCCTGTTTAATTTTCATCTCTTCGATTGTTTCCGTCAGAAGATCCATGGTACGCCCAAAGTCATCTTGAGCTTTAACATCAAAGAGAAGGTCTGATAATTCTTTCTTGATGCGCTTGGGTACAAGGAGAAGGTGATAAACGACCATGTTCCCGATCAACAAAAGGATTAAGATCGGAAACCCCGTCAAATATGTTTCGTTTTTAGGTTGAAAGAAATATAAAAGCACGCCTTGGGCTAAGAATCCAGGCAACATGATCAGTAACCACTTTAAGATCACATCGTTCTTCTTCATCTTCGTTCTCCTCACGATAATACATAGATTGTTATCGCTCCATCGTATCAGACTACATGCGTAGGGCATAACCATTTTTCATGTGGTTGTTTCGTACATTTTATCATGAAAGGGAACGGAACGTCTGTTTTTGAGAAGCTCCTACAAATTCTGATATTACGGGATGGACCCGCTTCTGACCATATCCTTTTCATCCAGTTGCATGTTCGAATTCTCGTGATAAAATAAACTTATACCGAACGTAATCCATATCTTTCTCTCCTGCAGGCGCATGGAGGGCATTTTAACGAGAAACACCTGACAAGGGATCAAGGGAAATTCGCACCGCGAGTGTGTCCATTTCTTTGATCGATTGTCAGGTGTTTTTCTTTTATAACACCTGCAGAAAATCAAAGAAATGGAGGCATTAAGGAAATGCAAAATGTCGGAAGAGGGCCGATCCATCACGTTCACCAACCAGAGGATCCGGGATGTGTTTACGTTACGGAAAGCATAAGCGCAAAAGAAGTTTAATGTAAATAAAGAACAAAGGGGTATTTATACATGTTGGGTGTAAAGATCAATTACGAAGAAGCGGCGACATTTTTAAAGGAACAACCAATCGAATGGGTGGCCATGCCTTTTCAGGGTTACGAGGCTGAATTATCACGGATGCGGGCTGATCGCCAGAACGGGGTAATCAGGCTGTACGACGAGAATTACACCGTGGAAGAGATTGACGCCCTGTCGAAGGAAAAAGAAGGCGTCATCTCCGAGTTCAGGTTCGGACCTGGCCCCAACGAGGGGTACTTCCTGATGATACGAACGTGGTCGGGTCAGATCATCGAGGTTAAAACGTTCGAACGTGATGTGTTCGAACGGTTTCTCGAATGGATAAAAGCAAAAGACAAGGAGACGGCATTACGGCGCCGAGTCCAAAGCGGATAAATCCATCGAAGCGGGAGTGTAAGCACTCCCGCTTCTTATGGATATGTCACTTTTGAAATGAGGTGGTCTAATGAAATGGTACAAAGCCTCTTTCGATGGATTCCTTCCTCCAGAGTTCTACAACGATCGGCTCCTTCCCAAGGAAGGAGTCATTGAATCGGAAGGGAAGATCCTTCTGTCGAGCGGATATCGCCTGTCCTTTAATCCAGAAGGCGTCCCTTATCCCATCGGCACGAAAGTCGTCGTATTGCTTCAGAATTGGTTTTGGTTCTTGAGCGAAGACGATTACCTGACCATGCAGCAGCAGAGTGCGGAGGAACGATCTCGCCATGAAGAGGAAGTGCGGCAACGTTCCATCGCGAAAAGACTTGAGGCTGAGAAGTTTAACGCCGCTTTTAGTTTTCCATTCAAATGGGAAGTCGGCATTAAGCCTGTTTTGACAAAGCTTACAGACAGCTCATGGGGCGACGGAGCGTATGCCAGGACTGTTTATCATGTGCTGGTCATGTCCCCGCTCCACGAGGGCCGGCTCAAGAGACGGGCAGGGGATTTCTTGTGTACCCCTTTTGGCGGATCCAACGGGTTTCTTTCGGATCATGTCACACCGTTATATAACTGGGATGCAAACAGGGTAAAGTACAAACCCAAAATTACTTGCAAGGCCTGTCTGAAGATTGCAGAACGATGGCAAACGAATGGATTTTAATCAAAATTCCAAGGGAGGCGTATCTATGATGGAATCAAAAGCGACCAATCAAAAAATCTGGTATTATCTTTTCAGCACATTGACGAGTTCTCAAATTGAAGCAGCGCTTCGGGATGCTGGATGCAGATCTGTAGACTGGAAAAGGTTTCTCGAAGACATGGATAACATCATGTCTGCTGGAAATGTCCAAAATCATCGGCCTGAAGAACCAAAAGGTAGAATTCATATACTGAAATGCTGGCCGGAATACTTCCGAGCTGTCCGAGACCGGGTGAAGCCCTTTGAGATTCGGAAGAATGACCGCGATTTCCAAATGGGTGATACGCTGGTACTTCGTGAATGGATTCCGCCGCATCTCCGGGCCCCACAATACGAGGGAGATGGTTACACCGGGGAAACCGAGATCGTAACTGTTTCGTATGTACTGGATGATCCGGAGTTTTGTAAACCGGGATATGTGGTCCTGGGGTTGAATTTCAACCATTGAATCAGCGTCTTTGCGTGATTCCCCGTGCTTAATAACAACTTTTGGGTAGGTTTTTACAAGACGGGAAATTACATGTGGAACTTTTTACTTAGGGAGAGAGAAGTTATACTGGGTACAGATTACATTACCTACTTACCTCTTCCTGCAGATTTGAGAATGATTTGGGAAACCGCAGCCGGAATAACCGAAGGGGTGAAGACAGATGATTAAACCGGGCGATATAGTAAAGCATCGAAAGGATGCTGTTCTTGTCCGCGGTGAAGTGTTGAGCTTATCGGTGACCGGAAAGAGCGCGCGTGTCATCTGGAGAAAAAGGCACAACCGTCGACTGTTGCGTGATTGGGTGGCAAATTATCGGTTGGACATGCTGGAAAAATGGAGGGATAGAATGTGATCCAACCCGGTGACATCGTAAGGCACAAAAAAGACAAGGCTCTTGTCCGAGGTATAGTGAGAAAAATTTCAAATAGTGGACTGCGCGCAAAGGTTTTTTTGGCCAGGGGAAGACAACCCTATTCTGTATTGTAATTGGTCGGGATACTACCGGCTGGATTCGCTTGAAAAAGTGGAGAACTGATTGTTGATGTAGTAAAGCATCGAAAAGGTGATATTCTTGGTCGCGGTGAAGTGTTGAGCTTATCAGCGACCGGAAAGAACGCATGTGTCATTTGGAGAAAAAGGCACAACCATCGATTGCGCAATTTGGTGGCACATAATCGGTTGGATGTGCTGGAGATAGGGGAGTAATGTATATGTTTAAGCCCGGTGACATCGTTCGGCACAAAAAAGACAAAAAACTTGTCTACGGACAAGTCACGAAAATATCCAAAAGCGGAAAGACGGTGGATGTACTATGGAAAAGCGATGACAATCCGCAATTAACCAACAATCACTGGTGGAGTTACCGCATCGATCTGCTTGAAAAAGTCGAGAACTGATTGATTAGAACTGCTGCTGAAAGAAGCGGGTCCGAAAGGTCCCGCTTCTTTTCATTGATATTTCCGTTTAATCCACCTACGCTGGTATCTCGCCTGCATCTTCTTATTTGTCTAATTTTGAGGCGGGCGATTTTTCCATGAGATAATTCATCGCATCCGCTACATTTCGAACGCCAACCAAATCGATCCTCTGATGCATGTGGTTCTCCGGAATTTCCACTTCCTGAAATTTAGGATAGAAAAAGATGTCCGCACCTTCCAAGATTGCCGTATTCACTTTCATATCAAGGTTGCCGATGGGTTTAATCTCTCCACCTCTCGTTATCCCACCAGTGCCGGCTATTTTTCTTCCTCTGGACAAGTCAAGAGTGGGGTTGAGCTGTTGAATCAGGCCCAATGTCAGCATGAAGCCTCCTGACTCTCCAGAGTAGTTTTCGTCGAGCTGGATGACATCATCTTCGTTAAGATCTCGAAACGTAAAGCGGTGCATCAAATAAACGCCTAGTGTTGCGCGGCCCTGACTGTTCAACTCCTTGATTTCAATAGGAAGTTCCAGGTCTTGTCCATTTCTGATTACCTTGACGGGGATCCGATCTCCCACTTGATAGGATTCAAGCAGAATGGAAATGTCTTCTGCTGATACTATTTCTTCTCCGTTGATTTCGATAATTTCGTCGCCCACATGGAATGGGGCGCCGGTATGGAACTTCTCCGGATGATAAATTACAATCGGCCGAGTGAATGTTTCTTCCCAGTCGATGTTCGAATACGTCATTGCGGCTTTGATGATGTCGTGCTTCATGTAGGGAATAAGAAGTTTTCCGAGAGCATCAAGGTCGTGTTTTGTAAAATCTCCGGCGTTACGATTTAATGTGTCTAAGGTAAATGAACTCTTCTCATAGCCTTGCCATTTTGATGTCAAACGTTCCAACTGGGTGTTGACCTCGATTTCTTTTACATAGGTCATATAGAATTGGGTTGATACTGGATTTGCACCCATTTTGGTGATCGGGTTTGCATGAACCATGCCATCCACCAATACCATGTGGCCTGGCCTAACCCACGCCTCCGGCTCCGGCAGTGGCCGCAGGAGGTAATACCAAAAGCACATAATCGCAACGAGCAGCCCGGCAGTCAGGATGGTCATGATAGTGAACGTGTCATTCCTCTTCATTCGCTCGATCATGGTTCCTTTCAATTCGGGTTTCGTTAAGGGATTGGCCCCTTTTTTTTTGCAAGTCTACTTGGAATAGTTATATCATATTCATCGCATCACCCCATAAGGAATGATGTTTCTGCAATGAAGCGGGGGTTGCTTTACGATTATCAAGCAGCATCTTTGCTTGCTAAAGCATAGCTGCACTGTTCATAAAAAGGTACGGGAGCAGATCATAAGTTTTAAGGTTTGGTTGTGTTTACAAATAGCCAGTGGTTGATTATAATAAGACTCAATCAAATACAAAATGAGGAAGCACCTCACTGGTTGGCTATACGTCAACTGTTGTTGGGGTGCTTTTTATTTTTTTGTTGAAAGGAAGGGAAACTTGTTTTGGCTTTCTATTGCGGTAACAGATGACATAAAAGTGACCGTTCTCATCAGAGCAGCTGAGTAAGCATTTTCCAGGACTTATTACTCTGGCTCCCGGTTTCCGGAATTTTATCCCTAGACGAGAATGATTGAGGAAATCCTAGCCTCTCGTCCGAATAAAGAAAGACAAACGTCGGTGCAGACTCTACTAAGGAGGGTAAGGATGAAATTTCGCTGGCAATTTCCAGTATCTTTTCTGATCCTCGTTGTTGGAATTGCGGGTCTCGTCTCCTATGATTTTTATTTCCGGCCGTATGTATTGGCGAAGAAGGTTCTCGTCGCCAAGACGGACATTCCGTTCAACAAGCTCGTCACTGCAGATGATCTGATTTACAAGAGTGTGCCAAACGAACTCGTCCCTCAAGAAGCGATCTTTGATGCACAAACCGTCATTGGGAAAGCTGCCATTCTATCCATCAGTAAGGGCAGCCAGCTTACGCGAAACATGTTCGACATGGACGATTTGCATCCGAAGGAAGGGGAGGTCATTTTCCCTGTACCAAAGGAAGCACTATTCGCAGTAAACGGTTCGCTTCGGAAGCGGGACTTGGTCGACATCGTACTCTTCAAGGAAGAAGAATCATCATATGCAGCATCAGAAGCGTCGGTTGAGACGCAGCTGACGCAAATGCCCGACGACATCAAACCCATCATTGAGAAAGTTCCGGTTGTTTTTGCCCGCAGCGAGGACAACCAGAACGTGAAAGATACAGAAAAGGGTGATACCAACCAACGAGATACTGCAACCGGACGCATTTCTAACGTCGAGCTGTTGATCACGAAAGAACAACGGGATCTTCTGATCGAGAAGGTCGCAGAAGGTTATCTAATTTGGATTACAAGGGTGGGATCATGAAAACTATTTATGCATACGGCATCGACCAGCTCTGGATCCCCGGTTTAAGGGAAAGCTATGAAGTGGTTATTCAGCGTGAGAAACCGTCGCCGGAAATTGTAAAGGACCAGGTACTGATTCTGACCAGTGACCAATTGCCGGCCGATCGCCTTCATGAACTGCGCCATGAATATCCGGATGCCATTATTTTATATCAACTCAAAGAACAGGGTGTTCGGGGCTATGTCCATGTGCATGCCGCAGCGGAGGCAAAGGGTATTCATTTCCTTTCTCCGAGGGCGACGATCAACACACTGCTGGACAAGCTTGCCGTCATTTTCAACAGCGGCATTGAAGCTACTGCTCGGACCGTTGGTTTTTTCGGGAGCAGCATTGGCGTCGGGGTAACGAGTCTCGCAGCAACCTTTGCCTCAAGCATGGCCGACAAAGGAAAAAATGTTATTTTGCTCGGTCTCGATTTTTACAATCCCGGCTGGTATGGCAGTCCGAAAGTATCACTGGATTCATGGCAACCGAGGCTCACGGGCAAGGTGCTTCAATTAATCGACTTTAACGATCTGATCGTCCACAAAGGTTTTCGGTATCTTCCGGGAAACTACGACATCCTGTCCATACAACAATACCGAGAAGACGAAATTGAGTTTCTGATTGAACAGGCTTGCGCGGCGGCCGATGTGGTGGTTCTCGACTGTGGCAGTATCCCGGAATCCGCCGGCTGGTATGTCGGCATGCAAAAATCGACGATCCGATACTTTGTCACCCATCCTGGTCATCATTACCTGATTCAGCCGATTATGGACGTGTTGCGGCATCTGGACATCTCTCCACAAGATTTTCAGATGATCATCAACCGCAGCAATATGGAAGGCGGGTTTCTCACATCCTCCGACCTGAAACAGGAATACAACATGCTGCACTCGGAAATTGAGATCCCGATGCTGAATCCAGTGATGGATGAGATTGTTCTTCCTCTCGGAAAGAAAGAGACACAAGCCATTGGGCAAGCAGCGGATGGCATATTAAAGGCGTTTGGTTTTGAAACAGCAGGAAGCAAAAAAGGCGGTTTGTTCCGATGAGCATTTTTTCTTTGAGGGATAAAATCCAGCTGTCATCCAACAGTTCGCAGGATTTTCATGACTTCTTGGAACGCATGAAAAAAGATCTGCGGATGACGCTTGAATCCAACCCCACGTATCACTCATTGAATGATTTGGCGATCATGGGGGATCCCGTGGCTGTAACATTCTTTTTAAATGAAATTGAAAAGTATTTGCGGACCAATCCATTTTCAGGCGATATTCCAGCGGCTTATCGGACCGTTTCAGAAGCGCTGTTTCATGAATGGAAGGGGTTCGGACCGGCTTACCGCTGGTTTTCTGATCCGAAGTATGCGGAATCTGTGGGCCTGCAAATTGTCGGTGACAAAATTTTCGTCAAAGAACGGGGACAGTACAGGCTTTTTGAACACCGTTTTTCCAATGCCGATCGTGTGCAGCGGCTAGTTCGCGGCATGAATCTGAACGACGAAAAGGTTAATGTCAGCGAAAGCAATCCGGAAGCTGAACTCAAAATGAATGATCCCCTTTGGCCGGGCCGTTTCATCCGGCTGGCCATTTGGATCAAACCTCGCGTGTGGGATGATTTTCTTACCATTACATGTCGTCGGCAGATTATCGAGTATCTTTCTTTGCAAGATCAGGCCGGAACGGGATCGATCCCGCATGCAGCCGTAATCATGCTGAAGCACCTGGTGCAAACGCGCCGAAACACGGTGATTGCCGGTCCCATTGAATCCGGCAAGAGTACGTTTGCCAATACCGTGGTTGGGGAACAGATCTCATCTGCGACTGACAATCCGGGTGTCGTTATGATCGAAAAGCATCCGGAGTCGATCATTCCGTATGTGTTTCCCAATTGTCGCATCATTCCCGTTCGCGCTTCCGAAAGTGAGTTGATGGATGTCGGGATCAAATCCCTTCGGATGGATGTCAACATTGTCTATATGACCGAAATGCGTGACAAGGAATGGGAATTTTTTCTCTGGTCCGGCGCCAAAGGGTTTGATGGTATCATTGGCACGTTTCATACCACGGATGCGCAAGACATTCCGTACCAAGCGGCCATGTCCGTATTTACGAAGAAGCAAGGTGCTTTGAAAGGTTATCTGATTGAAGCGCTTCGTTCCAGTGAACTTGTGTTCATCATGAATTCCGGAGATGACGGCAAAAAGCGGCTGGAGCGGGTTTCGGAGATCGTATATGACGAAGAAAAGCAGACGGTCTATTCCAACGATCTGATGCGTTGGAACAGCGACAAGCAGCTGTGGGAATATCACGATCAGCTGACGCCGGATATGTTGCAACGGATGGATCGAAAGAACCCGCAGGCCACTCAAAAGTTTATGGATGAACTAAAAAAATTGGCTGCCCAGCATCCAATGCAAAACCCCAAAACTGAAAGTGTTGTGTCCAGGCAAGTGTTGCAAGCCTCTTGAATAAGGGGGGAGGAGTGAGTGGATCAGTTCATTCGCATCATCTTTCAAGTTTCTTACCTGGGCGGCCTCGCGTGGATTGTCATGCTTCTGGCGGAACACCAGTTTCAGAAGCGAACACAGCGATTCAGGCACCGCTTCCAACATCAGATTGAGCGGATTCAGATTCTGAAAAGGCTATGGCTCTTCCGTCATATTGACGGAATGCTATATCTCACATCCAAAAAATATCAGCCAGGCGTCAGCGCCGTGCGGTTCATTTTGCGGTGCGTCTATCTGATCGTCATCGTTTTTGTATCCTTGCTGATCATAAAGGAATTTCCACGAATCACTTACGAGAACCCCTTTATGAATCAAGGGCCAGAAACGACTAGCATGCCTTGGGCGGGAGCTTTGGTTGTCGCCCTCATTATTGGTACCATTCCTTATCTCTTACTGAGAATCAGGTATTCCCAAAATGTGGTGAAGGCAAGTTACGATCTGGCTGAAGTGGTAAAGATTATGTCGCGCTATGCTCATTTGTCGATCAGCTCCGCATTGCGGCATACCGGGGATGATTTGCCAGCGAGTAACGTTTTGAAACGCCCGGTTCATATTTTGGCCAGCGTCTTTTCGTCATACGGCACTGTTTCGGAGCTGCAATCAGAGGCCATTCACTTTTCCAAGGCAATCGGGACTACCTTCTCCACTCAATTTGTCATGGATCTGCTCTTTTTTGAAAAGGAGGGCGTGCAGCTATTAAAACAATCATTGCTGTTTCTTAATGATTCGATCGAAAACCAGCGCCAGGCAATCCTTAGAGCCAAAAACGAGAACCGTGACGCTATTTCGTTGGGCATTTGGGTGAATGCATTTGTCATTTCGTTGACCACAGTGTTTGGTATTCAAGCCCTATCCCTGCATGTCTTTCTCAAACTCTTGTTACAAACCACTGTGGGGCTTTATATGGCGTCGTTTGTGATGCTGAGTTTTATCGTGGCATTCTTTATCGGACGCGTTTTATCCAGACCAAAGCTGGATTACTAGGAGATGTGTTGACATGCGAAGTGTGTTTATATTGCTGACGATTGCTGGGCTTTCTTATATGGCTGTGCTAATTGCCACGACACAGCCTAAGATTCGCAGCATGTTTCGCCGGCAGCTCAGTCCGGAGCGGTTGACTGAACGTTTGCAGAGCGATGTCATGCAAGAAATCTTAAGGCAGTCAGGCATCCAGATGTCTGCGAAACAATTCAACCTTTTTCGCATCTTCTTTTCCTTGCTGGTTCTCGTTGTTGGATACGTTTCGATGATGATCCAAAATGATCTGAACCTGACGCCATTATTCATTGTTTTTCTCATCTGGTTTTCGACAACGCCTCAACGATATACACTCGGCAGCATCATTTTTGCCAAGCTGCAACAGAGGCAGCTCAACAAAAAAAATGGCGAGCTGATGGCGTTCTTGAAACTGTATGAAAATAACAAACGTGTTCAGAATCTTAGGTTCGAACACTTTGTTAAACGGGTCTCGCCACACTTTCGGCTGCTGGGAAAAGAGCTGATCATTCTTTCAGAGCGTGCTACCGATGATGGGTTACAGCATGCGCTCGACTGGTTTGTCAAACAGTTTCCCGGCGATCATCCCTTTGTGGGACAGATTCGCACAATCATATTAGCCACAGAAGAGAAAGAGGGTGAGGAAGTTGTTAAGTATCTCGATCAAGAGAGCAACACCATTGCCCGAATAAGCAATGATCTTTATCTCAGTCGGTGGTCCACAATCTCTACTTATGCAACCGTAATAAACGCTTTACCGAGTTTGGGGATGCTCGCACTGGTTGTCATCTTGTGTGTGTATCAAGCAACCCTTGTAAACATCACATTCTGAGAGGAGTTTATTTTCATGAAAGAAAAAGTTCTCGGTTATGCCCTGTTCCTCATCTTTGCAATTGCGCTGTTCACGTTTGCTGCTCTGACGGTTTTCCGGCCGTTCATCGTCAACCAAGTAAACAAAGTGGATGACAACGTTCCGGAAATTACCGTCGGCGCTGCTGTGGTCGAAATTGAAAGGGCAGAAAGACTTTGAAAGAAAAGCTGGTAACCATTTCGCTGTTCGTCATGTTCGCTCTATTCATTGCCGCATTTTTCATCGCGAAATACACGGACGTATTTACGATCGTTCAAGATGGTGTTGTGTCCGGGGTCAAGCAAGTTGAAAACTACTAAGCGGAGTTGGGTGAGATGAAGGAGACTTTGCTTCGGGCCATATATATGCCGGTGTTGCTGTATATGATTCTTCAGCCGACGCTCAGTTACCTGGACTATCTATATGACCTTCAGGTGAAGGCCAATACAGCGTATCTGGCGCAGAAGGCTGCAACCGAAGGAAGAGTCACTCCCCAACTCATGCAAGAAGTCACCAACAACCTGAAGGCCATTGGTTTTTCAGAGGGTGAAATTCACATCGAAGCCGACACGATCCTCCGTTATCGCGGTGAACGGATTGACGTGGCTATTCGGGTGGAGCGAAACCGGACGCTGTTTCCGTTCAATTTCACATCGAAGTCTCAACCAAACTATTACTATGCACATAATACCATTGTGTCAGAATACCTGGATTGATTGGATCTGAGATGAATGGATTTTACGATAAAGCTCTCTTTTATCGTCATCATCTTTTTGTTTGGCTGGCTATATCAAGAGCAGAACCACGAATGGGATATACAGCGAAATCTTTTGAAGGATGCGAATAACATTTCTGCTCATGATGCGGCATTACAGATCGATGATGACGCAAAGAGCAGAGGGCGCCTGATTATTGACCCGTTGGCCGCCCGCGTAACCTTTGAGGAATCGTTACGGCTAAACCTTGGTCTTGATTCGGCGTTGGACCCCCGTTCAGGAAGTCCAATGCGTTCAGGTGTTCGGATACTGCATTTTGAAATTCTTGATGATTCCAACTCATCTTTCCCCGTGTTTTATCAGAATCCGACATACGGGATTGCGCAATGGGTGTATGGTCCGTCCGTCATTTCCGTGATCGAGACGGATCATCCCCGGTTTGTGCAGCGTGTCTTTCAACAGGCCCCAATTAGGGTGCCGACCGTACAGGAATACAAAGAAAACCGGTTGTAGGCCCGGATGATGCTCAACAAGCGTGTTTCAAACGCAAGGAACCTTATGTTACCGGGCCGGCACCAAACTTCCCGCCAGGTAAATGTTAGTAACTCCGTTACGGCATATCCGCCAACCATTCGCCCTGGCGGGGCCTTCTTCCTTTTGAACGAACTAGTTTTTTTCTCTGCACCAAGGGAGATAGTCAGAAGCAGGAAGGGAGCAATTGCATCGCCTTGTAATGGAGAGGAGTTGCTTGATGAATCAGGAACCAGTTTTCAACCCTGCAAAGGTAATTAACTGTTCATCACGGGCTGGAGCGACCGTCACCGTTCCTTTCCTTCCTATTTCTGATTATGGCATCAAAAACAGAGGGGGTTGGGTCTGAAAATCCTTATTGAAAGCATTCATCTCTATTCAGAAATACGAACAAACACTTCAAGTGAGGGATGACCATTGAGACGCCGCAGGAAATGGTTGGCTTATGTACTTATCGTTACCTTTATGGTTCCGCTCCTTGCGCCGTATTTTACGCTACTACCAAAATCAGCAGCCGCAGAAACACCCAAGTTTGGTAACGATCACATTACTCCTTATCAGAATAAGGATGCAAATGATAACGTTATAGGTCCGCCGACATGGCGGTATGCAATTGCGTTTATGTCCCTTGATCTTTGGCGGAACTCGGCAGGGGTCTGGTCTCCGGTTGCGCCAGGGCAATCGTTTAATTACGGCATATTGGATTGGAACTATAATTTTTCATTTAATGATCGGATTGTTCGTAATGTCGAGGTTTTTGTTTTTAACCCTAATAACCCTGAACATATCAAGTTTTTTAATAATTCTCGCACTGGCGGCGATTTTGAATTATATTATCCATACATGTCAACCGTTCATGACATGCAAATGTCAAACTTGAACGGTAAAGGAAATCATGAAGTCACCTTTAAGCTGGATGTGAAAGGCGTAGCCGACAAAGATGGCCTGAAAATCGACTGTCCTTCTTGTACGGGACAAGCCGAAGGCCTACGCTACTATTTCCCCATCGGCCTCAAGTTCGAATTAGACGGGCAGAAACGTGTACGGCTTTTCGATGCTGCAACCGGAAACCGGATCCCGTATCAGGGAACGACGGCAGACTTGATCTCCAACATGCAAAAGGGTACGACCGTGACGACGGAAGTGCCGACCATTCCGGGATACCGGTATGTCGGCTACAAAAAGAAGACCTACATGACGTACTGGCCGGGCGGAAATTATGGGGAGCCGGAGGGGGCGATCATCCCGGGGCCGCTGCCGTCATTTGTGTACGATGGCAACTTTGACACGTACATCGTACAGCTCTATTATGAACCGGATACTGGACCGGACAAGCCCGACCTGGTGGCGGTGGACATTACGGCGAACGGCCCGATCGAAGTCGGCAAACCGACGAACTTTACGGCAAGATGGCGCGTCGATAATAAAGAGACCGGGAAACCGTACAACGTAAAGGTGATGGTCGATGGTTCCGAGGTAAAGTTGCAAAGCCAGGCAGCCAGCGAGCCAGGCGATTATTCAATGAACTTCACCTACACGTTCACGTCTCCGGAGCAGAAGACGTTCTTGCTTGTGGTGGACAGCGCCAACGCGATCGCGGAGAGCAACGAGAACAACAACCAGGTATCCAAGTCGTTCAAAGCGATGGATCCCAACAAAAGCTTCACCGGCGATTTTGACGTACTGCCGCCGGTCATCGAGTTCCGTGAATCGTTCGAACTTAAGCCGAAAAATTTTGTGTTCAGGGGATGTACCTATGACAGCCACCGGTACAAGATCGAGCGGAATGGCGACACCTATTACACATCCTGGGCGAACAGCCAAAGCGAAAGCCATTCGTATTCTTACAGCACGTATCCGCGGGTTATCGGAATCGGAACCCATATCATTACACTGGAGATCCGGACGAAGGATTGCGGAACGGCGCAGCCGGCTACGCATACGCTTGTCGTGAACGGGCCGAGCGGCAACAATCCTCCCCAATTTGAGATTGGTTTCGTCTATCCGTTTAACCCGACCCAGCCGGTTCATGAAGTTGTCGAAGGTACGGTCATGCACCTGATTTACATCAATGACCCGAGCGTTCCAACGCCGTATGATCCGGACGGGGATCCGCTGGAATTCCTGGGCTTCGACTTTTCCGAAAGCTCAAGCTGGGCCAAGACCATCCCGCAAAATTATCCCGAGTACGGCGACGGATATCATAACATTGTCATGAACGGCATTGGCTATCACCAGGTCAAAGCGACAATGCGGGATGCATTCGGAGCAACAACCACCAGGACGACGTATATCCGGGTCATCCCGCCGAACCCGGTTGCCGTTATCGAAGGGCCGAAAGAAGTGAAGGAAGGCCGGCCGCTGCCGCAGCCGTTCAGCAGCGCCAAAAGCTACAGCCCTGTCGGACGTTCGATCGACCACTCGAAGGACGAGTGGACGAACTTGAAAGATGTGTACACGAAGCCGGGCAAGGAGATCATCACGCTCTATGTCACCGACAGCATCGGCCTGCGGTCGCTTGATCCGGCGGTGCATGAGCTCATCGTCCTGCCGGACGAGCCGCCGGTCGCCAAGCTCGAAGTCGAACCCCGCGGCATTCGCGGCCAGACATACTACGTGTACAACAAATCGTACAGCCCGGACGGAGACAAAATCGCATCCGTACAGTACAAAATGCGCTACGATGACGAGAACAACGGCTTCGATGATGATCCGTGGACGGACATGACGGGGGATATGACCCGCGCTGTCTTCAAGCCGAACCGGGTCGGGAAATACCAGTTCTACGTCAAAGTTTGCGAGGACTACGGCAAATGCGACGATACACTGTCCGATCCGGTTGAAGTCACGATGATGGACGTTCGGAACCTTCCGCCGGAAGTCTCCTTTGAGTTGGAAGGGAAGAACCCGCAGCCGGATCTGTCGCTCAGGCGTGTCTATACGCCGGCTGAAATGTTCAACTGGACATTGACGGGCGTCAACAGCACCAACGCGCTGGACGGAAAGCGGATGCGCTGGAGCTTCAGTGATACGGAATTGTTCGGCAAGACCGGTAAAAAGAATGAGCGGTTATACGGCAACGGACTGTACTACCCAACAGGCATTATAGCGTTCTTTCCGCCATTCGCTGATGCCGGGTACGGGAAGAATGGCTATAACCTTTATCGGCCGATCGGTGCAGCCGACCCGAATAAAACCCTCAGTCAGCCATTGCTTGTTCCAAATCCCAGTACAGGGGAATGGACCCCGATAGCTTTCGGCATCAGTTCCAATAAACCGAATTTCGTTTCGACGCCTACACACGTCTATTTCAGTCATAATGGCCGTTTCTTTGCGCTCAACAAAAGTAAAATTGGCCGATATGAATACAATTTCGAAGTGAAAAATGGATCGATTGTGGGCTTAAAACACGACCTGCCCGATGGCTCTTACTATGACTACATCTTGAACGCACCAAGCATCAAGTATTATGCGGAGGTTCGGGATTGGAAAGATGTTCCTGAATTTGTGAAAGAAAACGAACGAAAGCCTGGTGTCAGCTATTCACCCGTTACCCTTACGCCAGACAAGTATTTTGTAACGGAGGATACCGTATATCAAATCGCCAAATGGAGTTGTTCCTGCTTAAAAAGTGATGGAGAAATTTATACGAAAAACGGGCAAACGATCATCTCCTATGACTTAAAAACGGGCGAGATGATTGCAAACGGGCTGGAGAAAAGAATCGATTATTTTTATGACACCTTGAACAATGGATTTTCCCGAAACGGGAATTTGGTTCTCTGGTATCAGGATTTTAGTGCACCGTATGTCTATCAATTGGACACATATGATAAACACTTAAACCTTAAAAACACGAAGAAATTACCAAAACCCGAAGCCACTCAACCTAGGAATTACCTTACGTGCACGGCAGGTTATCGCATTGATCTAGCTTTCGAGGATATCAGCGAAAATACCTATATGTATGAAGAACACAGCTGTATGAACGGCTCAATGGAGTCGAGAGACTACGGTTCCGTGTATCTGGTGAAGTTTGACCCCGACTTCAATCTCGTATGGCGGACCAAGCTTGAAGGAACGGATTTTAAACCCAATATTTCCGAAACCGCTGTTGATATTCCGGACATGGTTGTCAATTCGGCCCAAAAAGAGATTATCGTCCGGACGTATAAATACATGAACGAATGGAACGGTACGAAAGTCCTTCAGGCTGTAAATATGGATACCGGCGCTTTGCGCACGCTTGATCCCAATCTGGTTTTTGATTTTGACGGCACCAACTTCGATATCGACGCTTTTGGCCAGAAACAGATGCGATCAACGAAAACGACGCCGTACTCCTATACACCGTATGGGATCAAGTTCACATGGAACCAAAATCGGTATAATGGCTATACCTGGGACGGACAATCGCAGTTTTCATTTACCGCGGGAGGCCTGATTGATTACAACGGCTACATGGCTACCGCTGCGGAGCGTATCATGAACTCGCAATATGTCGGGGATGGCATCTTGCTGTCCATGATGATAAGTACTGCTAGTCCCTATAGCTTTTATTTTTACCCGTGGTTGAACGTCGGGGTTCCGGTTGGGGGTGAGCGCCAAGGTCCGGGACTTACCCTTGGTCAATTGCTCTCATCCAACAACGTCAAGGATCATGAGATCACCTTTACGTTGTCCCTGGATGATGCGGATGTCGATCGGGAATTGGTCGGCATGTCGTTCAGGGCAGCGAATGCGGCCAATCGTTACGCGGTCGAGACGAATGGATCCACCATCTATTTGTCCAAGTATGTGAACGGGAGCCGGACGGTGCTGGCGCAGCAAAATTACCCCTTCCAGGATGGGGTGAAGGTGCTGTTCAAGGTCAAGTTTGCCGGCGACAAGCTGGAGCTGTTTGTCAACGGAGCGCCTTATTTCAACGTGACAGACGGCACGTTCACATCCGGCAAATTTGGTCCGTTCAGCGACAAGTCGTATGTCCGTTTCGGACCGGTCTCGGTAAAGGAAATCGTTCCGGATGAAATCATTTGGGACGCGGAATATGCCATTTGGGAGGAAGGTTCCGCAAGGGCCGAGATCCAGTACAAAAACATCAAGTTCAACGATCCGGAAGGCGACCCGCCGGCCGGCTCGTATCAATGGACATATGTCCACACGCCGATGTTCATGCGCAACCAAGGGCTTTCCGCCTTGCACAATAAGACGTTCTCGGAGGGGCAGATCTATTTCGATAAAGTCGGCCTCTACGAAGTGCGGCTGTCGGCGAAAGACGATCCGCATCCGGACTACCGTTACCCGAGCAAGGTGTTCGATGAGTATCGCGAGCCTTCCAATGTGTTCGGCAAGCGCATCATCGTCCACCGGCGGCCTGTCGCACGCTTTACGCTGTCCTTGAACAGTGACAAAACCGTAAGGTTTAACGACACCAGTTACGATCCGGACAGATGGGCGAGCGCAAGCGAGTTTTCTCCGCCCGAGGACGGGAAGAATTATCAGACGACGCGAGGCATTTTTGAACGGAAGTATTACTACATTACGCCGAGCGGAGCCGTCCATATGGAAAAGCTGGTGGTGCCGAGAGAAGCCGGGACTTATACGGTCGGCATGGCGGTAAAAGACGAGTACGGCGCATGGAGCGATTACTACGAGCAAGTAATTACGATCGATGAGCTTCCAGCTCCGAACGAACCGCCGCATGCCGGATTTACGGTGAATCCTGCGACGACTTATCGCGGCGTGGCCGTAACGATCGATTCGACGGCTTGGGACAAGGAAGACGGCGACCGGACGAAGCTGCCGCATGAATATTACATCTCCAATGTAAACGGCGGATCGGAGTTGCTTGCGAGCGCATCCCGGACGAGCTGGACGAAGACGTTCAATTCGGTAGGCACGTTCCGGATTCGGCAAGTGGTGTGGGATTCGCTCGGCCAGACCGACCAGGCGATCCAGACGGTGACGATTCTGAACCGCAAGCCGCAGGCGAACGTGACGACGCCCGCCAGCGCGGACCCGGCCAAGCCGACGAAGTTTGATGTGCTGCGGCCGACGTTCGTATGGACGTACTCGGATGCTGACGGCGACGCGCAGACGCAATACCAGGTGCAGATTTATCGCACGAACGGCACGCTTGAACGCGACACTGGCGTAAGGTCCGGAGCCGCGAAAAACTGGGCGCCGACCGTCGATCTGCCGGAGAGAGTGACGATGTACGTCCGGGTGCGGGTGCATGACGGTTACGATTGGAGCGATTGGAGCGCGCCGAAGTATTTCTACATCGAGACGAACCGGCCGCCCGTGGCGGATTTCGATTGGTCACCGAAACCGGCATATGAAGGGGATACGATCACGTTGATCGACCGCTCGACTGATCCCGATGGGGATCCGCTGACTTATCAATGGTCGGTCAGCGGGCCGAACGGATATACTCGGAGCGGTTCAACCAAAGAGTTCGCCATCCCTGGCGCGGACACGGAAAACCGCACCGGCGTTTACAACGTAACCCTCACGGTCCGTGACCCCAAAGGGGCATCTGACAGTGTGACGAAATCCATCACGGTGCTGCCGCTCAGTGTTACGGGTTACGTTCTGCATACCGATGAGTGGAACGAAAACCGTATTAATTACAACAAAAAAGTGAGCGGAAAAACCGATGAGCCTCGTACTTATGATATCTTCTGGGCCGGCGAACGTTTCGTGCTGAAAGCCGACACAACATTAACGGGTACCAGTACAAAAGCGAATACCGTCACCGTTCAGATGGACAAAGGGTACTCTACGACCCTTACACCGAATGCGAATAACAGCCAGTGGAACGGTGAACTTTATGACAAGAGTTTTGACCATCTGCCAGATGGCCCCATCAAATTCACGTTCCGTGCTGTATTTAGTAACGGTGTCGTGAAAGAAGATGTGGTCACGGTTCGGATTGAAGGCAACTATACCGATTACTTCCGACTCCACAGGTCGAAGTAATGGATCATATCCGCTCTGCCAGCGGCCTCAGCCTGTTGAAGAACTTTCAACAGGCTTTTTCTTCGTATTATCAGGTCAGCCAAGATTATGGTTGGCCTTTTTTCATGGCCGGGTTTCGGGACAACGTGCTTTTTTTAGAGTCAAGCCCCCGACCCCAATTTATGAGACGAAAAAGGTGGTCCGAGTATAAAAAGCAGCAGGCCCATCGGGACCATGCTGCCTTATTGCTTTACAGCTTGATGGTCTTGCAGCTGCGTTTGGCATAACGCAATGCGGCTCCGGTCAAAATATATTCGTCATGCGCTTTGGTATAGGTGACTTGCAAATCGTTCAGTAAGGAGCGGGGAATCTTCGCCGTTACAATGCTCTTGCCATGGCTCCTTTGTATTGCCTCTCTCTTCGAAGTTACCCAAGCCATCTTATTCGCACCCTTCTTCCAGGAGAGTTCTTTTGTGCATACGGCATACAGCTGAATCTTTTCGTCCGCTGCTATGCGGATCGCAAAGACGCTTTTGGCGCAAAGGTCCATGTATGCGGGGAAAAAGATGACCAACAGCAGGCATTTAAATTGGTCCCTCTTGCTTTGCAGATTAATTAAAGGGTTAGAAGCCTTTTTGATGTTATGGCGTATGTCCCTAACAAGCCAGAGCACTAAGTAGAATGCCCAAAAAAACCAGATACCCATCCTAATTTAGGAATGAGGGCCTTGGTTGCATGGTGAAGGGATAAGACAGCAATAATGAGTTTCATTACCGGTGCCTTCCCTTTACGGGCATACAACCGCTCAAAGTGAAACAACAGACGGACATTGGTAATGATGGTAACAGCTTTGATCTTGAGAAAAATCAAGTCGAAAATGGACAATAAAAATAACTTGAATTTTCTCATCGGCAATTCTCCTCCTTTTTATGATTGTTTGAAGCAATATATAAAAAACTCTCTCGGTCGGAGGAGAATATGCCAAAATTCTTTTATATTTACTGAACTCTTTGGTTGGTTCAAATGCACGTTTCCTTGTCGATGCGGGAATGTTTGAATAAAAATAAGGAGCGAGGGATTTCTCTGCTCCTTGTCATTACCTTATGTTTTCTGCATTAGCGTACTTCAATGAGACTAACGTGTTCTTCCGTTTGTTGCTTCAACCGTAGATTCAAGACCACCTGATAGGCGGAACGGTCGAAAAACATTCATTTGAGCGTGGGGACGGACACCGTCTGCGAGAGACGACATCATTAGATTTAATAGGTTCCAGCACGACATTCATTTGTCGCTTTATAGAACTTCCGATAAAGTCTTTCGATTGAATCCGGGTCTCTTGGTGTTTTAATATCAGCCTTAATCGCGAGCATGGTAAGCTCTAAAGCTACGTCGTTCAAGTGTCTTTGAATCGGTGTAGGTGATACTTCGATTTTGCCTGACATAACTCAGCACCCCCTTTCAGGAATATTATACCATGAATGGATCTTTTGCAGTACTAGCGACTCGTGTTACAATATCAATATAACTTATTGAAAAGCATGCGACTCTCTCCTGCAAGCGCATAGGGGAGTATTCTATTACGATTCGCCTAGGTTCGTTATGAGGGGAATTGGCACGTCTTTACATTTTCCTTTGACGTACGACGGGTGTTTTTTATTGGGAAATGGCGCGGATTCGGTCTCGATCTGCTGCGAGTGAATACATCACATAGCGGTTTAAGCACAAGAAGCGGGTTAGCACCTTGCTTCTTGTTTTTTTTATTACAAAATTACGGAGGGACTAAAATGACCAAAACTTCCCATGAATCGAAGTGTCGATGGATGTGCCCCAATGGGTGTGAAGTGGACCATGTTCTCGTCTGCGGAGGCCCTTTTCTCGATGATCCTGATCGCCCAAATATGTATTTTCGGATGGAACAGGAAGGGGGCTACACGGATCTATATGCCGATGGCACTCAGGAGGCCAGGTTATGCGCATGAACACGACAATGGCGGATGCTGCACGGAACCTCGATGTCCCGAGTTGTATTCACGTTGAAGATGACCTGCTTGCATGGGCTGTTGCTAATGGATTTGTCGGGGACAGACCAGTAATGTTTCCGAAATAAGGCGCCCAGGCCTTTCAGGTTTAATGAAATCAGTCCAGATTGCACGATTACGTCCAAAATTAATACAGGCTCTTGGGATTGATATTTGGTAAAAGTGTACGGATATTTAGTAAAAGTGTACGAATGAGCCCTTATAATATTCAATATTTCTGGTATAATGGAGATGGAGGAATCATGGCCAATTATATTACTACGTTCAGGCTTCCTGATGTGGTGTACCATGGCACGTTTTTAAAGGCCATCCCCAGTATCAAACAAAAAATCATAAACTTTGATTTTCTAAAACAAAGTTATAACCGTGATTTCGGTACGGGGTTTTACACCACAATTGACCTGAAACAGGCGATGCGTTGGCCTGTTCTCAAGGTAACCAAAAAGTTAATCACTGGTGGAAAGGTCGAGGCGGACGAAGCGCCAGCCGTAGTCAAAATCCGCCTGCATCCGGAACGATATGATGACGATATCACCGTCCTTGATTTCCGAGGAGAAAGCATGGAATGGGTGAAATTTCTGCTATCCCATCGCCTCGATAGTTCCGCCCATCGCTGTTCATGTTTGGAGGATTTTGGACATCCTCATCCCCAAATTGTTTGTGGGTCTATGGCGGACAATGATACAGGTGGAATCATCGAGGAATTTGTTCGTTCCGGAAGATCCAAAGACGTTCTAGACGATGTAATATGGTTTGCCGAAATGATTACGCAGGATGATAATGGCGAAAAGCTGTCGGCACTGGAACTGGGTGATCAAATCGCTTTTTTCGACGAGCGATTGAATCGTATTATGTCGTTTGAGGGATATTATACGCTAAGGATGGAAGATTATACGCTCAATCTGAACGTCGATGAAGAAATTTCCCCAGAGGGGTGGGATTACTATGGCACAAACGATGACTCGAATGAGCAGACGTATGATGCGTAAACATTATGCGCAAGCTGTCATCGAAAAGCTTCAGAAGTTGGGATACCCGGCAGACGAAGCGAAAGCTGTCTTCCTCCGTCATTACAAATGGATGTACCGTTATTTCGGGTTGGAACCGAATGCCGAAGAGTTTGCTTTAATCATTCACGATTCGGAAAAAGCTGCGAAGCGTCAGGGGGCCATTGTACGAAAACGGAATCTCCACCGGCCGACGAAGGTAAGAATTTTCCACCATACGGCTGATGGAAAAGAGACGAGGGATAGCACGTTCTTCATGAACAGCCTCCTTCGACGGGCACCCCGGTAAACCAAAATTCAACAACGGAGTTCTTTCTTCAAAGAAGAACTCCGTTTTTTTTAAGACATATTCACGTACAAGGTGCCTGGCCAGACGGCAGCCTACTGCATAATTTCGTTCAAGATGGGAAAAATGATTACCGGGACGGTCAAGTCAAGCCCTCAATGTGGCGGTCTGACCATGGCTGCACCTGAAAAAGATAAGTGCCGTCACAGAGTGAGGCGTCCGGAAATTCTCAAAAAAGAAGGCCCTGTCCCGCTTCCGCGGAACAGGACCATCCTTGTTTGTTAACTTGCCTTCGAATGGAAGGCTTCCAAGCTTTCCAACATGAGTTGTGTGCGGCGTTGAATAACCTCGCGATTCGATGTTTTTCTGGACAGCGTCTCACCAAATTCGGAATCAATGCTGTATTCGTCGATCAGCATCTTCTTTGCCCAAGCCCCGAACTCAGCCGGTGGCATCGAGAGTTGTTTTGCTCGTCTTATGGCGACAAAGAGAGAGGGAATGACGGACTTTTTCAGGGCAGCCTTGTCCATTTTGGAATCCCAATTGTTGGTTGCTTCTTCAACATAAATCACCGAGTCGTTCATTTCGGCAATGATTGCAGGATCCATCTCATTCTTTCCGATTTCGCGGATATATTGATTCATGTCCCTTTTAGAGAAGGACATATTTTTCCCGGAAAGCAGCGCATAGGCTTGGAGTGCAGTCCTCCGGTCGACGAAACCCATGAGATCATCTTTCGTGAACTTGATCCGCTTGAAGAAAGGTGTGTTTGTGAGGCGGATCAAAATACCACGGTTATGATCACCCAGCAATACTTGCGAAAGCTCGATGTCTGAAAGCGGCCGGGTTTGATTGATGCGGTAGTAGATTTTTTCCACTTCCTCCAAGGTGAAGGTTTCGTCCAAGATCGTGATCGAGAAACTGAAACCGAGAATCTCTTGTTGAAGGTGCATTGGCAGTTCAGAAAATTTCAGGCCCGCCACTTTCACGTTTTCAACATCTGGCGTGTCGGGATGCAAGGCAAATTTATCAAGAATAAACCGTGCAACGACAGTGATAAGTCTTTGTTTTCCATCAACACAATGATATACTGGTTTTTCCTTGCCGTTACTGTCCACAATCTTATCCCCGTTTTTCCAAACGAGGATGGGCTGGACATAGCCATCTTCCATCAAGGTGTGAATCAGTAAACTTTGCCATTGAATGTCCTTGCCACGAACGTAATTCCGCTGAAACGGCAGTTCTAAATTAAATTGATTCCACATTTTGTTGAGTTGATAGGTCGTCAATTGTATCGTGGACTTACCCATGTGATTCATCTCCTTATCCAATTAAATTAGACTAAAAACTGATTTGTGCTATACACCACAGCTTCATCAGTCGCCGGTCAAAACCTCACTCCTTATTGTATTTATAGGTTAGGCACAAAAAATGCACCTAACAAATGATCAATACTCTCGATCATGGAGAGCGATTAAAAATTGATCACATGTTACGTGCATTTTTAATAGAATCCATCCTTGCGTATGCCAGGATGCGAAAAAAGAACAGAAATTGATGACATGTCTTTATTTTATCAAATATCATCAATTAAGCCAATATGGTTTCTTCCAGCATATAAACAATCCACTATACTTTGGCAGAAACGATTCAGGAGAAGAATCGCAGACAATTAGGAATCATGAGCTTTTCGTATTTTGAATGGGGTTAGCTCTAACTCGAACTCCGTTTCGTTGCCGCATATACATTTCTTAAACCCCGTATCAACTCGTTGACCGACTCTTACCCCCTTGAGGTAGAACTGTTGATTGCACACTTTACAGATGATTTTAACTTTTACTTTTTGATAAGAAATATGGAAAACCAAAAATACAAATCCCCCTTTTCCGGCGACCTTCTATCGGCTTAGATTTATAAAATGGTAAAGCGATTGTTTTTCAATGAAAGAACACAATAGGAGAATGCTATGGTACACTCAATAAGACGTTTGGATTCATCACTACGTTACAACTTTTCGTGCAGGTGTTACAATCATCATATCATGCTCGACCATAGGAATACGATTATTCATTCATAAATATTTTGTGTTGCATTGGGTAATACCTTAATTGGCTTGATCCCTGTAGGGTTCCATTTAAGCTGCCTTAAAATAAAGGATGGTTGCATACAATGTCCGGATTGGATGAAAGATTGGATCCAGTCATCATTGGCAAAAACATTAGGCGGATAAGAAAAAATAAAGGTCTTACCATTGTCGAACTCGCAAACAGACTTGGTTATGCTACCGGGAAAATTAGCAATATTGAGAACGGAAAACGCATAAACATTTCTCTTGACGAGTTGGAGAAGTTCTCGAAGGCCTTAAACGTACCGTTAGAAGAACTCGTCATGGTAGACCCCAGCCCCTATTTAAGTGAGCTGGAAGAACTGAGACATTCGATAACAGTGGTCCAGCACAAACTTAGTGCAGGTTGGGTCAACGGCCTAAACAAGACGTTGGAGCATTTGAGAGAGAAAGCAGCCCAAAGTTCTAATCAATCGATTTGGGCCCACTTATCTTTCTTGTGGGCGGAATATTACCGGGCTATCTCCGATTTCGAATCTGCCATGCAATGTTATAGGGAATCCATTGAGTCGCATGGGCAAGATCTAGAGACAGTTGAAATCAAAATGCGTTCCTTTAACGGTCTTGCTTCCTTATTAGTTGAAAAGCAGAAACTCTTCGATGCTATAGATGTATTAAGAGAATCCCTTAATTACGCGGATCATCATCCTGTGTGCAGTATTGATCTTTCGAACGTTCACTTTAATCTGACCATTTTATATTTACATATCGGGCATGTCGATTTAGCGAAATACCATATCCAAACTTGCATGGAAATCACTCATAATAAACACGAGCAAACTTTTTATCAAGCATCGTTTTTAATGTCCATCACGTACATGATAAATAAGAGATACCAGGATGCATATCCCTTCTTGATCAAGTCGATGAGTTGGTTTCAGCGGCAAAAAGATCTGGACTACCTCTATAAGTCCCTCGAATTGATCTTTTTTCTGCAAAGGGTACGTCCGAATCATCTGTTTGCCGATCTCCTCACAAATATTAAAGACTTTTTGGATATAGAAGTCCCTGCAAATATTTTGTCTCAGCAGTATAAATGCTTTTTCCGTCTTATTGAGCTTGAAATTGAAAATGAAAATTACGATGATGCCCGAAATATGATTGATAAATGCAAACAGCGATTTGATCTATACTCCATTAAAGACGGGTACAAACTTTTTGCATTGGAGGCATACCTCATACGGAAAACATCAGAAGATAGAAAAGCAGAAAGAGCGGCACTTGAAAATGCTCTATATAGCTTACCCCAAGAGGACAATTCCGTGGATAAAGCGAACATACTTTTCAGACTGGGGCAATTACATTTGCCTGAAAGGATCCGTCTTTACGAAGAAGCGCTTCGTATTTACACAGATGTTTATCAAGAGAAATATTATATCGATGGGACATTACTTTCATTTCTTCCCAAGCTGAGGTATTGATGCATGGAATACGGTCAAAATCCCGCTGCGCAAATTACGACACCAGACCAACCTGTCTGGCTTCGATCGGTATTAGCCAAGTTTGTCAAAAACATTACGATTCAGGAATACTATTGTGTACTTCATGCGAATCACTTCGTGAATGACGTGCACCAGCTGATCGGTTATTTTTCGAGTGATGCTTTGGGAAACCTTTTGGTAGCCGGCAGCAAAAAGGAGAAGAACGGTGCCGATCTCGGCAACATTAGGGTAACGGATCATGCGTTCAATAGGTGGAAGGAACGTGTAAGCAACGTATCGCTCAGTCTGCCCCAATTGCAAAATTTGCTGAATCTGCTGCATCATTTTGGCCGGATTGAATTTCAACCGAATGGTGTCGGGATTATTGATTCGGAGATTCTTTTTATTTACACGTATAGTGATCGGGATATCATTATTCCGACTTTCTATGGGCGATTTTCCCAAATTCCCGCCTTGCACCAATTTGAAGCTTTAAGAAACTTTAATCAGCACGCGGACGAGTATGTCGGCCTTTCTCTTAATGCAGAATTATTGGGCAGGCTGCCTATTCCGCCGGTGCCTGCAATTCGTATGGTATTTCGGGGAAATACCACAACTTATTTGCTTGAGAAATATACGGATGAAAGGGACGCCCTTTTTGTGTTGACGGTGATAGACGGCCCAGGAGCCGGCGTAGTCCGCGAGTTTTTGTCCACGCAATATCAATGCGAACGTCTTGAAAAAAGTGTACGCCGAGCGTTGTTAATCTTAGGTGAACATGAATTTGTATTTCATCACATAGCATTTCATTATCCGGAAGAATTGAAAAGAAGAATTCAACGAGCAAAAGAACGAAATGAAAAGACACCTTGAGGCATGAAAGCTCATAGGTGTCTTTGTCTCATTATTCAGCTCGCCACACAGTCGTTCCGATGACCCGCTTTTGTTTCTTTCGTGTTTTTTCTTCCTTCCGCATGTTTCCGATCAGCGCAACCAGTTGGTTTTTCTCCTGCAATGTGATTTGCAGGTCATTAAAAAGCAGGTCTTCAAGTTCTTCCCATGCCTTTTGTAAGGCCTTTACTTCCTCTTCTTTCTGTTCATTGAGTTGTATTAGCTCATCTATACTCGGCTTACTTTGATTTGAAGAGATGGGCTGGTTATAATCAATCGGTTCTCTGGAGGAGAGAATGCTAATCAGTTCTTTTAATATTTCAAGCTTTCTTATGTTTTGAACGTGTGAGTATTCAGACACCCTAAACACCTGCCTTTCTACAGTTAAACTACGTGATTATCAGAGGCTTGTCAAAAACTTTTCATCAGTTTATCTCGTTTCATCTATCTGAACAAAGCACACCTCATTTGAGGCCATACTATCTTGTCGGCCGTTTTGGATGTAGAGTATAATAGCATCAATAATCGAATAAAAAAACTGGAAGCACCAGTTACAGCGATTACGCTGTTGCGGGTGCTTTTTATTTTTCGCCAGAAGAAGATTCTGGTTGCGCGAAGATTCATCGAGGAGGTTTCCGATGGAATTGACACCGAACAATAACACGGCGCCAAAAACATCTCCAGGAGTACGTTCATTCTTCAAAAAATGGTGGATAGATTACCGTGATCGAATCGAAGAGTGGTATCGGATCTATTTCCACACCATCACCGTCACCATCCTTCTATTTGTCAACCTATGGCTTGGATGCTCGTCGTTAATGATTTATTTCGCTCAGTGGTTCGGTGTGGATTCCGGACCGGTTGGTTTATTGTCTGTTTTCTCAAAGCATCCAAGCGGCGTCCTGTTAAGCTTACTGAATACGGTCTATGTGCCGCTACACTATCATCTCTACATTTGGATCATCGTCGTACTGAACTTGCCGATTTTTACATGGCTGTATTCGACGACAACGCAGCCTATTGTGAAAGGTCATAATGCGTTAATTAGCTGGACCTCGAAGAGAGGACGTAAAGCCGCAGCCATTATGTCGGGCATATCGTTTATCCTGCACTTTAATGCAGTTTTTGCATGGTACGTGCGAAACTATTTGTTCGACTTTTTTGCGTCAATTCGGTCGGACAAGGATTATCTTGTCGTTACGTCCATGGAGAGCTTCGGCTATGTCCTGATGTGTGTTCCGGTACTTATTTGTCTATATGCCGTGTATTTTGTGGCCAAGGAATTTTACCGCGATGAAGATATTCGGGAACTGTTTTACAATTGGGTATTTAAGCTCCTCGCCAGCCAGTCCTATTCATTACGTGGCAAGTCTTGTGATGTCATAATCGGTTGGGAAGAGGGTACGAATAAACCGATTGTTCTCAACGAGAATTCACGATATCTTCATGAGCTCATCACTGGTCCAACCGGTTCCGGCAAGACATCAACCACCATCTTGATTCGTATTGTGCAGGACCTGATTCGAATCGCACGTGGCCGGAAATTAGGCGTTGTCGTGTTAGAGCCCAAAGGGGATTTGGTAAGGGATGTGCTAAAACTTTGCAAGCAACTGGGAATACCTGATCATAAGATTAAAGTGGTTGATCCTACCGATTTGGTACGGTCCATTAAGTTTAATCCCTTTGCAGGTCCGCTTGAAGAAGCTGCTGCGAGATTCAGCGGGGTGTTGGATTCTCTTACCGGGGATCAAGACGATTTCTTTAAAGGTCAGCAAAATGAGACCGCGACTCTCTATACCATGCTGGGCAAACTGCGGTATGCCAACTTATTCAATATTTCTCATTTGCAACGCATGTACACCGATCCCCGCTACCTGGCAACAATTACGGAGGAAACCAGGGAAAGGCTAAACACATTACTGAATTCACCAAATCTCACGCCTGAAGAAAAAAGTCGTTATCAACGGTATGAACGAGTCGTTGCATATTTTGAAGACGAGGTGCTGGACTACAAAACTCATAAAGTAAAGGACGTAACCCTTCCGCTAACATACCCACCGGGCCACAAGTATAAAGGCCTACAGGTGGTAGACAGTAAAAAAGACAAATACGTAACCGGAGCGAAAAAATATCTGAACGAAATTGTAATGAACGCCATGCTATCTGAACTCATGGTTGCCAATGACGGGGAAGAAGTGCTGGACATTGACCAGTTCCTTCAAGACGGTGGTGTTCTTCTCGTCAATTCGGCACTGGGAGAGCTTGAAGAATTAAGCTTGTCGTTCGGGCAATTTTTTATTCGGCAGTTCCAATCGAGTGTATTTCGCAGGCCGCCGGAAGAAGGCGGCATCTCAAGAATTCCAATCTTCTTCTATATTGACGAATTTCCGCTTTACATTAATGAAGCTTTTATCCGGCTGCTTACGCTCGGTCGGTCGTATAAAGTGGGTACGTTGATTGCGATACAATCTCTGGGTCAGCTGAAGGTCGTCGTGCCCGGATATGACAATACCATCATGAACTCTGCAAGGAACAAGACGGTGTTTGGAGGCGGCGAATATGAAGACAACTTGCGGTTCTCCCGACATTTTGGCGAAGAATATCAGATGGAGGAATCACTCAACGAGTCGACGACACCGATCAGTATGCCGCAACAGGGCTGGGGATTGCGATATAACACCCAACGCAAATTAATGCCCCGCTTTACACCAACGCAGATTAAGGAGCAAAAGTTCAAGCATTTTATTGTGGATCTCGTTGATCCGGATGGTAACCCTCTGCCTCCGGTCAAGGCATATGGCAAGTTTATTACAGAGACGAAATTTATTCGGAAATATGTTAATGTCGGCCGTATCGTCCTTGAAACCAAAACCTACAAACCGCTTTCGGCCATTGCAAATAAAATGACTCATGTTACGTTGCTTCGTCAGCTGTTTGAATCAAAAGAGGATGGGGAGACTCAACACGTAGTTGATGTCACACCTGAGCAGCCAGAGGTTGAGATGCTACCGACAGCCCCTGTAACGCAGTTAATACCTGGTGAGGCCGTTGAATCTCAGGAGATCACACAGCGTGAAGCGGGGACGAATCCTGCATTGACAGCTGCATCTCCTCGCACGACTTCCGTTGTCGATGATGAGGAAGAATTACCTTTGAATGCACCTCTGCGGGATGAAGGCGCCGGCGATAAACAGCCGGAAAACCCGTCTGGCCAGCAATTGCTGGCACTTACGCCTGAAGAGGAAGCGGAATATCAGTTCTATAAGGACGATTCAGGCGTCGCCAGTGTAGGATATCCGCCAGGAGAGAATGAAACGGGTCTTGTCTCTGTTGAGGAAGATGATCCTGCTCAACAACACAGGGATGTAGTGTTGCCGGAAGCGATGGAAGAATCCTTGAATGATCTCTTCAAGCGAATCGGGTATTCGTCTGAAAATCATGACGAAAACGCCGATGCCGTTACCGTATCGGATGAGGAGGGAGAGAACGATGGGTTCGGATGGCAACTAGAAGATATCGTAGCAGGGAATCCAACCGCAGCATCAGAAGTACCTGATGCAGCATTCGTGGATGATCCGAAAGTGGAAGCTGATCAGGAAACGGATACCCCGGAGAAGACGGAAAGTCCAGCTCAAAACGGGGAGCCGATGGGGCAAAACGCTCAAACGGACCTTGACCCGGAAATCTTTGATCTTGTCGCCCCGGAAAGGAGAAATGGAAGTCGACAACGCGCAATTGCCAGCGCGTCGATCAAACCGCTGTCTGACACGCAAGTGGATGATGATTGATGGTTGACAATGATTGGTGTCCTTATTATCATTAAAGTAATCAAATAGCTGGAACGGGGAAGCACCTCGCACACGAGACACATGGTGTCCGTGTACGAGGTGTTTTCTTTTTTTCCGGCAACGTTTTTCATTCCCAAATTTTAAAGGAAAGAGTGATGGCGAAAATGCGAACTGTCGAACAACATTACGAGGATGTCTCGACGGAGCAGCTGGCGTGGGCAGACCTCAAAGAGTCGCTGCGGGTTAAAAAGGTGCTGTATGCAAAAGCTGTCGGGCTGGAAACACTTCAGGTCGGTGAGAAGAAGGAAGATGTGCTTAAACTGAACTACAATGGGGTGTACGGCTATCTTCCGAAATCCAAAATCGACAACTACGATTTCAAAGGCCTGCACCATTTCTTGAGCAAGGAATTTGAATTCGTCGTGGAAGAAATCGATGTCGAAAGTCAATGGTTTCTCGCAGATCGAATCAAGGCGCTTGAGGTTTCCGCGAAACGCTTCTGGCGTGTGGGAAAGGAAGGTATGGTCGTCGCTGCCTTCATTCGGGGGATTGACATGGCCAATCTGTATCTGCTTGTCGAAGGCATACCGACCATCCTGAACAAGAAAGAAGTCAGCTATTCGTATATCGAGGATCTTCGGGAAGAATTCGAGATCGGTGATACGATCGAGGTCAAGGTTCTCAAAATTGAGCCGCCCACCGATGACAATGAACAAGGCGTTCTTGAAGTCAGCGCAAAAGTGCTGCAAAAGGATCCCTGGCACCAGATCGCGCATTACAAAGAAGGTTGTTCTTACTCCGGCAAGATCACGAAGGTACATCCGCAACACGGCATTTTCCTGGAGCTTGTCCCCGGCCTGACCGTACGAACGAATTTTCCGGCGAACGCAAAGCCTGATCAATTGCGGAAAGACAAGGAGATTACAGTCAAGCTCCTGGAAATCAACCATCAGCAAAGACGAATTAAGGCCATTCCCATTATTCCCCATAAATCTATCGGATCCGGCAGACGGTTCGGAAGAGTGATCAAATGATTGCGGATCAACCGACTCTTTTTGAGGGCACTGGGCAATCCGAATTTGTGTCAAGAGGACCATCACCGGTCCCTTCCATACCCGTGATCAAGCCGGTTCCTCCGGAACTTAATCCTTACGGGGAGGATTGCCCCAGTGACATAGGCGAAATGCTGCTGCCGGACGGAGAGAAATTTGGGTTGTTCAGCGATCCCTATGCAACCCAGGTTTACCTTAAGGCAAAAGAGGGAATTCGAAATGGCCAATTCTGGTTTGCCGAGAAAATGGCAGATGGGCATTTTCGGGAGAAGGAGATCAAACTCTTGGATCTGCTCTCGACCGTACGGGTAGCGACCCGCAGTCAAATCCATCGGGTAATTGGCGACCTCACGAAGGATAACGATCGTAATACGGTAGAATTCATTAAGAAGTGCCGGAAAAATGGGATCATCTGCGCCTTTACCTGGGTTTCTCCTCTGCCGGAGGAACGTAAGAAGCCGACCGTTTATGCCTTGACGAAGGCGGGCGCACAAGCGGCCGAGATTTTGTTCCAAAAGAAGCTGCCGGACAAGTTTTGGCTGCAGCCGATCGATTTTCCGCCTGGTCGCTCTCCTTCCATGGATGTTTTCTTTCTCGATCTGGTTGCCAGCGAGCTCTATTGCGAACTCGTTCGAATTGACCGACTGATTGAGTGGACTCGTCGGCCGCCGATCAAACTTCCCGGCACACAATCTAACCACTATCCGTATGCGTCGTTTAAAGTCATTAAGGACAAGAACGACTTCAAGGAGTTCTGGATCGAGATTTTCCGACCGAGCCGGGATTGGGTGAACAAGGTGGTCACAAGGTTTGAGCGGACGGAGCTCGCCTACAAATCCTTACCCGAGCATCAGCGTCCCGATCGGGTAATCGTGATTGCAGACGGAGACAGCCGGGTGAAGATCCTAGCTGAACTTGCTCGGATGTACATGCCCAGCGTGGAGGTTCGCTTCAGCACGGACGAGCGACTGCTTTCTGGTATTGGACAGGATACTTTCCTTAATTACAATTTTGAAAAAGGCGAGCTCGTCAGGGTGTCCATACCCTATCTGCAACCGAATTACCACGGTATGACGGCATCGCAATATTTTGAGACCATGCAACCCGATCTTGCGGATGATGAAGACGACATCTGACTCTGACCCGCACGCGAGGAGAGGGGGTGGATCTGTAGGGATCCGCCCGCCTCTTTTTCAGATTCTCCCATCTCTATTTTGTTGACATTTATGTACTTCCATGAAAATATAAAATAAATGAGAATATGATGCACATATGTGTTTACGCGATACACTTTAAATTCGAAAACGGAGATTGATAATATGGCCAATACGAGCACCGCCAACTTCCCGGTGGATTTCATCATCATCAGTGATCAACATGAACAGCGGACAAGGCTGAAGTATCTGAAGATGTTTTACATTGAAGATCAAGGTTATGTCGTGGCGAGTGAGGATGAATCCTCATATAATCTCTTTAAAGTGGTCGAGCGAGAAGATGGGAAAACGGAACTCCACGACATTTACGATGATGCAGAGTGGCAAAAGGCAGATCAACATTTGCGTACCCACTTCCCGGAAGTGTTGGATTAAATCCGATGTGCTATCAGAATGGGTCACTATAATTAAAGGTGGCCCTTTTTTCTGCGCAGAATCTGTAGTTCAAGACGCGATCAGATGCTTATCAAAAAAAATCATTTGTGATAAGATAGTAGATATCAAACATTTTTTATTTGTGGTCCAGCCATGCGGACGGGCCTTTTCTAAGACGCCGGGTTAAGTTGTATTTTAGGGAAAATCCATCTATCTACAGATGTCAATGTTACAATGACTCGTTTACCGAGTGGTAATGTTGAACCTCTGTGGGTAGATGGTTTTTTTATTTTACCAACTATCCATAAAGGAGGACGCGTTCATGCTGGTCAAAGTGAACATGATTTGGGACAAGGTTCCCCGTTTGCCGTCTCCTCTGAGCTTTGGATTGGGGACGGTCAGAGCCAGTAGCTACGATCCATCTCGTGTATATTTTGAGTTTTCCGGTCCGGAGTGTCTCAATCTAAGCGACTTGTACCGAAAAATTAAGGTGTGGCTTTCAAACGCCCGGTGTGTCTCGATCCAATTCACCTATGAGGGCGCCCTTCCTCCGAGAGAGGAGTTGAAGGCGCTCAAGCTATCTCGTAAGCGTGACGGGATCTGGCGCAGACAACAAGGTGATCTTCGGATTGCAGCCATACCGGTCGTAACTGCCGGCAAATGGATTTTCTCGATTCAGAACCGCGATGGGAAAAATGGCGTACCTGTAGAAGCTTGCGATTTATCATCCCTTTTCTCGTTTCAACTACGGATCAATGAGAAAGGGGAGGTGGTGACATCGTGAGCATTAAGACGGCTATATTGGTGGATGAGATCAATGCCATTCACCAGTTGCATGCCATGGGGATATACGGTGTGCGGCCGTGGAGGGCATTTTTTGATGCGCTGAGTTCCGTCCTCAGGAATGAATACGGTCCAATCGAATGTGACTATCATTTTTATGGCGCAGTACCTCCCAGGGAAGTCGATCCTGTAAGGTATCATGACCGGACCCGGTTTTTCAAGGCGCTGAAACGAGATGGCATTTACGTTCATAAAGGCATATGCCAATCCGATCCCGCTACTGGGGTGCTGCAGGAGAAAGGTGTGGACGTGCTGCTCGCACTCGATCTAGTCGAGTTCGCACAGAACTGTTATGACCTCCTCTTCGTATTTTCCGGGGATGCCGATTTGGTCCCTGCAGTTCGAAGGGCGAGAAAGCGGGCAAAGGTAGCAGCCATCTTACTGGATAAAGTTCCTGCCCGATATATGCGGGAAAACGTGGATAGCGTAATTCCGCTTCATTTGGTCATCAATGTGATCGACCAATCGCATTTAATCCCGCTTCCGGCCTAAAGATACCAAGCCGTAGCACAAAAAACCCTTGGTAAAAACCACGGACCTTGCACGAGGAATCACGTGGGTTTTTTATTACTATTACCTTTATGTTTTATGAAGGGAGTAATCGTACATGGCAACGACAACTACGAAACGAATGCGAGCTTCGAGAACGGCCACGTTGAATCCTATGATGCTTGAAACCGTCTTAAGCAAATTACCACGGAAGGTTTCGCAAATTGAGCAAGCGGAGTTTGAGCGAGCCGGCGTTGAGGTGAAAGTTCTCCGGATCCGTTTTACGGGACTGAATGAGCCGGGGTATGTGATCTCCGATGACAACGGCACGCGTTTTTACCATTGTTGCGAGGCAAGTGCGAAGGGCGGCAATTGCACCCATATTACCTATGCACAAGCCGTCGCACTGAAATCGCGGCTGCAAATGTCTAAGACCTATCACGCACAAGACCCGAGCGATTACGAGGAATTGATAAAGGATGTTGAAGGTTATGTGGATGTGTCGTTGGAATTCAACGTCGTCCCGCCAGAGCCTGATGCTACTGGAACGGGGGCAAGTGCATCAACATCCTCCGCATCTGAAGCCAATCCCGGAATCGTCATGAATGTCGCCACTCCCATTTCGAACAAAAGAAATTGGAAAGATGGCTACAATGAGATCCTGGAATACCTCAGAAGCGAGGATTTCCCTGCATCGATGATTGTGGAGATCCGAGCGCTGCGTGAATCCATATTTGATACGGTTCAGCTGACCTCTCTGGCCACAGAGCCGGCCAAACCCGACTTGCCTTACACAGGTCCTTATATTCGCCGAGCGTTCAGGCACATTTTGAACGGTAAAGATCTCATTCTCATCGGTGATAAAGGCAGTGGTAAGGACACCCTGATTAACACCATTGCCTGGGTGCTTGGCCTTCCTGTTTATCTGCAACCGGGGAATGCCAACGAGACAAAGGAGAGCATCGTCGGCGACCGTTCCTTCGCCAAAGGTGAGGTGTTTTTTGACCTGTCTCCGTTTGCAACTGCAGTAAAGTATGGGGGCATCTCCAATTACACGGAAATCAACATGATTCCGGGGCAAATCACCGCAGTGTTTCACCCGGTGCTGGACGAAAATCGCCAATTGCCCACTTTGAAAGGGGCAATCAAGCGGCACCCCCACCATATTTTCTTGGGGTCGATGAACCATGGCGAGCAATATGTCGGCGTCTCGGAGATGAATGCTGCTCTTATGGACCGATTCGCGGTACTTAACCTGCCTTATACATTGGAGTTTCGCGATTTGCTCACTCGGAAGACGGGCTTGACAGATCGCAACGCGCTGAATTTTTTGGAGGAAGTGAAAAAGCAGATTGACGAATTGATTGCCACGGAAAATTCGGGCCACCGCTCCAAAACCATCCGAGGCTATATCGACGCTGCCGTTCACTTCAACAAATTTGGGGTTTCTTTGGATACAAAAGTCGAAGCGATCGAAGACTTCATCGTGAATAAAACCGAAGATCGAGACGAAAGGTTTATCATTCGGGATCGTTTACGACAAAGTGTCTTTCCAGACCTTCCTAAGACACAAGAAGAGGAAGACTACTGGAACGGAAAAAGTTAAATGGCGAGGGAGATTCGTTGCAATCTCCCTCTTTTTATCTCAATAACGGATGGAGGAATGAACATGACACTGCCCACACCCCATCTCCTCACCATTGAGGATGTTGTCAAAGAAAGAGAACGTCAACGGTTGCATCGGTATCTTTTTATTAAGTTTGGGCGAAAAAAGTTTAATATGCACTGGACAGAATTTGAGACATCCTTTACCAACTATCAAGATATATATGTGAAATACGATCTGCAAACGGAGGCACACAGGACATTTAGCCCGGAGGAGCTCCGCATGCTCCGTAAGGCACATGCAATCCATGAACGCGGACACATTGAGTATGATGTGGCCGGGGTTACGACAAAGTGGCGTGAAGATCATTACTCACCCGACAAAAAAGATTGGGAAGCAAACCATAAGTACCCGATGGGGTGGTTAAAGTTCTTTTCCGGCATGATGATCGATGTCCGTATGGAATATTTCGTGACCGTCGACCTGCCGGAAGCCAAGCCATTCTTCGACTTTTGCAATGAACACTGGCGTTTCGGCATTCGGGGAGCACAAGCCGGCCACGATCGGTTGCATGACTTTCAGGAGTGTCTGGGCAGCCGAGGATTTTTCTTGCCGGATATCCCGAATTGGCATCCGGATGCGGTACAGCTGGTTGACTCTGTCATGGATATTCTGGAGGATGTCCGACTCAGCAAGTCCACTCAGGAATGCATGGATAATACCTTGCGTCTGGTGAAGGCGGTCTGGTCTACATTATGGGATTGGATGGTTGAGGACAACAAAGTGAATGAAGAGCCCCACTACAACGAATCCGGACATGACAGATCCAACTGGGGTGACGCCAATGATGTCAGCCAGAACACCAAGCGGGTAATGGCCAAAATTGAGGCCAAACAAGCGGATCAAAACGAGCAGAAGGAAGAGGGCTCCTCGGAAGATGATGCACCAGAGAATCCGAAGAACCAGGAAAAAGGGAAAGACGTTAAAAACCTCCTGAAACATTTGGAGACGGAGATTGCTGAGGATGAAAAAGCGGCCAATGAGGAGGTCGGCCCCTATCAGCGGCGGTTTGAGGAGGTCACCATAAGAACATCTTGGCATGGCAAAGCCTTAAGCTCCGACCAAGTGGTGCTGATGCCTTTTCCCAACCATAATCCCGGAAACTATGAGAAGTTGAAAGAGGGAGTAAAGCGGCAAATTCATCCTGTTGCAGCTGCATTAAAAAAGCTTCTGGAACCTGCACCTGATCGGCGCTATGTAAACCAGAGATCAGGCAGACTGAATGTGACCAAGGTGTGGGCAGCATCTGTTATGGATGATCCTCATATCTTTACGAAGGTCGTGCCCGGAACGCCTGCACAGGATGCACGAATTCTCGTGCTGGGTGATTGCTCCGGTTCAACGCATTTTCTTTTGGATGGCAATCAATCCAGAATCGAAGCCATCAAAAGTTCCATGGTGCTGCTTTCTGAAGCGACGCAATCGGCAAAGATCCCCACGGCCGTTTATGCTTTTACGGAAAGTAACTACGAAGGACCGGAAGGCCATTGGGAGGGAGGCACCATCATTTATCCTCTTAAGCCTTTCGGCAAACTGTCTGAGATGGAAAAAGGTTTTATTGGCGGCCTAGTACCCATGGACGGAAATCGTGATACCGTCGCGCTGCAGTGGGCTGTCAATGAGTTGACACGCTATCGTGAGGGCATTCGTTTGCTGATCGTCATCTCAGATGGCCAGCCGTGCTTTAAGGAGGGTGAAAACCAGAACACCATGAGGGGGATCGTGCAACAAGCCCAGCGGGAAGGTATAGACGTATTGTGCTTGTTCATTGGGGAACAACATTATTTTGAAGGGGTAAAGCACATGTATCCCGGAGGGGCAATTTTTGTATCAAGAAACCTCGCCAAGGATTTGACTCAGAATGTGCTTAGAATCATCAAAAAGCGCAGAAGGTAGTTGACGGTATCGTATCTTCGATTTATGATATCGTTAACTGAATAAAACTGCAGGAAGCACCTGCATGGACCCAATATTGGGTGTACCATGCATGGTGCTTTTTTTCATATTTTCATCTGGCGTGATTGCGGCAAAACATTTACGATAAGGGAGGAGTCGTGAGAATTGAAGGTGGATAAGGAATTGCGAAAACTCAACGACCTCGTTAATGAAATTGACGCAATTGCCAAGAAAAAGATCGAAATGCTCAGCTGCCGCAGCATTGAAGAAGCCAAAATTGATCAAATGATTACGCCCGCTCTTGAGCGAATTGCCAAGGGGCTGATGACAAGGAACCTGCATGAACTGAAACCCATTTTGGAGAAGTACAAGAACCAAGAGAATGAAATCCTGAAAAGATTCCTTACACTACAATCGGCAGGTCTTAAAATCAGCGAATCTGAGCTTGCCGAACAAACCCGCTGCGATCTGTTGATAAAGACGATTGAGATGGCGATTCAACTGAAGCGGGAGTATCAGAAACAGTATAACGCCCACATCCTGGAGAAGAATTTTATTCAGGGTGGCGTATTCCTTTCCGGAACGCCGCATGCGTCTACGCGATCACGACTGACAGGTGGCGACATACTCGAACTCGAAAGACGCGGATTTCGTCCTATTATCTACCGGAACGATAATGGCGCCCTTCTAAACTCGTATGATACAAAGGTTCTTGTCGGGCTGTTCAAACTGTGGCTGAATCAAGGGAAAAAGAAACAGATTCAATTCGAATTTAAGGATCTTGCTGAAGCTATGTGCACGAATCCGTCCGGTGGAGAATATCGACTCATTCATGAAAGCCTCCGAAACATCGCGGCAACCTGGATTGAGTATAAAGAATACTTTGATCCAAAGCGATCAAAGTTTTATTCCGCCACGGTCCAACACCGCCCGATTGAAAGCTTGGTTTGGATCGCACGTACCAAAGAAGAAGAAGGTGGGAAGGAGCGCGCCGCTATTGTTTCGTTTCACGACGTACTCCATAAGTCGTTGTTGGAAGGGAACTACGTGTTTATCAACCTGATGATTTATAATGAACTTCCTACCAGCTACGCAAGATTGATCTATCTCAACATCTTGGATGAGCTTGAGAATAATGTGACCTCATTTGAGCTCGATTCCTTGATTGATCATATTATCTTGAAGGACATGACGACGTTTAATCGCGGCCGCGCGATCCGGACGATCGAAATGTCTTTCCGTCATCTGATGGATGCTGATGTGATTACGGAATATAACTTGCGAAAAACCGGTCGAAAATTTACGCATATCGATTTTGTACCGTCTGACTGGCTGTTGGCCGGAAAACAATTGCGCGCTGCAGATACCCCCCCGGCCATGCCACCGTCAGAACGTGCGGTCCAGTTGACGCTTATATAAGTTGTGCACGGAATACACTAGCAGCCCATCGTTCAGCAAATTGGTTGAATGCTGGGTTTTTTTATTTTGCAACTGGGGTGAAGGCGTGGCGGACTTAATCATACATTTTACTCCGTGGGCGTGTGCAGGAATTCCAGAGATCTCAAGAGACCGAAAAAAAATTATTTTTTTGGACGGAGTAGAATGTATGGATCGACAGGGAGTAAAATGTCTGTTTCACGGAGTAAAAGGTATTTTTGACGGAGTAAAAGGTATTATTGGCGGAGAAAAAAGTATTTTACGACTAACATACATTTTACTCCGTTACCAACCATACCTTTTCCTCCGATTGACCGACGATTCTGCAAGTGCTAATGTCGAATTGTGGGAAATTTTGACCTCGGAAAACAAAAAACTTCCGCGGCCACGGAAGTTTTTTGCGAGTCACGTGATCACGTCACTCCAATGATTCGGTTTTACCTGCTCCTCATCGAACCCTTTGGCACCCAAAACGGGTGCTGCACAGGGCACTTTGAGCATGCTTGTATCTGTAATCATACCAAAGTTTCCGCAGCTCGTCTATATGCCACGGGCCAATACTTGACGACAGAAAGGAGGCCCAATCGTGACCGATGTAGTCTTTGAATTTTCGCAGCCGAAGGGAAGCGCGAAAAACGACATCGCCCTTACAGATGAGTTCATCGACGCCTTGTTTTCTATCTCGGAGCAGATTCATAAAAAAGAAAAATTCCGGACCCGGAACAATGGTGTGAGCCGGCTGGTTTGGCATGTCACCCAAGCGGATCTTATGCTGATGGTGACACTGCATGTTTGCTTCAACTCCGAGGGCAAAGTTCAAAACGTGACCAGGCATCAAATCTATAAAAAATTACAGGAGCTCTATGAAGACCCTTGCTGCGATGACCAGTTCTACATCGCCTTCGAAAAATTTGTCCGATTGGGTCTTATTCAAGAAAAAGTGTCGGGTGTCGTCAGCGAATACTCGCTTAACCCGTTTATAAACCCCGAAACCAATAAGATTGGCCGCATTGTCGTGGCGGCGCCTTTTGTGTTATCTAAAAAATTTACAGATCTTCCGATTGCGGCACAAAAATTTGTTTTTGATCTTCTTCGCAAACAAGGTAATGAAAAAGGGAAAGAAGTTTTCTATTGGTTAAATAAAGAAAAGGGAATTATGAAGCGGCTGCACAAGCGGCACATTTATGAGATCAAGAACCTTCTTGATCTTCTTTCCCATACCTATTTTTCGGATGCGCCTTTCTTAAAGTACTGGCATATTGAGCCGAAGCGGGGAAGTCGGTCTGCAAAACTGACTTGTGTTATTCATGATAGCTACGTAAAGGAGTATATTCCAGGGAAGCAGTATCGGGACGTGCTTCCAGGGAAAAGATCGCATAGACGTGTTATTCGGCACCTTCAGACGCTTCTTGCGGAATATAAGATAGGCGAATTCGAGTTTTGGAATAATGGTGCTGATTTCTTCCACCTTGTCCGGATTCTAAGGGGTAAAAGCTTCCGCTTTATTCGTTATGTGGTAGAGAAACTACGGGAGCTTTACTTGAAAAACCGCGTGTTTCCTGAAAACGTGATGGATTTCATTCAAGATGAGATCCGGCACAAGGGGATGATTGCCTACTTAGAAGTGGCAAAATCCACGGGAGTGTACAAATTTATATCTCCCAAAAAACTGGATCAGGATCGCCTGTTCGAGTTTGCATCATGGGCAAGCCATTTTGGGCTGCGCTCTTTCGAGCGCATTTGTAGACGTGCAGCGGCGAAGCTCGATCAAATGTACACGCTCCCGCCTGCCCATGATCATAGCGACTATGCAAGTGTACATGAACTGGACCGTTACCTGGACACCTTTACATTGCGGAATTACGCCTTTCGGCTTCAAAAGTGCCCGGACAAATATAAAGACCTTGAAATACAGGCTCTGGTCAAAATTGAAAACGGCGTGAACCGGGATGAAGTCAGGTCCTGGATGATCCGGCAGATCGAAGCGCTGCCGGCGTGGTCCTTGATTCCGGATACACCTCAAGACTTTAGAGTCGAGGAGTATATCATCGAGGAATGCGAGATTGCGTAAGCCTTCAATTTGTCCATGGATTGAAGGCTCTTTGTGCTGCCTTTCTACGGCGTAGACAGTATGCCATGGTCGTGATCCAGGCAAGCCAGTATGTCTTTAGATCCATGATGAGATCATAGGGTTCAGACGATCCCTATTATTTTTGCTTTAAAATCATCCATTTACAGAAACCCTAAGGTGAACAAAATGATTTGATAAACAAAAAAGCAGAAACGTTGATGTGAATGATGTGTATGATTTCATATTGCTCTATCATTTGCAGAAAGAAAGGTGTGGAGAAGGGGAATTTTCTTTGGATATCCATTCAACGCGACCAAATCACTTTACGCACCAGAGAATGTCAGTAGTGGGTTTCTGTATTTAAATGAAGTATTGATAATTCTTCCTGCATTCTTGTGAAAATAGGCTCTTGATTTCTGTATTTGATTGTTGATATGCCTTCAGAGGCCTTGAGGGAATTATACTTTCTCTTTTTTAAATAGATCATTTTATTATTAAATCGATCATGGAAATAATCGATTAATCCTTCAGTGCCCCTCTCTTTAACCCTGAATTTAAATGTGATAAAATAATCTCATACCATCTCGAATATTCTTTTACGCCCTGGCAAGCGCATGGGGCCATTCTTAAACAAATGCACTCCCTTTCGAGTGACCAATGGTGTCTCCAGAGTGAGACCAATCCCTTAAAATGAGGGTTTGATATTGGTCATTGGAAAGGGCAAGTGCATTTTTTATGCCCTTCTATACCAATATTCAGTAAAAGGAGGTTGACTCATGAAAAGAATTAGTGCAGATACCATCGAGGCGGTCAGACGTGTGTCGGTATATGAATTGGCCGTCCAAATGGGCCATCATATTAAAAGCGTTGGGAACTCTTGGGTAACGTATTGTCCCAATCCTCATCACGTTGAGAGGAACCCGCATACGTACATCCACAAGCATAAAGGACTGTTTAGGTGCTTTGGCGGTGGCGGTTGCGGTTGCAAAGGCGGAGACGCCATTACTTATTATTCTTGGTCCAAGTTTGGAACGTGGGATCCCAGTTACTTTCTGGACTGCGTTGTCGGGATAGCTGAAATTATGGGCATCCCTGTAACCTACGAAGACGGGATGGCAGTATCCGATTATGCGAAGCGGCCGTCAATTTCCCCTAAACCCGCCGCTCCGCGTCCTGCGGTAGAAAATGTCGAACCTCAACCCGATGAAGTGTGCGACAAAGTATATCGCAGGTTTTTAGATCTCTGCCCACTCTACGAGGAACATATCCAAGAATGGCGCATGAAGAGAGGGTACACCAATGAAGAAATTGTGGCTATTGGTCTTCGTTCCATCCCGAGGGAATATTCGGAGATCAGCAGAATTGTTAAAACCCTCCTTGCGGAAGGATACACCCTTGAACGAGTTCCGGGCTTTACACAAAAACTGCGGAAGAATGGCGATCCTCAAAATCCAAGTCATTGGTATTGGTCCATTGCTGCATCCGGGAAATATTTTATTCCGGTCCGAAACCATAAAGGGCAAATTGTTCGAATGCGTGTGTCGACCGGGAGGATGGATCCCAAATACATGTGGTTTTCTTCCGCTCCGAACATTGAGTATGAATCTGATCGAGTGAAAATGCGAAAAGGCGGTGCTTCCTCGGGAGCTCCATTAAACATTGTGCCTCCATATCAAGTGTTGAAAATTTGGGAACCAGGAGATGAGCTCACTTATCATATGTACCCCGATATGGTGGTATGTACAGAGGGTGAGCACAAGTCCTATATCTCTAGCAACATTCTGCAAAAAGTCATCATCGGAATTCCGGGGGCAGGAAACTACAAAGAGGTCATTCCCACTCTCAAAAGGTGGGGGACAAAAAAATTGGCCATTGCGCTTGATATGGATGCCCTGTTAGACAAGACCAAAGAAGCGGGAAGAAATCAACAGGTCTTTGAGCACTTAGTGGAATTCTCACGACAAACACTTGAAGAGGCTGGCATTGAGGTCGTGATCTGGTGCTGGGATCCAAAAGACGGCAAGGGCCTTGATGATCTTCTCCTCAATAGAAAATCCCCTATTGAAATTGATCTCCGTACGCGGACCCGGAGGCCTGTAACTCTATAAATTATCCAAAGGAGATGAATGAAGCATGTTGAATCGTGTCATCTTAATTGGAAGGCTTACAAAAGACCCTGAGCTGCGATACACGCCATCCGGAGTGGCTGTGGCACAATTTACGCTTGCAGTGGATCGCCCCTACACAAACGGGAATGGTGAACGCGAAGCGGACTTTATCCCGATCGTTACCTGGCGGCAGCTGGCCGAAACTTGCGCGAACTATTTGCGTAAGGGAAGTCTTACTGCATTGGAAGGTCGGATCCAAGTTCGATATTATGAAAACAATGAAGGCCGCAGGGTGTACGTAACCGAGGTTATCGCGGACAATGTACGCTTCATTGAAAGGCCAAATCGTCAATCCAATCGTGACGATGTTCCTCCAGAGGGGCGTTACGGTGGAAACCATTCCAATGGAAACCCAAATCTAATGGATGATCCTTTTGAAGATGTGGGCAAACCAATTGACATTTCTGAAGACGACTTGCCGTTTTAAAATGTAAATCTTCGTTATTTTGAAGCCTAAGGTCTTACCCAGTTATTTGGAGTAAGACCATTTTTCATTTATTCTGGAGGGGTGCTTTATCGTGGACAAGCAGATGATAATGGTGGACATTGATAACACCATATGCGAAACGAATGAAATGATTCAAACGAAGATTCAAGGGTTTTCGGATACCATTTATCCTTTCCCGCTTCCGGAAGGTTTTTTCGAACAGAATCCTGACGTGTTTATGGATGCTGTGCCGGCAAAGGGCGCAGCCAACAAATTGCATGAGTTATGCGCGGCCGGACACCGTCTTATTTATGTCACGGCAAGGGAAGAATGGTCGCAAACCCTTACGAAAAATTGGCTTTATAAGCATGGGTTTCCCAATGTACCGGTGGTTCATACCCGTGACAAGCGAAATGTGGCAATGCAAGTCAGAGCTACACTTTGCATTGAGGATGCTCCGAACGAACTGCAACGGCTCGTAGACATTATGCCGGCATTAGTTCCGGCTAAGAAATACAATCAGTCTTATCAAAGCCGGTTTGAAGACTGGTCCAAACTTCAACTGACGGAGATTGGAATCATATGATCGAGTTCATAAAAACGCATTTTGTTGAAATTGCCGCTGTGATCCTGGGATTAATCATCCTCACAAAGGTGAAACGTGTACTAAGAAAATTCATCGCAACCCTATTGGCGGTTGCAACAATCGCCAGAGTTTTGATTTTGCTGATGCATATGAAGTAATGAAGCGAAAAGAAGCCTCCAATCATCAAGGAGGCTTCTTTTTTTGCACAAAGTCCGCTTCTAACGGGATTTTTTTCTGAATGCAATTACTTTACCTTGTGAGGCTTTTTCAAGTTGTTTGTTTTTCGTTTCGATAAGGCGCCTCCACTGCATGTGCTGGTCTTCATACATGCGTTCCGCGTTCTCCGTCCATACGGGTATTTCCTCAGCCGGGAACGGTTTCGGTGCGAGGCCGGGACTCGTAAATTCCATTTTGACAGGGACGGGTTTGTTGGATAGTTCATAGGCGAGGCGCTGTCTTTTTTCACAATCCGCTCTCCAGGCAAAAAGAATAGATTCACCATATGGCATATCCGGGAAGAGCTCCCGCCAAGTAATTTTCGGCTCTTCTTGACCAAACTGAAGCTGAATCCTTCTATATGTTTTCGCAGGATGTGCCATCCGGATGGCCTGGATTAGGTAAATGTTTCTCGCAAGAAAGAACACCACGAGCGGAATGAAGGCTTTCCCCCAACCGCTTAATTGCTCCGTCATGAGGTTGAGGTAAAGCATGCCGCACACGCCAAAGGAGATCATGATGGTGTTTACGATAAGCTGGCTGGTTACCTGACGGCCAAGGATCGACCAAAATCCAGGTTTCTCATCAGGCTCAAAAGACGTATATTTTGCGTTAACATACACCCGATCTCTGAAATCATTGACGACCTTTTTATAAAGTGGATCAAAAGCATTGCTTTCCTTATCATCCGTTATGGCGCCGGGAGGTGCCAAAAGATACAGCAAATGCAGCGGTGCGATGTACGGGGTTTGCACCCAACGCTTATGCTCCAGCTCATAATGGCGGTTCCGGATGTGCTCAACCGTTTTAAATAACAGGTCAGATCTGAGAAATATAATAGATAAAGATATAACGATCATCCAATCCCAATATGTGCTGAACACATGACCTATGATTTGGTTATACTGGTCAAAAGGCTTGCTGGATTTCGAAAACAGTTGAACGATAAAGGCTGCCGGGTATGCTGCGATCGCCAATAGCAGCGCGACCTTTAGCAATTGCCAAAGGGGTTTAAACGCTTCCCGCATGAGGTTATCACCTCGAATGTTCAAATTCCAGGTTGTGTGACCATTATACATCCAGACGATTGAGTACGCATGTTTTCTCCGGTAGACTTCCGTTTTGCCGTATGCTATGATCAAAATATACCAATGATTATCATGATATTTCCTACTCGGAGTCAAGCGACAGATCCGAGCATTCTGAAACTTTAACAGGGTCATTATAATTACAAATCGCGTTTTAATTAAACGATCAAGGATACCCTCATTTGTATGCGGGTAGAAATGCTCCTTGTTCCTTTAATTAAGACGCGATTTTTTTGCGTCATAAAAAAGAAAGGAGCGAGTTCTGCAATGCAAGGTTATAAAGAAGTTCTGTTGAAAATCATTGATGCGCAAGGTATAGATTTTGTAATATCCGCAGCAAAGGAATTTTGGAACGAACCTCATGGTCAAACTGTTCAAAAAAAGCATTGTACTGGAATAGACCGGATGCCAAATGAGGTTCTAATTGACGGTAAATTCGTTTAGGAAGACCAGTGCAACCAAGATGCACTTGTCTTCCTTTTTTTACAATAAAAAAAGGGGAGGCCTGTCATGACAGAGATAAGTGTAAAGTTCTCACCGGTCGGTACAGCGCAAAGCACCGTCACCTGTTTGAGAAGTTTGATTAATCAAATTCCCGAAGTTGCCGGCAAGGTCGTGGCGGTCGACTTTCGAGATTATCGGCTGACAATTCGGCTCGATGGCAACGGAGGGACAGATAATTATCATATCGAACTTGACGGTAAGCGGTTTATTCTTCCGATCATGGACTTGACGGCCAATGGCTTGGCTGGTGCGCTGCGCGATTTGGCTAACGCTATCTTTTCGCGTCAAATTGCTGAAGGGGCAATTCTTGAAGTGAAGTCAATAGGAATGTCAGATATGAACTTCTCAATAGAGCTAAAGAGGTCCGACTTTCAAAATAACAGAAGTGCAGAAAGACAAACTCAAAAACATGAATTGACTCCAGATTCCTTAATGGCAACCAACAACCGTTTGTTACTCATTGACGCGAGCAATCTCATCAGCGCTTGCTATTATGCTACCGCACACGGAAAAGAGGAGCATGAGCTGATGAAATCGTCAAAAGGGATCTACACCAACGCCATTAAAGCCCTAATTGAACGGTTCATCAGTCTGGTGCGACTTTATGCACCGACACATGTAGCCATTGCGGGTGATGATGATCGAGAGAACCTTATGCGTCGTGTCCTTTACACGAACTATAAAAAGAACCGAGACAATAGGGAGAAACCACAAGCGCTGGTCGCTCAGATCCCTTTGGCATTCCAGTTATTCGAAGCAATGAATCTACCGGTATTTAAAGTCGACCGCATGGAAGCGGATGATGTCATCGGCCACTTTGCTAAACGGTTTGTCCAAGAAAATCGTGGGGATGTCATTGTGGTTAGCAATGACAGTGATCTCTATCAGTTGCTTAACGGTAAAGTCACGCAGGTGTTGAGTGGAAATGTTGAAATGACCAGAGAAAGTTTCATGGATAAATATAAAGGGATTACGCCTGAGCAGTTCGTCGATTTCAAAGCCCTTTGTGGTGATGAAGCCGACAATATTCCTGGCATTCCTGGCGTAGGTGAGAAAACCGCAATTAAACTCTTGAAAGAATTTTCTAGCCTTGATGAGTTGCTTCTCAAAACCGATGTGGTTAAAGGACGACTGCGGGAGAAAATCAAGGAACATGCCGAGGATTTAGGAGTATTTCGGCAGTTGGCGACTCTATACACGGATCTGCCGGCACTCCAAAACATTCATTTTGACGCACTTCGTATGAATGTCGATAAGAACGGTATGCGTCATTTCCTGGAGGATTTGGAGATCAACATCTTTCGTTCAAGCGTTGCTTGATCGGAGGTAAAGTTGGACCTCTGTCAATAGATTGGACAGCCAGAATCGAGAAAATTACGCAGCTTGATCGTACATTTGTTCGTATTCAACGGGTGTAAGATACCCAATTGCAGAATGAACGCGTTTGCGATTGT
>Ga0310836_100244_pt1 | contig 56828 bp, 58 predicted proteins | sample SM_ome_4_FD_201310 | JGI IMG/M metagenome (GOLD analysis project Ga0310836, IMG submission 201310) | Sorghum-adapted microbial communities enriched on stacked mutant (SM) sorghum from Joint BioEnergy Institute, Emeryville, California... ... | reverse complement strand
TGTTATGATGAGTCTGAGCCATGAGTAAATCCTCCTGTTATGTGGGTTTTCGACGACTTAATCATAACGGATTTACTATGGCTTTTGTCTATTTATTTTGTTGCATTTAATTTTACAATGAACGCATATATTGCGAAGTGAAAAGCAGGTAATAATTGATTGACTTTGCTCTAACGGTTAATCCTATGCCGATCAGCGTGATCAATGAAGCTGTAAGCGCGGTTCCCAATAAACTAAGACAAATCTCCATGCCCCAGCCAAAGGCTGCGATGTGAATTACGCTTCCGACCATTGTGGAAAGAAAAGCGAATGTGAGCACTTTGGAGAGAAGATATTCCTTCACTTGAAAAGGGGTAACAAAGAGATTCTCAAATATATGCTGATCGCGTTCCAGCATGATAATCCCTCCGATGAAGAAGGCGCCTAATGCGCAAGGGTCGGAGAAGATCAGCAATATTGCCGTCTTTTCCAGGATCGCAGCAGGTACAAAGTGCAAGAGGATAACATAGACAAGAGAGACAAAAGCATATGCGAGATAAAATCCATGCCGGATCTGGAACTTCAAGTCATATTTCACCACTGAAATAAGTCTCATGCCAATCTCCTTCCGGTTACTTCTATGAAGATTTCTTCCAAAGTTGCCTCCTGGGAGTGAATCGAACGAATTTCCTTTTCTCTGATTATCTGGAGAAAGCTGAGGTTTGTTCCCAAGCCTTCCATCGGGAAGCATGCGACCCGTTTCGATTCACCCTCCAGATATTCAATCTCTATCTTTTTGCTGCCACGTTGAATCATCAGTTCACGAGGGGAGTCGATCAGAGAGATCTTACCGTCCACAATAAAAGCGATACGATCACAAATCTCCTCGGCGACGGTCATATTATGAGTGGTGATTAAAATGGTTTTACCCTCTGCCTTCTTCTCTAATATCAGATCCTTCATCCTTTTCGCGTTGACAGGGTCGAGGCCAGAGGTTGGCTCGTCTAAAAAGAGAAGGTCTGGTTTATTAAGCAGTGCCCTGCAAAAATTAAGCCGCATCTTCATTCCTTTCGAGAAATCGGAGACTTTGATGTTTGTATATTTCTCCAGCCCAACCATGGCAAGCAACCTTTCCGGCGCATCGGTCTCCCCTGAATATAATGAGCGGAATAATTGCAAGTTTTCCATTGCAGTAAATCGGCTATAGAAATTAGGGAACTCAAAAGCAACTCCAATCTTCTCATAATAAGTCGAATCTATGTTTTTAAGATCTTGATCCATTACCCTAACTATACCCTCATATTTTTTGAGAATGCCGATCAGGATTTTCTGAATCGTGCTCTTGCCCGCGCCCGACGGGCCAAGAAACCAAAGATCTCGCCCCGGTCAATGGTGAAGTTTAGCCCGCGAAGAGTCGCTGTTGTTCTGTGCGGATAAGTGAAATAGAGATCCTTAACTTCAATCATGATCTTGTTCCTCCCCTGGGATTAACCCCTGAACAATGAAGCGAATGAAAAGATCCATCGTTTCCTCGTAATACTCTCCCATCTCTTTTTTATGCAAAGTAAGCAAGATAAGAGCGCGCAAAAGGCTGATGATCACTTCCGGCTGCTCATGGATGATCCAGCCCTTTTGCTGCCATTGCCGAATCATGGGGAGCTGGGCAAGATCCTTTTGAAAGTGTTTCTCCAACCGCTCCATAGGCAGTTTTCGCATTAAAAGTTCATACTGGTTCTCCAGATAGATCTGCCTTATAAAGGGATTCTCATCGATCAATCGTATAGCCTCTTTGAGAACTTTGGACCATGTCTGACGTGTTGGCCTTTCGTTGCCGATGATGGAAGCCAATTTACGTTGGATATCTTCCTCCTCTTGCTCGAGGAGATCAAAGTAAAGCTCCTCTTTAGATGAATAGAAAAGATAGAAGGATCCCTGTGCAATTCCTACCGATTTTGTAATCTCTTCTATACTTGTTTTTTTTAATCCATACTTGCTAAAGAGCTCTCTGCCATGTTCCTGAAGTTTTGCGCGAATCTGCTCTTTTTCATGGTCGGCAAATTTTCTGGCCATTATCGTTCCCTCGATTCTTCTGTTCATATTAGGTATTGTTTAGGATCTGCGCTTTATATTACTGAACCTTACTGACAGGTTAGCATTTATCATTATTTATGAATGTATGAATTAATTTATTTTTTATTCATAAAAAGAGTATATGATATGATGGTGACTTGTCAAGCAGTGAAGATAAACTAAAGCCAACCGCAAAAGCTTCGCTTTGGTTGGCTCATCAATTATTCTTCAATTTTCTTCGTTTTGGGCGGAAGCGGGCCGAGATATTGGTAATAATGCGTCTCAATTCGCCCATTATATAATTTGCGGTTCTTATCGGCACGGCGCCCGAAGAGTCTTTCGAAAAAAGGATGAGAAGTGATGACAAAGAATGACCAGGTATCTAGCTCTTTGCTTAAGGTCCCCAGATCGCGGTATAGCTGTTCAACCTCTTTGTTTGCGCCGATTCGCTCTCCATATGGAGGGTTGGCGATCAGAGCGCCGTAGGGCAGGTTGATCTTTACCTCCGAAAGAGGTTGGCACTTTAATTTCACCCCATCGGCAATGCCTGCTTTACGGACATGATATCCAGCGAGCGAGATCACCTCCGGATCAATGTCTGAAGCGAATATTTCCAGCTTTTGATCGCGGCGCATGAGATCTTTGGCCTCTTCGCGCGCCCGGTCCCAAGCCCTTTGTGGAATGCGCTGCCAGGCTTGGGAGGGAAACTCTCTTCTCAATCCGGGAGCTATATTTCTGCCGATCAGAGCGGCTTCAATGGGAATGGTTCCCGAACCACAGACCGGATCTAGCAAGGGACGGTCAGGGTGCCAACGGCTTAATAAGACAAGGGCAGCAGCTAATGTCTCCTTAAGAGGCGCTTTTGCCGTTAATTGCCGATAGCCGCGTTTGTGCAGTCCGGGTCCGGTAGTATCCAGGGTTAAGGTTGCCACATCCTTGAGCAGAGATACCTCAATCGTATATCTATCTCCCGTTTCAGGAAACCAAGTGGTATGATGTTTCTCTTTCATTTTTTCTACGATTGCTTTTTTTACAATGCTTTGGCAAGCCGGAACGCTCGATAGTTGCGATTTGTGGGACTTGCCCAATACGGGGAATTCGGCATCGCTGGGAATCCATTCCGTCCAGGGCAGCGCTTTTGTCTTTTCGAATAGTTCCTCGAAGGTAGTGGCCGTAAACTCTCCCATCTTAATTAATACGCGATCTGCCGAGCGAAGCCATAAGTTGGCGCGCGGGATGGCAGAAATATCGGCTGTAAACGTCACTTTGCCATTATCCACCTTTACCTCGGTGTAACCGAGATCTTTTACCTCACGTGCCACGACGGCTTCAAGTCCCATCGCGGCGGTTGCGATTAACTCTACTTTATCCATATCCTTCTCCACTTCCGTTTAGATCATTTTTCCTTCCTAGTATAACATGGACCATCAAATTCCCAAAAACGATTTCCAACGTTCGACATATATGTAGAAATACCTAACGAAATTATAAAAATTTATATAACTGATCAGGTTTGTAGGAATTATGGACGCTCATGTAGAAAAGAACCTTCTGGAATTTGCAATCTTTTTATATATAATGAAATATAATTTAGCTTTTTTTAAAAAATATGAGATAAAATGGTTGACATTATTTTCTGATTCCTTTATATTAATAGCTGTAAGCAATGTTGCTAGATTTGAATTTCCATTATAAGAGGAAAGAGAATGGTCATCGACGGAATTGTTTTTGCCGTGATTCTTGCCTTTCTAAGAGGAGGATCATTTAAGGGATTTAATGAGATTCAGTTTCGCGGGGGAAAGGTGATCGTTGGGCTCTGTATCGTTCAACTGATCCTGTTGCTGATTTCTCCGTATATTGATTGGTTGGGCAACGCTTTGCCCTATTGGGTCAATCTATTCTCATTCATTTTCTTAATTCTTACCCTATTAAACTGGCGTATTTCAGGTTTTCTGTTAGTCTCTCTCGGAATCCTGCTTAATATCGCCGTGATGGTCGCAAATGGCGGTAAAATGCCAGTCTCTTTGGAGGCGGCAAATATGGTATATCCGGAGTACATAGAGCAACTGTATCAAGATGGCATTAAACATATGGTGATGAACGAAGGTAACTATTTATGGTTTCTGGGGGATATCATTCCTCTGCCATCGCCTTATCCTCTGAAAAAAGTGATCAGTATTGGTGATGTCTTAATCAACGTAGGGGGATTTATCTTTATCTGGAAAACCATGTTTTTAATAAAACGTGAAAAAAATGAAAAATTAGGAGGAGAAATATTATGAAAAAAGTATTAGGTATCTTGTTAGTAGTAGTTGCGTTGGCAGCAGCAACAACAGCATCATGGAAGCCATGGGGAACTAAGACCGAATCATTCAAACTTTCAGGTGATGTTACTACTTTTGGATGGTATCCATGGGGAGATGACATTAAGTAAAAGTAGTAAAAAAGTCATGTTTTATATATTGACTATTGATTTTTTCATCCTTTGTGGTAATTTTCGTAGTATAAACTACACTACAGCGGTGAAATAATGAAATACATTAAATGGATATATATTATAGCTGTTATAGCTGGGGGAACTCTCCTGTTCCTCTATCATTTAGGGCCACTCAACGAGGAAGAAGTGGTCCTAGTTTACTTTCTCGCAGGATTATCTATTATTATTGGTAGAATCAGTATAATATTACCTTCAAAGCAGCTTCTTCGACTTGATTCAACTGTATTTCTTGCTACTGTTATCCTCTATGGTCCAATGATTGCGAATTGGATTGTTCTATTATCTATCATTCACTTATTCTTTTATGCAAGAATGAAAATATACCAAATGTTGTATTGTTTGGGTTATTTTATCATAATGCTAGAAGTAGCATTAAGAGCATATATACTTGCAGGTGAAGAGGTTGGTAATTTTAATCTGTTAAATCCGTGGCCATTCTTTCTGGCATCTATTCTTTATATGATTCTGAATGGAATCTTTGTTGCTGTAGTAGTCGCATTAGAGGGAAGAAATTCATTCCGAAAGGTTTTTGTTGATCTGTTTAAAAGCTCTACCAATAATTATCTGATGATGATCATCTATGCCTTCATCCTAGCGGTCTTATTTAAAGTCCAGACTTATATGGGGGCGCTGATCTTCTTAGTGATGGTGGTCATTACGGCAGATAACTACAAAAAATACTTTGATCTCCTGCAAAAGGTAAACCTGAAGGCAAACCAGGATTTTCTTACGGGCGTTTATAACCATCGTTATTTTCAACAGATATTAAAAGAAAAGATTGCTTTGGCAAGTGAAGAGAGACCATTATCCCTCCTCTTTGTAGATATAGATCATTTCAAGCGATTTAATGACCGCTTGGGTCATCAGGCCGGGGATAAGCTTCTGCAGCAGTTTGCAGGACTGCTCAAGGATTCGATCCCGGAAGAAGCCGTCTTAGCCCGCTATGGCGGCGAAGAATTTGTGATTATATTGCCCAATATGGACGTGCAGGAAGCTTATCAGCTAGCAGAGGACCTGCGAAAAACAATTTCCGATACCGTATTTGAGGGTCTTGACATTGATAGCCGCATGTCGGCCAGTTTTGGTTTATCCACCTATCCAACGATCAGCCAAGACGCGCAAGCATTGGTCAGAAATGCCGACCAGGCGCTCTATATCGCAAAACATCTTGGCAGAAATCAGATAAAGATCTACTCGATCAAGCATGATGCTCCGAAGCAAATTGCAGCCATACGATCGGAACAGGAATTAAATGAACTGATTGAATCGCTGATGAGTATGCTGCGTGCGAAGGATAAACCCACATATGACCACAGCATGCGCGTTTATCAATATGCCATGTCCTTTGCGGAATGGCTCAATCTCGATGAAAATGAAAGAAGGATATTGCGCATGGGATCGATCCTCCATGATCTTGGCAAGATGGAGATCCCACGTGATATTTTAAATAAAAAGGGTCCCTTGTTGGATTATGAATGGACCTGGGTGAAGAAGCATGCAGAGTATGGCGAGAGTCTATTAAAAGGGATCAAGGAATTGCAGGATATCCTACCGTTGGTGCGATGGCATCATGAGCGTTATGACGGTACCGGATATCCGGATCAACTAAAGGGTGAAGAAATTCCTTACCTTGTTCGACTGTTAAGCATTGTCGATTCCTTCGATGCCATGACGACCAATCGAGCCTACCAGCAGACGAAGACGTTCAGGGAAGCGATTCATGAATTGCGGCGCTGTTCCGGTAAGCAATTTGACCCAATCTTGCTGGAGTCGTTTATCCAGATGTTAGAGAAGATCCGCTATCAAGAAAAAAATATTTTGCAGCATGTTGAAGGAATATAGCGAATAATCGCCTCAGGCGGTTGTTTTTTATAGTAGACTAAGACAGTCTAATTTCTTTAAAGCCGATAAAGCGACATAAGAAAGATTGGGGCCCCGCCCGGCGCAGCGATAGCTTCAGCCGGGTGGGTTATTTTATTTGGCGCAAAAAGAAAAATAGGCACTTAAATAAGCCTCCGTAGGTCACATGCCTGTGGTAAATCTGCATACTATGTGGGCAGATGGGCAAATGACTCAAAGAAAGCAAGGAGGGAGAACATGGCATCTGAGGGGTTATATGAATCTTACCAAGCGGAAGAAATTCTAACTTGGGCTGTACAGAGGTTTGGCGATTCGATCACCTTTGCCTGCAGTTTTGGCGCGGAAGATGTAGTTCTGATCGATATGTTGGCCCAAGTAAAACCTGATATAGACATTTTCTTTTTGGATACAGACCTGCACTTTAAAGAAACCTATGAGACCATTGAACGATTAAAACAATATTATGGGCGGACCTTTACGCCTGTAAAAACAGATTTGACGCTTCATGAACAGGAGCATAAATATGGAAGTCAACTGTGGCTCCGGGAACCCGATCTCTGCTGTAACCTGCGCAAGGTGGAACCGCTAAAAAAATATTTGAGCCATTTTAATGCTTGGATTACAGGCATTCGCAGAGAGCAATCTCCGACCAGAGCAAACACAAAAAAAGTGGAGCTTGATTCGCGTAATCGAATCATAAAGGTCAATCCATTAGCCGATTGGAGCCATAAGGATGTGTGGCGCTATATTCACAAATATCAGCTTCCTTACAATCCGCTGCATGACCAGCACTATCCCAGTATAGGCTGTGCCGTCTGTACCTCGCCCGTGCTGGATGGTCAAGATTTGCGCAGTGGGCGGTGGAATGGCTTTGCAAAGACGGAATGCGGTCTTCACAAGTAGATAGATCCTTTTCGCAATAACGAATGTCGATCAATCTGGAAGCAAGCTTGCGTCAAAAAATCATTTGAGGGGGCTCCCTATGATTACGTCTAAGAATCATCTTCCCGGAACGTTGCCTCATGGCGGCAATTTAGAGGTTCGCTATGTTGAATCGGTACGAACGCCATCGATTTATGAATATAAAAATCCCCCTATTCCTGTTTATTCATTAGCTTTATCCGATCTGGATCTCCTGGCGAATGGGGGGTACTCTCCGCTTACGGGATTTATGAAGTCGGATGATTATTACAGTGTTCTTGATCGGATGCGCCTTGCCAATGGACTCATCTGGAGCTTGCCCATTACGTTATCCGTCTCGGCTAGTTTGGCTCATCGGCTGGTTATTGGGGAGAGAGCGCCCCTAATTCATGATACGGGAGAAGTATTGGGTGAGATCAATGTTGAAGAGGTCTATCAAGTTGATTTGTTGGAAGAGGCTGAACGCATTTTCTTGACAACAGACCGGGCACACCCAGGTGTAGATCGCCTTTTGAAGCTCTCGCCCTTCTATGTGGGCGGCGAGGTGGAGGTTTACCGCCGCCAGCCGAGCCAGTTTCCCGAATATGCCTATGATCCGTCGGAAACGAGAGAGACCTTCAACCAGCGAGGGTGGAAAACCATTGTTGGCTTTCAGACGAGAAATCCCATCCATCGCGCTCATGAATATATTCAAAAGACGGCATTGGAGACGTTAGACGGGCTCTTTATTCATCCGCTGGTTGGCGAGACAAAGAAGGATGATATTCCTGCGCAGGTGCGCATGCAAAGCTATCAGGCCTTGCTTCAGCAATATTATCCCGCAGAAAGGGTGATACTGGGAGTATTTCCCGCAGCCATGCGCTATGCAGGGCCCCGTGAAGCGGTTCATCACGCGATTGTGCGGAAGAATTACGGCTGTACGCATTTCATCGTCGGCCGAGATCATGCGGGTGTAGGCGAGTATTATGGGACGTATGATGCGCAGAAATTGCTGGCGCAGTACAGCGTTGAAGAGTTAGGGATTACGCCCCTCTTTTTCGAGAACACCTTTTTTTGCAAGGCATGCAACGGAATGGCTTCATACAAAACATGCCCGCATGGGGAAGATGAACGGGTGATTTTATCCGGAACCAAAGTTCGTGCCATGCTTAAAAAAGGGATCACTCCCCCTCCCGAATTTTCACGCAAAGAGGTTGTCGAAGTGTTGATGAAGTGGTATGCAAACCCCGAGAGTTGAACATAGGATAAAGCCTGCTCCAAAAAGATAATGAGCGGGTTTTTTTATTCAAAAAGTATGTTTTGTAGTAGAATAGAACCTGTACAACTAGGAGGGATTCTATGAGACGTATTTTGTTATTTTTCTCGTTGTTCCTATTGCTAGTAGGATGCCAACCGGATACGCATGGAGAATGGGTTACGGTTAAGCGCGTGGTGGATGGGGATACCTTTGAACTCACCAATGGGGAGAAGGTTCGCTTAATCGGCGTGGATACTCCGGAAACGGTTAAACCCAATACGCCGGTGCAGCCCTATGGCAAAGAGGCGAGCGACTTTACCAAGAAGATGTTGACAGGCAAGAAGATTCGCTTGGAGACCGATGTTCAGGAACGGGACAAATACGGCCGCATTCTCGCCTATGCCTATCTGGAGGATGGGACCTTTTTTAACGAACTCTTGCTTAGAGAAGGCTATGCCCAGATTATGACCGTTCCGCCTAATGTGAAGTATGCGGATCATTTTCGCAGCGTGCAACAGAAGGCGCGTGAACAGGGCAAGGGCTTATGGGGGTTAGAAAACTCAAACGATCTGGACAAGCTCTACGTAGATGAAAACGGGCGCGGATTAATCAAAGGCAATATTAACAGCAAAGGGGAGAAAATCTATCATTTGCCCGGAGATGCCGCTTATGACCAGACCAAGCCGGAGGAATGGTTCAGAACGGAAAAGGAAGCGATTGAAGCGGGTTATCGCAAAGCGAAGCGATAAAGGGCAACGTGGAAGCTTTGAAAGATTCACAGTACATGCAAAACCCTATCCAGAACCTTAATCAATACTGGAGAATTCCGATAAAATTCCCCATCCGTATGTACAGGGAGCGGGTCTTGGGATTTTATACAAATTTCTTTTGCCCTCTTCATAAGGATCCCTAACTGGTTTACATGCTTACCTTGAAAAACCTTAGTAAGATTCATTAAAAATTGAAACCGATTAATATCTTTTACAATGCAGATATCGAGAAAGCCATCACTCTGATTAGCTTTTGGACAAATCATCATTCCTCCACCATAAAAAGGAATGTTTGAAACGGCCACCATCCACACATTGTAGAAAAAATAACTTTGGCCATCAATTGTAAGCATAAGATTGGTAGGACGAAATGTATAAAGAATTTTTAAAGCATTTACCAAATAGATAAATCTGCCTAACCTGAGATGATTTAACCATCTTTTTCTTTTTGTATCATTTGTTAATTTTGCTACAGCACCGTCAAATCCAATTCCTGCTCCATTTATAAAGTAAATTTGATTAATTTGACCAACATCTATTTTACAAGGTTGAAAAGATAAAATTCTTTCCAGTGCTTTAGTACTGTTATTAGAGATTTTCAGCGCTCGAGCAAAATCATTTCCAGATCCCGCTGGTATATACCCTAAAGGTATATCTGTTCCAATTAACTCTTGTGCTACTTCATGCACAGTTCCGTCTCCCCCTACAGCTACAATGGCTTTCAGTTTGGTATCCGTAAGAACCTCTTTTACGATGGCTATTGCATCCTTTGGACCCTTTGTAAAATAGACGGAGTAATTAATTTGTCTTACCCTTAAAACAGGCTCTAATTTCAACCATGTATTCTTTCCTTTTCCCGATCCAGAAACTGGATTTACGATAAAAACATACATCTTATCCACCCTAGATTAAGATTCTTCAGTGAATGATAGCCACTCATGAACGGAAATATCAATCACAATCTCAAATCATATCAAATCACCTTTAGGATTACGCTCTGGATGTGTAACAGAAAGAGCCATCATATCTCTGATCCGGTCCATAACCAGTTCCGCAATCTTGGCATAATCGGTAGTTCCAACATCCGTAACATAAACAGGTTCCCCAATAATCACCTTAATCGGCTTCAATAAACCTTTTGTTATGTTGACTAACGCAATCGGTATTATTGGAGCCCCTGTTTTTACAGCAAAAAATCCGACTCCCTTCTTCGGTTGAATCCATTCATCATATCTACATCGTGTCCCTTCCGGAAAGATGCCAAAAACCTCACCCTCGTTTATGATTCGTAATGCCTGGCGTACAGAGCGAATCACAGGACCACCGCTACGATCTACAGGAATCGCATGTACCTTTGAAAAAAACCAATGGGTGAAGCGATTTGAAAATAGTTCTTTCTTAGCTAAAAAATGGATTTTTCTGTTTATTAGGCTCATCAGAATGATAGGATCATAGTTGCTTACATGATTTGCAGCAATAATCACAGGTCCATCTTTCGGAATATGTTCCATGCCCGTCACTTGGATGAGGAATTTTATATGAATCACTGATTTAGCTATGGATCTGCAAAATGTATAGAACATTCTGTTATCCTTTAAACAACGTAGGTGAAGAATTGCTCCTTATTAAAGGTTTTGATGCGGATAGACAAACGATGCTCATCAGTGTTCCCGGTAATGTGAAACCGCGTCGTGCATCTGTAGACGCAATTGAGCACTGGATGATTTATACGGAGCATCCCAATGTCGGCGCGATTGTCCATGTCCATGCCTGGATGGAGGGCGTAAAATCAACGGAAATCAATTACCCCTGCGGAACCATCGAACTCGCGCAAACTGTGGCAGATCTGATCCGCCAAGAAGAAGATCCATCCCGGGCAGTCATCGGCCTTAAGAATCACGGACTTACGATCACCGGGAGGGATCTTGACGACATCTTTGAACGGATTGAAGGAAGGATCATTCCACAAGTGCCGATGTCATAGCTGCCCATCTTATGATTAAACCTGGTGACAATCGATTGTCATCAGGTTTTTTTGCAGCAGAATATAAGAAGATGATTTCATAGAATGAACCAGTTACTGGGGAAGAAATTGAAGCGGGGTATCGCAAAGCGAAGAGATAGATGCTTCCGTGGATGAATATATCGAACCTCGACGCGGATTTCGCTCCTCACCAAAAATCAATCAATGATTTACCAGAATCTATGGGTGTTGAAATATAAGATGCATCCGGGTCGATCTCTTTAACGATCTTTTTGATCGTCCTTTCATTCTTGCGAGCAGCAAATAAAAAGATTTCATCCGGTGCGGTTGCTTTTGCGGGAGACAAAGGATGATAATCCGTACCTAACTGTTTCTCTATGGCTCTCTCAATTACATCAGAACGGGCTGATTTGATCCAGACGACCCGTTCGCGGAAGATCTTCAAGGTAAATTGAGTTGACTTAAAAGCTACCAAATATGCAAATATGGAGTAAACAGCCTGATCCCAACCGAATAGAAAACCGGCTAAACATAACAGGATCACATTGATGACCATTATAATTTCTGCAATCGATAAAGCCACCCGTTTTTTTATGAAAAGAGCCACATGTTGAACCCCATCTGTCAGCCCGCCAAATCGAAAAATTAACCCGACACCGCAACCCAGGAATAAACCTCCGAAAAATGCAGCAAGAGGAGGATTTTCGATGAGTGGTGGAAAAGGATGGAGGAGAATGGTTAACAGGGACAAAAGTATTAACCAAAATATGGTTAGAAGGGCTTTGTTTTTCCTCATTTTTTTGCTGTTGTATAAAACAAATGGAAGGTTCAAAAAGAAGAGAAAAAGTCCCATCTGCATCTCCGTAACATGAGAGAGTAGGCTGGAAATCCCTTTTATTCCGCCAAGAATGATCCGGTTAGGTGTTAGGAACATCTCCAATCCGAAGGCGGTAAGAAATACTCCAATGCTGACGAGCATGAGCTTTTTCCAACCTGCGATTTCCGCTCCCGCCTTCATCATTTTCTGTTCCAACTGTAAGTCGTTCTTTTCCATACTTACACACCTCCACAGTAATGTAAGATATTGGATTAGTGAATATCTTTCTTCTTGAAACGGCCGCCTTTAACATCATGAATATTTCCGACTGCCAGAAATGCCGATGAGTCCATCTCTTCTACGATTGATTTCAACTTGGCTTCCTCCAATCGAGTGATAACACAGAAGATCACTTTTTTATTTTCACCGGAATATGCTCCTTCCCCATTCAGAAAGGTGACACCGCGTCCCAAGCGATGCATGATTGCATCTCCGATCTCTTTATAACGATCGCTGATGATCCAGATTGACTTTGATTCATCAAAACCTTCAATGACGATATCGATCATTTTGTAAGCAATAAAGTAGGCAATCAGGCTGTACATGGCATTGTTCCAACCGAAGACAAAGCCTGCGCTGCCAAGGATAAAGAAATTGAAAAACATCACGATTTCGCCGACGGAAAAGGGCAGCTTTTTGCTGAACAAGATCGCTACAATTTCTGTGCCGTCCAAGGAACCGCCGAATCGAATCACCATTCCGACGCCAATCCCCAGTATAACGCCGCCAAAAACAGAGGCCAACAGCGGATCAATGGTAAGCGGTTTTACGGGATGGAGCAGCCAGGTTCCGATGGACATGATTGTGACAGAGAACAAAGTGGATATGGCAAACGTTTTCCCGATTTGTTTATACCCGATTAACAGAAATGGCAGATTAAAAAGCAAGAGGAATATGCCCAGCGGCAAGCTGGTTAAATGGGAAGTAATGATCGATACCCCCACAATTCCGCCATCGATGATATGATTGGGAACCAGAAAGATCTCCAGCCCTATCGAGACAAATGCGGCACCCAGAAACATGAAAAGGATTCTGGTTAAGAATTTGGAAACGGTAAGTTTGGTATGCTGCTGCTGAGGGACGGTTACGGGACTAGGTTGTGGCATCTGTACGTTCATAAACTTCCTCCTTCTTTATATTTTCATAATATTTTGTATCTATTGGCCGGAATTAGAGCTTATTGTGATAACAATCGTTAAAATAGAGAGGGAACAGCTTTAACCCTGTTGACTGTCCCCGTCTCCGACAAAGTAGAACAAATCAATCATTCTTTTTTTCGACTAATTCTTTCTTTTGTACTTCCTTTTGTAATTCTTTCTTTTGGCTCTTGTTAAATCGGAAAACTTTATCCAAGAACTCATAGATGTGCTTGGACTCCTTAGTTAAGATGGGACCTAAAATAGCTAAGATCAGCACGTATAATGCAGCAAAGGGCTGCAAGATCGGCATAAGACCTCCTGCTTTTCCAAGGTTGGCCATGATAATGGAAAATTCGCCCCTGGATACGATCGTTATACCGATATTTGAAGAGGCTTTGGGAGATAAGCCTGCACTGCGTCCGGCCAATAGCCCTGCAACATAGTTTCCGATGAGAGTAATGATGACGGCCCCAATGGATAACCAAACCGCGCCCCCGAGCTCCAGAGGATTAATGGTTAATCCAAAACTGAAAAAGAAGATCGCGCCAAAGAAATCCCTAAATGGGAGGATTAAATGCTCAATGCGCTTCATGTGCTCTGTCTCCGCCAGAATGAGACCGATCAACAATGCGCCTATCGCTTCAGCTACATGGATCGTTTCAGAGAAACCCGCTATTAAGAACAATAATGAGAAGATCACAAGAGCAAATACCTCATTGGAACGGATATTAAGCGCGCGATTAAGCAGGGGAGCAGCCTTCCGGCCGATGATCAGCAACACAAGCATATATCCTAACGCGATCAATGCGGAGAGCAAGACGCCGCCTAGTGAAGTAGAGCCGCTGAGAACAAGTCCCGAGAGAATCGATAAATAGACAGCGAGAAATACATCCTCAAACATGATGATGCCGAGGATCATCTCAGTTTCCGGATTGGCTGTTCGTTTCAAATCAATCAAGACTTTGGCTACGATGGCAGTGGATGAAGTGGTCGTGATACCTGCAATCACCAGTATCTCCTTGAGCGGAAAACCAGCAACAACACCAAATAAGATCCCGAGTGTGAAATTGATCAGAATATAGATCGTTCCACCTACAACGATCGAACGTCCAGATTTAATCAATCTTCCGATGGAAAACTCCAGACCCAAGTAGAACAGCAGAAATAGGATACCGATTCTCCCCATAAAATCGATGAGCGGAGCGCTCTCAATAAACCGGAAATCAAAGTTTCCGATTACAGGAGCATGTGGACCTACCGCCATTCCCACTAAGATATAAAAGGGAATAACCGAGACGCGCAACTTTGACGATATCAGTCCAGCTACAGCGATCAAAGCGATGGCTAATCCGACCTCAAGTACCATATGATCCATACCCGGTTAATCACCGCCGTTCAATAAGATCTCTTTAAGTTTTTTGAGATGTCGCCGTTCTCCCGTAACGACGAGAGTAGACTCCGCAGCAAGCACAAAGTCGGGACCTGGATTAATATGTTTGGAGCCATCTTTCTGTATGAGCGCGATGATGGAAGCTCCCGTTTTCTGACGTACCTCCAACTCACCGATGGTTTTGCCTATCGACTTGGCATGAGGTTCAATCTTGTACCATTCAATGATTAAATCATCCAAAGCTACCTCAATGGTCTCCAACGCCTTCGGTTTATATGATAATCCGCCAATAATACCGGCAACTTGTCTCGCTTCATCGTCATCCAGTGTGACCATGGAAATGCTGTCATCCGGATCATCATGTTCAAAATGATACATCTCTCTTCGGCCATCATCATGGATCACAATCACAAGTTTGTCGCCAGAGCGCATATCCAATTGAAATTTCTTTCCAATTCCTGGTAAATCAGATTCGCGAATGTTCATTTCAAATATACCTCCAATGGTTCTTCTTTTTATTTTTACCATATCGATTCAACCATACTACGTCAATCATGGTCAATAAAAGGAGAAAAAATCCCCGAATAACATGGTTGAATGAGTGATGGAAAATGAGCCAAGAACCACTTTCTTATTAGCTATAGTAATGTTTAAAAAATTTTATAAAAGTTATACTACTTGCCCACAAAAATGGAGGTATATTTGATCGGGAGTAAAAACTGTTTTTTTAATAGAAGAAAGATCGCAGGGTGAAGTTGCATCAAAAAACGGATGATGCGAAGCATAAGCAAGAGAGGAAAAATCACAAATAAAACCTGTAGATTGGGGACAGGCAGCAGTTTCTTCGCAGAAATGGACATTTTAGCCCAAACCATAGAATGAAGAGCCACTTTCTTCTTCATCGCAGTTTGGGATGAATCTATGGTCAAATTCTTCTCTAAAGCAGGAGAGAGGACCGTGCAGAATAACGCCAATATCAGCAAGAAGATGGTCATGAAGCGAAGGAACCGATTTTCATAATATCTCATGCTGTTCTGCCTCCTCTCTCATTATTGTTGCCTATTAGAAGGATACCATAGTTGCTTTCCATACTCAAATCTTTGAAACCTTTATATTCAAATCTAAAAATGAATCTTGTACGGGATCATTCCCGCCTTATAGACCGATTTCACCACAATAAAGAGAATGGGTCCAAGGAATATTCCCATTCCTCCCAAAATGGCATACCCGAGATATAGGCTGATGATGGTTGCGATTGGCCCCAGGCCAATGCTTCCCCCTAACACTTTGGGTTCAATAATCCTGCGGACGACGGTGATGACGATAAAGAGTATAATCAAACCAATAGCCAGGACTTTATCGCCATGGAAGAAAGAGTAGATCGCCCAAGGCACAATAAACGAGCCGGTACCCAGAATGGGCAGGATATCGACAATTACGATCAACAATGCGATGGCCAGCGCATATTTCACTCCCAGGATCATTAACCCGGAAAGCGTAATGATATAGGTGATGGAGCTCAGTATAAAATGAGCGCGGACGAAGCCGATCAGCGCATCGTTTAGGTCATTTAAGACCATGTTTACTTTCTTTTGTGCCTGCTCGCTAAAGAGATCCAGAAACTGTTCACGGATCTTGGGCAGGTAGTAGCTCATGAGTATAAAGGTGATCACCATGATCAACAGCAGGATTAAAAATCCCGGAATGGATGAGACGAGACCAATCAAAAAGGTTGCCATGTTTTTAAACATCGTTTGACCCCAGCCAAAGAGATTGGTTAATCCATCGTTAATGCTCCTAACCAAATTTGCGGGCAAGTCAGAGTAGATATCGCGTATTTGTTGAACCAGATTTAGCGCATCCCGTTCAATATTGGGGAGATATGCTGGGATTTTCTCCAACAATGCGATCAATTGCAAGACGATTTTGATCCCGCCAAAAATCATAATGCCCAGTAAGATCAGCAAGAAAAGCGTATTGGATATAAATACGGCCACAGCGCGGCTTACTCTCTTCCACCGCATTAGGAACTGATTGACCGGTTCGATCAATACGGCAAGGGTAAGCGTGATTAAAAATGGCGCTACAAAGGGCAGTAAATAGAGGCCAATCCAGGCAAATAGACCAATCAACAGGATGATCAAAGCAAACGTAGCCAATTTTATTAATCTTTCCATCTATCATCCACCTTTAGTGATTCGAAATAGGGTTGTACATCGATTCTTTCCTCAGACGGATCACTTCTTTATTGCCTACGGCAAAAGCTACACGCCAGCCTGCCATATTATATGTTTTGGATAGGGTGTAAAATTCTACTCCCACCTCTTTGGCATGAGGAATTTCCAAAAAAGAGAGCGGTTTATATCCGTCAAAGCCAATAGCGCCATAAGCAAAGTCGCTAATGATGACGATATTATACTTTTCGGCAATCTCGACCGCCCTCTCATAGAGCGAGCGATTGGCGCCTGCCATAAACAGCATCCTTTCGTGACCAACAATGCTCAATAACTGAGAAGAAGAAAAATAATTAGAATCATGATAACATATTGATAAGTAGAAAGGGGCATTGTCATGAAAAATTTACGCATTGCATTAATTCAGTCCGACATTTGCTTTGGCAACCCTGATCAAAATTATATACATATGGAGCAGAAGATCAAAATGGCTTGCGAGCAGGGGACCGATCTGATTCTCTTGCCGGAGTTGTGGACAACCGCCTATGATCTGACACGCATTCATGAGATTGGCGATCGATACCCAAGAGATTTATCCTATCTATTCATCCCATTTTTGGAGAGAACCGAATCTTATTTACTAAATACGGAATTGTAAACGATTCCGATTCATGGAGGGGGAGAGTAAATGAGCATTTATGATTATTCAGTGCGCACGATCGATGGACACGAGCTGTCGTTGAAGGAGTATGAAGGGGATGTTGTATTAATCGTTAATACAGCGAGTCGATGCGGTTTTACTCCGCAATATCGTGAACTTGAGGAACTTTACCGAAAATATAAAGACCAAGGCTTTGTAGTATTGGGTTTTCCGTGCAATCAATTTATGAATCAGGAACCTGGCAGCGAGGCGGAAATCCTTGATTTCTGTCAGATGAATTATGACGTTACGTTTCCCCTATTTGCGAAGATTGATGTTAAAGGACCCCATGCGCATCCTCTATTTACTTACTTAACGCGCCAGAAGAAAGGCATTATGGGGAGTGACATCAAGTGGAACTTTACCAAATTTCTCGTCGATCAAAGCGGCCATGTCGTAAAGCGTTATGCACCGACAACTACTCCGCTTCACATTGCTTCCGATATCGAGCGCCTGTTGCATGGCTAGACATACTTTTTTTCTCTATGGGAATCCGTATGAAGGGTGATTCCCCCTTCATCCTATTTTAGAGAGGTAGCCTATGAAAATAAAACCCTTAATCGTATTATTACTAGTATTTTTACAAATTGGCTGTAATCATGATAGTGCATCTATAACCACATTTGAACTTCCGTTTGAGCATTCTTCTAAACCCAGCTTAGACAATAAGGAATTCTTAATTTCAGTAAGTAAGAATTCCGCATATATAAATACCATAATCAAATACGATATGAATCGCAAAAAAATGGACACGATTTATACATCAACATTACCGAATCCGGCAATTAATGATCTTGCGGAAAACAGCAACTGGATCATATGGGTTGAATCTGATGAAACAGGAGCCAAATCAAAGATCATTGCCAGAAATAAAAATAATCATCAAGAAAAAATTATTTATAAAAGTAGGGATGACTTTTCTTCATTAGTTGCACCCCACCTATACAACGAATATGTCTCGTGGATAGACTTTGATGGGGAATATAAAGTATTTCTTTATAATCTGCTCACTGACGAAAGAGAGATCATATCCACCATCCAGACACCCTCTTTTTACAATAATTTTGTTCATATTGATAATTATAAGTTGCTTTGGACAGACCATGTCGATCATGAAGGATTCTACTACATTTATGATATCATTGACCGGAAATTAACCTCTTACAAAGCTCCTTTTAAGTACCCGGGTTATGCAAAGTTAAGCAGTCATTTAATCTTCTCAATTAACTTCAATGATTTCCGCATATGGAGTTCACAAGAGTTTGGCTATTATGATCTCCATACAAAAAAATATACGAAGTTAAAAGATGTGCCTATTCAAAGATTTGAATTGAAAGATGATAAACTGGCGATTATAAACTCGGATCAGAAATTAGAATTATACAAGCTCAAATTGGATAATCAGAAAACAATTGTAAAAGAAATCGGTATAGAAAAGAGTATTTTTCCGGTTGATTCTATTGATTTTCAAACGATGGTAAGCTGATTATTACGAAAGATGACCAAAAGAAAATATGGGTGCAGATCATCGATTTTTAAATTTCAAAATTGATATTTTCATTATGCAACTATGCAACTGCCGAAGGCTTGAGGTAGACATGCTTTCTTTTGTGCTACGTCAAGCCTTCAGATCTTTACGCTATGATAGATTTCAGACCAGTTTTATACCCACCACATCTCGGCAAGCGGTTCTTTGATCAATACTTGCTTCAGATTCTGAACCGCTTTAGCAAATCCCTCTTCTACCGACATCAACCCGTCCTCATGTTCAATGCTGACGACATAGTCATAGCCAACAAGGCGAAGAGCGCTGATTATATCGGCCCATGTCTTAAGATCATGACCATAGCCGACGGTTCTGAATTGCCATGCACGGTCAAGCATCTCCGTATAGGGTTGCATATCGGTCAGGCCGTAGCGGTTCACATTGACGGGATCGATCATGGTATCCTTGGCATGAAAATGGTGAATCGCCCCTGCGCGGCCGAGGATATGAATTGCCTGTACCGGATCAATGCCCTGCCACCACATGTGGCTGGGATCAAGATTGGCCCCAATAGCTTCACCGGCAGCTTCCCTTAGCCTAAGCAAGGTGGCGGGAGTATGTACGGAGAAGCCGCCGTGCAATTCCAGCCCAATTTTCACCTTATGATCAGTGGCAAACTTCGCCATCTCTGTCCAGTATGGAATCACCTTATGCTCCCACTGCCACTTTAATATTTCCTGATAATCATTGGGCCAGGGGGCTACAGGCCAATTGGGGTATTTGGCGTCCTCGTGATCTCCTGGACAGCCGGAGAAGGTATTAACGACTGGCACTTCCAGTTTCTCAGCCAGAAGCACAGTCTGGATAAAATTATCATGATAGGCTTTGGCAATCTCTTTTTGTGGATGCAGGGGGTTGCCGTGGCAGCTTAATGCGCTGATCATTAAACCGCGATCCGTAATCGCCTTCTTAAACGCTCTCAACTTGCTCTCATTCTCAAGCAAAATCTCCGGATTGCAATGAGCATTTCCCGGATAACTGCCGGTTCCCAATTCTACTGCCTCAACGCCATGCGCTTGAATCAGATCCAATGCTTCCTCCAACGGCTTTTGCGAGAATAAAACAGTAAAGATTCCAAGTTTCAAAAGAAACACCTCCTCATGATCTCTTTGCTAAACAATTCGACTCACAGACTACTCGTATGATTATAAATTTTCAGTATTGACAATCACATTATAAATCATTTAAATTGGTATTGTAAACGATTACATTTTCATGCATGACTAGTCAGATAGAAAGAAGCGATTCGCATATGATGACGATACAGCAAGTTGCAAAAGAGGCAGGAGTATCCGTTGCTACAGTATCCAGAGTGATCAATAAACATCCATCTGTATCGCTGAAGACGAGATTAAAGGTAGAAGAAGTAATTAAACGCCTCAATTATGAACCCAATATTTTGGGGAGAAACTTACGACGTGCGCAGAGTCGCATGGTTTTGGTGCTGGTTCCCAGCATCTCCAATCCCTTCTATGCCAAGATCGTGCAAGGCATCGAAGACGTGGCCAGAAAATATGAATATAATATCCTGCTGGGCACGACCGATTCAGACGTGGAGCGGGAGAAGGTATATTTGGACCTGCTTAAGCGGAGATTATGCGACGGCGTAATCTCCATGGATCCGGCCGTGGACTTGAGCCCGCTTGTTGGAGATGATGAACAATACCCCGTCATCCAGTGCTGTGAATATAGCGAGACATTGGATATTCCCTACGTATCGATCGATAATTTGGCGGCGGCCTATAAGGCGGTCAAACATTTGATCACCATGGGCCACAGGAAGATCGCTTTAATCAATTCGGATGAACGCTTTCTCTATGCGCGCCTAAGAAAAGAGGGATATTTGAAGGCATTGGCTGAATTTGAGATCCCATGCCGGGAAGAATGGATCATCAATACGGAATTGGGATTTGAGGGAGGCCAGCAGGCGATGCGCAGTCTCCTTGCTCAGAAAGAGAGGCCAACGGCAATCTTTGCAGTTTCGGATACGATTGCAATCGGAGCTCTGAAGGCGATCAAGGAGGAAGGGCTTAAAGTGCCGAAGGATATTGCGGTTGTCGGGTTTGACAATATTCCCTTTTCCAATATGATGAATCCAACGCTGACGACCGTATCGCAACCGATGTATGAGATTGGCAAAAGGGCGGCTAAGATGCTGATACAGAAAATCGACGACCCTACACAGCCTATCGAGAATCTTCTGCTTGACCATGAACTGATTATTCGTGAGTCAACGATGGGATAGTGATGAAGCAGCTTCATATATTATCCCAATCATCGATTGTAATCGATTACATTCGATACGATTTGGGATTAATATAAATTTTTCTTTCAAAAAATCAGGAGGGGGAAAAATGAAAGCGCTTTTAAAAAGAAGTATTGTTTTTCTGTCTTTAATTGCCATCATCTTCATGCTGTCGGCATGTGGGGGAAATAAGGATACGGGAGCGGACAGCAGCAAAAAAGTGATCGGCATGTCCTTCCCGGCTGCAGACCATGGTTGGCTGGGAGCGGTGATCAAGTATGCCGAAGATGAGGCAAAAGCACTGGGGGTAGAGTATAAAATTTTAACAGCACAAGACCCCAACAAACAGACAAACGACATTGAGGATCTAATCTCTCAGAAAGTGGATGTTATTGTGATGCTTCCCATTGAATCCGAAGCGATGACACCTGTGGCAAAAAAGGTGAAGGAAGCGGGAATACCGCTTGTTATCTTTGACCGTGAAATTATGAGCGATGATTATACCGTATTGGTCAAAGGGGATAACAAGGGGATCGGTTTAGGCGCCGGGCAATATATTGCCGAACAATTGGATGGAAAAGGCAAGATTGTGGAGATCATCGGCGTACCCAGCTCTGTAACCACCCTGCGCAGCGAAGGATTTAGAGAGGCAATACAAAATTATCCTGACCTTGAGATTGTAGCGAGTCAATCGGGGGATTTCCAAAAGGAGAAATCGCTTAATGTAATGCAGAATATTCTCCAATCTCAACCAGAAATCGATGCAGTTTATACGCATGATGATGAGATGGCGCTCGGTGTGCTTCAAGCCATTAAAGAAGCCAACCGCACCGATATCAAGGTAGTAACTGGAGCAGGCGGAAATAAGGAGGTCTATAAGCTGATTAAGGATGGGGATTCCTTAATGAAAGCCACCTTTACCTATTCGCCGATCATGATCAAAGATGCAGTTAAAGTTGCGGCGGATATCCTGAACGGCAAGACGCCCAGCGAGAAGGACATCGTCATTGAGGCTACCAAGGTCTACGACCAGAATGTAGATCAGTTCTATGACGAAAATGCCGTCTATTAATTCACAGCCGTGAATATGAGCGGTATGTAAATAGATTTTCAGAAAAACTGCGGTGATGAATCTCTGGGCAATCAACGCAGTTTTTCTACCATCTGAACACAGGAGAAGGAACATATGAACGAATATTTACTTGAGATGAAGGGAATAGAGAAATCGTTCAACGGCGTATCCGTTCTCAAAGGGATCGATCTTCATATCAAGAAGGGGGAGATTCATGCTCTTTTAGGAGAAAATGGAGCAGGCAAGTCTACGCTGATGAATATTCTGGGTGGCTTATTTCCTCCAGATGCGGGTGAAATCTGCCTGGAAGGCAAGAGAGTGGCGGTCTACAGCCCGAGTCATTCCAAATCGTTGGGTATCAGCTTCATCCATCAGGAATTAAACGTGATCGGCGATCTTACCGTCTGCGAAAATCTCTTTCTAGGATCGGAGATATCCGGTCGTTTTGGTTTCCTGAAAGCCAATGAGATGCGTAAGAAGGCAGTAGAACTATTGGAGCGAATGGGAGTTTCCCTTGACCCCAATCTCTATCTGCGTGATCTGGATGCTTCCTATAAACAAATTGTCGAAATTGCAAAAGCGCTGTTGCTGGAAGCAAAAATCATGATCATGGATGAACCAACCACCTCCTTGACAGAGTATGAGATTGATCATCTCTTCACATTAATGCGTTCACTCAAAGAATCCGGGGTAAGCATCATTTATATCTCTCACAAGTTGAAGGAAGTGATCCAAATCTGCGACAGGTACACGGTTCTGCGTGATGGCAACCGGATTGAAACCGGTGAGATAGCAGAGGTTGACGAGGAGCATCTTACGCGCTTGATGGTGGGCAAATCACTTCACGATGCACATTATTATGAGGAGAGAAGAACCGGGGCGCCCGTGTTGCAGGTGACGCGTCTCCGTTCCGGAAAATGGGTGCGTGAGGTCAGTTTTACGCTTCATCAGAGTGAGATATTGGGATTTACCGGACTTGCGGGCGACGGCCGAACGGAATTATTTGAAGCGATTTTTGGCTATCGCGATTATGCCGGAGAGATTCGGGTGAACGGCCGCGAGGTCAAGATTTCGCATCCGATCAAGGCTTTGAAGGCGGGTATCGGTTTTCTGCCGAAAAACCGGAAAGAGAATGCCATTATTAAAGATCTGAACATCTTGCAAAATATGAGCCTGTCCGCTTTAAAGGAGTACCAGAAGTATGGTTTTATCGACAGGAGACGTGAAATCAAGAGATTTATAGAATATCGGGACAAATTAAATATAAAGGCTTCGGATCCAACTTTATCGATTGAGAGTTTAAGTGGCGGAAACCAGCAGAAGGTGGTACTGGCCAAATGGCTGGACACCGACTCAAAGATCCTGATTATGGATCATCCGACGCAGGGAATTGATGTCGGCGCCAAAAGTGAAATCTATCATTTGATCATGGAGCTTGCCAAGATGGGTAAGTCAATCATCATTCTTTCTTCGGAAATACCGGAGATTTTGAAGCTATGTGACCGCGTATTGGTGATGTACCAGGGAGAGGTCACCGCAGAACTGCATCGCAGCGAGGCGGATGAGGAAACGATCATGTTATATGCTACAGGCGCAAAAAGGGAGGTGCCGCTTTGAACCATACGCCGCAAGTGATAACCAGTCAAAAGAGGAACAAGCTGAGATGGATTTGGACAGAATATAGTGTAATGATCGCCTTCCTAGTTATTTTTATATTGGCAAGTCTATTAAACAGCGACTTTTTGACATTCACCAATCTCATCAACATCATCCGCCAGGTATCGATCATTGGCATCATCTCTTTAGGCATGACCTTGGTGATGTTATCGGGTGGAATTGACCTATCTGTCGGCTCAGTACTTGCCTTCACCGGAGCAATCACTCTGCTTGCGCTTAACGCTTCGGAAAGCGTGCTGCTCAGTCTATTGACAGCTATTGCCGTGAGCGCGTCTATCGGTTTGATCAACGGACTGCTGATTACCAAGGGAAAGATTGCCTCCTTTATTGCTACACTCGGGATGATGGCAGCCGCACGTTCTCTCGTCCTCTATATCGCCCAAGGCGGGAGTATATCCGGCAAGGTGGAGTCGTATACCGAGATTGCCAATGGAGACCTTTTCGGTATTGCCTATCCGATCTATATCTTTCTGGCAATGACACTTCTTATTTTCATTATTATGCATAAAACCCGTTTTGGCCGATATATCTATGCAATCGGAAGCAACGAAAAAGCGGCGTTACTTTCCGCAATTTCTGTAAATAAAGTGAAAATTGGCGTTTATATGCTGTGCAGTATGTTGGTGGGGGTCGCCGCAGTGATCGAATCCTCACGTTTAAATTCAGTCTCCTCTGCCAGCTCCGGACTTTCCTACGAACTGGATGCCATCGCCGCGGTGATCATCGGTGGAGCCAGAATGTCCGGCGGGCGCGGCAAGGTGATCGGTACTTTCTTTGGCGTGATGATTCTGGGCATTTTAAATAACACGATGAATCTGATGAATATCTCGCCATATCTGCAAGGTCTGGTAAAAGGTTTGATCATTATTATTGCCGTGCTCTTGCAGAAAAAAGATTAAAGATAGGAATGGAGGAGAAACAGATGAAAATAAGGGTTGGCATTGTGGGTTGCGGTTCAATCGCAGAGCATCGCCATGCTCCTGAATATGCGGAAAATCCAAATGTCGAAATTGTGGCTTTTTATGATCAGAATCCGGATCGCGCTGGGAGATTGGCGCAAAAATATGGCGGTAAAGTTGTATCCCATTTGGATGAAATGATGAATGATAAGAGCATTGATGCCATCAGCGACTGCTCCTCCAATGAGACCCATCACATCGTGAGCACGATGGCATTAAAGCATGGCAAGCATGTCCTTTGCGAAAAACCGATCTCCATCACGATCGAGGGCGCCAAAGAGATCATCAACGCAAGTGAAGCATCGGGAAAGATCTTGATGATCGGACATAATCAGCGCTTCAGCGAAGCGCATAAGAAGGCGAAAGAGATTCTTGACCGCGGTGAACTGGGCAAAGTGCTCAGCTTTAAAACCAACTTCGGCCATAAGGGGCCGGAATATTGGAGCGCGACCAAAGGAAATTCGACCTGGTTCTTCAAGAAGGAGCGTTCAGTTCTGGGCGTGGCTGGAGATCTGGGCATTCATAAAATCGATCTGATTCATTATCTCTTAGATGATGAGATCGCAGAGGTCAGCGCCTTTGCCGACGCCCTTCACAAGAAAGATGAGAGAGGGGAGCCGATACAGGTCTGCGATAATATGGTGGCTATACTCAGAATGAAGAAAGGAACGTTAGGCACTGCTTCTTTTAGCTGGACCTATTATGGCGAAGAAGAGAACAGCACCATCCTCTACTGTGAGAGGGGAATTATAAAGTTGTACGTTGATCCCCGCTATCAAATTGAGATCATCAAGCAAGATGGAGAGAAGATCAGATATGAGGTGGGTCAGATTCAGACCAATGATCATCAGACCAAGAGCGGAGTGATTGACGCATTTATAGAGAGCATCCTGAACAATACCGAACCCCCGGTTTCGGGAATGGATGGATTGAAGGCTTTAATTGCGATCCAAGCGGCGCTTGATTCATCTAAACAGGGCAGGCATATAAAATTATAATTTTTTCCATCCTATTTAAAATTGAATAGAGGATTTAATCCGGCTGAATAGAATATATTGTAATAGAAAGCGCTTTCAAGGTTGTACATCTTTGAAGGCGCTCTATTTATCTTTGCAACTTTTATACACACACGCTTTACAGCTTAAAAGCATTATAGTAAACTAGTAAACATTAAGGAGGAGTGAGTGATGAGTCTACAAGAAACAGAACGCAAAAGATATGTAACAGTCCCCGATCATCTCAAGCAATTTGTGGTCGATCAGCATTATGAAGAGTATACGCCCGTCGATCACGCGGTATGGCGCTATGTGATGCGTCAAAATCACAATTTTTTGGGTGAGCGTGCGCACGGGGCCTATTTGGAAGGTTTAAAAGCTACCGGAATCAGCATTGAATCGATTCCTTCCATCGAGCATATGAATGAATGCCTTTCCCATTTTGGCTGGGGGGCTGTCACCATTGATGGTTTTATTCCGCCGGAAGCTTTTATGGATTTTCAGGCACACGGAATATTAGCCATCTCTGCCGATATACGCACCGATGACCATATCGCGTATACCCCTGCTCCGGACATCATTCACGAATCGGCAGGTCATGCGCCGATCATTTATAACGATAAGTATCGCCAATATTTGAAAATGATTGGTGAGATAGGCGCTAAGGCGCTTTCCTCCAAAGAAGATTATGAGGTATATGAAGCGACGCGCCGCCTCTCGATTTTGAAGGAGGATCCCAATTCCGATCCGGAGGAAGTAAGGGAAGCGGAGGAAGATCTGGACCGGAAACAGAGAAATCTGGCGCTCTCTACGCCATCGGAGGCGACACTGATTTCGCGTCTTTATTGGTGGACGGTGGAGTACGGCCTGATCGGCGATCTGGATCATCCGCAGATTTATGGCGCCGGCCTTCTCTCCTCGGTGGGCGAGAGTCAAACCTGCTTGCAAGATGATGTGAAAAAGATCCCATTTAGCATTGATTGTATTCATACCAGCTATGATATCACAAAGAAACAACCGCAGCTTTTTGTCTGCAAGGATTTTGATCAGTTGATTCAGGTTACAGAGGAATTTGCCAAGACCCTGGCGCAATCGGTAGGAGGAACGGAAAGCCTGATTAAAGCGCTGCAATCGGAGAATTTGGCCACCTACGTGTACAGTTCCGGTTTGCAAGTGAGCGGCATCATCTCAGAGCTGCTCTATGATGAAGGAAATGAAGCGGTCTACATCCGCACTGCAGGTCCTACCGCGCTTGCCTATAAGGATCAGGAATTGAGCGGGCATGGAACCGATTACCATCATCATGGCTTCGGATCGCCTGTTGGCAAGCTGAAGGATGCGGATAAACCGCTCGAAGATTTTTCAGATGAGGATCTTCACTCTTATGGAATTGGTAGAAATGAAAAAGTAGAATTAGAGTTTACGTCCGGAGTTAAAGTATCCGGGGTTGTAAAAGAGATTCACCGTGCGGATGGGAAAATTCTCTTCATCGCCTTTGACAACTGTACAGTAACCTATGGCGACCGTACGCTCTTTGCATCGGATTGGGGTACTTATGAAATGGCTGTGGGCGAAAAAATCATCTCGGTATTTGCAGGGGCTGCAGATAAGAGAAGCTTCCTCACAGGCACTGCCAAGCCTTCGGAACTGAAAACCAAAAAACGGACCTATTCGGAGAAAGAGAGGAAACGTCATCAGTTGTATCAGACGGTACGTGATCTTCGTGATAAAGAAGCGGTACGTGAGCAGATCGAAGCTAAGCTTCTGGAGATCCACCCCGTTCTCGCAGATGAATATCCCAAAGATTGGCTGCTTCGTTTAGAGATGCTGGAATTGCTGGCTGAGCATAAGATCAATCATGAGTTAAGCAGCAAGCTGGAAGCGGAGTTGGAAAGCCTTGCGGCACAAGATGATGAGACGGGCACGCTGATACGAAATGGATTAAATTTGGTGAAGCGTGGATAAGTGAGAGAATAATTTATAGAAAAAACGGACAGTATTGGGCTGAAGCTTACTGTCCGTTTTTTTCTTATAGTCTAGGAAAGTTCACCCTTTGCGGGAGCAATCATTACTATACTTGTTACACGTGATCGAGGCAGCAATGTGGCAGGAGAGAAAGGATCTGAAATTCTCATTGATGATGACCGATATTGGAAGCTAGGCGCTTTCTATTACAACCCGGAAGATCCATCCATCTTTGTAGAAAAACGCTTTGGTATTGGCTGGACGCTCAACTTTGCGAGAGCGGTGAGCTGGTTCATTTTGTTTGGGCCCTTGCTCTTTATCTTCATCCTCATCTGGTTCGTCGAGAAGTAAGCGGATGGAATACCTACTTCATCCTCAACGAGTTATATTGTATAATTACAGAAATTGGATCAAAATCTGCCTAATGAACGAAGCAACTCATAAGCAAAAAGGACTCCCTGAAAATATCGATGGAAGGTGAGTCCTTTTACTATCTTAGATTTACATATATTGTACCATATATTTCAAAATATTTCTAGACTTTTAGTTATAAGGCGATTTGGTTAAGATAGTCTGTACTGGTTGAAACAACTCTAAAAAAGGGGAGAGTAGAGTAATGTTACAAGAACGGGAACGCCAATACGAAGAGAAGCATCTGCAACAATTGCTGGAACAGTTAAGGCGAAAATACCAAATGCTTGAAACGGAAGTGGCACAGCAGAAGGAAGAGGTTAAAACATTTCGTACCAATTTCTGGTCAGACATTTCGGTGAATACGGATAACTGGGACGATCTGCTGGAAAGCTTTGCGGATATCTCGCAAAAATCTTCGCAAGTAGCTGAACACGAACGCAAGTATCGCCACGCCCATCATTCTCTTACCCGCATAAAGAGGATGCTCGATTCCCCCTATTTCGGTAGAGTCGATTTTGTGGAAAATGGATCTCCTCAAGTGGAACAAATCTATATCGGCACTTCATCGCTGCGGGATGAGGAGAGTCAGGATTTTCTCGTATATGACTGGAGAGCTCCCATTTCAAGCATCTTTTATGATTATCCTCCCGGTCCCGCCGCATATGAGACGCCTATGGGCGAGATCAGCGGGGAGATTAAGCTGAAACGCCAATATGTGATTCGCAACGGGAAGATCCTCTCCATGTTTGATGCCGGAGTTACGATCGGAGATGAAATCCTCCAGCAGGTATTGGGCAAAAATGCAGATGCCCAGATGAGAAGCATTGTCTCTACCATTCAAAAAGAGCAGAATCAAATTATCCGTGAAGCGGATCGGAAGATCGTCATCGTCCAAGGTGCAGCAGGAAGCGGCAAGACCTCTGTGGCCCTGCAGCGGATTGCTTTCTTGCTTTATAAGTACCGCAATCGATTGACCTCGGATAACATGGTTCTATTCTCCCCGAATCCCTTATTTAAGAACTATATTGCCAATGTTTTGCCCGAATTGGGTGAAGAGAATATTCAACAATCGACCCTTTTCGAATATGTAGAATCCCAATTGGGTAATCAGTATAAAGTGGAAGATCCTTATACTCAACTGGAAGAGCTGTTTCTATTGAATCAGGGGCAACAAGAAACCATACGCACGTCGGGAATACGATATAAAGGTTCTCTTGCTTTCTTTGACTCGATCGAAGCTTATGCCAGCCGGCTTAACCGTGAAGGGATGCACTTCCAACCTCTTACTTTCAGAGGAAGAGTGCTGATCTCAGAGCAGGAGATGGAGGAGGTGTTTTATGGCTTTGATGCCCTTCGGCTCAGTATCCGCGTTGACTTTCTCAAGGAATGGCTGATCAAAAGGCTGAAAACGATGGAGAAGGAAGAAAGAGAACAGGATTGGGTGCGCAATGAGATTGAAGGCTTGGAGAAAGACCTATACCAAGAGGCATTCCGATTATTGCAGAAAAAGAATCGTTTCCACAGCGAATCTTTTACAGATTATCAGGATGAAGAACTGCTACTGAGAAAGATGGTGGTTCGTGAGCACTTTCAATCCTTATACAGATGGGTGAAGGAGCTTCGGTTCATCGATCTCTTAGCCAATTATAAAGAGCTCTTTCATCACCCTGACCGTTTCCTGAAGTTTGGCAAGGAAGAGGAACTGCCGGCTCATGTAGATGAGATCTGCAATGATACCATAGAGCGCTTAAACCAGGGCTACATTCCGTATGAAGATGCCATGCCTTTGCTCTTGCTTAAAGGGCTGACCGAAGGTTTTCGCAGGTATATGACCATCCAGTATGTGGTGGTGGATGAAGCGCAGGATTATACGCCGTTTCAACTTCGCTTTATCGCGAGGATCTTTCCGCGCAGCAAATGGACAATGTTGGGCGATTTGAATCAGGCCATATGGCCGCATCACGCCTTATTGTCGGAAAATCCCTTTCTGGAAAGTGCAGCGGAGGAGGAGATTGCGGCTTATCGTCTTACCAAAAGCTACCGCTCGACCAAAGAGATTGTGGATTTTACCAAAAAAATATTACTGGATGATATGGGAATAGAAGCATTTGAGCGGCATGGAGAACCGCCTAGGATCACGAAAGCTGCGAATGAAAGCCAACTGAACCAGGAAATTATCCGGCGGATCAAAGAGTTGCAAGAGGACGGAATGCAGACCGTTGCCATCATCTGCAAAACGGAAAAAGAGAGCGAGAAGGTCTATCACCTTCTTAAGCCGCATCTTCATTTGCAGTTGATTCGCAAGGATATTCCAACTTATGAAGAAGGTGTCGTGGTGATCCCCTCATATCTCGCCAAAGGATTGGAGTTTGATGCGGTGATTGTTTATAACGCATCCAGTCGATTATATGGACGAGAGAGTGAGCGGAATCTGCTCTATACCGTTTGTACGAGGGCCCTGCACCGTTTGGAAATCTATTATCTCGATTCAGCCTCTCCCTTTTTGCCAATTGCAGATGAAATGTAAGCCAACACGATTCTCCGTCTTAAGACCGACGCGAAAACCACCGTCGGTCTGTTTTAATATGGTTAGAACTCTTTTATAATGATAACAAGCAGAGAGGATTGCATGAGATTAAACAAAAGATGGAGAGAGAAAGATGAAAATAGACATCAGCATAAATAAAGTGATGGTTGCGCTCCTGCTGATTGGCATTGGTGTGGGCGTCTTATTGGACAATTTTAATGTGATTCAGTTTGATATTGGCGATCTGTTTAGAATCTATTGGCCGCTTATTCCGATTTATATTGGATTAAAGACGATCTTTGACGGTTTTAAAAAGAACCGCTTCTACTCCGGTTCCTGGATCTTTCATTTGCCTGTAGGGTTGATCATCGCTCTGATCGGATGGAACTTTCTTGCTAAGAATCTCGGTTTCAATGCTATAAATTTAGGCAGCATCTGGAACTTTTTCTGGCCGTTGATCCTGATTCTGATCGGCCTTAAAATGCTTTTTCGCAACAATAAAAAACCATTTATAGAAGTGATTGCAGATCAAGAAAAGGTGTATAATTACGAGGAGTATGTAACGGGTAAAAATGAGGACAGATATGTAGATGACCAGTTGAGAAAGAAGCGAAAAGTATATAAAAGCTCGATCATTGGTGATCTCACAATGGGCAAAGAGATCTCAGATATTGATGAGCTACACCTCTGGCACGGAATTGGCGATATAGATATAGATTTGTCGAAAGCGATCTTGTCTGATGGAGAGATACAAATCTCGGTCGCCGGATGGATTGGTGACGTCGATATCTTTGTGCCCAAGGAGCTGCCCGTGCAGATCATCACCAATGTGCGTATCGGGGAGTCGCAAATTTTTGACCAGTTTGAGGGAGGACTTAAAAGGAATTCCTACTATAAAAGTTTTGGATATGATGAGGCTTATCGGAAGGTGCTTATCAAAATCGATCTAAAAATCGGCGATGTGCGAATTAAAGAAGTTTAGCCACTAAACATAAACAGTAGGGTGATCATAATGGAGATAGAGAGAAGATTAAGCAGTATTCAGTGGAAAATCACTCGCTCTTTTTTAGTGGCTACCTTTGTCAGCGCTTTTTTTCTTATCGGTCTGCTCATGATCTTATGGTTATTGGTCAATGCATCGGAAGCGATAAAAGAGTGGTATATTGATTGGTTCGGTTTCGAGCCTACTATGGAAAGGTTTACCCGCTTTATTGCTACGATTCTGGTGATTGCCCTTGGTTCAGCGCTTGTATGTGGCGCGGCCATCGGCTTTTATAACGGCAGAAAGATAAAAAGAAGCCTGCAATCTCTTTCATGGGCGGCGGAAAAACTGACCAGAGGCGAACTAGATTACCGCATTGCGATTGAAGGTCAAGATGAGATCGCCGAACTGTCCGAACAGTTTAATAATATGGCTAGCCGCATCGAAAATCAGGTGCTCTCCTTGCAAAAATTGGTGCAGGAGAATGCAGAGCTTCATAAACAGGCGAGTCAGGTGGCCGTACATGAAGAACGTCAACGCCTGGCGCGCGAATTGCATGATTCGATCAGTCAACAGCTTTTCGCGATTATGATGACGATGGCCGCTTGCGCCAAATTCATTGAAAAGGACGTTGAAAGGGCAAAGAGGCAGTTTGGGCTGATTGAGGAGATTGCCGCTCAAGCACAGGCAGAGATGCGCGCATTGCTGCTGCACTTGCGGCCCATTCAACTGGAAGGCAAACGCTTAACGGAGGCATTAAGAGATTTGCTCGTTGAGCTTAAGCAGAAGCACCCCGTTCAATACGAATGGGAGATCGATGAGCTAGAAGCACTTCCTACCGGACTGGAGGAACATATTTTCCGCATTACGCAGGAGGCAATCTCTAATGCGCTTCGACATAGCCGCGCAAAAAAAATCCAGCTTACCCTGAAAAAATGGAAATCTATGCTGATATTACGGATATCTGATGATGGTAAAGGCTTTAACCCGGAAGTACAAAAAATCAGTTCCTCCATGGGGCTGGGAACCATTGCGGAGCGTGTTTCAGAAATGGGTGGCGTATGGGAGATAAACAGTAAGGAAGGAAGAGGAACCATTATAGAGATTCGTGTCCCGTTATTGATGAAGGGAGAGGTGTACGATGAACAGAATTCGCCTGATTATCGTGGATGATCATGAAATGGTACGGATGGGATTGACCAATTATCTGGAGTCGGAAGAGGATATGGAGGTATTGGCAGAAGCAAGTAATGGCAGAGAAGCGGTTCAACTCGTTAAGCTGCATCGGCCTGATGTAGTCCTTCTTGATTTGGTCATGCCTGAAATGGATGGAATAGAGGCAACAAAACAGATTAAAGAGATTGCTCCCGACTGTAAAGTGATTATACTTACCAGTTTCATGGAGGATAAGCAGGTCTTCCCTGCCATAGAATCGGGGGCTTTCAGCTATCTGTTGAAGTCCGCTAAAGCTCATGAGATAGCTGAGACCATCCGGGCTGCCTACCGCGGGGAAGCGGTTCTGGAACCCACTGTGGCAACCAAGCTGATGGACCGCATGAGAAATAAATTAACGCCACTTCCGCACGAGGAGTTGTCGGAGCGTGAAATGGAGGTTCTGCTGCTGCTTGGAGAAGCCAAAAGCAATCAGGAGATCGCCGATCAACTATTTATCGGGATCAAGACGGTTAAGACGCATGTGAGCAATATTTTGCAGAAATTAGGGCTCGAAGATCGTACGCAAGCCGCCGTTTATGTGCATAAGCATGGGTTATTGGATAAGTCTTCATAATATCCCGTTCCACATTATGAGGTGGAACGGGATTTTTGTCTTTAAGCCATCTGCTTAGAAATATTTTTGCTTGTTTCTTCTCCCAAACAAGAGGTAAAGTCCTGAAACGATTAGGATGAGTGAAAGCAAATACGGAATGAAAGTGCTGATCAGGCTAATACACAAAAAGGTTCCGCCAACAATGAACAGAATGACCGCGGCGATCAGCACTCCGTTTTTGCGTCCTCCGAACAGATAGAATTCAAATAATCCGATTGCCGGTCCCAATATAAACACGGGCCATAGATACTCCATCCAACGATAAGTTGTAAATTCGCTGAAGAAAAAGAGAAGTCCGTATGTGGTCAAAATTCCACCGGGAATAAGCAATCCGGGTTTTTGATAAAGAAGATAAAAAAGATGAAATGCAATACCGGGCAGCAAGAGAAATATCGGCCAAAACGTAACTAAAGAGAAATTGGCCAATTTGCCGATCAAAAATAATACCCCGAATGTGATCAACAGATACCCCATAAATTGATTATTGCGGTTCATTTTCATTTTCCCCTCCGATCTCAATATATAATATTCTCTTTCTGTTGCAGGACATCCTCTTTATTCATAAGTATAGAGTAGCAATTTCATAAAGTGAATCTCAGAGGTGAATCTTATGATTCATATGATGATTGGATTACAGGGAAGCGGCAAGTCATATTTTGCGGAAAGGCATGCGCCCAAGAATGCGGTTATTGTCTCGCCGGATCGAATCCGTCAAGAGATCTTCCATGTCGTCTACGATCCCATGGTGGAGGAAGGCGTGTGGAGTACCTTTTATCGACAGATTGAAGATGCCCTTAGGGAAAACAAGGAAGTGATTATCGATAATACCAATGTAACGCGGGAAGGCCGCGCCACCATCTTCCGTCTGGCCAAACGGTATGATGTTCCAGTCATTGGCTACTGGTTCCAGATTCCGATTGAAGAATGTCTGAAACGGAATCAAGCAAGGGAGAGGGTCGTACCGGAATATATGATCTACAATATGCAGCGCATGTTTGATGAACCCAAACTGGAAGAGGGATTTAAGGAGATTAAGACCATTGTCTTCGAACGTGGCGAAAATAGACTTGTGAAATCTTCGGACAATGGCGTAAAGGAGCCATCGATTTTAAAAGTAAGCAACTCAAGTAAAAAAACAAAAAGCAAAAAGCGAAAGAAGTGAAGGTAGTGCCAAACTACCTTTTTTCTATGGTTACGTAACATTTATCGAAAGGGAATTTCTCGGCTGATCGGAAAGGCTGATGAAAGGAGTTTTTTCTTTTTTCGACAGAATGAGCTAATTATTGTCGGAAAATACCGTAAACAATTAATATTTACAATATTCTAAAATCATGCCATAATGATGTAAATTCCATTTTTTTATCTTTCAACTCGAAGGCGTGATTTCATGGAAGAGCTATTAACCGTGAAAAACTTAAAAAAATATTTTCCCATAAAAGCGGGATTCCTTGGCAAAACGGTAGGTCATGTGAAGGCGGTTGATGATGTCTCTTTTACGGTGCATCGCGGCGAGACGCTGGGACTGGTGGGTGAATCGGGATGCGGCAAATCAACGACCGGCAGAAGCATTATTCGTCTGATAGAGCCCACTTCGGGAGAGGTTATTTTTGACCGGGAAGCAATCACTGCTTTAAATGACGAACAGCTTAGGAAAAAACGTCGGGAGATGCAGATGGTTTTTCAAGATCCATATGCCTCGCTCAACCCAAGACAATCGATTGAACAGATTCTGGAAGAACCCTTAATTGTGCATGGAATCGGTTCAGCTTCCGAGCGGAAACAAAGGGTTAAGGATCTTCTCGAAGTGGTAGGCCTTCCTGCATCGTATGCGAGACGCTACCCGCATCAATTTAGCGGCGGACAGCGGCAGCGCATCGGTATCGCCAGAGCGTTATCGGTATATCCCAAGCTGATCATAGCGGACGAGCCCGTATCCGCACTCGATGTCTCGATACAGTCCCAAGTGCTAAATCTGATGAAGGATATTCAAAAGGAATTTCACCTCACCTATCTTTTTATCGCGCATGATCTAAGCGTGGTGCGCCATATCAGCGATTCTGTCGGAGTAATGTATTTAGGAAGGATTGTGGAGTTGGCCGCAACCCGCTCGCTATTTAAAGATCCCAAACATCCCTATACACAGGCGCTGCTTTCGGCAGTCCCCATACCTGATCCGGCTGCCAAAAGGGAGCGCATTATTCTGCAAGGGGATGTACCAAGTCCGGCCAATCCTCCTAAAGGTTGTGCCTTTCATAACCGCTGTCTGCATGTTATGGAGAAGTGCAAGGAGACCCGTCCGGAATTGCTTCAGATAAAAGAAGGACATCAAGTGGCTTGTCATCTCTATTCATGAAGACAAGCGTTACATTAATAAGATTAGTAAAAACCGGTATGGAGGTGGGAAGTGACCCAATTCCGGCAAATCCACTCTCTTTACAAGAATTTAAAAAAATGGGGGTATAAGCTACGATGAAGAGAAAATCCTGGGTATTATTGTTAGCCGTTATTATCGTATTATCGATTTTTGCTGCTGCATGCGGGAAGAGCACCAGCAACGGCGGAGAGAGCGGCGGCACCTTGATCTTTGGCCGCGGAGATGACTCGACGCGCCTTGATCCTATTACGGTAACCGATGGCGAATCCTTCCGTGTGACAAAAAATATCTTTGACACTCTGCTCGATTATGAGGATGACAACATGAAGGTAGTACCTGCGCTGGCAGAGTCATGGCAGATCTCTGAGGATGGTCTCACCTATACCTTCCAACTGCGGCAGGGAGTTAAATTCCATGATGGGACACCCTTCAATGCGGAAGCGGTAAAATTTAACTTTGACCGCTGGGCAGATCCGAATGACCCGCAAAAAGATACCTTTGAATATTATACCAGTCAGTTTGGCGACGTGATTAAAGAGGTGGAGGTAAAGGACGAGTATACGGTTGTGTTTCACTTAAACCGCACACAGGGACCATTCTTGCAGAATCTTGCCATGCCGCCTTTCGGAATTGCAAGTCCAACGGCGTTAAAAGAGAAGGGCGAAAAATTTGCGCAGGAACCGGTAGGCACAGGCCCGTTTATCTTCAAAGAGTGGAAAGCCAAGGATACGATTACGCTGGAGAAAAATCCGGATTACTGGATGAAGGGATATCCTAAGTTGGATCGTGTCATTTTCAAGGTGATTCCGGATAGCTCCGCGCGCCTCAACGCTCTCAAAGCGGGTGACATCGATATTATGGATAATGTGAACCCTGCCGACGTGGAGAAGGTAAAGGCGGATGACAACTTGACCTTAATGATTCGACCTGCGTTTAACGTTGCCTATCTGGGCTTTAATACGGAAAAAGAGCCGTTAAATAAACCTGAAGTTCGTCGTGCCATCGCTCATGCGGTTAATAAACAGGGCATCATCGATGCGCTCTATTCGGGCATGGCGACACCGGCGAAAAACCCGATGCCGCCATCCTTATGGGGATATAATGATGAGATTCAAGATTACGAGTATGACTTGGATAAAGCGAAGCAACTGCTGGCTGAAGCCGGATACCCAAATGGATTTAAGGTTAATTTCTATGCTATGACCGCTGTCCGCGCCTATATGCCGGATGGTCCCAAGGTGGCAGAAATTATTGCGGCTGACCTGAAGAAGATCGGCATCGAGACGGAGATTGTTTCGCCGGAATGGACAGTCTATCTTGATGAAACGAGGGAAGGCAAGCAGGATCTCTTTCTCCTGGGTTGGATTGGCGATAACGGCGACCCGGATAACTTCATCTATGCATTGCTCGACCAAGACAATATCAACGGGAACAATCGCGCGCGCTATGCCAATCCTGAACTGCATGAGATCTTGATTCAAGCGCAATCCTTAACCGATCAGGCAGAACGTGAAGAGCTTTATAAGAGGGCGCAAGAGATCATTCATGAAGACCAGCCATGGGTGCCGCTGGCGCACGCCGATTCAGGTCTGGTAAGCTCCAAGAAAGTAAAAGGCTTTGTGCCTCATCCGGGTGGTGCCGATAAGTTAACAAAGACGTATATTGAAGATTGAGTTGATTGAAAAAGGTTCTCGAAAATGGGGTGGCCGCTCTGCTGCCCCATTTCTGTCTCATTTCCTGATCACGGATCAATTTACATTTTTGTCTTGGGGTGATTGGACATGCTTACCTATATAGCAAGGCGACTGATCATGCTCATTCCCGTTTTGATTGGCATGTCGATAATCGTCTTCTCCATCGTGCACTTGATTCCGGGCGATCCGGCAAGCGTCATGCTGGGGGAACGTGCAAGCAAGGAATCGATTGATCGTCTCAAAGCCCATTACGGCTTGGATAAGCCTCTTCCTGTCCAATATTTTATCTACGTGAAAAATCTTCTTTCCGGCGACCTGGGAGAATCGATCCGCACCAATCGCCCGATTGCCAAAGAGATGTGGCCCTTCCTTGCCGCCACATTTGAACTGGCGGTAGCCAGCATTCTCTTTGCCATCATTATCGGAGTGAATGCAGGGATCATCAGCGCTTGGAGGCAAAACTCCTGGTTCGATTATATCAGCATGCTCATCGCATTACTTGGCGTCTCCATGCCGATCTTCTGGCTGGGACTGATGGAGCAATGGATTTTTTCGTCGGAACTGGGTTGGCTGCCATCCACGGGCAGAGTAAATGCGAGAAATCCGGTAGAGGAGATTACGCATCTTTACATTATTGATACATTGATCGCTGGCAGATTGGATCTGCTTTGGGACGTAATCAAGCATCTTATCCTGCCTGGAATCGCTCTGGGAACCATTCCGATGGCGATCATTGCCAGAATGACGCGTTCTTCCATGTTGGAGGTGATGAGATCCGATTACATCCGGACTGCCCGGGCTAAAGGGTTGGGAGGATTTCTTGTGATCTACAAGCATGCGCTGAAGAATGCCACCATCCCAGTTCTCACCGTAGTGGGGATGCAGTTTGGCTTTCTTTTGGGCGGAGCGGTTTTAACGGAAACGATTTTCGGCTGGCCGGGCATTGGGCGTTATGTCTACGATGCCATCGCCTTTCGCGACTACCCGGTGATCCAATCGGGCATCCTGGTGATTGCTTTGATCTTTGTCTTAATTAACCTGATCGTCGATTTGCTTTATGTGGTGATCGACCCTCGTGTCAGCTATAAATAGGAGGTGACGCAAATTGAAAGAATCGATTACTCCAAATATGTCATTGCCTTCATCCGATCCGGATCTGAACCGAAAAGAACAAACTGATGAAGCGGTACTGTCGCCGTGGCAGGATCTGGTTCGCCGATTGTTGCGTCACCGCCTGGCGATGATTGGCGGCGTAATAATACTCTGTTTTATTGTCATAGCCATTATCGCCCCATGGATCACTTCTTATCCCTATGATCAGCCATCTCTGGTGAAGGAAGATACATTGCAGCCCCCGTCAGCAAAACATTGGTTTGGCACGGATGATCTGGGCAGGGATATATTTACGCGCATTGTCTACGGTACACGCATCTCCTTATGGATTGGGCTTTTCTCGGTGCTGGGCTCAATCGTCGTCGGGACTTTTCTGGGGACTCTTGCAGGCTATTATGGTCGCTGGGTGGATATGGTGATCTCCCGAGTCTTTGATATCATTTTTGCTTTCCCTGGGATACTGCTCGCTATTGCTATCGTTGCGGTTTTAAAGCCAAGCCTGTTTAACGCATTGGTGGCGATTTCGATTATTAACGTGCCTACATTTGGACGGCTGATTCGCTCCAGAGTTTTAAGTTTAAAGTCAGAAGAATATATTGTGGCCGCACAAGCGATCGGCATGAAGAACTCGCGAATCATCTTTCGCCACATCCTGCCCAATACCATAGCGCCCATTATCGTTCAAGGATCGTTGGGCATTGCGACAGCGATCCTTGAAGCAGCAGCATTGGGATTTCTGGGCCTTGGTGCGCAGAGGCCTACTCCGGAATGGGGGTTAATCTTAGCCGATTCACGCGGTTATTTTTCCACCGCGCCTTGGATGGTTCTCTTCCCCGGTTTAGCCATTATGCTTACCGTGCTTGGTTTCAATCTTTTGGGAGATGGACTCAGAGATGTACTCGATCCTAAAATGAGAGATTAGATCTGTTATGCATGAGTGGAAATATCATCCATTCTTCTATAGCATATGGTTTGTGGGCGAACTATGTAGAATAGGATCTCTTGAAATGGGAGATTCTTATATCTTTTAGACTATCTATTAAGAGAGGAAAGAGATTTATGGGCAGAGCAGTATTCTCTTTCTTTTTATTGTTTATTGTTTGCGGATTATATGGTTGTAGTGAGAATAAAATATTCAAAGATGCAAGCTTAGGAGAACATGGAGGCTTTGTTATAGACGATTCAACAGGAAAGATTGGAACTGCGGAGTCTCAGCGAAGCAATAGTCCTACAATGAATGAAGAGGCACTTCTGCCTCAGACACTTTCAGAAGTGGAAGCAGAATCAATTCTGTTCCGATTCAAAGAGTTTGCAAAATTAGATCATGATCTATTTAGTAAAGAATCTGATGAAATCATTGCTGCTTTCATGTATATCGAACATTGGGTGAATGAAGTGATAACACTAGATGGAAGATATGATCCGATAAGTGATGAGGTTAAAGAGATGATAATTGCTAAACTCGGAAATTACTATACAGAAGAACAATCAGAGAAATATTTTAATCAATTTTACAAAAATGAAAATAATACTTATACGTTTTTGGAGCAAGAGGCAATTGGGTATCTAAATCTATTACAGCATAGAGAGGTATCTATAAAAAAAGAATCTGATGAAATTATTGTTGAACTAACAGGTACATATGGAAGATCTGAGCAGTTGCATTCAATAACAGAAAGATATAGATTAGAAACTTTTAAAAATAAATATCTAATTTCGGATGTAGAAATTACAGAAGATGAAATGTAGCCATGTTAAACGATGAAGCCCGTAACCAACTCGGGTTGTTTTTTTGCAACCCGTCTGTAACTAAAGAAAGCTATAATCAAGACCAGCAAACTAAACTTTTCGGGCAGTGGTGATCACATGACAAAACCGACGGTAGGAATCGTAAGTACAGGCATCTATCTTCCCAAAGAGAGAATGAGCAGTGCAGAGATTGCCGAAAAATCAGGTATTCCCCGGGAAATCATCGAGAGTAAGATGGGGATCAAACAGAAACCGATTCCCGGACCGGATGACCATACGGCATATATGGGAACTGTTGCGGCAAAAAGAGCGATCGAAAAGGCGGGAATTGATCCAAAAGAGATCGACCTGCTCATCTATTTTGGCGAAGAGCATAAGGAATATATGTTATGGACGGCCGGAATCAAGATTCAGGAGGAGATTGGCGCGACGAATGCCTATGCCTTTGATGTCCAGCAGAGGTGCGGCACCGCCGTGATGGCTCTGAAACTGGCAAAAGATATGATGATCGCGGACGATTCGTTAAACACCGTACTCCTCGCAGGGGGGTACCGCAACTCCGACTTTATCGATTATACCAATCCGCGCACGCGATTTATGTATAACCTGGCTGCCGGGGGAGGAGCCATTCTTTTAAAGAAGGGATATGAGCGGAATCGGGTACTTGAAGCTTGCATTATTACAGACGGCTCTTTTTCCGAAGATGTGGCCGTGCCGGTCGGCGGGACGAAACAACCCCTGACTGCGGAACTCCTGCAGCAGGGCCGCTTCTATCTCGATGTGATGGACCCGCAAGGAATGAAGGAGCGGCTGGAAAAGAAATCAATGGAGAACTTCCTGAAGGTGATTCGCGAGTCGGTGGTGAAGAGCGGGTATCAGGTCGAGGATATCGACTATTTGGCCATCCTGCACATGAAGCGCTCTGCACACGATTATGTCTTGTCAGAATTGGGGTTATCCCAAGATCAATCGATCTATTTGGAGGATTACGGCCATATTGGCCAGATCGATCAGATCCTTTCACTGGAACTCGCCCTTGAACAGCAGAAAATTAAGGCGGGAGATCTCGTCGTCTTCGTTAGTGCGGGTATCGGATATGCTTGGGATGCAATCACCCTGCGCTGGGGATAACCGCGGGTCAGATGAACAGAGGGAGGGAATGGCTTGGCGAAGGCAAAAGTAAATGGTATTGAACTTGATTACCAACTCCATGGCAGAGCAGGGAAACCGGTAATTGTTCTCATCAATGGATTGCTGACCGATCAGAACAGTTGGTCAAAGCAGATTCCCATACTAAAAGAGCATTTTCAGATCCTTACCTATGATTGCCGCGGCCAAGGCAATTCGGACAAACCGGATCATGTCTATACCACCGAACTGCATGCCGAAGATTTGAAGCAGTTGCTTGATCTTTTGGAGATCGGGCGTTTACATCTGGTAGGACTCTCCAACGGGGGCGCAGTCGCCTTGCAATTTGCCAGCCTCTACCCGGAGTATGTGGAGAAGATGATGCTGATCAGCAGTTATGACCGCTCCGATCAGATTCTGCGCGCCAAACTGGGCAGTTGGATCGCTGCGATGGAATATGGCGGTCCGCTGTTACGTTTCGATGTAGCCACTCCCTATGTGTGGGGAGCCACGTTCTTGGAGCATCATTATGAGGCTTTGTTGCCTTTTCGCCAATATGGCGGCTCCATTCCGCCTGAAGCTGCCAAAAATCTGATCTCAGGAGCGATTCAGCATCAAGTGGGAGAGAAGATCGGCAGAATTACCGCAACGACGTTGGTGTTGGTGGGGGAAGAAGATATTCTTACGCCGCCTGTCTATGCGAAGAGAATTATCGCACAGATTCCCAACGGCGAGCTGAGGATCATCCCTGAAGCGGGACATTGCTTTCCATTGGAGGATCCCGACCGTTTCAACCAAATCTTAAGAGAATTCTTTGCCATTCCGATAGAAAACGAGAATAAGGGGGAATGAAGGATGCGTTTAAAAGATCGAGTGGCGATTATTACAGGAGGAGCCAGCGGAATAGGGTTGGCGGCTGTAAAAAAATTTCTCGCTGAAGGAGCAAAGGTGGTGGTTGCCGACTACAATCAGGAGGCAGGGGAGAAGGTGGCATCCGAATTGCGGGAAACTGGAGCAGAGGTAACTTTCATAGCCGTCGATGTCTCCAATCGTGAAAGTGTGGAGCAGATGGTAGCCAAAACAATCGAGACTTATGGACATATTGATATTCTTGTCAATAATGCCGGTATCACCCAAGACGCGATGCTTCACAAAATGTCATATGAACAATGGGACCGCGTCATCTCCATTAACTTGACCGGCGTCTTTAATTGCACACAAGCGGTTGTTCATCATATGCGCGAAAGAGAATATGGCAGAATCATTAACACCTCATCGATAGTAGGCAAATTTGGAAATATAGGGCAAACCAATTATGCGGCAGCCAAAGCGGGTGTGATCGGCATGACACAAACCTGGGCAAAAGAATTGGGGAGAAAAGGAATTACGGTAAATGCAGTTGCTCCTGGCTTTATCCGCACGCCGATGACAGAGAAGATGCCGGAAAAGATTTTGACCATGATGCAAGAGAAGATAAATCTGGGCCGTCTGGGAGAGGCGGAGGATGTGGCCAATGCTTACCTTTTCCTGGCCTCTGACGAAGCCTCTTACATTAATGGCATCGTACTTTCGGTAGATGGGGGATTATCCATCTAACCTCTGCTTCACAAAAAGCGAAAGTAAGTATACATTTATCTTAATAGCGGGAATACTCCCACTTCTACAAAGTTAACCTGGCTGGCGCCAAGTTTGCATACCGGGATTTTTGTCCGGTTGCACTGATCTGAGTATTTTCATGATGGGGAAAGTTATGCAAAGGATGATTCGGAGGAGGAGAGTTATTTGCGGGAAGTTGTGATTGCAAGCGCGGTTCGAACACCGATTGGTTCATTTATGGGCACTTTAGCGGACATCTCGGCGGTTGAACTAGGGGCGCGTGTGATTGATGCGGCCATTGAGAGAGCAGGAATTTCTAAAGATGATGTCGATGAGGTGATTATGGGCAATGTATTGCAGGCCGGACTTGGCCAAGGTCCGGCAAGGCAGGCTGCTCTAAAAGCGGGTTTGCGCAAAGAGATTCCGTCAACCACGATCAATAAGCTGTGCGGCTCAGGCTTAAAAGCGGTAATGCTAGCGGCTCAGGCTATCAAAGCCGGGGATTTTGAGGTGATTGTTGCTGGGGGCATGGAGAACATGAGTCAAGCTCCCTATCTTCTGATGAATGCCCGAAAGGGATATCGGATGGGAGATAGCCAGGTGATTGACAGCATGATGCTAGACGGGTTAACTTGCGCGGTGCATGGTTATCCGATGGGTATTACTGCCGAGAATATAGCAGAGAAATACAACTTCTCCCGCGAAGAACAAGATCGTTTTGCCGTTCGCAGCCAAAATCGGGCTGAAGAGGCGATCAAGAGCGGACGATTCAAGGATGAGATCGTCGAGGTGATGGTTCCACAGCGTAAAGGAGATCCGCTTCTCTTCAATCAAGACGAGTTTCCGCGCGCAGGAGTGACCGAAGATGGGTTAGCCAAGCTCCGCCCGGCATTCAAGAAGGATGGTACAGTAACGGCAGGCAACGCGTCTGGCATTAACGACGGCGCGGCTGCTGTAGTCGTCTGCTCCGGAGCCGTCGCTGAACGACTGGGACTTAAGCCCCTCGCCCGCATCATCTCCTATGCTTCTGCCGGCGTTGACCCCGCTTATATGGGACTGGGACCGATTCCGGCCACACGGCTCGCGTTACAAAAAGCAGGACTTGCGATTGAAGAGATCGATTTGGTAGAAGCCAATGAAGCGTTTGCAGCCCAATCGCTCGCCGTGGTGAATGAGCTGGGGATTGAACCCGAGAAGGTAAATGTAAATGGCGGGGCGATTGCCTTGGGGCATCCGATTGGCGCAAGCGGTACACGCATATTGGTCACACTCTTGCACGAGATGAAGAAGCGGTCATCCCGTTATGGCTTGGCCACGCTTTGCATCGGCGGGGGCCAGGGTGTGGCGATGATTGTGGAGCGAATATAAATATTTATACGCAGAATGTGAAAAATAGGAAGTACCTGCTTCGTCGATCAAGAGCGGGTGCTTCTTTTGATTTTTATGCAAGAGTTGTGATAATCTTTTTTCAAGTTCACTTCAATGGAAATTTGAGGGGAGAATCATGCAGAAACAGTTATTGCGATTTATCTTACTTTTATCTTCGATCTCCTTTATTCTATTTCTCATTGGTTTTCTCTATGCTGTCCAAGATCTGCTTCATCCAAAGGGATCGCCCGTCCCCGAATTGGAAGTGGAGGAGCAGTCTGTTCAACAAAAAAGCGAGGATCATTTGCTGATAGTCGGACTTGGCGACTCCCTGACCAGAGGTGTGGGAGATAGCGAGGGAATGGGATACATAGGACGAGTGGCAAATGGCTTGAAAGAACTAAAGCAGGATATTTCGGTGACCAATCTTGCGGTAAGCGGAGCCAAAACTTCAGATTTGCTTGCTCTTCTTATGAAGAGCGGCGTTCAATATTCTCTGGCAAAAGCCGACCTTATTCTCCTTACGATCGGCGGCAATGACCTAAACCCAGGGTGGGATAAGCTCGGGGAGATTGATCTCAATACGTATAGGGGGGATATAGAGAGTTTTCGCAAAAATGGGAAAGCGATACTGGATCTGATCCGCTCTGTAAACGAAACAAGCCCGATCTATTGGCTTGGCCTCTATGATCCTTTTGAAGATATTCCAGAATTAAAAGGTTCCACTCAAAACGTAATAAGCTGGAATTCGGCTCTTATGGATTTTGCAGCCGACTATAAAGAGGTCTACGTGATTCCGATATATGACCTGTTTCAGGGCCAGACGAAGAAACTGCTTTATACCGATCATTTTCATCCCAATCAAATGGGGTATAAGCTCATGGCTGAACGGGTGCTGCAAAAGATTACGAATCATCTGGGGCTAGAACAGAAGGAGGATGGTTCAGATGAAAGATAGGGAACGTCCCGTCATCCTCTCGGTGAATAATCTAAGCAAACGAATCGGCAAAAAAACCCTTGTGCATAATCTCACTTTCGATGTGAGGGCGGGAGAAGTTTTTGGTTTTCTGGGACCGAATGGCGCCGGGAAAACTACCACCATCCGCATGTTGGTCGGGCTGATTAAGCCGACTTCCGGAAGCATTGCCATCGGCGTATATCAGGTCAGAGAGAATTTCCGCGCGGCAATGCGACAGGTGGGCAGCATTGTTGAAAATCCGGAGCTGTATCAATTTTTAAGCGGCTGGGAGAATTTACAACAATTTGCCCGCATGTTGGGTGATGTACCAACGAAACGCATAGAGGCATTGGTTGAGATGGTGGGGTTGACGGAGAGGATTCATGACCGCGTACGAACCTATTCGTTAGGAATGAAACAACGGTTGGGAATCGCCCAAGCTCTGCTGGGCAGACCAAAGCTGCTCATTCTTGATGAGCCTACCAATGGTTTAGACCCTGCCGGAATACGAGAATTGCGCGAATTTGTGCGAAGGCTGGTGGAAGAGGAACAAATTGCTGTTTTTATCTCCAGCCATTTATTAAGCGAAATCCAGATGATGTGTGACCGCGTGGCGATCATTAACCATGGACGGATGATCAAAGTGGCAACGGTAGAGGAATTGGTTGAGCAGGCTGTCGACCGGGTAGAGTGGGCGGTTGAACCTATAGAAGAGGCAGAGCAATACCTGCGGACGCAAAGCTATATTCACGATCTGCGGCGTACAGAGGAAGGACGCTTGGTCTGCCGCATGTCTTTAGATCATGTAAGCCGCTGCACAAGGGAATTGGTTGAAAAAGGGTTTGCGGTCTCGATGGTTCGGCCGGTTGTGGTCACATTGGAAGATCTCTTTATGGAACTAACCGGAGGTGAGGAGATTGACAGAGTTGGCAAATCTCATCTGGAATGAGACGGAGAAAATCTATCGCAAGCGCAGGATTACAGTTTTAGTCCTGCTGCTTCTGGTACTGATTCCGATCTTTGTCTATGCCCAATTTAAACAGGTACGAACCATTGTAGAACGGTTAGGAACCGATGACTGGCGTATCGCATTGCAGAGACAGATTGTGGATACCCAGAACCGACTGAACAGCTCCCGAATTCCGGAAGAATGGCGCAAATATTTAAAAATACAGATGGAGCAGCAGCAGTATTACCTTGACCATAATATTAATCCCAATGCTCCCGGCGCTCCCACTTTTGTGCGCGAGTTTATCGGCAATGGCATTAACCTCTTTATTCCATTGTTGGTTATGATCATTTCTACGGATATAGTTTCCGGGGAACGCGCAGAAGGGACGATTAAGTTCCTGTTAACGAGACCCATCCGCCGCTGGAAAATTTTATTAAGCAAATATATCACGATGCTCTTATTTGTCTCGTTTACCATTTTGATGGTAGGGTTTATGTCCTATCTGATTGCGGGGCTGGTTTTTGGCTATTCGGGGTGGAGTATGCCGATATTAACCGGATTTTCATCTAGCGCAAACGGATTGGATACAAGCACGGTTCATCTGATTCCGCAATGGCAATATATTTTAATGGCTTATGGCCTTGGATGGTTTGTTAGCGTTGTGGTGGGGACAATCTCTTTTATGGTTTCCGTGCTTGTGCGCAATACGCCAACAGGAATGGGAATTATGCTTGCGGCGTTGATTACGGGAAATATCTTGGCCAATTTTTCTACCTCCTGGCCTGAAGCGAAGTATATTTTTAGCGTCAATCTGCAATTAACCGATTATCTAGCAGGGAGACTGCCGGCCATTGAGGGCATGACGTTGCAATTCTCGTTAATCAATCTATCTGTTTGGGCGATAGCGGCGTTAATCGTATCATTTGCCGTTTTCACAAGACAGGATATGGTGAATTAAACCTGCTCCCGAAAGGGAGATTAAAATATTTGGATTAAATAGATATGGGGGATAAAGATGAATATGGATTGGCAAGCGGAAGTAGAAAAGCGTAAAGAGGAGTTGCTGGCAAAGACGCAAGAACTGTTGAAGATTCCCAGCATTTTAAATGAAAAGGAAGCGAAAGAGGGAGCCCCGTTTGGGCCGGAGGTGGCCAGAGCTCTGCAATTCATGCTCGATCTATCCGCGGAAAATGGCATGAGAACAAAGAATCTGGATGGATATATCGGCTACGGCGAGTTTGGTGAGGGGGAAGAGATGGTGGGGATTCTCTGCCATCTTGACGTCGTTCCTGTCGGAGAGGGCTGGTCTTATCCGCCTTTTAGCGGTACGATTGCCGGAGATCGCATCATCTCCCGCGGGGCCATAGATGATAAGGGCCCAACGATGGCCGCATTTTTCGCCGCGAAAATCGTAAAAGAGCTTGGTCTGCCTTTAAAGCGAAGAGTTCGGCTCATCTTTGGAGGTGACGAAGAGAGCCAGTGGCGTTGTGTCGAGCATTATTTTGCCCGTGAAGAGATGCCTGCGCTAGGTTTTGCGCCGGATGCCGATTTTCCGCTCATCAATGCTGAAAAAGGCCTTTTGGATGTTCGGCTCTCTTTACATCAAGATCTTCCGAATGAGGGGCCGATCCAGCTTGTTTCTTTTCACGCCGGGCAGAGGAGCAATGTAGTGCCCGATCATGCGGAAGCAATCATCAGAGCAGCCGACCCGGATGATCTGCGCAGCATTACAAAGCTGTTTGATTCGTTTATGAAAGAGATTGGCCGAAATGGCCGGTATAACATTGAGGGTTCAGATTGCAGATTTGAGGTGGAAGGCATCTCCGCACATGGCTCTTTGCCTGACAGAGGAGTGAATGCAGGCTTGCTGATGGCACAGTTTCTGCATCGGCTTGAACTGGACGAAAGAGGTGAAACCTTTATTGACTTGCTGATCGATTCATTTGTGGATGATCCTTTTGGCCAGCTACTGGGTATAGAGACTACCCATGAAGAGATGGGGAAACTGACGGTCAACGCAGGAGTGATTCATTATCCCAAGCATGAGCATGAAGATTGGCAAATCGCAGTCAATATCCGCTACCCTGCGAATATCACCGCTCAAGAGATCCGGGAGAAGATCCGCAGGAAAATGGTCGCCCATCGCTGTAGAGTGGTATCCGTCGATGATAAATTAACCCCTCACTATCTGGACAAGGAAGACCCATTAGTACAAACATTGCTTAAAATTTACCGCAAGCATACCGGTGATGATTCCGAGCCGCTTGCCATCGGTGGAGCCACTTATGCCCGTGCGTTGAAAAAAGGCGTGGCATTTGGTCCTTTGGCTCCGGGTCGTGAAGACGTTGCTCATCAGAAGGATGAGTATATCCTGATCGATGATCTGTTAAAGGCTACGGCGATATATGCAGAAGCGATTTACGAGCTTGCCAATATGAATTAGGGAGGGAAGAACAGTGAATGGAACAGAGCTTTCGCCCTTTGTAAAAGCACTCGACTTAAAGCCCCATTTTGAAGGCGGCTGGTACCGGGAAGTATGGAAGAGCGAGATAGTGATCCCGCAATCCGTTTTAGGAGCAGAGTATTCGGGGGCACGCCCGTCGGCTACTTTAATCTATTATCTTTTGCATCCGGGTGAGGAGTCTCGCTGGCATCGTGTCAAATCGGATGAAATATGGTTGTGGCATGCCGGAGGGCCGCTGCGATTGCGAGTTGGAGGTAAAGGAGAGAAGCCTGAATCTGAAGCGGAATATATACTGGGATCTGACGTGACAGCGGGACAGCAATTCCAAGTGATTGTTCCCGCATTGGTCTGGCAAATGGCCGAGCCGCTAGGCAATGAGCCTGTGCTTGTCTCATGCGTCGTTTCTCCCGGCTTTCACATTGATGATTTTGAAATGATAGGGAATAAGTAAGCGGAGTAAACTACAAAGATTCCCTTCCCTTTTTGGGGTGGTCTTAAAATTTTTTCTAAGAAAAAAGGTTCATCTATCCGGAATAATAGGTTAATATAGTATTGCTGGAATATATTCATACATAGAAAAAAGGAGAGGATAAAGTGTTTAAAAAGGTTTACAAAGTTTTATCTGCCAGCGCCATTGCCTCACTGCTCTTTGCTGGCAGCATATCGGCTGCGCCTTTACAACCTATATCCCATCTTGATTGGATGCAGAAGAAAGCATTTGTTGTAGGGAATGAAAAAGGAGATTTGGCTCTTAATCGGACAATAACTTATGCTGAGGTCGTCACTCTGCTTGCCAGATTGCAAGGAGTTAAAGAGCTGGGACCAACGGAAACCAACCCGCATTGGGCCGCAGGCGCGCTCGAATGGGCCGTTGAACAAGGCGCAATTACCAAGTCAGAGGCGGAATCTTCCTCAAAAGCAGTTACTGCGGCTAAAGCTAAAGAGATTGCAGCAAAGGTCGGATATAACCTTTCCGTGAATGGAACTGAAGGATTGACACGCCAAGAATTTATTCATGCTCTTGGTGAAGCGGTCACCACACACATCACGATCGGACATACCAACGATGTTCATGGACATATCGTGGAAGATCCAAGCCAAAAAGAGTTTGGATATGCCAAGATGGCAACATTAATTAACGAATGGCGCAAAGAGAATCCTAATTTCTTGCTTCTCGACGCCGGCGATACCTTCCAAGGAACGATCTATGTTAACCAATTTAAAGGCGAATCGATCCTCCCCATCTTAAATCATTTGGCCTATGAAACGATGGCAGCGGGAAATCATGAATTTGACTTTGGCTGGGAACAAGTTCTAAAATTGGCCGAGCAATTGGATTATCCCATGATCAGTTCCAATGTCTTTAAGGAAGATGGAACCGAATTGCTGCCGCCCGTTCACTATGCAGAAATCGGCGGCAAGAAATTTGCTTTCCTCGGCTTTGTGACAGAGGAGACCCCGGTGGTTACTCATCCGGACAATGTGAAGGGTCTAACCTTTAAAGATCCTGTGGAAATCGCCAAAAAGTGGGTTCCGGAATTAAAGAAAGAGGTTGACCATGTCATAGTGGTCTCCCATGTAGGGATAGATGTTGACCGCGAAATTGCGAAAAATGTGCCTGGAATTGACCTGATTGTAGGCGGTCATTCCCATACGCCATTAAAAGTACCTGAGCTTGTAAACGGCACCTATATTGTCCAAGATTGGGAATACGGAAAGTCGCTTGGCCGTGCTGATCTTTACTACTTCAACGATGAGTTGGTTCAGTTTTCCGGCGGACTCGTAGAGTATGACGAGAACGTTAAAGCCGATCCGGAAGTGGATGCGTTGGTAAAGAAGATTTCAACAGAAATTGATAAAGCTCTGGACATTGTTGTGGCCAAAGCCGAAGTTACTTTAGATGGAGACCGTGCAGACGTACGTTCGCGCGAAACCAACCTGGGTAATCTGGTAGCCGATATCATGCTTGAAAGAACCAAGTTAATGCCCGGTTATGAAGCCGATGTGGCGCTGACCAATGGTGGAGGCATACGCGCCAAGATTAACGCCGGCGATATTACCAAAAAAGCGCTGCTCACCACGTTCCCATTCCCCAATACATTGGCTGTAGTGGAAGTTACGGGCAAAGATTTATGGGCTGCACTTGAGAACGGCGTAAGCCAAGTAGAGACGGGCGGCGGACGCTTCCCGCAGATTAGCGGCATGTCCTTCAAATATGATTCGACCAAACCGGTAGGAGAGCGTGTACTTGAGGTTAAGATCGGCGGACAGCACATTGATTTGGAAAAAACCTATCGCGTGGCCACCAATGACTTCCTCGCTGCAGGCGGTGACGGTTACGAAGTATTTACTAAATCGAAAATGTTAAATACAGGCATCACATTCTATGATATGATGGAACAAGCTTTGACCAACATGAAGAGTGTAAACCCCAAAACAGAAGATCGTATAGTTAAGGTAAAATAAGCCACAGGAAGCATTGGCCTGGATTGAGTCCTCTCCCTTAAGGAGAGGGCTTTTTACTTTACTAGGTAGGAGCCCTCGAACAGCAGGTGCAGGAAAAAAATACAGATAATTTTAAAACGTATGTAATGTCAAAAGTTTCAGTTGACAAAGGATATAGGCGAGAACATAATTAAGTTACGGTTTGAATTTTTTGTATATTAATGTAATTTGAAAAAGGGGGCAAAAGAATGAAAAAAGGTCTAGCGGTATTTCTGAGCTTAATCCTTGCTTTTTCCATGCTTTTAGCAGCATGCGGCGGCAAGGATGAAGAGTCCGCTACAAATGAACAGACACCTAGTGATCAACCGGGAACAGAACAACAACCAGAGCAAACAAAGAAAGTATTGCATTTAAACAACAATGAAGAACCTGGCTCTTTACATCCCGGACTGGCTCAAGGTACGCATGATTCCTGGGTATTGGAGCATGTATTTGAAGGTTTGATGAAGAAATCGCCGGATGGTCAGATCATTCCAGGAATGGCCGAATCCTATGATCTATCTCCAGATAAGCTAACTTATACTTTCCACTTACGTGATGGAATCACTTGGACAAATGGCGACCCTGTAACGGCGTATGACTTCGAATATGCATGGAAGTATGCCTTAAATCCGAACACTGGATCAGAGTATGCTTATCAATTGTACTATATAAAAGGGGCAGAAGAATTTAATACGGCTCCTGTTGCAGAGAAAAAGGAACCCACTGATCCAGACCCAGTTACACCAGAACAATTAAAGGCCCTGGAAGATGCGGTCGCTGTTAAGGCTACAGATGAAAAAACACTTGAAGTAACGTTGGTTAACCCAACACCTTACTTCCTTGACCTGACTTCGTTCTACACTTACTATCCGGTCAACAAGAAAGTGCAAGAAGCAAATCCGAATTGGTATACGGAAGCCTCTACTTATGTGTCCAACGGTGCATTTAAACTTGTTGAATGGAGACATAAAGACAGCATGAAGCTAGTCAAAAACGAAAATTACTATGACAAAGACAGTATTAAGCTGGATGAAGTCGATTTTGTGATCATTGCAGATGAAAATACTGCATGGCAGATGTATCAAAACGGCGAGTTGGATCTGGTTTATCCGCTGCCAGCGGAAGTGGTTGCTAAACTCTCAGCGGAGAATAACCCTGAGTATGTTGTAGCGCCTGACCTATCTGTATATTTCTATCGCTTTAACACAACTAAGAAGCCGTTTAATAATCTGAAAGTTCGTCAGGCGTTGTCTATGGCCATCAATCGTCAGGATATTGTGGAACACGTAACCCAAGGCGGTCAGCAACCGGCATATGCAATTACCCCTCCTGGCATTCCGGACGTAACCGGTGACTTCCGTCAAAATGGCGGAGATTACTTCAAAGAAGATATAGAACAGGCTAAACAGCTTCTCCAAGAAGGACTCGCTGAGGAAGGCTTAGATAAGATGCCGCCATTCACAATTATTTATAACACCAGCAATCTGCATAAAGCAGTTGCTGAAGCTATCCAACAAATGTGGAAGCAAAATCTTGGGTTGGACGTAACGATTGAGGTAATGGATTTCCAAGTGAAGATTGACCGCGAACATGCTCTTGATTATGAGGTTTCCCGTGCTGGATGGCAAGGTGACTATGTTGATCCTATGACCTTCTTAGATATGTGGACTTCTTACAGCTCACAGAACGACACGGGATGGACCAATGCCGAATTTGATAAATATATTAATGAAGCAAAAACCAGCTTTGATACCAAGACTCGTATGGAAGCGATGCATAAAGCAGAAGAGATCTTTATGAAGGATCTTCCTGTAATGCCGATCTATTTCTATACCAAGCCATATGCAGTTAAGCCCTATGTAACGGGTCTATATAATCTGATTAACCGTTATCCGCAATTCCATTATGCAGATATTACTAAGTAATAGTAATGGAATAGTTTAGACAACGCTAATATGAATGGGGTATGTTCTTCAGGACATACCCCAAGTTTATAGTCCTATCTATGACATTTCACACCAGATATGGAGGGATAACGTGTTTAAATATATCTTAAAGCGGATTGGAATGGCGTTGCTCACACTATGGGTGATAATAACCGTTACCTTTATTCTTATGCATGCAATACCTGGAAACCCTTTTGCCAAAGAAGGAGCAATGCCACCAGGAGTATACGAAAATCTTCAGCGTCATTTTAATTTGGATAAGCCATTATATATTCAATATTTGCTTTATTTGAAAAACTTGCTTCAATTTGATCTGGGGCCATCCATGAAGTCAAATGTTATGGATGTAAATGCTTATATTAAACAGTGCTTTCCCATCTCTTTGCATTTAGGTTTACAAGCCCTTGTCGTAGCCGTATGTTTCGGCTTGATTTTCGGCGTGCTGGCAGCGATCTTCCACAACAAATGGCCAGATTACCTCTCTATGATACTGGCGATCATTGGGGTTTCAGTTCCCAGTTTTATTTTGGCTACCATCTTAATCAATTATGTAGCCGTGGAATGGAAGTGGTTGCCGGTAGCCACATGGAAATCATGGAAGCATACGATTCTGCCGACAATTGCTCTTTCTATGATGCCTCTCGCTTTTATAGCGAGACTGATGCGTTCTTCAATGCTGGAAGTGTTGAACTCGGATTATATTAAAACTGCACGTTCAAAAGGGTTGTCCCAAAGCTTGGTAATCATTAAGCATGCAATCCGTAATGCGATTTTACCTGTAGTAACTGTATTAGGAATTACAACGGCTAACTTGGTAACAGGCAGTTTTGTGATTGAGCGAATATTTGGTATTCCAGGAATGGGAGATATTTTTGTGAAAAGTATCGGGAATCGCGATTATTCCGTAATCTTAGGGTCAACTGTTTTCTATAGTGCAATTTTAATCCTGTTGATTCTTGTCGTGGATATTGCTTATACGCTTATTGATCCTCGTATAAAGATTGCTGGGAGGGGCGCAAAATGAATACTGAACTTAATTTTACAGAAGAAATGTTCCGCCCGGTAGAAGGCCAATTTAAACAAGCAGAGAAAATATCACGGCCTACGGTCAGCTATTGGGCTGATGTGTGGCGCCGTTTGAGAAAAAATAAATTAGCGATGTTAGGCTTAATCATTATTATTCTATTAACGATTATGGCTATTATTGGACCTTATTTAAATGGATTTACCTATGATGAACAAAACTTTCTGAAGAAGAATGTTAAACCCAACGCTGAACATTGGTTTGGTACAGATGCATTGGGAAGGGATTTGTTTACCCGTGCTTGGATGGGTGCTCGTATTTCCTTGTTTATTGGGGTTATGGCAGCTTTGATTGATTTTGCCATCGGAGTGATTTACGGCGGAATCTCCGGATTGCGCGGAGGTCGTACAGACGAGATCATGATGAGAATTGCCGAGATCATATATGCGATTCCCTATCTATTGATTGTCATTTTGGTTTCACTGGTGTTGCCGCAAGGAGTTCTGCCTATGATTGTGGCCATCTCTATATCCAGTTGGATACAGATGGCAAGATTGGTTCGTGGTCAGGTACTGCAATTAAAAGAGATGGAATATGTACAAGCTGCCCGTTTATTCGGAGCAGGTACAGGTTGGATCTTGCGGAAGCATCTTGTTCCGAACACGATGGGTCCGATACTTGTGAACCTGACTCTAACCGTTCCCACAGCGATCTTTGCTGAAGCAACGCTAAGCTTTCTTGGCTTGGGAATCCCTGCACCGAAAGCAAGCTGGGGAACGATGGCCAGCGACGCCCTTGGCAGCATTCTGGTCGGAAACTTTTATCAGCTCTTTATTCCGGCAGCGCTTATTTCTCTAACCATGTTCGCATTTAACGTATTAGGGGATGGACTTCGCGATGCCCTTGATCCGAAATTGCGTAAATAAGAAGGGAGAGGGTTAATATGGAGAAATTATTGGAAGTAAAGGATCTACACATCTCTTTTAAAACCTATGGTGGAGAAGTAAAAGCTGTCCGTGGAGTTAACTTTCATGTAAATAAAGGTGAAATATTAGGAATTGTTGGGGAGTCCGGATGTGGCAAGAGCGTCACAGTACACTCAATCATGAAACTGTTGCCCACACCGCCTGCTCAGATAAAGGCTGGATCTATCCTGTTTAAAGGCAAAGACTTGGTAAAGCTGAAGGAAAGAGATATGCAAAAGATACGAGGGAATGAGATCAGCATGATCTTTCAAGACCCGATGACATCTCTCAATCCTACGATGAAAGTGGGCCAGCAAATCGCCGAGGTGATTCTGAAGCATCATCAGATTTCAAAATCTGATGTGCGCAAGCGTGTAATTGAAATGCTAGAAATGGTAGGTATCCCTCAACCTGAGAAAAGGGCGGATCAGTATCCGCATGAATTTTCCGGCGGGATGAGACAGCGCGTAATGATTGCCATTGCCCTTGCATGCAAACCGCAATTATTGATTGCGGATGAACCCACAACAGCTCTGGATGTTACCATCCAAATGCAGATATTAAACCTAATGAAAGAATTACAACATAAAATGGAGACCTCTATCATACTGATCACGCATGATCTAGGGGTAGTGGCGGAAATGTGTGACCGCATTGTTGTCATGTATGCAGGACAAGTGGTTGAAACGGGTACGGTTGAAGATATTTTTTACCGGCCTAATCATCCTTATACCCGCGCACTTCTTAAATCGGTGCCGCGTTTGGATATGGATCATAATGAGCCCTTGACGCCGATTATAGGTACTCCTCCAGACCTATTTAATCCACCCCCGGGATGTCCGTTTTATGCGCGTTGTGCCCATGCAATGGTAGTTTGCCAGAATCATAATCCAGACCTTGAGCAATTAGGGAAGGATCATTATGCCTCATGCTGGCTTAACTATCCGATGGCACGAGCTGCGGGACAATCATAAAAGTCCTGCGGTAATATGTCAAGCACCTAAAACTATGGAATTGGAAATTTAGTCACTCATTTTTTAGAAAAAAGACAATACTTAAGAAACCCAGTTATTTAAGGTAATAACTGGAAATTACTGAAGGACTTTTTAGGAGGTGTTGTGCTCCTAGTTATTCACCTTCCTTCCAGGCGTGTAGATTTGGTCGTTGCGTAGCAGCGCATCCACCAAACGCACAAGTTTTCT